>WNGI01017411.1_pt1 | contig 11982 bp, 11 predicted proteins | sample 5400621 | NCBI WGS metagenome assembly WNGI01 (sample SAMN13153374, study PRJNA577476) | soil metagenome | isolation source: 20 cm soil or saprolite under Garry oak tree replicate 1 | place: USA:California | collected 2016-06-15
CGGAGAGTGGTGGACGTATTCGCGGGAGCAGGGCAATGGAAGTCTATAATAACACCTACACGGGCACAAACATTTCCAATGTTATAGGTGGATCGCGTTCTAGCACAGTGTTGTTTCACGACAATACTATCAGCGGCTACTGGGCAAAGCCTGTTATCCCACTCGGCAACTGGCGCAGTTTTTACTCCTTTCCTATATGGGGAGGTGCAGATGGAACAAATGTGTGGGATAAAAACGACCCGACTACATTTTTTACCGGAACGGCGGCATCAAGTAATTCCTCGAACACTGTAACCGTATCAGGAAACCCGAGCTGGACAACTAATCAATGGGTTAAGTACGTGGTTAAAAGAACAACTAACATAGGCGGCCTAAATACCTTAACTTTCGGAGAAATTCAGGGCAACAATTCCAGCACCATCAGTTACACCGGGAACGGCGGCTACAGTACCCCGGACATGAGATTTACCGCTGGAGATTCTTTGGAGATTCACAAGGTTCTTCACGCCCTTGACCAACCGGGGTGGGGACAAGGGTCTTTGATTCCCAACGCTGATACCTCAACTCCGCCCCACGGATGGAACGATCAAGTTAGCGAACCGTGCTACCAGTGGAACAACGGGGCAGCCATGTTTCAGCCCAATTCGGGCATAAAACCCGGAGATTATTTCGACAATACCCCTATGCCAGGATATACACCTTACACCTACCCGCATCCGCTAACGAAAGGCCTGCCGCTACCCGGGCAGACGACTCGGAACGCCACAGCGAATTCGCAACACAATCCGCTTAAGAAAAGGCAGCCCTGGGGTGGGAAAGAACTAGACAGAAAAAAAGCAAAAAAGGCCAAAGCAAGCCCGACAAATGAAACGGCTGACGGCCGGAAAAACCTCGGCGACTGAAATCGCTTAACGCTGTTTTCCTGATCAAACATTGAATTCCGACTACATCATATCGCGGGATAAGCGAATCTTAGTCACCGGATCCAGTGGGTTTATCGGAACTAAAGTGGTCGAGAAGCTTCTCGAATACGGCTTTGCTAATCTCCGCTGCTTCGTTCGGCCCTCGAGTTACCTTGGCGGCCTCAAGAACGTGCTCGCCAAGTTCGGTGCCGGAAAAAATATCGAGTTTGTTACAGGGGATCTTCTCTCTCGCGACGACTGTCAGAAAGCCGCCGAAGAGGTTTCGATTATCTACCATCTCGCCGCCGGCATGGAAAAGTCGTTCGCGGGCGCATTCATGAACTCGGTGCTGGCTACTCGCAACCTGATGGACGCGTTTCTCCCGTATAGCCCGCCAAAGCGTTTTGTGAATGTCAGTTCCTTTGCTGTTTATTCGAACCTGGCCTTGAAACGCGGCGCCCTGCTCGATGAGACGTGCCCGCTGGAGGATGCGCCCCAGGAACGGTTTGATCCCTATGGTTTCGGCAAACTCAAGCAAGAAGAACTCGTGAAAGAATACGGTAATAAATATGGACTGCCCTATGTGATTGTTCGCCCGGGGTATGTCTTCGGCCCCGGCAAGCGAGAATTGAGCGGTCGCGTCGGTACTAACACCTTTGGACTTTTCGTCCAGGTGAGCGGCGCGCAGTCCTTGCCACTGACTTTTGTCGATAACTGTGCCGAGGCCATTGTGCTAGCCGGTCTCAAGACCGGCATCGATGGTGAGATCTTTAACGTTGTGGATGACGAACTACTGACAGGGCGACAATTCCTAAAAGCTTACAAAAAGAAGGCGAAATCTTTTGTATCAATTACAGTTCCTTACATCGTCGGTTACACCATGTGCCTTCTCTGGGAGAGGTACTCCAAGTGGTCAAGAAACCAGCTTCCCCCTGCCTTTAATCGCCGCTGCTGCTCTGCTGAATGGAAGGGAAATCGCTACTCAAACCAGAAGCTCAAAGAACGGTTGGACTGGAAGCCCAGGGTCCCGATGGACCGCGCAATGGAGGCGTTTCTGAGCCAGTTTGAATCGAACGGCGAACAGCAGTCCGTTAAAGCGTTAAAGCGTTAAAGCGGATCAATCACTTATCACTGATCACCATTCACGATGTTAAAAATAGCGCTCGTAGGTTGCGGCAAGATCGCCGATCAACATGTGCAGGCGATCCGACGGATTCCCGATTGCATCATTGTCGGTCTATGCGATCGCGAGCTATTAATGGCCAGGCAACTGGCGGAGCGGTTCGGGATCAATGCGTGCTTCTCTGATCTGCACGAAATGCTAGAAATGACAAGGCCGGATGTCGTTCACATCACCACGCCGCCACAGAGCCATTACCCACTCGCGAGAGCATGTCTCGAGGCGGGAAGCCATGTCTATTTGGAGAAACCGTTTACGGTCATCGCTGAGGAAGCAGAATCATTAATTGAGCTCGCCGAACGTAAGAAGCTCAAGATCACCGCCGGACATAATCTTCAATTCACGTCCGAGATGCTTGAGATGCGCCGGCTCGTGAAAAGCGGTTTTCTCGGCGGAAAACCGGTACACCTGGAAAGCCATTTCTCCTATGTCCTCGGCGACACAACTTACGTCGGCGCGCTCCTTGGTAATCGCCACCACTGGGTTCGCCAATTACCGGGACAATTGCTCCACAACATCATCAGCCATGGGCTAGCCAAACTGGCGGAGTTCCTCGATGACGATCTGATCGAGATTGTCGGTACCGCGCATCAAAGCGAGCAACTCAGGAATCTGGGTGCACAGGAAGTTCTGGACGAGTTAAGAGTCATGATCCGAGATAAAAGCGGCACGACAGCGTTCTTCTGTTTCTCAACCCAGGTTAGGGGACTTAACCAGTTGCGGATTTACGGACCGGCTGGCTCGATCACTGCGGACATTACTACAGGAAGCGTTGTTCGAAACCCAAACCGCTCGTACAAGAGCTATCTGACCTATTTCATCCCGCCGCTTCGAGCTGCCCGCGAGCACCTTAGGAACGCACGCATCAACGTCACCAATTTCGTTCGGCAGCGGCTTCACCAGGACTTCGGAATGAAGGAGCTCATTGAGCGCTTTTACAACAGCATCGGATCTGGCAGTCCACCACCTATCCCTTATCGCGAAATCATCCTTACCGCTCGTATCATGGACGAGATCTTCGCTCAAATCTATCCAGGCAGAGGACAGAAGGCAGAGGTCAGAGATCAGAGACCAGATGTCAGATCTCAGCTCGCCGTGCAGTCCGCTGGAATACCTACCGCCAGATAGCATTGCGAAGACAATCGCCATTGTAACGATGTAACGGTGTAAATCTTTTAACACCTTCAACAGTGAAATACGTTCTCATCACTCCCGCGCATAATGAGGAAGCTTTCATTGAAAAGACCCTCGCCTCCATGGTCGCCCAGACCGTCTTACCGGAGCGCTGGGTCATAGTTGATGATGGTTCGACAGATGAGACAGCGAAAATTGTCCAGAAGTGTGCTGAGGGGCATCCGTGGATCGAGCTAGTTAGTCGCCCCCAGCGCAAGGATCGTAACTTTGCCGGCAAGGTTCAGGCGTTTAACGCAGGATTCGAGCACGTGCAGTCGGTTTCTTTTGAAGTAATTGGTAATCTGGATGCCGACCTTTCGTTCGAACCGGATTACCTTGAGTATTTAATTCAAAAGTTTGCCGAAGATCCACGGCTGGGCGTCGCGGGAACGCCGTTTACTGAGGATGATGGTTACGATAGTGCCCGGGATAGTTTCGAGGGTGAGAACCATGTAGCTGGCGGATGCCAGCTTTTTCGGAGGCAGTGTTTTGAGGACATAGGTGGTTATATACCGAATCCTGCGGGAGGAATTGACTGGGTCGCGGTGACGACAGCACGAATGAAGGGTTGGCGGACAAGGTCTTTTCCTCAAAAACGGTTTCATCATTATCGACCACTTGGCACGGCGGGAAGAAGTGGGGTGGCAGCAAGCTTCTCTTACGGCGAAAAGGATTATTATTTGGGTGGCTCACCTTTGTGGCAGTTGTTTCGCGTGGCTTATCGGGCCACAAAACATCCGCTTGACGGCTTCGCGTTACTCGTCGGTTACTGCTGGGCAGCACTGCGTCGGGTGAAGCGCGCCGTGCCCCCGGAGTTGATGTGCTTCCATCGACGCGAACAGATGAACAAATTGAAGCTCATTTTTCACAGCCTTCTACGATTCAAGAAAATTGACAATTTTTCGCTGGTAACTGAACGGCAGCAATAACGGATTTTCGATTGGCATGCCCACCTCGGCTGGTTCAAAGCATTTGAACATGAGCGCCACGCGAATTGCACTCAGAATCGGCGACTGCCTTGCGAAAGCTCTCTCCTTTCCGCGGCGCGTTTCAAACAGCGCGGCTTTGGAAGTGGGTCGGTAATGTGCCAGCGGCGTTTTGGAGCCAAAACGTGTTTTTTCAATGAAACCCACCAAAGAGGAACTAATAGACATTATCTATGAGTGTCTTGGAGAGGTAAATGAGCAATTGCCAAAGGACCAGCAAATCCAGAAGTCGCCGGACGCGAGCCTAGTTGGACGCGCCGGAGGCCTGGATTCGTTGGGGTTCGTAAATTTCATTGCATTGATTGAAGAAAAGTGCGCCTATAAATACGGGATTGACCTATCGCTGATGGATACAGCTTTGCATGAAGATGGTGCGCTTGAAAATGTCGGCAGATTCGCCGACTCCTTGTTCCATCAACTGAAGAAGACTCACCTATAGAACTGTAGCTGGGTGTTGTGTAACAAGTCCCAGATGCAGCTTTCGAAAGGTTGGCGTCAATATTGAGAACCTTTCTTCCTACCTAAGGAAGGAACCGAATGCGCCAGCAATCGATTCTGTTATCACGTCTTATGGAGAGGTTTTTCAAACTTTGCTTGATGACACTGCTGCTTGTTGGAGCGAAAGGCCGGATTTTGTTGTCGTGTGGACTCGTCCGGAAGCTGTCCTCGAAGCGTTTGGAAAACTACTCGATTGTTGTCCTGTGAATGAGAAGGATCTCAATGCCCAGGTAGATACCTTCTCGGCAGCTCTTCGCCATGCAAGCAAGCGAACACGGGCCTTGTTTGTTCCAACGTGGGTTATTCCTCCATTTCACCAGACCCATGGGCTCCTGGATCTTTCGCCCGCTTGCGGGGTCGCCAGAGCTTTGATGCAGATAAACATGAGACTACTGGAAACCCTGGAGGGGGTACCGGCGGTCTACCCACTTTGGACGCAGAAATGGATCCAGCTGGCGGGTCCAACAGCCTTTAACCAAAGACTCTGGTATTTGGGAAAGATACGATTTTCCAATGATGTTTTCAAGGCGGCAGCTCGGGATCTGAAAGCCGGTCTTCGAGGTCTGGGCGGACAAGCTAAAAAAGTGATCATTTTAGATCTCGACGACGTCCTATGGGGTGGAACGGTTGGAGAAACAGGATGGCAAGGCATCAGTTTGGGAGGGCACGATCCTGCGGTTTTCAGCGTAACTTAAAGGCGCTGAGCCGGCGAGGAATTCTGCTTGCCATCGTAAGTAAGAATGAAGAGTCGGTGGCAATCGAGGCAATTGCAAAGCATCCTGAAATGGTGCTCAAATTGGATGACTTCGCTGCTTGGCGAATCAATTGGAAGGACAAGGCGGCAAATATTATTGATTTGATGGGCGAGCTGAATCTAGGTCTCGATTCTGCAGTTTTCATTGACGATAATCCCGTCGAAAGAGCGCGCGCTAGAGAGGCGTTGCCGCAGCTTTTTGTGCCTGAGTGGCCGTCGGACAAGCGACTTTATACCCAGACCCTGCTCTCCCTTGATTGTTTCGACCGGCCGTCGGTAACAGATGAGGATCGGCAACGCACGCGGATGTCTGCAGTAGATCGAGAAAGGAAGGAATCGAAGCTCCAATTAGGCAACCTGGACGAGTGGCTCGCAACCCTGAAGACCATTGTTAGAGTTGAGGAACTCAATCAACACAATCTTCCTAGAGCAGCACAGTTGCTAAACAAAACCAACCAGATGAATCTTTCCACCCGCAGGATGTCTGAAGCGGATTTTCACACATGGGCAAGGGAAAAGAATCGTCGGGCCTGGACTTTTCGTGTTTCTGATAAATTTGGTGATTCCGGGCTAACTGGGATTCTTAGTATCGAGCTTAATGGCTCACGAGCGCGGATAATCGATTTTGTCCTCAGTTGCAGAGTCATGGGGCGCAAGATTGAGGAAGCAATGCTATCTGTAGCCATCGATTGCGCACGAACCGCCGGGATCAAAGAAGTCTATGCGAACTACTGTCAGACACCAAAGAACAAGCCTTGCCATGGCTTCTTCCAGCGGTCAGGACTAACCTGCCAAGGTGGAAATACGTTCGTTTGGGATGCTACGCAAGCGTACCCCTTGCACGGCGCGGTCCGTCTAGCTTGCGAGGACGCCCGGCACATTGAGAAAAGCCCGGTTGGCTGTGAATCTGTTTAAAGCTAATCACGCGAGTCTAGGTAATGACTGTTAACTCGCCGCATTCTCTATGAGCGTTACAGCCATTGTTACCTGCATGACTGAAGACGAGCTCCCATTCGTTAGGGAAGCGATTTATTCTGTGCAAAGGCAGACGTATGCATGTGAGTTGCTCGTAATAGCTCCGGAAGGCAACGCCACGATTCTGTCGTATTTTCGGGAGTTCGAAAACGCGTTCACGCTTTATCCGGTACCCATGTATCCGGCTGGAATTGTGCGTAATCTGGCCGTGGCGCGTGCTACCACAGAATGGGTCGCATTTCTGGACGGCGACGATATGTGGACTCCAACAAAAACGGAGCGCCAACTTGTGGCAGCTGGAGAGACCGGCAGCCCCTTTATAGGAACGCGTCATCTGTTAATCCGAGAAGATGGAACACCTTTCTTTTACGCATTCGCAAAACGTATGTCGATGCCCAGTAGTTGGATGGTAAAGCGGGATCTTCTGGTTGATGTTCCATTTCTTGATCGGGCTGGTTGGGAGGATGTGGAACTCTTGCAGCGGATTGAAGGCAAGGATATCCAGACTTACACCTTAAAGGATTACTGCGTGCATTACCGTGTCCGCCGTCTCTCAAATTCTACTCGCTACACTGGTCCAAAGCATCGCAAATACCGTTTTGCAAAGATGTCCACGATCGTCGGCGTGCGGCCCGCGCTCCTGATTTCTAGCCGAGCTTGGTCGCTACTCAACCCACCCCTGAACACACGGCCGAGACGAATCATTTAGATCATGAACTCCGGGCGTTTGAGGAGCTTACAAGTCAGTATTCGACCAAATTTGGGCCCGTTTGCGTTGAAAGGACTTTCGCTTACGTCAGCTTCGAATGCACCATCCGCCTCCGGGAGTAATTCGCCTTAACTGGGAGACCTCATGGTTTCGCCGATAAGACAGGCTAAAGACCGTATTTTGCAACTGATTGCGTTTCAGGTGCCAGGAGCGAAATCACTAAGGGTGCGACTTCATCGTTGGCGCGGTGTCAAGATCGGTGAGGGTGTTTGGATAGGATACCAAGTGCTGTTGGATACTTCGCGTCCGGATTTAATTTCCATCGGGGACAACGTCATTATCAGCGTCCGCGCAATGCTGATCGCCCACTTCCGAGGACCGCAGGGCATCACGATCGAAAATGACGCGTTCGTAGGCCCGGGTGCGATTATCCTTCCGAACGTAACAATCGGTCGTGGGGCCGTGGTCACTGCCGGGAGCGTTGTGTCGTCATCGGTCGGGCCAATGACCGTGGTTCAAGGAAACCCCGCCCGCCCAATTGCCAAGTGCGGCGTTACGCTGGGCGAAAAGACGAGCATGGAGCAGTTCTTGCGCTCACTGCGGCCATTGGAGCGGCATTTGGCTGCAGAGCCGGTCCATTTGAGATGAGCGGAAGACGAACGAAGCGTTGTCGACCATGCGGCCCCTTGCAATTATGGTATCACGGAGGCGTTGGCGAGTGTAGTAGCTCATGGAGTTCGTGAACTAGCAGGCGTCGTGAAGCGCGTCTTATTATGAGGAAGCAGAAAGCGATACTGTTAAGTCGCTCTGGCCTGTCGGTAGAGGACAAGAAAATCGCCAGAATACTGGGCTTCTTTGGGGTGCCTTCGCGCGCTTTGACCACAACGGAGTTTTTGGCTCACAATGGCGCAGGCTGTGATAACTCATCCAAGTGTAGCCTCATATGCTCATCAGACACGTTCCTGCAACTCATCGAAGGGTTGGAACGTCCAGGCTCTATGCAGTTCTGGAAGGAGCAAGTTCACTCGGCGTTCGTATACGCAGGGAATGACTTTGAAATTTTGCAGAAGCTAATACGGGGACTTACTGGAGATATCTATGCCGTACTCTGTAAGATTAATCCTGGCGTTGGAGGTGTCGCTGTATCGGATCGCTTCAATGATTTTTGCGGGGTGATGGCGGGCCTACGAGTTGCTGTTTCCAAGGGTGATCTTGACACCAGTCTCATTTTGAACACAGCCAAAGGCAATATTATCAACATCATTACGCACGGTGATGGCTCGACGTTCTTGAAGCTTGAATACAACGGCGTGCCCGTCTTTCTTTCGACGTCTAGACAGATCATCGATATCGATGCAGAATTAACGTCGCAAAATTTCGACGTTCGTGAGCACTTCCTCAGCACAGTGCCACTTGTCCTTTATATCAAATGGGCGTTCGCCGAGACATGTTGGAATGCTCCGGAAATCAATGCCTGTTTGATTATTGATGATCCTGTATTGAAGCGGACGCACGGCTTTGTGGACTTTAATGAACTTCTCTCGCTGATGAAGCGGCACAAGTTTTCTACGAACATCGCATTCATTCCATGGAACTGGCGAAGAAGCGCTTCCGAAGTTGTTCGGTTGTTCAGAGAAAACCCGGACTGTTACTCACTTTCGGTTCACGGCTGCGATCATACTCGGGCAGAGTTCGGTAGCTCCAGCGAGCAACGGCTTTATTGGAAAGTGCAACAGGCGGCGGAGCGTATGAATCATCATAGGTCTATTACCGGAATTCATCACGACCCCGTCATTGTATTCCCTCAAGGTATTTTTTCAGAAGCTGCCATGAGTGCTCTCAAACACACCGATCTCATTGCCGCTGTCAATAACGACGTTATCAGCGCCGATCCGTGTCCACGCACAGTTACAATTTCTGATATGTGGGACATTGCACTCATGGGCTACACCTTTCCGCTCTTTACCAGGAGATACCCTTGGGAGGGAATTGAAAACTTTGCTTTCGACGCTCTGTTGGGCAAACCTGCGATCGCAGTGATCCATCATGATTATTGCAGCGATCACTGCGTCCGCCTGATCAACTTTATTGAGCAGCTAAATGCTCTGCAATATGCGCCGACTTGGCGTAACCTTGGCGAAGTAGTGCGACGCAGCTACCGTCAAAGAGAGACTTCGCCGGGCGCCCTGGAAGTGAAGATGTACGGAACGGAACTACGGATTGAGAACCGCTCTGGCCGGCCAAAACGTTTCCTAATTAGAAGGCGGGAGTGTGAGCCTTCGGCGATACAGCGAATTTGTACCGACGCTCAAGAGATTACCTGGCGACAGACCAACGGACGCATCGACTTTGAAATCGAGCTCAATCCTGGTGAGAACCAAGTAATTAAAATAAAATTTCATGATCTCGCTGGGAAAGAATGCAACGGAGATAGTCTACCGTACAGGTTCAAGGCAATGCTAAGGCGTTACCTTTGTGAGATCCGTGATAATTATGTTGCGCCTTTGAGATGCAGGTTCGCTGGGTCTCGTTAAACCATCGAAACATAGATCGGACCAGGGTAGTAACTGAAAACGCATAACACAGCCAATAAAGCGGGAATTCAAATGCGAGCAGCAAAGACATCCGATCCATTGGAGGCGAGAGTCTCCGGCGTTCTAACAGACTTCACCGACTGGCTGGGTAGCTATGGCGGAAAATCCTGGGACTTTCAGAGCTTTTTTGCTGGACCGGTCGGGGGACGGGCCAAGGCGCTCTACTATCGCCACAGACTCATCGGCACCGCAGCCGTGGCCCCGATGGTTTTCTGTGAAGCATTCCTACCAGGGGCGCGACGGCTGTTTTATCATCCGATGCGATTCCCGATTGCGGATGCTCATTATGCGATGGGTTTTGCTTTCCTTTACCAAGCGACCGGAGACGTCTCTCAACTGGAAAACGCGGTTCAGTTTCTAAACGAGCTAGAAAGATCGCGCTGCGGCGAGTTCAAAGAATATTGCTGGGGTTATCCATTCGACTGGGTCTGGCACGGGGGCACAATTAAGCGGCAAACACCTCTGATCACAACGACGCCTTATGTGTATGAAGCCTTTCTGCAGGTCTCCGAAATCTTGTCGTCTGACTTCGGTCCTCTGACCTCTGACCTCCGTTCTCTGAATTTGCGCGATGATTACACGCAAATTCTTGAGTCGATTGCCCGCCACGCCGCAACGGATATCAAGGATTTCCGGAGGTCGGAGAGGGCGAGCAGTTGTTCCTATACTCCTTACCTTCCAGGCGTAGTGCTTAACGCTGCCGCTTACCGGGCCTTTTTGTTGACGAGTGCTTCACAGGTCTTTGCAGAGCCAGATTACTGGAGAATTGCCGAGCGGAATTTGAATTTTGTTTTGGAGAACCAGAATCCGGATGGTTCATGGTATTACGCGATGGATGGAGTGCGCGATTTTGTTGATCACTTCCACACCTGCTTCGTTATGAAGGCGCTCGCTAAAATCCATGCTCTAACCGGATACGAGGGTTGCGATAGAGCCCTCACAAGAGGTGTGGAGTATTACCTGAGGAATCTTTTCGACGAAGAGGGTCTGCCAAAACCCTTTTCCAAAGCACCCCGTTTGACGGTTTACAAACGCGAACTCTACGACTGCGCCGAGTGTATCAACCTGTGCTTGCTTCTACGCGATCGCTTTCCCGAGCTGCACAGAACCTTGGAGAAGGTTGTCACGCATATTTTGGAAGCGTGGGTCAAGCGCGACGGCTCGTTCCGCTCTCGGAAATTACACCTGGGCTGGGATAACGTTCCCATGCATCGCTGGGGACAGGCACAGATGTTTCGAAGCCTCGCGTTCTATCTATACGAAGCGCGTCGAATGACAGGTGACAAGAGTCGTGTAAAGAGTGTTATGGACCACCAACGCGTATCCTTCGCCTCTCAACCTCTATAACAGAATGTGCGGCATTGCAGGCCAGTTTAACTTCCAGCGACGTGAGCCAGTCGAGCGCGAGACGATTGCGCGGATGGCGCGTTCCATTGCGCATCGAGGACCTGATGACGAAGGCTTCTTCATCACTGGACCGGTCGGTTTGGGGTTCCGGCGACTATCGATCATCGATCTCGCTGGCGGTCATCAGCCGATGTCGAATACCGAGGAAACGGTGTGGATAATTTTCAACGGCGAGATTTACAATTACAAAGAACTGCGAGCCGAACTCCAAAGCAAGGGCCATCAGTTTAGAACGAATTCAGACACGGAAGTCATCATACATGGGTACCAAGAGTGGGGCACTGATGTCTTCAATCATCTCAACGGCATGTTTGGGCTGGCTATCTGGGACGTGCAGAAGGAACGACTAGTCCTGGCCAGGGACGCCATGGGGATCAAACTCATCTATTACCGGCTCGCTGATGGGCAGTTGACATTTGGCTCAGAAATCCGAGCGGTGCTCGCAGCCGGCGATACTGCTCCGCAGGTGGACGCCTCAGCGCTCAACCTTTTCCTGCGATTCCGATACACGCCTTCTCCGTTAACGATATTTCAAGGCATTCGAAAGCTGGCGCCCGGTACCATGCTTGTTGTGGAGAAAGGCCAATGCAGCGAAGAACGCTGGTACAAGTTTATCCCGACCCCTTTTCCGACTCCCAAGAAAAAGGAAGAAGCCGTTCGCGAACTGCACGAGTTGTACAGAGGTGCGGTCAAGCGTCATCTGCTTAGTGACGTCCCAGTCGGAGTCCTTCTAAGCGGCGGTCTTGACTCGGGCCTGCTATTGGCGTTGATGAACGAACAAGGTGGGCCGTGGCCAGCCTATAC
>WNGI01004911.1_pt1 | contig 11980 bp, 9 predicted proteins | sample 5400621 | NCBI WGS metagenome assembly WNGI01 (sample SAMN13153374, study PRJNA577476) | soil metagenome | isolation source: 20 cm soil or saprolite under Garry oak tree replicate 1 | place: USA:California | collected 2016-06-15
GGAAGGATATTGCCATTTCTGGTTGGGTGGTAGAGGGCAAAGGTGGTGGCAAGATAAGTAAGAGCCGAGGCGTTTCCATGTCTCCGATGGAGATGATTGCAAAATATTCCACTGACGCTGTTCGTTACTGGGCAGCAAGCACAGGCATGGGAAAGGACACAACTGTTAACGAAGAGAAAATAGCGATGGGGAGTAAGCTGGTCACAAAGCTATGGGATGTGGCGAAGTTTAGCCAGCGATTTCTGGAAGGCTATCAACCGCCTGCTGAACTACCCGATTTCACGCCTACTGATCGCTGGCTACTTTCGCGGACTCAGTGGTTAATCCAGCGCGTGACGGAACTCTTCCGCAACTATGATTATTCTGCGGCCAAAAATGAGACGGAGAGTTTCTTCTGGAAAGAACTGGCTGATAACTACCTGGAAATGTCTAAGGAACGCCTCTATGATGGGACAAACGAGATGCGCGAGGGCGCACGTTATACCCTCTATCATGTGCTTTTAACGGTTATGAAACTGTTCGCACCTATCCTACCTTATATTACCGAGACACTCTACCAGGCGCTCTTTGTGCCTATCGAAGGCGAGGGTTCGATCCATACCTGCCGGTGGCCTATTGCTAACGATTCTCTTCTGAGTGCGACGGCTGATGCTGCTGGTGAGGCTCTAATAGAGATTGCTACTGCTGTGCGTCGTTATAAGAGCGAGTCCAACATCTCGTTGGGGACCGAGTTGAAGCGAATGCAACTGGCTACAATAGATGTCTCTGTTGCCAGAATGTTGCAGGAAGCCAGTGCAGATATTATGAGTGTTACTCGTGCCAGGCAATTAGCAGTGAAAGAAAGTTTGGATGCTGATATGGAAGAAGTGAAGGCAGAGGGGAAGATAAAGGTGGGTTTGGTGCGATAGGCACTACCAACGTACATCTTTCTTTCCCGTAATACCCCAGATTAAATGCTGCATTGGGTCTGGTTCCGGTTTACGGAAATCGACCCATGTCATTTCTTTGAGGAATGCGTTCTTTATCCAGCGCTGCTATGAATTGAAGATGTGGTCTCCAATATATCCTTTAATGTCAGCAGGTCGTATGCAACCTGACGACGGATAATGCTTGTGACCACAGTCTCAGTAAATCCCAGAAAACCGCCTGTGAAATGGATAATTTCCTCCAGAGAGACATTGGTTCCGCCACCTTCCGCTGGCTCAAATCGGTAACAAATGAGAATTGGTGCAACACCAGTAATGCTTTTGATGGTCAGGTAGCGGCTTGATACACATTCAACGATCTCAAAAGTATTATCAAACCACCTTCCCAAAATGCGGATTGTACAACGTACTGTTGTTCCTAAAAGTGTCTCTTCAGATGAGATTTTCCTGGCAGAAATGACAACGCCCGACCAGTCAGCAAGGTTCTCGAGGTTGCTCACATATGCGAAGATTTCCTCGGTTGGCAGGTTGATGATAACGCTCTGCTCGACTTTCATCTTATTCAAAGAAAATCTGCTCCTTGTTATTTCAAAGACCGGACAAAGCTTGTAGGATTGTATACGCAATTATACACTACCGACACTTCTATGGGTGAATTCGTAATCACTTGGGAAAGGAATAAATATAATACTATTAACAATCACCGATTCAAAAAGTTCCCTCAGAATAGAAGACATATTATTTTCTATGGTCAATTCTAAATTTTCCTTCCGGCTTGGAAGTGATACATCAGTTTGACTCTCACATTGGGCGTCTATTTGGATTGAACAATGTTGCAAGCCCATATACAAATGTGGAGAAAAAATAATAGTTACCTCAACCATCACCTCTTCAAAAAAGCCAAGAAGTAACTGACTTACTGCATTTTCTATCATGAGTTCGTTGTACTCGACTTCATCAGAAAAGACTTCAATGAACCTGTAGTAACACTGTATTTGAGCATTAAGTGTACACATAGTGGCGGTTCCTTCTCCTTGATTTGTTTGTATGAACGTAGTATACTTTGCCAATGTTTTGCTTTGCGTAGTATAGGTAACTCAAAGTCCACTTTCTGTCTACTTGAAGGTCACTAGCGAATCGTTGAGGGATTTAATGTTGTCTGGGAGGAGTAAACGTGAGCGGTGGAATACATATGAATACTAGTGCGTTTGGTGATTGTGTACAAGAGTATGTTCGTTCAAGTGGCTATTCACAGAAGGAACTTGCTGAAGAGATTGGATTGCACCCAAAAGTGCTCAGTCGAAAGCTAAATAATAGCGGAAAGGCATACCTTACTCACCTCGAGGTTCATCGAATAGTCATTACCTTAGCCCGCTGGCGAGCGATTTCTACTCAGGATGAAGCAATCCATCTTCTGGAACTGGCTAATATGGGGCCAAACTACTTTAGTTCGCAAGAATGGCAACGTCCTCCTCTCAATCAGCTTCTCGCAAGAAGCAATCAAACTTTTGTCTCCAACCACTCTCGCACTTCCATATATTTCCCCAAGCACAATCTACCTGTCCCAAACACGCGACTCATTGGACGAGGATGGGCCGTGGAGCGATTGACACGCTTATTAAAGCAGGATGAGATCCGTCTTTTGACGCTAGTTGGTGCAGGTGGCAGTGGCAAATCGCGTCTTGCATTGCACCTGGCAAGGTCAAAGGTCGAGGATTTTTCGCACGGTGTGTGGTATGTGTCTTTAGCTGCGGTAGATGATCCTACACTCGTGCCTATGAGTATTATCCAGACTCTAAACGTAAGGCTCTCGCCTGACATTTCTGTTATGCAAAACCTGATCTCTTATCTTCGAAAAAAACAACTCATGCTTGTGCTTGATAATTTTGAGCATGTAGGAGAAGCTAGAATAGTAGTGGACGAGATGTTGGCAGCGGCACCTGGGCTTAAGGTGTTGGTTACCAGCCGGGTAGTGTTGCACTTGTATGGGGAATACGAGTTTCTCGTTCCCCCTCTGGATGTACCTGATGTAGGGATTGAGATAGAGACAGAAAAACTTTCACAATACGGCGCAATCCAACTCTTTGTTGAACGAGCACATGCGATCATCTCTGACTTCACTTTGACTTCTGCAAACGCATCCAGTATTGCGCAGATTTGTGCCAGGGTTGATGGCTTACCGCTTGCACTTGAACTGGCGGCTGCTCGTGTCAAGTTGCTGCCACCAGATTTATTGTTAAAGATGCTTTCAGAAACCCTACTAGGAATGTTGACTGGAGGGGCCATGAATTTACCCAACAGGCAGCAGACACTGCGTAATACTATTGACTGGAGTTACAAACTGCTCTCTCCGGTTGAACAAGACTGGTTTCCCCGCCTGGGAGTATTCGTTGGAGGTTGGTCGCTTGAGGCAGCGGAAGCAATGATACAAAATGTAGCGGCAGATCAGAATGCTATTCCTCTCTCCTATCCTGCGCTCGTAATGCTTGAGCGGTTGGCAGACAATAGCTTGTTGGTACGGTTGCCAATCATGGGCGAGCAAGTATATTTCACCGTGTTGGATACTTTGCGCGAATATATGCTCGAAAAGTTATCTACCCAGGGAATGTATGAACGGTTGAAAGATTGGCATGCTAGCTATTATTTACGTGTAGTTGAAGAGGCCGAAATAGGTTTGAGAAGTCCACAGCAGCTACTATGGCTGGAAAGATTGAGAGCGAACCAGGATAATATTCGTGCAGCTCTAGAGTGGTCACTTCAACGAGCTAAAACCGGAGCAATCATAAACTCCTCTTCAAGCGAATCAGGATCAATTGAAGAAATCAATAATGGGATAAAGGCTGGCTCATTCGTATCGAGAGTAGTAAATGTAGAAGAGTTATCAGCTAGTGAACTTTGCCTTCGTCTAGCTGCTGCCCTCAGACCTTATTGGGAATGGCAGGGATACTTGACTGAAGGGCGCAACTGGTTGGGTGCAGTATTGGAAGTTTCGCTTGAGAATGAAGCGGGGAAATCGATACTTGCAGCACGAGCCAAGGCGTTGAGTGAGGCATCTCGCCTGGTATGTTTGCAAAACGAGCAGATCAGGGCAGCAGAACTCGCTGAAGAAAGTATCGCTCTATGGAGACAATTGGACAATCAGAGTGGCCTGGCAATGGCAATGCTTCACCGGGGGTGGGCTGCTCATGCTATAGGTGAATATCAACTGGCGAAACGTGTGTACCTGGAGGGTATAGAACATGCCTCACAAACATGTGATATATGGCTGCAAGCCCAATTGCTCTTTCACCTGGCCGCGGCAGTGGGGTTCATCTCTGATTTTAAGCAAATGCGAACGTATTATACTCAGAGTAGGGAGCTATTTGAACAAGTAGGTGATAAGATTGCTATCGCTGATTTGTTGAAAGATCAGGGTGCGTTAACGATCCTCGAGGGCAATTATTCGGAGGCCATTGATTGCCTTTTGAGAAGTATTAAGATGTGCTACAAACTGGGTCACAAACAATTTATAGCGACAGGGTTGGGATCGTTAAGTTTTGCTGTGGGATTACGAGGAGAACCAGAACCAGGTTTGGCCAGTATACAATCGGCTCGACTGGGAGGTGCAGCCGAGGGTTTGATGGATGCAATCGGTCTGACACCCTGGACGAGATCGAGTCAACTTGTACAAATGGCCCGGCAATTTATTCGCTCCCGTGTAGATGAAGAAAGCTGGAAAGTTGCCTGGGCCGAGGGACGGGAGCTCTCTATAGAGCGGGCGATTGACCTCGCCAACCAACTGGCGTAACCTACAATGAGAGGCAGGCTTCCGCAGCTAGCCAGGAGAGCTTTTCCTGCACGGAAGTATGACTATCCCAGAGCCGAGAGATAAGTGTTTCTATGGTAAATATTGTGCTGTAATGATACAATACCTCACGTTCAGAATGGAAGAATTGGTCAGCGTAGCTCAATTATGTTTCCAGATTGAAAGGATCAGGACGTGTATAGGTACAAAGGCTTTGATAGCACACAATGTGGAGATGATATGTCTGCGCTTGAGTCTATGATAAATGCCTGGATGGAGTCAGAACATCCTCGCATTCGCCATGTATGTCAAAGTATGCGAGGGGAACATATATTGCTCAGCTTTGTTTACGAGGTAACACGAGAAGTCGAGCAACGTGTGGCCACACAGTCGCAGACATCGCTGGTGTCCAGATACTTCGAAGATGATTATGTAGATGAACGACCTACTGGATCACGTATCCCGATTGCGCCACCACCAGTACACTAGCAGCGTGCATCAATTCTGACTATTGCCCGCTCTCCATCATGAAGGATTATAATGGCTATTCCTTATCTCATATACTGTACTCCCGCAGGAGAAATACGCGAGGAGCCGCGCTTGCGCGCCCTGGGTTTCGACAATCAGCCTCTTGAATCTAGTGATCTTATACCGCTGCCTGATGGTGTCACTCTCTCGATGATGCCTGATCGACTGGCTATTGGGGAGAAGCGTTCGGGTGAGCGGCAGGTAATAGACATATCTCGCGGTTGGGCCGCCGCAGCCTTACTACCAATTGGGTATACACGCACTGTGCTCCCTGCATACGAAAAAGTACCGAATACTGAACCGCTGCCTTTTTTTGGTTACAGCGCTATCGCCGGAATGAATGGCCGTTTGTATGTAGCAGCATTACAAACCGATGATCCGCACAAATGGCATCCTCGCGCTTTCAACAAACGCGCACTGCATCGATTAGTGCAGAAGAAGCAGGCTGAATTACCTGAAAATCGCATTGTGGCTCAACATGCGCATTGCGCACTGGACTACTCGTGTCCAACGGCCAGTAATCTATTTTTCGGTCGCTGGGAGATGGCAATAGCGGTCTCGCCAGGCTGTAATGCGCGGTGTATTGGATGCATATCTAAACAGGAAGAAGAGGACTTAATTTCGCCTCAAGATCGCCTGACCTTTATTCCAACTGTTGAGGAGATACTTGAAGTGGCGTTACCCCACCTGGACCAAGCTGAAGATGCGATTGTGAGCTTTGGGCAAGGTTGCGAAGGCGAACCCTTACTGCAGTGGCGGCGCATTGAACAGACAATTAGGGGAATGCGTGCGCACACCAATAAAGGTGTCATCAACATCAATACCAATGCAAGCAATCCGCGCTGGCTGCAGCGACTTTATGACGCAGGACTGGATACTATCCGCGCAAGCACTATTTCTGGACATCCGGAAACATACCAGGCTTATTACCGCCCTATTGGCTATAGCTTTGAGGATGTCAAAGAATCACTGAAACGAGCGCGCGCAGCAGGTGTGTATAGCTCAATCAACCTGCTCAGTTTCCCTGGCATGATTGATCGCGAACGTGAAGTCGATGCTCTGCTATCTTTTGTGAGAGAAACAGGCTTACGACTCATCCAGTTACGCAATTTGAATATCGATCCGGAAGTGCTGTTGCCGCGCATGCCAGCGCTCGATTCGATGGGCAAGGCAATGGGCATACGTACGATGATAGAGATCATCAAACAAGAATTGCCCGAAGTCGAGATTGGCAACTTCACAAGACCTGTGAGAAGGGTGATGGGTACGGTAGTAGTTTAAGAGCGATTTTTCTTCTACCTCTTTTTCTTGCCTTTCTTCTTTATGATCCTCTTACCTGAAAACTTTATGATCTTGTCACTCGAATGACTGGGAGTTCGAGCAGGTGGCAGTGGAAGTAAGTAGGATTCTTCCGGGGTTGTTGAGGATGTTTCGTTCTGCTTTGCAGACGAAGTGGACATATTCTTGAAAAAATTAAGGAATGGATTGTCGACTATTTCGCGCTCTTTCAAACCGAATCCTACGAGCACATCATCCAGATCTACGATAAAATCATCAACCTTATCAGCCTTAAAGGCGCGCTCAATGAGGGGCAGTGTTTCTACAGCCTTGATGTGCAATAGATTAGTGACGAGGAAAGCGTTTAGCTCCTCGTCGTTTTCTTCAAAGTTTTCTAGTTGTTTGCTTATAATCGCAATGCATTCTTCTCGGCTCTCTGGATACCTATCAGCAATCTCTGTGATTCCATTTGAAGCATAGGAGCGGGAATACATTTCATGTGACGTATCAGCAAGATATGCCGCAAGAGCTGGTATGGCTGCCGGGCCTAACATGCCGAAGACTAAAGGCAATTCTTCAAACATCCATTCGTCATCATTCAACTCACCCAGTAAGTTGACAAGTGGCTCAATTGCCGTCTCGGCATGAAGTTGTCCTAATGCACGGATTGCATGAAGTGGTGCCCAGAAATCGGGGTCCTCTTCTTCGCTTTCTTCTGCTGCTTCGGGACCACGAAATTCTGGATCAATCGCCATGCGAATCAGCTCAGGTATATGTTCTGGACCAAGACCAAGTTCCCTGTAATCAGGCCATTTGTCTGGATTTACAGATTCAGGTTCACCGATGGTGAGCAGTTTATTCACAGGTGGTGTATAGGTGGTCGTACTCATTTCAATCCCTTTTTGTTGTTTCTTCTACGAGGTGAGGTTGTTTCACTAACGGTAGCAACAATCTCCTTGCTGCTGTTGCTACAGGATCGATACCAAGCAAGGCCAGGCAATCGCGAGTCATGCAGCCCTCTGGCGTGCCCAGATCGTGACCGCGATAGAAGCAGGGCATGCAGGGCAAATCCATTTTTACGACGACTGCCTGTTGCGCTGGTAGGCCGCCGGTGTAAGGTCCCCAGGCGTCGGAGTTAGTCAGACCAAATATAGCCACGGTGGGTGTTCCTACCGCTGTGGCCAGGTGCATGAGTCCTGAATCGTTGCCAATAAAAAGATCAGCTTGTTCCAGGATTGCTGCTGCAACTCGAATGTTGCCTTTGCCCGCAAAACTACGTGCTGGTATCTCGGACTGCATGAATTCTATGATCTGCTTGTGCAGTTCGGCCTCTTCTGGACCACCCACCAGGATCAACTGTCCACCAGTATCGTAGAAGAGCGTATCGGCCAGTTGTGCAAAACGTTCTGGCGCCCAGCGACGAGCTGTGCTGTAGCCCCCACTACCAGGGTGCATGGCAATGATTGGGCGTTTGATGAGTGGGTGTTCAATTCTAGCTGAGGCTTGTTGCTGGGTAGGGGCAAGCCCCGTTCCTGCATTTTTAGGGTCTGGCATTTGAGATGCAGTAGCGAAGCTGGTCCCGAATGGGTCTGTTTCATATAGTAAGTGTCGTGCCAGTTGGTGTTCCTCTTCGTTGATTGGTACGGTCAGGCGCTTGTCGTTTGTAGTCGCGCCTGCTGCTTTTGCTACTGCGAGGTTATAGTCAGCTTCGTGCATAGCTCCAAAACCATCATCTTTAACGCGTACATTGAGGAACCAGCCATGGCCGTTGTCTAAACCAATGCGCCATTTTGCTCCTGTGGCACGCATAAGAAGCTGATGCTTCAAGCGACCGAAAAAAAGGGTCAGGTGATGTAATAGCAATACAGCATCATAATCGCCATCGCGCAGATTGTGCCAGAGTGGTCTAAGTCGAAGCAGGTTGCGAGTGTTTTTGAGCAACTGCTGTGGGTAGTCAAAGAGGTATTTATCCAGTACTATTACGCGGTCAATCACTGCCCAATCATCGAGCAAACCAGCAGATGCGGGAGTAACAAGCAGATCGATTCGCGCATGTGGATAGGTTTCACGTAGGGCGCGAAGCGAAGGTGTAGCCAAAAGCAAGTCGCCGATTGTTGCCAGCTTCACGACAAGTATATGGGCATCTGGTGGAAGAATAATTTGTTTTGTATACATAAGCGGTTATTTTATATTTCTGCTGACCATTCATAATGAATTAACTTACAATATTCCTGAAAGCCAATCCGCCGATAAAGAGCGTAACTCATTTCAGTGGGCGAGAGTACTGCTATGCGATAACCCAGCCTGCGTGCCTCGTGAAGTGCATGAAGCGTCATCGCCGCGGCTACTCCCTGACGCCTGGATTGGGGAACAGTAGCAATACCATATATACCTGCCACACGTGCATGAAAGAGCAGGGAAGCAATAGCGACAGGCTCTCCATGCAGCCACCCGATATAATGATGCCAGGGTGTCCCATTGCCAAATCCAGTGTGAGCGTATGAGTCATAGTAGTTTTGTGCTGCCATCTCTGACGCCCCAAACCCTGAAATTTCGATGGAACGCAAAATCTTCAATGTCTCCAGGTCTTCAATCTCTGTGATGGCGAGTTCTGCATTTACAAAAACATGCTCGTTCAGCGCCTGCAGATCTATGGCCATTCCTGTTATACTGTCACTATAAACAAAACCATGTGTCTCAAGCATAAGCGCGAGATTTGTGGGTCGCGTAGAAGGACCAGTGGTCCAGCTAAAATCCGTGTTGCGAGTTTTGAAGAATGCCAGCATTTCGTTGATTCTCGCTTCAATCATGGAGGTATCTTCAGTGGCAAAACGAGAATAAAGCACTGCATTTGGGCCACGTGACCCTGTATAAATCCAGAGCAATTCTGGTGTTTTGTGTAGTTCTCCCTGTGGAAGTCCATAGCCTAAGTGTGCCATCTCTTCGTTGAAATTAGCTTCGATTGCTTCTTCTATTGTCGGTCTGGCCAGGTTTTGTAGGATGATGCTCATGTCAGTTTTTCTTGTGCGACTTTGAATACCTGCGACGGTAAAATATTTTTCATGCATTGTGTTGTAAAGAAACGGCAATCAGCACTGTCCTTTGCATTGTAGCATGGACTGCACCAAATATCACTACGCAGTACTGTAGCCGTAGGGCTTACCGGTCCAGATAAAGCTGGGTCTGTGGGACCATGGATGGCGATGAGCGGCGTTCCAACGGCAGCCGCGATGTGCATGGGGCCGCTATCACCACTGATAACCAGGTTCGCTCTTTTCAGGAGAGCGACAAGTTGGGGCAGGTTTGTTTTACCGATCAGATCGATGGCTTGCTCCTGCATTTGGCGTGTTACGCATTCGATGAGTGGTTTATCGTCAGGCGCTCCAGTTAAAATGACTTGAGCGTTCTGCCCGCGAATCAGTTTATCGATCAGGATTGCCCAATAGGGTATGGGCCAACGTTTTGACTGTCCATTGTTTGAGCTAATGTGGCAGACAATGAAAGGCTTCTCTGGAACTATTCCTTCGCGTTCCAATAATTGTTCAAGTTGCTGGTGTGCCAGTGGATCGACATACAAATGTGGTGTACGATCTGCTGTGCTGGTGATTGCACCCGCAGCTCTTGCCAATTTAAGACAGTAGTCTACTTCGTGTTTGTGATCTCCGGAGCGCCAGTGGTACCCTCGAACGTTATCGGTCATCAAGCCGGGATAACTTTCACGCCCGAATCCGACTCGTCGTTTCGCACCACTTAATGCTGCTAGTATGCCGGCCCATCTGCCAAAGACGCTTACCGCTATATCGTAGTCGCGTGTACGTAAATGACTTAACAAGTTATACGCATTGCTCCAGTTTTTTATTTGAATTAAGGCCTTGGGTCGACGCCAGACATTTGGGTCATAGGTGATAATTTCGTTAAGGTCAGGGTCGCCAATAACGACTTTTGCGCTAGCTGGTAGTGCGAGTAGATCAATTGTGGCATCTGGATAAGTGTGTTTGAGAGCGCGTACTGTGGTCATAGAGAGTACAAGATCACCAATAAGGTCGAGGCGAATCACCAGGATATGTCGCCTATGTTTATTTTGTGTTGTTAGCGGAGGATATTTCTTTCCCATTCTTCCCAGCCAGAATAGGCCCCCCAAGAAACTCATCATAAGATAGATAAAGATATTCAGTATGCTTTTACTTGTGTGTAGGGTTGTCTTACGCAATCTTCTTCGTGAGTCTGGTGGCAGAGGATAGCCATACCTATCCAGACTATGCTGTTGTTTGTATGTTTGTGATATTGGTTTTATTTTCTGTGTCATTCTGAAATTTCAATTGTCATTCTGAACGCAGTGAAGAATCCATCAGTTTTTCTCTTGACCCTATATAGATCCTTCGCTTCGCTCAGGATGACAGCTTACGTAGTAATAATTTCTCAACCTCTGTCAGTACCTGCTGCTCCGTTATAAGACGCACACAGGGATGGTCTGCTACTTCCTGTGGAGAAAAATCCAGTCGCCCACAAGGAATATTCGGACATGAAGAACAGCGATACGTTGATGCCAGTACAATATGCCGTTCTTTCTTTCCCCACGGACCAAAAATGCGCGCGTCAGTTGGTCCGTATAGTTGAATAGTGAGTGTGCCTTGTGATACAGCTAGATGAAGTGGCCCGCTATCAACGCTCAAGACTAACAGCGCTTTTGCTTGTAATGCCGCCAATTGGCCTATAGTAGCGTCGGTCACCAGTACAGCGGATGATTGCATGTTTCTGGCAATTTCCTCCAACATTGGACGTTCATTTTTGCTGCCTGTAAGCATAATACGAACTGGTGTAGACATTGTCAATGATTTTGCGAGTGCATCCGCGCAGGTAGCCCATCCCGCGGTGCGCCAGAGTTTGACCGCTGCTCCACTGCCAGGATGAATCACAACGAGAGGGGAATCTACATCGATACCTTCGTTGAATAGACGGGCGGATGCCCATTGTTGTTCGGCTGGTGTAGGAATGAAGTGAAGAGGGTAATATTCTGGTGTGTATGGTTTGTCAAGAGGTGGGTAGCCAATTGATTGCAAAGCAGCGCTGGCAAGATACAGGTTTGAGATAGTGGCATGTTGGTGTGATAGGAATGGTAATGCATGGGTGAGAAATGGCGTTCCCGGTTCAAGAGCGTATCCTACGCGGCGTGGAATGCGTGCCAGGTAGAGAAGAGCTGCGCCCCACCAGAAATCGGAGCGCAAATTGATGCCTACGTCAAAATGTTCACGCTGTAGTTGTTTCGCTGTCTTGAAAAGCAAAATGTATGGAGCCAATGCTTTTTGTGCTGCGCGCAGGAAACCGGGGAATGGGCAGATCAATACGCGGTCGATATCGGGATGACGCTCGACTACTTCGCTCGACCAAGGACCAACCATCATGGAAATGTGCGCGTTTGGAGCCTGCTGTTTGAGTGCATGAAAGACAGGAGTAGTCATTATCA
>WNGI01006827.1_pt1 | contig 11978 bp, 7 predicted proteins | sample 5400621 | NCBI WGS metagenome assembly WNGI01 (sample SAMN13153374, study PRJNA577476) | soil metagenome | isolation source: 20 cm soil or saprolite under Garry oak tree replicate 1 | place: USA:California | collected 2016-06-15
GGGATCCCCCGGCGTCAGCTCGTTCAGCGCCTCGGCCTTGATCAAAATGATCTCGCCCAGCCGGAACCACGCGAAGTCGTTGCCGTTGTCCTGGGCAACGTGCTTCGGATCGGCCGGCCACTTGTACAGCCGCGGGCCTTCGCCTTCGGTCGCCTGCGTGGGATCGGCGATGTCGATGGTGAAGACCAGCGGATTGCCCGCCCGGTCCTTGGCCGGCTGGCCGGTCTCGACGTTGAACTGTGGCCCTTGCAGGATGACGTTCCGGCGCCTGTCGTTGGCATCGAACGCATTGTACGCATTCGCCAGGATCGCGAAGCCGTTCCAGGGCGTGGGCGTGAACTGGTTGTAGTGCAGCGCCCGCATCACGAAGTTGAGGCCCAGGCCCGACACGTCCGCGAACTTCACGACGAAAATGTTCTCCGGTGACGTACTGTTGTCGGCCCGGAAGCTCTGCGGGAATGAGTCCGCCAGCTTGTAAGTCGGTTCGTTCAGGATGCGGTCCGCGGCGGCGATGGCGGCCTGGCAGGCGCTCTGGCCGCTGATTTGCACCCCGGTGCACGAGTTGTACGCGGTGGGACTGACGCCCGTTTGCTTGTCGAACACCCCGGCGTTCAGATACATGTTGGCCAGGATGGCATCGATCCCGCCCTTCGTCATACGTCCGTTGTCCGCGGCCGGCCAATGCACCGGCAACAGCGGGCGCGCCGCGTTGAGCTCCGCCTCGATGAACCGGAACACCGAGTCGCGCGTCTCGCGCGGGCGCGGCGTGATCTCGATCTTCGTGGCGATCGGCACGCCGCCGAACGTGTCCATCAGCACGTAGTAGTAGAATGCCCGCAGCGACCTGGCCTCGGCCGCAATGGTGTCGCGGGACGGGAAGGTCACGTTGGGCAGCGCCCCGAGCAGCGCGTTGGCGCGTGCAATTCCGGTAAAGGCGACGACCCAGATGCCGTTTCCCGGACCATTGCCCACGGTGCTGACCGGGGTCCACGTCTGGTGGTGCATCTCGAGCCAGACCCCGCCGTCATACCAGTCCGAGCCACGCGTCGGGACGATCATCTCGTCGCTGCTGATTTCGCTCAGGTTGTAGTAGTCGTCGAGCGTACTGCGCAATTGGGCGTAAATCCCCGCCAGGCTGCTGAAGACTTCCCCCTGGTTGCGGTAGAAGTTGTTCGGCGTAATGGCACTGGGCGGGTTCTCGTCCAGGTTAGTGCACCCCAGCACCAGCATCAGCGCCGGGCCGAGCAGCAGGAATGCGAAGCGTCGCGTTGCCTTGGTCACAAGAGAGGTTGTCATAGGAGGCGGATCCTCAGAACGTGGCCCGAATGCCGGCCGTCACGGTACGGGGGCGCGGATAGCTGAGATAATCGATGCCGCGCGACCCAATACCGGCGTCCGCGTGCACCTCCGGGTCCAAGCCCGAATAGCCCGTCAACACGACGAGGTTGTCAGCCGACACGTACAGCCGGGCGCTCCGGGCCGATCCCGTGAAGACAGGCAGTGCGTACTCGACGGTGAGATTCTGCAGGCGGACAAACGACGCTCCCTCGACCCAACGGGATGAGTAGATCGCCGGCTCATGAAGTCCGGTCGGGTCGGTCAGCGCCGGGCGCAGGAAGTTCTTGTCTTGCAACGCGTCACTCTTCGTGGCGAACAGGAGCGCCGTATTGTTGAACACGTCCTGTCCCACCGACGCCCGGACCAGGAAGCTGACGTCGAACCTGCCCGAGGTAATCTGGCTGTGCAGGCCGAGCGTGAAGTCGTCTCCCCGTTGACACATCCCGCGCTGCTCGCCACGCAGGCGAACACCTGCTTGCCCGCCGCGTTCACCCGGAGAAACTTCGGTCCGAAGAACGTGCCGAGCGGCTGGCCCGGCAGGATGCTCTGGGCGTTCACGCCGGACTGGCCCTGACCGCTGACTCCCCCGGTGGCGATCGAGTTGAACGGGCCCAGGTCGACGACCCGGTTGCGCTCCGCCGCGAACACGAGGCCGGCCCGCCAGGTCAGGGTCGGCGTGGACACGGCCAGAGCGTCGAGCGAGATCTCGAGACCCTTGTTGCGCACCTTGCCGACGTTTTCGAGCCGCTTCTCCGTGAACGCCGGCTGCGGGTTGGACACCTCCAGCAGCAGATCGGACGTGTTCTTGATGTAGTACTCGATGCTGCCGGAGAACCGGTTGTTCAGGAAACCGTAGTCCAGCGCCACGTTGAACTGCGACGTCTGCTCCCACTTGAGGTTGGCGTTGGCGTCCCGGGTCGGGATGACACCGCGGGTGACTGCGTCACCGAACGGATAGCGCGCGCCGTCGGACGGCTCGAGCGTCGCCAACGACGAGTAGGGCGGGACGCCGGGATTGCCCTGCAGGCCGTACCCGGCGCGCAGCCGCAGCTCCGAGAAGCCGCGATCGCGCATGAACGGCTCTTCGCTGATGCGCCACGACCCCGACACCGCCGGGAACAGCGCCCATTTGTGTCCCACCGCGAACCGGGACGACCCGTCATAGCGCAGCACCCCGGTCAGGAAGTAGCGGTCCTTGAGGCCGTAGTTGGCCCGGCCGAAGAACGCGACTTGCCGGCTGAGGTCGCGCCCCGCGGAATCGGTGACCGTTTGAGCGGAGCCCGGCTGGTTGAAGAGCAACGCATCGGTGACGTATCCACGGCCGTCCGTCAACAACGTCCCGGTGTTGAATTTGCTGAACTCGTACCCACCGACCACATCGAAGCTATGGATGTCCCCGAACTGCCGGCGCAGCGTCAGCAGCGTCTGCAGCGTCACCGTCGTGTTGTCGGTATTCGACTGGCGCGCCAGCCCGCCGAACGAGGCTCCCACTGGGTTGGCCTTCGGGAGGTAGATGTCCCGCTCGCCGTTGGAGCGGTCCACTCCCACATTCACCTGCGCCGTGAGACCCGGCAACAGATCCAGCTCGGCCGTCGCGTTGCCCAGGGTGCGGGTCGTGGTGCCGATGTCGGTGATCTGGTTTGCCAGCGCCACCGGGTTGCGCACCGATGTCTGGCCGAGCAGCTCGTAATACTTGGTCTGTCCGGTTATCGCATCGACCACCGTCACCGGCTGCGACGGGTTGAAGATCACCTCGTTCTGGAACACGCCCCCCTCGAAACCGGCCGTGTTCTCGAACGTGATGTAGTCGTCCTGCGTGTGCGACGTCGTCACGTTGAGCCCGAGGCGCAGGCGGTTGTCGAAGGCGTTGTGGGTGGCGTTGAGGCGTCCCTGCACGCGCTGGAAGCCGTTGGAGATCGCCACCCCCTCCTGGTTCATGAAATTGAGCGAGGCACGATAGCGGGTGTCCTCGCCCCCGCCGGCGAACGACACGTTGTGATTGTGCGTCACGGCGGTGCGCGACACCTCGCGCTCCCAGTTCGTATTCGCCGTCCCCAGCGCTGCGATGTGCGAAGGACTCAGGCCGCCCAACTTGCCCGCCACCGAGTCCTTGAAGAAGTTCTGGCAGAGCGTCGGCTGGCTCGTACAGGTGGAAGTTGAATCTGACCGCCAAACGCCAACCTGGCCGTTAACGAACTGCCGGAATTCATCTCCGTTCAGCACGTCCAGGTGCTTCGACACACTCGACATCGCCACGTAGCCGTCATACTCGACGCCGGCTCCCCCTCCCCCGGTGTTGGAGCCTTTCTTCGTCTCGATCAGCACGACGCCGTTGGCGGCGCGGCTGCCGTAGATCGCCGTAGCCGCGGCGTCCTTGAGAATCGTGACCGAGGCGATGTCCGAGGGGTTGATCAGGTTGAGCGGGCTGCGGGGCAAAGGCGGCGAGCCACTGACACCGAAGCCGCCCGCTTCGGTCGGGACGTTGTTGATGGGGACGCCGTCGATCACGTACAACGGCTCGTTGCTCGCGCTGATGGACGTGCCACCGCGGATGCGGACCTGCGCGCCAGCCCCCGGCTCGCCGTTGTTCTGAATGATCGTGACGCCGGCGGCCCGACCCTGTACCATGTTGTTGACGTTGTTGATTACTCCGACATTCGCCGCATTGCCGTCGATCGTCGAGACCGAGCCGGTGATGGCCTCGCGCCGTTGGGTGCCGTATCCGGTTACCACCACAGCCTCGAGAATCGCCGCCGCCGGCGTCAAGGTGATGTTCGCCGTGACGGTCCCGCCCGGCGTGATGGTGACGTCCTGCAATTGCGGGCTGTACCCGATCCGGGTCGCTCGCAGGCGGTGGATGCCGGCAGGTATGCCGCTCAGGAGAAAGCTGCCGTCGCCGCGCGTGAGCATGCGGTGCGGCGATCCCGCGATGGCGACTTCGACGCTGGAGAGGGTCTGCTGCGTGGTGGCGTCGATGACCTTACCCGTGACGGCGCCGGTCGAGTCCTGCGCGCCGAGCCGCACCGCGCACAACAAGCCACTGAAGAGCACCGGAACGACATGACGGACGAGTGCCATACGTCTGCCCCTCGACGGAATGGGGAATGGAAGGATCGTCACCCGCGATACCCCCGCACATGACCATGAAACGCGGAACGGGTTGATTCTTCCCCAAAACGGCGACCTGTCAAGGGTTGTGAAAAAGGGCACAAGGGTATATTCGGGCCCATGCCTCGCCTCGCGCGCCCTCGCCTAGCGGCCGTCAGCGGGCTCGTCGCAATGCTCGGTGTGGCCGTCGCATGCCGGACCACGCCGCCGCCCTCCGTCGCACGCTACGACCCCGCGCACGACCTGGGCCCCCTGTTTCAGGACGTCCAGCTCGCCGCGATCTTCCCGGACTCGAAGACGTTCGTCGATGCCCGGCCGCTGCTCGCCCCGGCCGAGCTCGCCGGTCGCTATACGGCCGCGCGCGGCTCCGCCGGGTTCAGCTTGCAACGCTTCGTGGAGCAGAGCTTCGAGCTGCCGCGGCCGGTCGGGGAGGGCTTCCACGCCGACACCGCCCGCCCGATGGAAGATCACATCCGGGCGCTCTGGGCCGTGCTCACCCGCCCGCCCGACACGGTAGACGCGCGGTCGTCGTTGATCCCGTTGCCGCAGCCGTACGTCGTCCCGGGCGGCCGCTTTCGGGAGGTCTACTACTGGGATTCGTACTTCACGATGCTCGGGCTCGTCGCCAGCGGCCGGACCGATCTGGTGCGCAGCATGCTGGACAACTTCGCGTACCTGATCAGGACCGTCGGGCACATCCCCAATGGCAACCGCACGTACTATCTCAGCCGCAGCCAGCCGCCGTTCTTCGGCGCGATGATCGGGCTGTACGCCACGGCGACCGACACCACCCAGGCGCTGGCCTACCTCGATGCGCTCGAGGCCGAGCACGCCTTCTGGATGGATGGCGCGGAGCGGCTCGCGCCGGCGCAAGTGTACCGCCGTGTGGTGCGGCTGCCCGACGGATCGGTGCTCAACCGCTATTGGGACGACCGCGCCGAGCCGCGGCCCGAGTCGTATCGCCCGGACTACGAGCTGGCGCAGGCGCTTCCCACGGCGCAGCGCGAGGCGTTTTACCGGAACGTCCGGGCCACGGCCGAGAGCGGCTGGGACTTCTCGAGCCGCTGGCTGCGTGACCCGAAGGACCTGCGGACGCTCGAGACGACGGAGCTGCTCCCGGTCGATCTCAACTGTTTGCTGTACCACGCCGAGCGGACGATCGCGGCGCTGCGGCGGTTCCGCGCGCGGCCGGAGGACCGGGAGGTCGCGGACCGGTTCGCGCGGGCGGCCGAGGCCCGGCGCCAGGCGCTGCTCAACGCCGCGTACGAGCCCGCTGCCGGGTTCTTCTTCGACGTCCGCTGGCGCAGCGGCGTGCGGGTGACCGATCGTCCCACCCTCGCTGCCGCGGCGCCGCTCTACTTCGGGCTCGCCACCCCGGAGCAGGGTCGCAAGGTGGCCGCGCAGCTCGAGCGGCTCTTCCTGAAGCCCGGTGGATTCGTACCGACCCTGATCTCGTCGGGTCAACAGTGGGACGCGCCCAACGGGTGGGCTCCGCTCGAGTGGCTCGCGATCGAAGGCGTGCGTCGCTACGGGCGCGCGGACCTGGCAGACGCCGCCCGCGATCGCTGGCTCGCCGTGAACCGGCGGACCTATCGCGCGACCGGCAAGATGACGGAGAAGTACGACGTCGTGGACCTGCGGCGGCGGGCCGGCGGCGGCGAGTATCCGACGCAGGACGGGTTCGGGTGGACGAACGGGGTGGCGCTGGCGCTCGCCGCACAGCAGCGATAGCGGCCGTTCGAGCTCAGTCGCTCTTCGGCCTCAGCCGCTCCAGCACGTACGCTGTGTTGATCAGCGCGGCGTGCGACAGCCCCTGCGGGAAGTTGCCGAGCTGCTCGCCCGTGGCCGGATCGATCTCCTCGGCGAACAGCCCGAGCGGGTTGGCGCGGCGCAGCAGATTGTGGAACAGCCGCTCTCCCTCGTCGAAATCGCCGGCCATCGCGAGCGTCTGCGCCAGCCAGAAGCTGCAGGCGAGGAACGCGCCTTCGTCGCCGCCCAGGCCGTCGGGGGACTTGTAGCGGTAGATCAGCTCTTCGCACGAGGTGGCGAGCTCGCGTCGCACGGCGGCGATCGTACTCCGGACACGCGGGTCGGCGCGGGGCAGGAACCGCACCTTGGGGATCACCAGCAACGCGGCGTCGAGCTGAGGCTCGCCATACACCTGCACGAACGTCTGACGGACGGGGTCCCAGCCCCGCTCCAGCACCTCGGCGTGGACCAATTCGGCCTCGCGCTGCCAGCGGGCGGTGTCGCCCGGAAGGCCCAAGTCGGCGGCGATGCGCGCGCCCCGGTTCAGCGCCACCCACGCCATGACCTTGCTGAACACGAAGTGCTTCGGCTCCTGGCGCGGCTCCCAGATGCTCAGGTCCGGCTCGCGCCAGTGCGTCGCCGTCCAGTCCACGAGATGCTGCAATACCTTCCATACGCCTTCGGTCATGGCGTGATGGCGTCGCCAGATGTCGACGGTGTCGAGCAGCTCGCCGTACACGTCGAGCTGGAACTGCTGGGCCGCGCCGTTGCCGATGCGCACCGGCTGCGCGCCGCGGTATCCGCCCAAATGCTCGAGCACGTGCTCCGGTAGGTCGCGCCGGCCATCCACCCCGTACATGATCTGCAGATGCCGCGCGTCGGCCCGGCGACACACCCGCTTGAGGAACTGCAGGAACCCGTCCGCCTCGGCATAAAACCCCACGCGATCGAGCGCGAACAGCACGAACGCGGAATCACGCAGCCAGGCGTAGCGATAGTCCCAGTTGCGGCCGCCCCCACCACCCGGTGTTTCCGGCAGCGACGTCGTGGGCGCGGCGATGATGGCGCCCGAGGGCTCGTAGCAGCACAGCTTGAGCGCCAGGGCGCTGCGCTCCACTTCCTGGCGGTACGGACCCTGGTACTGCAGTCGCGACGACCACTCGTCCCACCAGCGGGCGGTCGCGTCGAGCTTGTCCTGCGAGCGGTAATGCGCGACGGCATACACCTCGTCATCGTCGCACCGCAACACGAACCACGCGGCCTCGTCGGTGGCGAGGCTCAAGCGCGCGGTGGCGCGCGCCTGCTCGATCTGCCACGACACGTCCGGCGCGCAGGAGAGGGTGGCGACGTCGTCCTCCGCGTCGGTGGCGAGCACGCCGCAGGCGCGCCGCGCCAGGACGGGCTGGCGGGTGCCGTAGTCGAACCGGGGCTCGAACACGACCTCCGCCTCGCAGGCGCCCCGCGTGCACTGCACGCGCCGGTGGATCTCGGTCCGCCCCTCGCGGGCGGGCCCGGCGGGCATGAAGTCCGTGACGACGAGCACCCCCCCGGATTCGATGCGGAACGTCGTCACCAGGATGTTCGTGCCCGGGAGGTAACGGTGCTCGGTGGTCGCCGGGACGGTGGGCGCGATGCACCAGCGGCCGCCTCGCTGGTCGTCGAGCAACGCGGCGAACACGCTCGGCGAATCGAAGCGGGGTGCGCATAACCAGTCGATCGAGCCGTTGCGCCCGATCAACGCCGCGGTGTGGAGGTCACCGATCACGCCATAATCGCCCACGGGGAGGAAGCTCATCGCGCCGGAAATCTACGTACCCCGGAGGCACGGCGACGGCGGTGCATTCCCACGGCTCTGCCGGTAGATTATTCGGGCCGTCGTCTCTCGAGAGGCTGTCGTGCGCCCGCGTGGTTTCATCTTGTGCCTGTCAGGCTTTCTGGTCGCGGTCCCGCTCGTCGCGCAGTCGGCGCGCCCCGGGATGGTGGTGCTCAATCTGCGGTTCGACGGCGCGTACGCCAACGTGCTCGAGCCGGGTGACACCGCCGTGGTCCGCGCCGCGACGAGCCGGCTGCTCGCCACGCTGCGCGCGTTCGACGGCGTCGCCGTCGTCGATTCCGCTACGGTGGCCGCCGCGGTGACCGCCGCCGAAGCCGACGGCAATCCGTGCGACAATGCGTGCGCGCGAGTCCTGGCGCGGCGGCTCGGGGCCCGGTGGGTGGCGAAGGGCACGGTCTTGAAGACGAGCAACCTGGTCTGGATCCTGCGCGCGGATCTGTTCGACGCGACCACCGGCACGGCAGTCCTCGCGGACAGCTATGAGCTGAAGGGCGACGCCGCGCGCATGGCGCCCGCGGGCGCGCACGTGTTCGCCCAGCGGGTCGAGCGGGCCGTCGCGGAGCACTCCGCGCCCGCCGTGGAGCCGTGATCCGGCCATCTCTCATGTTGAACTAGGAGGTCCTCCATGCGTCCCGCGCTGCTGCTCTCGCTGCTGCTCGCCCCCGCCCCCGTCGCCGTCGCCGCGCAGGAGACCGCGTCGGACACGCTCCTCACCGTCGAGCATTACCTCGACTGGGAGCAGGCGAGCGACCCGCAGATCTCGCCCGACGGCGCGCAGATCATCTACACCCGCCGCTGGGTGAACAAGCTGGAGGACAAATGGGAATCGGCGCTGTGGATCATGAACGCCGACGGGTCGCATCAACGCTTCCTCGTAAAGGGATCGGGCGCCCGCTGGTCCCCGGACGGGACGCGGATCGTCTATCTCGCCGACGGTGAGCCCAAGGGGACGCAGGTCTTCGTCCGCTGGATGGATGCCGAGGGGGCGGTCACGCAGGTCACCCGCGTGGAGGAGACGCCCGCCGACGCGCGCTGGTCGCCCGACGGCAAGGCGATCTCCTTCGCGCTGCTCGTGCCCGACTCGACGCTCTGGAAGATCTCCATGCCGCAGGCGCCCCCGGGCGCGAAATGGACCGCGGCGCCCCGCGTGGTCGACGACCTGCACTACCGGCAGGATCGCGTCGGCTTCATGAAGCAAGGCTTCACCCATCTCTTCCTCGTTCCGGCGGAGGGCGGGACGCCGCGCCAGCTCACGGCCGGGCACTGGAACGTGGGGGCCCGCTTCGACGGCCTGTCGGGTCGGGTGGGCTACGACTGGACACCGGACGGCAAGACGCTGGTGTTCGACGGCCTGCGCGACACGACCGGGGACGCTCAGTACCGGGTGTCCCGCATCTACGCGCTCGACGTCGCCACCGGAGCGATCCGCACGCTCGTGTCCCGGCCGGGTTATTGGGCCGACCCGACCGTGTCCCCCGACGGCCGCACGGTGGCGTTCGCGGGAGCCGATTCCAGCGGTCAGACCCACCGGACGTCCGACCTGTACACGATCGGGATCGACGGCTCCGGCATACGGGACCTGTCGCGCTCGCTCGACCGCGATCCGGGCGACCTCACTTGGGCGCCGGACGGCAAGGCGATCTACTTCACCGCGCCCGATCGCGGCGCCATCAATGTCCACGTGGCGGACCTGGCGGGTGGCGTGCGCGACGTGACGCAGGGCGCGCAGGTGGCGTCGCTCGCCTCGGTGGCGCGCACCCTCGTGGCGGTCGGGGTCCTGAGCGATCCGACCCATCCCGCCGACGTGGTGCGGCTCGATCTTCGCAAACCGCAGGGGCTGGCGCGGCTCACGCACGTGAACGACGACATCGTCGCCGATAAGCGGCTGGCGCGCACCGAGGAGATCTGGTACGGCTCGAGCGGTGGCACGCGGGTCCAGGGGTGGATCGTCACGCCGCCGTCATTCACCGCGGGCAAGAAGTACCCCCTGCTGCTCGAGATCCACGGCGGCCCGTTCGCGATGTACAACGTCGGGTTCAGCTACATGTTCCAGAACTTCGCGGCGAACGGCTACGTGGTGCTGTTCGTCAACCCGCGCGGCAGCACCGGCTACGGGGACCGCTTCTCCAACGGGATCGATCACGACTATCCCGGGCCCGACTACGACGACCTCATGGCCGGTGTGGATGCGGTGATCGGGCGCGGGTTCGTGGACACGACCCGGATGTACGTGGCGGGGTGCTCAGGGGGCGGCGTGCTCTCGAGCTGGGTGATCGGTCACACGACGCGCTTCGCTGCCGCCGCGGTGCGCTGCCCGGTGATCGACTGGATCGCGATGGCGGGCCAGACCGACATCCCGCTCTTCACCTACAGCTTCTTCCACCAGCCGTTCTGGGAGAAGCCCGACGAGTGGCTGGCGCATTCGTCGCTCATGTACGTGGGTCACGTGACGACGCCAACGCTGCTGATGACGGGGGAGCTCGATCGGCGCACGCCGATCCCGCAGACCGAGGAGTACTACGCGGCGCTCAAGATGCGGCACGTCCCGGCGGTGATGCTGCGCTTCAACGACGAGTTCCACGGCACGGGATCGAAGCCATCCAACTTCATGCGCACGCAGCTGTACATGATGAGCTGGTTCGAGAAGCACAAGGCGGCCGGAGAGGCCGCGGCCAGCAGTCAGGGCACGAAGTAAGACCCGACTCAGCGTCCCGTGAAGGTCAGGCCGAGCCGGTGCTGGCTGCTCAGCACCTCCGAGCCCTGATAGGCATAGTCGAGCGACACCTGGTGGAAGCGCAAGCCCAGGCCGAGCGTCAGGGGCCGCTGGTCGAAGTCGCCGCCGGCGCGCGAGAGATAGCCGAGCCGGGCGACGGCGAGCAGCTGGGTCGCGGGGTCCGCCACTCCGGCCTCGATGCCGCCGCCCACCCGGCCCGGCGCCCCGCGGACCGCGGCGTAGTCTGCCGCCAGGAGGAGATGCACGCGCTCGTGCCCGGGTCCTAGGGGGCGGAGCTCGGCGCCGGCGCGCACCGTTCGGGGGAGCGGCGCGCCGAAGCCGCCGACGTCCACCTGGCCGCCCAGGTACTGCACGCTCGCCCCGAGCACCAGTTTGGACGACAGGCGACCGCGCACGCCCGCCGAGAAGCTCGCCGCGCCACCGGACGCCTCGGCGAGCGTGGTCGCGTAATAGTTCAGAGCCGCGCCCACGCTGGCGCGTCCCAGCTCCACGGCGCCCGCCAGCGCGAAGGCCTGCTCGTTCGCCGAGAGGCGCTGTCCCGTGGGCGTGCCGCGGCCGCCGCAGGCGTTGCACACCACCTCGTCGACGCTGCCGAGATCGAGATAGCGGATGCCGAGCGCCAGTCCCACGGCGTGCCGCCGCACCCCGAGCGCCATCGAGCCGGCCTTCGACCCCTCGAACAGGGTCTGCCCGGCGAGCTGCGCCTCGAAGTGCTGCACTGTCACGGCGCCCGCGGGATTGGCGAAGATGCTTGTGACACCGGCAGCCGCCGCGAGCGCCCCTCCCAACGCGGCCGCTCGGGGTGTGGTCGTGAGCTGCAGGATCGGCGCGCCGGCCTCTCCGTTGGAGCGATCGATCGTCTGCGCGCGAGCCGGGGCCGGCGCGGCGGCCAGCGCGAGGGCGAGGAGGGCATGACCCCGTTTCATGTCGGGTGCCTCAGCGTGCGGGGCTCAGGATCATCAGGCGCTGTCGCACCACCTGCGCGCCGGTGTTCACGACCAGGATATACATCCCGTTGGGCAAGCCCGGAGACTCGCCGCGCACGTCCCAAGTGAAGCCGTTCAGCGGGAGGGCGGTGAAGTCCCGTACCCGCAGCCCGGCGAAGTTGTAGAGCGCGATCGAGCGCGGAATCGAGTCGTAGCTGAAGATCACACGGCCACTGCGTACGGGATTCTCCGACACGAGAATCGCTTCGCCTTGCAGCAGCGACGCCGA
>WNGI01009105.1_pt1 | contig 11976 bp, 10 predicted proteins | sample 5400621 | NCBI WGS metagenome assembly WNGI01 (sample SAMN13153374, study PRJNA577476) | soil metagenome | isolation source: 20 cm soil or saprolite under Garry oak tree replicate 1 | place: USA:California | collected 2016-06-15
AGCCGGAACAGCGGCGCCTCGCCCGATCCTGTCCAGGCGACCGGCCGCACGAGCGGGAACCCGTCGGCATCGCTGCCGGCGCGCTCGACCTGCATCGTCTCGGGAAGCGGCTCGCCGGCGGCAAAGCGCCGGTTGCCGCCACGCACCAGCTCGCCCAAGCGGCCGATGTTGCGCAGCATCGCGCGCAAGGCCGGGCGATCGCCCGATCCGAGGCCGAAGGCGCGGGCGATCTCGCGCGTTCCGGCCGCCTCCGGATTGTCGCGCAAAAACGCAATCAGCGCCTCGGGAGACGGCAATCCCTGTCCACGCGCCGTGGCTCTCGGTCGCCCCTCCGCCTGAGTTCGCGTCTTGGAGCGCATAAAAACAGACCTCAAACTCGCGTCCCGGCGAAAGCCGGGATCCACCAATCAGCCGTTTTGTCAGGTGATAGATGGGTCCCGGCTTTCGCCGGGACGCGAAGTTTTTGCAGCGCGTATTTAGGTCGGGCGGGAAGCGGAGCGTTCGGCTGGTTTCTTTTTCGGGGCCTGCTTACCCTTCGCCTTGCCGGGCACCGGCTTCGCTTTTGCCTTGGCGGGCGCGCGCTTCGCGGTGGCGCTGCGGCGGGCGGGCTTCGCCTCGCCATTCGCCGGCGCGCCGGGCGCCTTGCGCTGCGGGCGCCGCGTCTTGCCCCTGCTCTTGCCCTTGCCCTTCGCCTTTTGCGCCGCGAGCAGCGGGATCGCATCTTCGAGGGAGTAGGTGTCCGGGTCGGCGCCCTTTGGCAGGGAGGCGTAGATCTTGTCATGGCTGACATAGGGTCCGTAGCGGCCGCGATAGAGCCCGACAACGCCGCCCTCGGGATGCGGCCCGATCTCGCGCAACAATTGCGGGCCGCGCCGGGGCGCGGTTTTCGCCTCGGCCAGCAGCGTGACGGCACGGTTGAGCCCGATCGTCAGCACATCGTCATCGGCGGCGAGCGAGGTGAAGGCCGAGCCATGCTTCAGATAGGGCCCGAAGCGGCCGATGCCGGCGGTGATCGACTCGCCGGTCTCGGGGTGGGGGCCGATATCGCGCGGCAATGACAACAGACCGAGCGCAGTTTTAAGGTCGACATCCTCCGGCTTGATCGAGCGCGGCAGCGCGACGCGCTTCGGCTTTTCGCCGTTCTCGGCTTCGCCGAGCTGGATGTAGTGACCGTAGGGACCCTTCTTGACAGTCACCGACAGCCCGGTCGTGGGGTCGTTGCCAAGCACCATGTCGGCGCCGCCGGTCTCGCCTTCGGTATCGAGCCCGAGCGGGCGGGTGAAGCGGCATTCCGGGTATTTCGAGCAGCCGATAAAGGCGCCAAACTTGCCGAGCTTCAGCGACAGCCTTCCCGCGCCGCAATTCGGGCAAAGCCGCGGGTCGGCGCCCGACCCGTTCTCGGGAAAGAAATGGCGGCCGAGTTCGGCGTCGAGCGCTTCGAGCACCGCCGTGATCGTCAATTCCTTTGTGCCATCGATCGCGGTCGAGAAATCGCGCCAGAAATCGCGCAGCAACGCTTTCCAATCGACGCGCCCGCCCGACACCTCGTCGAGCTGGTTTTCGAGATCGGCGGTGAAATTGTATTCGACGTAGCGCTCGAAGAAGCTCGTCAGAAACGCGGTGACGAGGCGGCCGCGGTCTTCCGGGATAAAGCGGCGCTTATCGAGCCGCACATAGTCGCGGTCCTGCAACACCTGTATGATCGAGGCATAGGTCGAAGGCCGTCCGATCCCCAGCTCTTCCAGTTTCTTGACGAGGCTGGCTTCGCTGTAGCGCGGCGGCGGCTGCGTGAAATGCTGGTTCGGCGTTACGACGCCGCGTGTGACGCGCTCGCGGTCGCGCAAATTCGGCAGACGTCCCTCGCCTTCCTCCTCCGCCGGCTCGTCGCGGTCTTCTTGGTAGAGCTTCAGAAAACCGTCGAACACGACGACCGAGCCGGTCACGTGCAGCCGGACCTGGCCGCTCGGATCGGCGATGTCGATGCTGACCTGATCGAGCAATGCGGACGCCATCTGGCTGGCAACCGTTCGCTTCCAGATCAGCTCGTAGAGGCGGCGCATATCGTTGTCGAGATGGCGCGCGACATCGCCGGGCTTGCGCGCCATGTCGGTCGGGCGGATCGCCTCGTGCGCCTCTTGCGCGTTTTTCGCCGCGCTCTTGTAGACGCCCCGATCAGCTGCCGCGCCGCGGCGATCGCCTCGGCGGCAAGCGTCACCCCGTCGGTGCGCATGTACGTGATGAGGCCGACGGTGTCGCCGTCGAGATCGATGCCCTCATAAAGCCGCTGCGCGACCTGCATTGTGCGCGTCGCGCCAAAGCCGAGCTTGCGCGATGCTTCCTGCTGCAATGTCGATGTCGTGAAGGGCGGGAACGGATTGCGCCGCACTTCCCTGTGTTCGACAGAGGCGACATTGAACCCACTCGCGGCGAGAATTTTGTCCGCGGCGGCACGCGCCTTTGCTTCGCTGTCGAGATCGAAGCGGTCGAGTTTCTTGCCATCGATATGCGACAGTTTCGCCGTGAAGCGGTCGCCCGCTTCGGTCTGGAACTCGACTTCGACCGACCAGTATTCGCGGGGGCGAAACGCCTCGACCTCGGCTTCGCGCTCGCAGATCAAACGCAGCGCGACCGACTGCACGCGCCCGGCCGAGCGGCTCCCCGGCAATTTGCGCCACAGCACCGGCGACAAGGTGAAGCCGACGAGATAATCGAGCGCCCGGCGCGCCAGATAGGCATCGACCAATTCGCGATCGATCTCGCGCGGATGACGAAACGCGTCGAGGACGGCGTTGCGGGTCACCTCGTTGAACACGACGCGCTTGACGTCGACATCCTTCAGCGCGCGGCGCTGCTTCAACACCTCGCGCAGATGCCACGAAATCGCCTCGCCTTCGCGGTCGGGGTCGGTCGCGAGAAACAATTTGTCGGCGCCGCGCACCGCCTCGGCGATCGCCTTCATATGTTTCTCGGCCCGGCCGTCGACCTCCCAGGACATGTCGAAATCATCATCCGGCCGCACCGAGCCATCTTTGGGCGGCAGGTCGCGGACATGGCCGTAGCTCGCCACGACCTTGTAGTCGCGGCCGAGATATTTATTGATCGTTTTGGCCTTGGCCGGCGATTCGACGATGACGACGTTCATAGATCCATTCAAAAAAGTTCAGCGCTAAAAACTGGTTAGCGCAGCGAAACGAGGTTGCCGGGATGACGCTCGATGCGCCCGGCGAGTTCCAGCTCGAGCAGCAAGGTGGCGATCGAGGCCGCTGACAAGTGGCACTGCCGCACCAGTTCGTCAACCGCGACGGGCGTCGGGCTGAGCTTTTCGATCAGGAGTTCGAGGGCGGCATCCTCGGGAATCTGCGGTATTGCAGACAAGTTCGGCGCGGCGGCAGCCAAGGGCAGGCGCGGCTGCAACGCGCGCTCGCGCGGGCGCGGCGCGGGCATCTCGCTCTGTAGAAACGGGCCGAGCTGGGCCAGGATATCAGCCGCCGTCTCGGTCAGGGTCGCGCCATTGCGCAGCAAATCGTTGCAGCCACGGCTGCGCGGATCGAGCGGTGAGCCCGGCACCGCGAAGACTTCCCGCCCCTGCTCCAAGGCGAAACGCGCGGTGATCAGCGAGCCCGATTTCGCCGCCGCCTCGACGACGACGACGCCCCGCGCCATCCCCGAGATGATGCGGTTGCGGCGCGGGAAATGGCGCGCCTGAGGCTCGGTGCCGAGCGGCAATTCGGCAACGACCGCGCCGCGCTCGACGAGCGCGTCGTAGAGCCCGCGATTCTCTTCCGGGTAGACGATATCGGCGCCGCCGGCGACGACCGCGACCGAGCCGCTGTGCAGCGCGCCGAGATGGGCGGCCGCGTCGATGCCGCGCGCCATCCCCGACCCGACGACGATCCCGGCTTCGCCAAGCCCGGCGGACAGCTCGCTCGCAATGCGGCGCCCATTGGCGGAGGCATTGCGCGCGCCGACAACCGCGACGATCGGCATCTGCAACAGCGCGGGATTGCCCAGCACGGTCAGAACCGGCGGCGCATCCTCGACCGTCGCCAAGGCCGCGGGATAATCCGGCTCGCCCCAGCACACAAGGCGCGCGCCGAGGCGGGCGAGCGCCGTCAATTCCGCCTCCACGTCGCGCAAGCCCATCGCCACGACAGGACGCGACAGGCGTGGCAGCGCTTGCAATGAGGCACGGGCCGAGCCGAAGCGCCGCAGCAAGGCGTAAAACGTGACCGGTCCGACCGTCTCGGTGCGGGCCAGCCGCAGCCAATCCAGGCGCTCCTGAGGATCGAGCTCGCGCGCGGCCAAATTACGTCTCGGAAGGTTCAGCTTCTGGTGAAGGAGATCCGGCTCTCAGTGCCGGCGAGGAGGCGCCGGATATTCTCATGGTGCCGCAAAATGACGAGGAGCGCGATCCCAGCGATGAGCCAGGCGCGCGTCGGCTCGACGACAATCGCCGCCACGATCGCCGCGGCGGCCGCGCCGACCAGCGCGGCTAAAGACGAATAGTGAAACAGGATCGCCGTCGCGAGCCACAGCAGACCGGCGATGACCGCGACCGGCCAGGCTATCGCGAGCAACACGCCGAGCGCCGTCGCGACGCCCTTGCCGCCGCGGAAACCGAGCCATACCGGGAACATGTGGCCGAAGATGACCGCGCCGGCTGCGGCGAGCATCGCGTCGCCGCCCCAGATGCTGCCGATCAATACCGCTGCGACGCCTTTCGCGAGATCGAGCAGCAGCGTCAGCGCCGCGACCGCCTTGTTGCCGGTGCGCAGCACATTCGTCGCGCCGATGCTGCCGGATCCGATCCCGCGGATGTCGCCGAGCCCCGCCACGCGCGTCAGCACCATGCCGAACGGGATCGACCCGAGCAGATAACCGATCACCGCGGCAAGAACGATCCCGGTCATCCCCTTACCCCTGCCGGATGAAGATCGTGCGGCCGTCGACGATCGTCTGCACGGCATGGCCCTGCACCGGGCGGCCGTCGAACGGCGCGTTCTTCGATTTCGAACGAAAGCGCTCGGTGTCGATCCGCCAGGGCATGTCGGGATCGAACAGCACCAGATCGGCGGGGCTGCCCGGCACAAGCCGCCCGACATCGAGTCCGAGAATGCGCGCCGGGTTGATCGTCAGCCGGCGCAATACCTCGATGAGTTCGAGATGGCGGTTGTGATACAGCTCGAGCGACAAGGGCAGCAATGTCTCCAGCCCGACGATGCCGCACGCCGCCGAGCTGAATGGCAGGCGTTTTGAATCCTGATCCCACGGCGCGTGGTCGCTGGCGATCGCGTCGATCGTGCCGTCTGCGATGCCCGCCACGACGGCGCGCCGATCTGCTTCGCTGCGTAAGGGCGGCGACAATTTCGCAAAGGTGCGGTAATCGCCGATCGCGGTTTCATTCAGCGCGAAATAGGGCGGCGCGGTATCGCAGGTGACTGGCAGTCCCGCGGCTTTTGCGCGGCGGATCGCGTCGATCCCGCCCGCCGTCGAGACATGCGCGATGTGAAAACGCGCGCCGGTGATCTCGACGAGGCGAAGATCGCGTTCGATCATGATGATTTCCGCCATCGGCGTCACCGCGGGCAGGCCGAGCCGCGTCGCGATCTCGCCTTCGGTGACTTCACCCGCGCCGCCGAGGCTCGGCTCCTCGGGGTGCTGGATGACGAGCTGGTCGAAGCTGCGCGCGTACGCCAAGACGCGCCGCATGACGAGCGCGTCCGCGATCGGCTGGACACCGTCGGTGAAGCCGAGCGCGCCATTCGCCGCGAGGAGGCCCATTTCGGTCAATTCGCGGCCCTTCAACCCCTTTGTCGCGGCGGCGTAGGTGTGCAATTTGGCGAGCCTCGCCTCGCGCGCGCGCCGCGCGACGAACTCGACGACCGACACGTCATCGACCGGCGGCTCGGTGTTGGGCAACGCCACCATCGTCGTGACGCCGCCCGCCGCGGCGGCATGGCCCGCGCTCTCGATCGATTCCATGTGCTCGGCGCCGGGTTCACGCAATTGCACGCGCATATCGACGAGACCCGGTGCGAGACACAACCCGCCAGCGTCGATGATCTCGGTATTCTCGGCAAAGCCGGCATCGGCAAGCCCCGGGCCGATCGCGGCGATCTTGTCGCCTTCGATCAAGAGATCGCCCGCCGCATCGAGCCCGCTGTCGGGATCGATCAGCCGAGCATTTCGGATGAGCCGTCGCGCCCCGCTCACTGCACGCCTCCCCTACGGCGTCATGGCCGGGCTTGTCCCGGCCATCCACGTCTTCCGCAGATTGTACAGCTGAAGCAAAGACGTGGATGCCCGGCATAAAGCCGGGCATGACGGGTTAAGGGGCCAGAGATTCATCGGCAAGCTATTGCATTGGGGGACGGTTGCTGGGCTGGCCGGCGAGGAGTTCGAGGCACGCCATGCGCACCGCGACACCCGCCTCGACCTGATGCCGTATCAGGCTGCGGTCGATGTCGTCGGCGACCTCGCTGCCGATCTCGACGCCGCGGTTCATCGGCCCGGGATGCATGATCAGCGCGTCGGGTTTCGCGAGTTTGAGCTTGTCGTAATCGAGCCCGAAAAAATGAAAGTATTCGCGCGTCGACGGCACAAAGGAGCCGTGCATGCGCTCTACCTGCAGCCGCAGCATCATGACGATGTCGACATCCTTGAGTCCGGCCGCCATGTCGTGGAATACCTCGACGCCGAGCCGCTCGACCGCCGCCGGCAACAAGGTGCGCGGCGCGACGACCCGCACCCGCGCGCCCATAACCGTCAAGAGCGCGATATTCGAGCGCGCGACACGGCTATGCAGCACGTCGCCGCAGATCGCGACCGTGAGGCCGCCGAGCTTGCCCTTGCGGCGGCGGATCGTCAGCGCGTCGAGCAAGGCCTGCGTCGGATGCTCGTGGCTGCCGTCGCCGGCGTTGATGACGGCGCAATCGACCTTCTCCGAGAGGAGCTGCACCGCGCCCGATTCGGGATGGCGCACGACGAGCACATCGGGGTGCATCGCGTTCAACGTCATCGCCGTGTCGATCAAGGTCTCGCCCTTGCGCATCGACGAAGCCTGCACCGCCATGTTGATGACATCCGCGCCGAGCCGCTTCCCGGCGACCTCGAAGGAGGTGCGCGTCCGCGTCGAATTCTCGAAGAAGCAGTTGATCAGCGTCCGGCCGCGCAATAGCGCGTTCTTTTTCTCGGCCTGTCGGTTCAGCTCGACATAGCCGTCAGCCAGATCGAGGACATGGCTGATGTCGTCCGGCGTCAGCCCCTCGATGCCGAGGAGGTGCCGGTGCCCGAAGCGGTATTCCTGCATGAATTCCCGTTATAGGGACGCCATCACCGGGCGGCAACCGTGATCGGCGGGCTATACACCCCTCTCCCGCAATGCGGGAGAGGAGCGAAGGCCGGTGCAAATCAGCACTTCGGCTTTGGCAAGGCCTCGATGTCGTCGAGCTTGGCGCGGATCGAATACTCGCCGTAATCGATAACCATGTCCCGCGAGACGCCATTGTCGAGCAAGACCATGCCGAGCTGGTAATCGGGCTTCTCGGCCTTCTGGTCGGCCGGGAAGAAGGCGAGCTGCACGCGCCAGCCCGGCCGGTTGAGCAGCGGGCTCTTCTTGGCGCTCTCCTCATCGGGCTCGACCTTGGCGCCGATAACCGCGGTCACGAGTACGGAGTTCTCCATCGTCGCACCGTCGAAGATCAGCTTTGAGATGAAATTCTCGCCGGCCTTCGCCTTATCGATCAGGGAGATCGTGTGCGCGCTCGGAAACAGCGTGCCGGCCGGCAATTTCAGGGTTTTCGCCTCGGGCTTCTCGAAATTGACGGTGCCACCTTTGTCCGGCCCATCGAGCTTGGCTTCGCCGCGGATCTCGTCATTGTCGGTGCCGTTGCGCGTCTCTTTCTGGTTGAAGCGATATTTGAGCCCGTCCTTGGCTTCCCAGGTCACGAAATTGGACGAGATGCTGACATCGGAGGATTCGGCATAAGCCATCTTCAAGCGATAGCGCTGCTCGACGGTCCAGCCGTCGCAGACCTCGCCCCATTGATAGGCCATCGTGCCGCCGGCGCCGGTGACCCCGGCATCGCCATGCGTCGCCCCGAGGCTCATCGAATAGACCGCATGATGCGGGACGATGTCGGCCGCCTGGGCGCCGCCGCAACTCAGCGCGCCGGCTATCAGAAGGGCCCCGACAATAACGGCCGCCGCTCCCGGCATGACGGCTTTTCCCCGGCCCTGCATCATCAGACGGACACTCCCGAGCCCCGACGCTTGTCATGGGGGCGAAAAATTGCGGCCCAACAAAGGCGCCCGATATCGACGCCACCGAATCACGCGCGACCACGCTCCGCCACTGAACAGCAAACTTCGCGCCAGCGCCGATCGCGCCACCCTCGGCGGCAACCCTGCTTACATAGGCCCGGCGCGCGGGTGACGCAAAAAAATGTGATCGGCCTTGCGCTGCTTGGTCAGCGCGGTTTGGGGGGCGGCAGGTCGAGGCGGATATGCAGCTCCTTGAGCCGCTCGGGGGGTACCGGCGCCGGCGCTCGCATCATCAGATCGCGCGCCTGCTGGTTCATCGGGAAGACTATGATTTCGCGGATGTTCGGCGTGTCGGCGAGCAGCATGACGATGCGGTCGATGCCGGGCGCGAGCCCACCATGCGGCGGCGCGCCGTAGCGGAAGGCGTTGAGCATGCCGCCAAAGCGGGTCTCGACGTCTTGCGGCGTGTAGCCCGCGATCGCGAAGGCCTTGTACATGATGTCGGGCCGGTGGTTGCGGATTGCCCCCGAAGCCAGCTCCACGCCGTTGCAGACGATATCGTATTGGTGCGCCAGGATCCGGAGCGGGTCCTGCGTTTCGAGCGCATCGAGCCCGCCCTGGGGCATCGAGAACGGGTTGTGGCTGAACTCGATCTGGCCGGTCTCCTCGCTTCGCTCGTACATCGGGTAATCGACGACCCAGCAGAAGCGGAAGGCGCCCTCTTCGATCAGACCCAGCTCTTGCCCGACCCGCATACGCGCCGCGCCGGCGAGCCTCTCCGCTTCGGCCTTCGCCCCGGCGGCGAAGAAGACGACATCACCCGCGCCGACCCTCGCCAGGCGGCCGATCTCGGCGAGTTCATCGGCGGTGAGATTGTTGGCGATCGGGCCACGCCCGGCGAGCTCCTGATCGCTTCCTTCCAGCGTGATGTAGCCGAGCCCCGGAGCGCTCATCTCGGATTTTGCCCAGGCATCCATCTTGTCCTGAAACGAAGAGCGCGGCCGCGATGCGGAATCCGGGGCCGGGATCGCGCGGACAACACCGCCGCTTTCGACGATGCGCTTGAAGGCACGGAAATTCGAGCCCGCGAACACCGCCGACACGTCGGCGATGACCAACGGGTTGCGCAGATCGGGTTTGTCGCTGCCGTAGCGCGCCAGCGCGTCATTGTATTTGATGCGCGGGAAGGGCGCCGGGGTGACGGCGCGGCCATTTCCGAACTCCTCGAAGACGCCGTGCAACACCGGCTCGATCGCCGCGAAGACATCCTCCTGCGTCACAAAGCTCATCTCGAAATCGAGCTGGTAGAACTCGCCCGGCGCGCGGTCGGCGCGGGCGGCTTCGTCGCGGAAGCACGGCGCGATCTGGAAATAACGGTCAAACCCCGACACCATCAGCAATTGCTTGAATTGCTGCGGCGCCTGCGGCAGCGCGTAAAACTCGCCGGGATGGATACGGCTCGGCACGAGATAGGGGCGCGCGCCCTCCGGCGAGTCGGCGGTCAGGATCGGCGTCTGAAACTCGGTAAAGCCCTGCTCGATCATGCGCCGCCGGATCGAGGCGATGACCGCCGAGCGGAGCATCATCTTGGCGTGGATGTCCTCCCGCCGCAGATCGAGAAAGCGGTAGGTCAGCCGCATGTCCTCGGGGTATTCGGCATCGGTGTTGACCGGGAACGGCAGCGGCTCGGCCACCGACTGCACCTCGAGCGCGTCGATGACGAGCTCGACCTCGCCAGTCGGCAGGCTGGGGTTGATCGTGTCCTCGCTGCGCTTTGTGACGCGACCGGTCATCGTCACGACGCTTTCGAGGCGCAAGGCTTCCGCCTGCGCGAATAGCGGCGACGACACGTCGATGACGCATTGCGTGATGCCGTAATGGTCACGCAGATCGACAAACAGGAGCTGCCCGTGATCGCGCTTCCGATGCACCCAGCCCGATAGCCGCGCGGTCTGTCCCGCATCGCCGAGGCGCAGCGCGCCGCAGGTATGGGTGCGATAAGCGTGCATCAAAACGGGTCCGGCGCTGGGGGCGAAAGCGCGGCGACAACGCATGGATCGCCGGCTTTTGTCAAGAAACGCCCCGCCCGGTTGCCGGTTACCGCCGCGCCGGCCAGGCTCCTCCTTACGGGGAGCGCGGCCGGGCTCGCTATTGTGCGTCCTTCGACTGCTCGCTGCGCTCGCGCTCAGGATGAGGAATCTTCTTCAATGCCGTCGGCAGTACACCTCATCCTGAGCAGCGCCGAGGCGAAGCCTTGGCGCGTGTCGAAGGACGTAGGGTGCTTACCTGCAGGAATCGGATGCGGAGTAGCCGGGTCGGACGCGAGGTTAATCCCAATAGATTGTCAGCGTCCCCTCGCCCATCTCGACATGCTCGAGCCGCTTCAGAAAGCTCATGCCGAGCAGCGACATGCGCAGATTGTCTATGACGGCCGCCTGGACATCGTTGATCGCGAGCTGGCCGATCCGCACCTCGCGCAGCCGCACCGGCGCGGCGCGGCCCTGCCCGTTCGCGGTGCTGGTGACGATGGAATAGGAAAGACTGCTATGGCTGATCCCCGCGGCGGCGGCATCGGCCGGGGTCAGCGTCACCGTGCTCGCGCCGGTGTCGACGACAAAGCGCACCGCGGCGCCGTTGACGGCCGCATCGATCCAGAAATGGCCGGCTTTGTCGGCATGGTAGACGAGCGCATTGCCGGCGACGTGCTGGGCCGGGCCTGCCGGCGTCGCGACCGCGGCAACGGCCGGCGCATCCTCAGCCGGGATCAGCATGCCGCGATGCATCGCAATCCCGTAAAGCAGCACCGCGAGGCCGCCCCAGATCATCAATTGCCGAACGGCCGAGGCGATCATGTCGAGGGGAAGATCGGGGCGGGGGCGGTCATGGATCGCGACAGAACCGGTTGGCGGATCACAGTGCCGCGCGTCTCGCATATCTCGGCATTGTATCTGATCACCGGTGTCTGCGGCTTTGTGGATGCCGCCTGCTTCCTGTCGATGGGCGGCGTCTTTGCCGAGATCATGACCGGCAACCTTCTGTTCCTGTGCTTCGCGATCGGCACCGGGCAGCCGATCCTCGGCGTCACAAAATACCTCCTCGTCATCGCTGCCTTTCTGCTTGGGGCTCTCGCGGGCGGCCGCTTGCTGCGCGGGCCGCTCGCGGAGCAGCGGGTCGGGTTCGCCGTCGAATGGGCGTTCCTCGTCATCGCGCTGGCGCTGACGGCCATCCTGCAGCCGCGCGAGGCCGGGCTGGAGCGGGACGTCGTCACTTCGCTCCTCGCCTTCGCGATGGGTATGCAAAATGCGCTCGTTCGCCGGCATGGGGTGCCGGATCTGGCGACCAATGTGATGACCTTGACCGCAACCGCCTTGGTCGCCGATTCGGCGGTGGCTGGCGGGCACAACGAAAACTGGCGGCGCCGCTCGGTCTCGATCGCGATCTTTCTCGTCAGCGGAACGGCGGGCGCGGCGCTGACAACCTGGCTCGGCCCCTGGGCGCCGCTTGCGGTCAGCGTGGCCCTCCTGACCGTGGCGCTGACCGGGCTGATTGTGCGGGATAGGCCATAATTCAATTTTAAGACTTAATCGGCGAGATTAAGCGGAGCAACCTGCTGAAGGGCGCCGCCATGAACGGTCCGACATTCACCGAAAGCCTTGCCGTCCGGCTCCTGGCGCGCGACGGGATCGCGGCCATCTGGCAGCTGCATGTTGCCGC
>WNGI01013723.1_pt1 | contig 11976 bp, 10 predicted proteins | sample 5400621 | NCBI WGS metagenome assembly WNGI01 (sample SAMN13153374, study PRJNA577476) | soil metagenome | isolation source: 20 cm soil or saprolite under Garry oak tree replicate 1 | place: USA:California | collected 2016-06-15
CGACCATGTTCGTGGCACGAAGCAACGAATCAAACGTGCCGGCATCCGTCCACCAGCCTTCCAGCTCGCTGTGCGTAAGGGTAGCCTCCCGAAGATACATATTGTTCACGTCGGTGATCTCCAGTTCATTACGCCAGCTGGGCTTGGTTTTTCCTATCTTTTCGAACACGCTTTGATCGTAAAAGTAGATGCCGGTTACGGCATATCTTGATTTCGGCTTCTTGGGTTTTTCCTCAATGCCAAGAATTTGTCCGTCGACAATCTCAGGGCAACCGAATCTTGCGGGGTCGGGAACTTCTTTCAAAATAATGTGGGCGCCGCGCTCCTGTTTCTCAAAAGTCTGTTTCGAGGCGATGATGTTGTTTTCGATGATGTTGTCGCCGAGGACGACGCAGATCTTCTCCCCTTCGACAAAGGGTTCCGCGAGACGCAGGGCATCGGCGATGCCGCCCTCGCCTTCCTGATAAGTGTAGTGAACGCGATGCAGATCAAAATCCTTGCCGTTGGACAGCAATCGCAGGAAATCGCCAGAATTCTGTCCCCCGGTGACAATGATAATGTCTTTAATGCCCGCGTCCACGAGGGTTTGGATCGGATAGAAAACCATCGGCCGGTCATACACTGGCAAGAGATGCTTGTTAGTTACTCGTGTGAGCGGATACAGTCTGGACCCCTTGCCCCCAGCCAGAACGACACCCTTCATTTGAGTATATTCTCCCTTCGGTTGAGTCCACTTTCAATTGGAACACAATCGCCGTTCTAGAATCTGATACAACACTTGGGGGTGGTCAAACCCTGATCCCGTAGACTCTCGAACAAAACAGCATATATTGTGAAGCGAAAGGAAGCACCGGTGTTGCACTTATCCTCGATGGAGAATTCAAGTGAATGGTAGCCCTATTATAAGCCGCGGGTATCTATTCGACGTGATACGTTATGTGATTATCTTCAATCGTAGCAAACGCCAGTCGCGCCCTTTCACTTCCCGGTCCTTCGATTTTCCAGTTTTCTCCGTCGCGTACTAGTTTCATTTCGCTGCGAGCTCGCCACCATTGGTCGACTTCTCCTGGCAGTGGCGTCCAGATTTTTTCACGCTGGACTAATTGTCCAAGGTAATCCAGGAGAGCCTCGAAGAGTTTTCGCCCGCGTCGATCAACGAGATAGTCCGGATGAGTGATAAAGCTCATCAGACCATTCCGGTTGCGGATTAAGGCAATCTGAGCCTTCCAAAGATCAATAGAGACTTCATTCAAGATATAGAGCATTGAATAATCCTGTGCGGTGGTGAGCGGCAGCTCCAGAATTTTCCCTACAAAATAAGGCATTACTGTACAGCATCCACCGCGCATGGGTTCTAGGTGTGCGACAGTCGGAACGGACATATCATAGGAGAACTCAAAGGCACTAAACCAATCTTGGTTCCGATACATAGCCCCGGAGCGGAATCCACGTGCCTGATACCTGCGGGCATACTCATTAATGAGGACTACCCGTCGCTGGAACTCTTTATGGTCTCTGAACAACTGGCCGTCGTGATTCAAATCATGAATATTGAACTCGAAACCGCGATTACGAATTTCACGGACGTAGGCATCAGCAACCTTGTACCGCTCCTCAGGAATGACCTGGAATGAAGCCTTAAAGCCATAGGCCTCGTCCAGACTCATCAATTGGGGCGTAAAGCCTACTCCGCTGGCTGTCTCGACATCATGCGTCATGATGAGACAACTCGCAGCTCCCTCCGGCCAAAACCAAACAAAAGGAACCCTCGCAATCCCGGTCGCAACCATCGACAGTCTTAAGAATTCGTTATGCAGATTGTCCACCGTAGTGTCCACCGGCCACTTGGGGAAGCGCAAGTCTCGCCAGCCGCGGAAATATACTCTTTGAAGATGACGCCGGACGGAAATGGGGAGCAGTTCTCGAGCTGCATAATACGCTCTTCTAACAAGGGAATGGTTTATAAGTCCCACGTCCAGTCTTCCAGAAAGGCTCGCTCGGTAGCGCTCGTGCCGCAGATTGTCGACGACTTCGTCCGGGGCAAAAGAACAACAAAGATTGCCATTTTTTATGCTTACCTCTGAAGAAGCGTCGTAGAGCAGCTCACTGACCTTCGAAGCGGGTAACCTGTTTGCGCACGCTCCGTAACAGATCGTGTCAGGACCAAATTTGAAGAAACCGGACTGCCCAGCCGGTCTCCCAATTAAGGACCAGCGAAACAGATTCTCCGGGATCCGAAAATATTTAGTGAGGAGGGTTTCCATTGTCATCTAGGCGAAAGACTTCGCTCGAAAATGGTTTTTTGTGCCAGTTTTATTGAGAGGGTTGATCAATCTGAATTTGAGATCGCACCCTGGCTGTGTCCGAGTTCTTCACGCGAGACTTCCACAGTTTTTTAAATCTCCCTTTTAAGTACATCGCTAGGGGCAACCAACGATAGGCACCGGCGAATTTCAACCGTGATTCGAGAGGCCAGTCCGTAGCGTCCACGCGAACTCGTCCGATGGTGGACGCTGGCGAGCCATTGCTGAAGGCGAACCGCGGTAGAGTCGTGAATATGCTTCTATACCCAGCTTCATTAGCCAGTTCCACAAGATGGTCGGTAAATCCTCCGAAAGGAAAACTAAACGCACTAGTTTCACGACCCAAAATCTGTTCCAACTCGGATTTTGACTCTGTCAATTCCCGACGTGCTGCCAAATCATCCAATTCTGGCAGATAAGGATGAGTGACTGTGTGAGATCCAATGCTGATCAGATCGGGCGGCAGGCCGCGCAGTTGACTTACCGTCATGACTCTCTCCGGGGCGTTGCTAGGCCCAAACGACTTGCCAAGAGCTCCGGTAATCACGAACAGCGTCGCTGGGACTCTTCTCTTTTGTAGTTCGGGGAGCGCTTCTGAGACGAAGTTCTCGAAGGCATCGTCAAACGTTATGCCAATGTGGCGCACACCTGGTTCAATCATGATCTCTTGAGTGACATCCACGACTTTAGCCATTCGATTGATCGAATCTAGCTGACTGGCGAATAGAGCGCGCTGTTCAGTAGGTATAGAGTGATAATAAAGCACCACACAGGTCCCAGGGGGCTTCCCAACAGAAATCTTCAAGAGAAGATCACGCAGTACGTCAAAGACAAATACGACAGCACTGACCACAAAATTGAACAAGCGAGAAAACCTTATCCTTGAGCTATGATTCATTGGCTTGGCGCCGTTCATACCTCATCCTTTGCTCTACTGGGACGTATCTCGTGAAGGAGTTCTTACCTTCCGGGTTGACCAGCGTGGCGCTCGAGATACTCCAAAAGTCCGGCAAACGATAGAAGATGCTTCATGTCCTGAATGTCAATTTCAAGCCCAAACTCTTCCTCGATGGTCGCGAAAAGGGTGACACTCGCCACTGAATCCCAACCAGCGAGATTGGCGTTCTGAGCCTGCTCCAACACCAGTTCGGGCACCGCAGGGAACAATGCTTTCATGCAATGGAGGAGTCGCTGTTTGGTGTCAGCCATTGGTCAACTCCAGCACACGTTGAAATGTTTCCTGCTTGCGATCTTGGAAGAGCTTCCGCGAAAGACGGCAGCCATGAGTCGGCTCGTGACCTAGAACATTCTTCAAGAACTCGCGCACAGGACCATTCTTGGAGGTGGAATTGAAGTCAAAGATGATTTCCTCGAGGTCATATCTCCCAAACAACTCCTCGATGCAGCGGTGCTCGATGCGCCGGCTGAAGGCCCGACAACTCATCACCCACACAGGTAGAGAGAGTATCTTTCCAGAAAGATGTCCGGCAAGGACTGCGATCTTTCCCAAAGGCCCATACTTATCTTTGTAGCTTGCGACCAGCAGCATCAGATCCGGTTCGTGGAGGAAATCCTGCCACTCGCGTTCTCCGTATCGCCTCCCATTCAAATTGAACTGGTTTGTCTTATTGACGAGTTCGAGAGCGCGAGGATCGAGAGATTCTTTGGAAAACTGAAACGTCAGCTCGGCTTCTGATTGTTTCAGAAACTCTCCGGACACTTCTCCCTGGATTGCCTGGCCTGGCCGGGTCTCCTGTGCGCGGCGAAGACTGTCTCGACGGATGGCATCTTCTTCCGAAAGATAGTTCTTCCCAAAAAGATCCCTCAGCCGATTCAAGAGCGCTTCGATGGCATGAGGGTCTTCCTTCGGGAAAAGCACGCATTCCATGGCGGTGTGAAAAGACTGAACCTCAGCGAGTTCCATCGGGCTATCGTCTACGAAAACAACCTCATCCGCCGCGATATTCCAGGCTTTAAGGACTCGAGCGACGGAATCTGATTTGGGGCCCCAGTGGGCTTCGATCGGAAAAACACTTGCCTGCGAGAGAAGAATATCATTCCGATTTAACGCCTGGCCCACAAGCTTTGCGTCGTTCTTGCTGGCGATACCCACGAGTGCTCCAGATTGCGTCAGAGAATGGAGGAGCTTTTGGTAGACGCCGTGCATGTGGCTCTGGTGCTCGAGATCCCAGGAGACCCGCTCCACTCCGACCTCTCCGAGGATGCCGCTCCAAAGTGTGTCGTCCAGATCTGTAATCAGGCCCTTTTTCAGCGGCACAGGCCGAATGTTTTTCACCAGCAAATCCGCAACCGCACAAGCATGAGGAATTTTGTAAGGAAATCCCGAAACAATTTCGGCACGCACATCAAAACGGCTGGCAGCAGGCGATAGCACACCTAGCCTTGAAGGACTTACTACTCCAACGTTCTTCATGCGTGACAGTTGTGCGCTTATCGTGGCGATCTCAGAGGAGATGCAGGCTTCGACTTCGCTGGTGCGCCAACCTGGGGTGTAAGAAATCGGAGGAAAGGGAAGGGTCGGAAACGATATAGACAGGGGCACAATTGCAGCTAAGTCTTGTGCCGTTTCCAGAAATTGAGCAGAGCGAGTTCGAACGTTACGAACTATATCCTCCAGCACATTGGGCGCCCAACTTCCGAGACTTCGCAGGCCGAGTCGAGGATCGAGGTCGCTCCATTCTAGGGCAAGGACCGCCGCATCTAGGCTTCCCTTGTTGAGGCAAGTAAGATTGCCCCAGAAATCCCCATACAGACCGCTCTGCACGTCTATCCGCCGATCGGGTATCACATTTAGCAGAAATGCTTGCAGAAAGGTCTGTAGGTGCAAAGGGGTGAAACTGCAGACGAGCGATACCCGAAACGGGCGTTGCTCGTTCCGTGGATTCTGACGGACAATTGCAAGCGCTTCAATGAGCTTCATTATCTTCCCGATCCGTGGTTCAATATCGCCTGCACAACGGCAAAAAGCCTCTACTCAGTCTACCTTGTGGCAGAAAGAACCACGCCGAATAGTGTGAGAAGGTTTCATCCCGTTAGCCTGTAGGGGATTACGTTTCGAGGTTATCAGTAGAGCTATATTCGGTTCTCGGTCAAGGACAGCGAGTGCGCATTGGCCTGGCAAACTCTAAATTACGATGTTTGGCAGGGGCTATGGCCACAAGGTCGTATCCCCATCGTAAGGGCAAGCGTACCAGGCGCCTTCCGCTTTCAACTGATCTTGCAGTTCGCGGTCCCTTGCCTTGTAGAAATAAGGACAGGCAGGATACTCTCTCGTATAAGGTTTCGTCCGGAGGCAGACGTCACGAATCTTCTGTGGAAAGCCAAGCAGTTCAAGGATGTGGCTTCCAGCTCCCCGCGCCGAATCATGAGCTGCAGAAATAAGTGACAGGATAAGGTCTTGGTTCTCCGATTCCACCATCAAATCTGCAACAAGTGAACGGCGAAAGCCCTCTTGCGGCGGGTCGTGACGAACGATTGCGTAGCCCAACAAACGTGTTCCCTTTGAGCAAGAAAGGATAGTCGTTGTCTTTCGAGTGCAAGGAGCATCGAAATGCCAACGCAGGGTTTCTGGGGTTCGGTGAGCGAAAAGGAAAGTTGCTTCACGGGCTTGTTCCTCCCAAAATCGGGAAAATTCAGGCTCAAGGGTCTCCAAGCCGCTCTCTCGGACGACAAATCTGGCCGAAGGCGACGTGGGTCCACTCCTGCGAACGGCGCTGTCAGCCCAAATGGCGAGCCCACCAGCGGCGCCAAGCACTCTGGACAAAGTTTGTGAACAGCCCGCCCGGCGTAACACGACCTGCGCAAATTGCGTTGGTTGCAATACCCAAAAATGGACCCTCCCATAATCCCGCTGGGGCACGGGTGATGCTCGTAAAGCAGTCATCATTTTCCCCGCAGCATCGGTGGCTGTCGTATTCAGAAAAAGGTCGACATCCCGCTGTCGAAAGAAGGAGTTAACCAGCAGGTGACTGAACCCCCGATATCCTGGCTCGATGGCAAATCGACACGTTGCCGCCGCAACCAGGGTCCTGCCCCGAAATTGATAAAGAAGTGGAATGTTTCCGAGGAATCCAACGATCTTCTGGCCATCTAGGAGGACCCACCCGATGCGCAGGACTGCTGCACCCGATTGCACCGCAGGGTTGTCCCGCCACAAACGCACCCAGTTCTCGGCGGAATCTGCTCCCTGGCCCAACCGCTTGTTCATTGCGTAAACCTCTTCAAAATCGCCGAGTCGGGCCTCTCGAATCGTTACGGCTTCAGTGCGAACGGGCGAAATCTGGGAGGAGCCATCCGGAAGCAATATTGTGTCTGTCTCCGACTCGGACCGAATTCTCTGCAATAACGCCGCAATGATCTTTTCTTGCATCTAGGTCCACAGCGAGCCGGAGGAACGGTACGCCGCGCAGGCCCCTTCAGTTCGACAAGGTTTCATCACGGAGTGTTCGATCAGTCTGGCAGACTCGTAGCGCATGTGACAGTATCTCTCGTTGTCCGGCCTCTTTTTCGGTCAATCGCTTCCTGGTACACCTCTAATAAGCGGCGCCCAGCAGCCATCCACGTGTGCTGCGGAGCCTGACAAATACTTTCTTCGCGCAGGCGTGCCAGCAAGCCGCGGCTTTGATCCAGTAGCGTGATGTGTTCCGTCAATTGCTTGACATTTCCGATTTCGTGCACCAAGGCATTCTGCATGTGTTGGCAAACATCCGTGCAGGCCTCGGAGACGAGAGGCACACATCCACAGCCCATCGCTTCGACACAAACGAGGCCGAAGCCTTCTTCAATACTGGGAAGGACGAACAGATCGCTCTGCCGCATAAGATCAGGTACGTCGTTGCGATGGCCCAGCACTTTCACGCTGGGGTGCGACAACATTTCGGAAAACCGCTCCGCATAGGCTGGCAAGACACGGCCGACAATCAGAAATGTTCCGTTCTTGTGAGCAGTTGAGTTTAGCCATGCTTCCAGCGCAAAATGCAGGCCCTTACGGACGGCGGCGACTCCAGCAAACATCATGGTAATCCCTCGGCTGGGGTCGGCAACTCGTTTTGGATCGGGATAGCATGTCTTTGCATCGAAGCCATATCCATGCTTAAGCAATTTGTCAGGGGAGATTCCCTGTTCCACGAAAGTCTTAATGGTGAAATCGGATGGGCAAAGCAGGAAATCGACGAGCCGGTATTCGGTTTCTTCCCGTTCCAGGATATCTTCTTTAAACGCATACCTCATACGCATACCGCGTATGCGCGTTTGGACGCTCCAGGACGGTGGGAATCCCGAGTTGGGCAGCGACTTTCAGCGTGCGTAAAGCAGCGTCTGGCCAAGTGTGAATGATGTCAATCTTGTCCCTTAGTTTCTCGAGCCGGCGGGAAACAATGTAGTCATGGAGCGCGAGAGCATTCATCGTGCCCAGCAGTTTGTAAGGGATGCGAACCTTTCCCCTGGCGAGCGTGGTACGAACTTGAACCTCGGGAGGCACGGGACGTTGCAACACGCCGGCGTGGACCATGACTTGGGCACCCGCAGCGGACAAACCGTTCACCTGCTGCCAGGCGGTATAGCAGATTCGATCCGCACCAAGTTTATGGGGGAAACTATAAAGGACACGAACTTTGTTCATATTGTCAGACTTCTGAATCCAAACATCTAGTGAGCATGGGTGAGAATCGGCTGCGGCGGTTTGGTCTCACGGTGCTCCAGAAAGCTACGGTGCCACAGTTCGAGTGAAACAAGAGACAAGATCTCCTTGGACATACCAATGCCTTCCATCTCGCTGTCCCTCTTCAGCAAGTTTTCGATTCCCCTCCGAGAAAAATAGCCTCGGCCGACCGCGGCAGGATCAAGCAATACACCCCGCACCCAATCCTTCAATTGCGTTCGCAGCCAGGAGGAAAACGGCACCGGAAACCCCATTTTTTGGCGCTCCAAAATTTCCCTGGGGAGGCGCTCGCGCAGGGCTTGCTTCGCCAGATACTTGGTTGTGAATCGATGGACTTTGAAGCTTTCGGGGAGTGACGCAGCAAATTCAAGGATTTTGTGATCCAGGAGTGGAACACGCAACTCGATCGAGTTGGCCATGGTCATTTTGTCCGCTTTCAGCAGAAGATCGTCCGGAAGCGAAGTCTTTGTGTCCACATAAAGCATGCGGTTGAGCAATCCCATCTTCGGATCCTTCTTGAGGTATTGGGTGACGACGCTCAATGACTTCTGTTTATTCACTTTTCTTCTGAAATCGGCCGAATACAGGTCACTAGCTTCCGCATTGAAATAGGAGGCTGGGCTTGCGGTTCGGCTGAAGTAATACGATTCAAGTGAGTGCTGAAAAAGTGCCGGATATTTCGCAATGCGCTTCGATTTTACGAACCGGTTCAACAGTGCGATACAGGAAGATGCAACCCCGTTTAGGGGGCCAAGGACACGTTTGGCACGCTCCAGCCAGAGCATATTCCGGTAGATAGAGTATCCCGCAAACGCCTCGTCGCCGCCTTCCCCAGAGATCAGAACTTTGACATGATCTTTGGCTAGCCGTGAAACATAGTAAAGAGCCACGGCCTGAGGTTCGCAACAGGGCTCTTCCATGTGCCAAGCAAACTGTGGCAGGAAGTCCGCGAATTCACGGGAGCTGATGGTCATTTCATAATGCTGGGAGCCATATCGTTTCGCCGCTAGAGCAGCGTATGGCCGTTCGTCCACGATACCGGGCTCGGAAAACCCCAGTGTGAAGCTGCTCAACGGGCGATCTGTTTTGCCGACAGCGAAGCCCAGCATCGCAGTTGAATCTACTCCCCCGCTTAATAGAAATCCGACGGGTACATCGCTGATCATGTGCAAACGCACAGATTCTTCCATCAATTCAAGAAACTGCTTTTGCGCTTGCTCAAAACTGATTTCTGCCGGAGCGAAGTTCAAATCCCAGTACTGTTTGGTTTCGACTTTGCCGCCACGAGCCAGGAGGTATGATCCGGGCGCCAGCTTGAACAAATTCTTTAGGAGCGTCTCCTCCCCGGGAACGTAGAGGAAAGTTAGAAAGCGATCGATGACGGCTGGTTGAATTTCTGTTTGTACTTCAGCGTCCGCCAGTATGGCCTTGATTTCTGATCCGAAGACAAGTGCCTTCTCTGAGAGCCAGTAGTAAATCGGCTTGATTCCCAGTCTGTCTCGAGCCATGAACAAAACTTGCTGGTTTTCGTCCCAAATCGCAAAGCCAAACATGCCGCGCAGCTTCTCGACGCACTTTGTGCCAAGCTCTTCATAGAGATGGACGATAACCTCTGTATCAGTCTTAGTGCGAAAAACGTGTCCCTTGGCAATCAGAAATCCGCGGAGTTCCTGGTAATTATAAATCTCTCCGTTAAAAACAATCCATACTGTCCCATCCTCATTCGAGATGGGTTGATGTCCAGTATTGAGGTCAATAATCGAGAGCCGTCGAAAGCCAAACCCCACAGGCCCCGAAGCGTAATAGCCTTCGTCATCCGGACCGCGATGATAAATGGTGTCCGCCATGGACTTCAGCAGTTCCAGAGAAACTCTTGCCTGCCGATCAAAGACCAATTTCCCGCATATCCCGCACACGTTTCCCTCGCTTATGACTACCGCTCGCTGCCGGCCAACGTCAGGTCCCCGCGGCCCATGGCCCATTTCAGTACCGTCGCCCATTTGGACGAAACAGCCCGGAGTAACTCTTTGTCGACAAATGGACTAGCCAACGCTAGAAGTACAAGGCGTCCAGCGGCCGAGGCCCCCATGGCCGAACGATACATCCAAGCATAAAAGTGACTTCGATTCTTATGGTAATATCGCTGCATAGCTCTATGCTTCATGATTGTCGACCAGTTGCTTACAGTTTGTTTCGAACTACTTTTCCCCCCGTGGTGGATGATTTCCGCGTCTTCTATATAGTAGTTCGAAAAGCCAAGCTTCTTAACTTTCCAATTCAGATCCAGGTCTTCTCCGTACATGAAAAACTCATCGCTGAACATCCCTACTTTCTCAAAAACTTCGCGGCGAAGGAGCATGCAGGCACCGGGGATCACTTGAACCTTCACTGGCTCGCCATTTCGCACGAAGAGGGGTCCAATGCTCCAGAGGGAACATTCCGGCCAGCGCAACCTCAGATATTCAACGTTGGCCAACTGATTCAGGATCGTGGGAAAATTTTGGATCGCCGCAGTCTGGACTGTGAGATCAGTGTTCAGTAGTTTACCGCCCACGATGCCTGCGTCGGACAGACTACACATCCTTTCAAGCAATATGTTGATCGCAGGACCGCGAAGCTCCGTATCTGGGTTTAAGAACAGAACAGACTCACCTCGTGCATACTTGCACCCGAAATTATTCGCACGGGCAAAACCCAGGTTCTGATCACTCTTAACGATCTTCACCGCCGGGAAGAGCTCGAGGAGGCTCTCCACTCCTCCCTCAGGCGACGCATTGTCTACTACGATACGCGTGGCATACTCTGGAAGACTGCAGAGAAATATCCGTACATCAGGCCAGCGGAAGAGAGCACGAAGGGGCGCCGCACGAGGCGCAGTGTCCATTTCGCAAGCAGAAATAACGGATGGTAGCCCGTTACATAGTCAATTTTCCCGTCCTTAACGCTCCCCCCCCAACGCCCGTAGGATTGCCCGGTGGGCCGATGATGCTCCAGTTCCAGATCCGTAAAACTCTGCGTAATCCATCCCAGCATGTTCGCCTTCGCTTCGTCGATGAGATCCGAACCGGGACCCACCCAGAGTCCGCCGAGCGCGTCCCAACATTCCCTACGGTATATTTTCACGCCGCCTCTCACGTGGAATACCGGATGTGCTTCCGTCTCCTTCACTCCATCGGCGAAGTGGTACAACACACCACCTCCGATGCCAATCTTGGGATTTGCCGCAAATTTTTCTATGGCGCTGGCAAAATAGTCTGGCTCAAAGGAAAGATCCCCATCGAGCTTGCACATGAAGTCCCAGTCCCTCACGGCCAGGGCATGAAAACCGTCATAAAACGCTTCAATGATTCCCGCGCCCCACTTGCGGTAGCCGCGATCCCCGCGATGCACCACGCGGATCCAGGAATGCTGTGCGGCCGCCTGGTCGGCAATCGCGCCGGTCTTGTCCTTGGAACCGTCGTCAACGATCACCCACTCCGCTGGGCGAACCGTTTGACGGACCATGCTCTCGAGGACTTCCGGTAGGTAGGTTTCTTCGTCGCGTACTGGCGTTATGATAACGTATTTTGTTATGGTATTACTCATAATACTTCTTCCGTAATTAAACCGACGATGAAGTGATGCACGTCAGCCGTACATTACAGGTTTGCAGTTTGCCCCTCATTGCCGGACACCCTGAATTTACGATATGGCGGTGGCCAGGCCGGCTGTAACGAGCCTGGCAGACAACTCAGAAACAATAAACCGGTAGATTTTGCGATACATATAGCCGAGTGACTGTCGCTCAACGAGCGCCAGAGTTGTTTTCTTGCTTCCTTAGTTTTGCCAATGCCTAACAAGATCTTAGCGTGCGCGCGCCGCTTCGAGGCAGTTACCACTCGAAACGTACTTAGAAATCTTCTGTCTGGAAGGTTCATGTAATATGGTTTCAAAAGCTCACATACACGCACCTCAGCCTCTGTAAGAGCTAGACGGTCTGAGGATAACGAGCCG
>WNGI01021401.1_pt1 | contig 11976 bp, 15 predicted proteins | sample 5400621 | NCBI WGS metagenome assembly WNGI01 (sample SAMN13153374, study PRJNA577476) | soil metagenome | isolation source: 20 cm soil or saprolite under Garry oak tree replicate 1 | place: USA:California | collected 2016-06-15
ATGTGCGGTATCAACATCATTGCTTTCTACTCATCTACGATCTTCTCTGAAGCTGGTTACTCCACGCTCAACTCTTTGTTGGCTTCATGGGGTTTCGGTCTTGTGAACTGGGTGTTTGCTTTCCCCGCTGTTTGGGTAAGTTGGAATTTCCATTTCGATATGCAGTTTAGCTAATGGTTAAAATTAGACTATTGACACATTTGGACGTCGCAACCTGTTACTGTTCACTTTCCCAAATATGGCTTGGACACTGCTCGTTGCAGGGTTCTGTTTCTTTATCCCGAACGGCAACGGAGCAAAGGTACCTCTCATTGCTCTGTTCGTCTTCTTGTTCGCCGGTGTGTATCGATGCTCTTTCACATAATCTCCCATTTATGGTTATCGATTAGCTTTCTATTCACCTGGAGAAGGTCCAGTGCCCTTCACTTATTCCGCTGAAGTCTTCCCTCTGACACACCGTGAAATGGGAATGTAAGTTTATATGTCTTCTACACCTGAAAAGTTTTTAAGATAATTTTTTTAGGGCATGGGCTGTGTCTACGAACTTGTTCTGGGCCTCTGTCCTCGGTTTGACGTTCCCTCGTATGCTTGGTGCTCTCGGCTCCACCGGAGGTAAGTCATCGATTTCTCCCTTTGAGGTTCCCATGTAATGCTCTCCTCAGCTTTCGGCTTCTACGCCGGCCTCAACTGCATTGCTTTCGTGATGATTTTCTTGCTCGTGCCTGGTACGTCGATTGCGTGATACTGAATTCACTGGCTGACCGTTTCATTAGAAACGAAACAACGAACTCTGGAAGAACTGGACTACGTGTTTGCTGTGCCCACCAGCAAGCACGCAGGTTACCAGCTGACGGTATTCTTACCGTACTGGATCAAGCGCTGGATCTTTTTCCAAAGGAATGCGGTCCTCAAGCCATTGTACAACTTTGACGAAGTCGAATCTATCACTGTTTTCGAAAAGGGTGCTGGGCATTAGTCTGTGTGTATCATACCCCGAAGTACTCTACATTTACGATCCTCAGAAATTTTGTGTATTCAGTTGTACATAGTGACTACTACTATTTATGGAACATAATTTCCACGCTAGATACCGTTTTACTCAATTCTAATTGTTACCCTGAAGGCGTTCTTGGTTATTCTTATGTCGGAGAAGGACTACAACGTCACGAGAAATGATAAGACGAACTGAAGCGGACTCGGAGTTGATGAGTGGGACAATACAGATGGCCCACGCTTCCCACGGGTAATTTGGCAAACATATCTGTTTTAAACATCGGCGATAACCGAGTCGAGTCAGCGAGGCAATCTCTGCTTCCCGCGCTGCAAATACCACAGCTCCGTCATCCGATACCCCTCAATGGCATCCCCAGAGGAAAAATACGAACTTATTGAGAGAAGATTGCCAGAGGTTCTAGGCGGCGAATCTATAAAGGCCATCCTTGCAGAGGGACGCTCGCCAAAAGCTTATTGGGGTACGCGTGACATCTATTCTCGATGCGAACATGGTAATGCTCAACATTATCAACAGGAACGGCGCCTACAGGTCGCCGTGAGTGATACACCCCCAAGTCACATTCAAGCCTTTCTCTGATTCCATTTATCAAGCTCATATCGGTTATCTCGTAGCCTTGACAAAGATCGCCGATTTTCTTCGTGCTGATGTTGAGGTATGTCGATTCTTCTCCAGTCCTGCGCTATTCTCTGCAACCTGTCCATACTGTGATCTATGAACAGCGTTGACAGGGAATCGTGGCGCATTCATAGGGCAACGCGCTAATTTATACTTTGTTCTTTTCTTCGTCAAGATGACAATTCTCCTAGCGGGTGAGCGCATGATTCCTTCTTTTCAGGAAATCCTGGCGATCGGACGATTCAGCCCTGCCTCCTAGACAAATTTGCTGATCGATCGTTTCAATTAGATGTTCATGCGTTCTTGGATAACCTCAAAGCCCCCCTCGAACTCGTCGCACACCGAACAAAGTACTACAAGCATCTTCTACTTGCAGTCTTCACGTCGCTTGGCATCCCAACTTCCAAACTGCGCATTGTGGAAGGGTCATCTTACCAGCTGACGAAAGAGTACAACCTCGATAACTACAAGCTTTGCGCTATTGTTACTGAACATGACGCGAAAAAAGCCGGTGCCGAGGTAGTGAAACAAGTGGAAAGTCCGCTACTGAGTGGACTGCTCTACCCGGGTCTACAGGCGCTTGATGAGGAGTATCTAGGGGTAGACTTTCAGTTCGGAGGTGTTGACCAGGTAAGCGGTGCCCTGGTTTCATTTGGATCAAGTCTAATCCCTGGAGCTAGCGGAAAATCTTTACCTTTGCGGAACTTTACCTTCCTAGGCTCGGGTACCGCAAGCGTGCCCATCTGATGAATGCCATGGTACCCGGGTTCCTTGACACGCCTGAACTTATTCGCAAAAAGGTGAAGGCGGCCTTTTGCGAGGAGGGTAACGCAGAAGACAATGGTCTTTTGTCGTTCGTCGAGGCAGTTTTGATCCCTGTCAGCCAACTTAGAATTGACCGGCTAAAAGGAGATAGTTTTTTGGACAGCGGATTGGGCGATCAGCGGCCATTCATCTCGGACAACGCACCCGACGGGACCGTCTTCTCCATAGAACGAGATGAGAAGTTTGGTGGCCCATTGAATTACAAGTCATTCTCGGAGATAAGAGACGATTTCAAGGAGAAGGTGATACACCCGAAGGATCTCAAGGGTGCCGTAGGGAGCGCAATTGTTAGGTTGCTAGAACCTATTAGGAAAGCATTTGAAGAGAACGAGGTGTGGAAAGAAGTCGAGAAGTTGGCGTATCCAGATCCAAATGCAAAACCTGAGAAGAAAAAGAAAAAGGTACGAGTACGAACCTCGTCGTAACGGGACCTGAGTTGAGAAAATGTATGCAGGAAAAAGTTTATCACCCTCCTCCCCCAGGCAAGGGCAAAAATGCCAAACCCGTAGAAGAGAATGGAGAAGCGACGCAACCAGAGCCAGCAGAAACAAGAGAGCGGGTAGAACAACCTGTGGTAGCTTCATAGATATGAATGAAATATACTTTCGTGCGTTCATTGATGTTATATGCCGTCGTATTCGATGAAATAGTCGTGAATATCATTAGACAAAAATACCTATGCATATTAGATCGACTAGACAAATGATACAATATAATTCGTCATCGCGTCATCCGTTCCTTTCTGGCACTAAACCGATGCGTCATCTTCCCAAGATATTTTCCAAGGTAATGCCTCGACACATAATCTGATCTGTTTAAGAGTTGCTAGCGGGTCGTAATTTGCCGCATGGCAATCTGTGCTAGGGCATTTCGCCCTGAAGCACGAGACCAACTCTGGCCAAAATTCGTCATCGGATCTGCCATACCTCAAGGGTACGACATTATCAACTGCGTCGATCTCCTCACTGGAACACTCTGGCGGCGGCACTACCAAGGCAGCTAGTAAAGTATCGCCAGACGGTCTTGCCCCAAATTCGGCCATCATCGTCTTCTTCAGGGCATCCCAAGGCGAGTTATCAAGTTTTGCGTACCCGCATCGTAGGCAACTGTAGTTGAGACTTGAACCAATTAAGCACCGAGAATAAGAACGACGCGTTGGAAGGGGGCTTACTTGTTACCAGCTGTGAATCTCTCTGGATCGTCAATCAACTCCCTGAATGCTTCACACCTCCGTCTCCGCAAATCAACGAGCAATTCCCAGTCCTTGTTGGTTGCCATGAACATAATCATGTCATTCTCTCCATCTCCTGGCCTCTCTGGCTTGCCCTTTCGTATTTCTTCCCATTGTCTCTTGAGCTCATCCATTTTCAGGGCAAGCAGGCTGGCTGCAGCGCGCTCAGCTTCTTCCCTCCACCGAAAGTGCCGAGAAAGCACATAAACACGTAATGGATCGCTACAGAAAAACCCAGTGAGAGCCTCTGGCTTGTCCTGCGTTGAAGTAAAAGACATTGGAGGGGGAATGAACAAGGAGGATGATGTAAATGATGAAAATGGTGAGAATGGACAGAACGGTGAATTGGGGGAGAACAGTTGCACTCCACGCCCTGCGCGTGAGCCATTGATTACGCTGCGAATTTGAGAGATAGGTCCTGGAGTGTCCCATTTCTCGGCGAGGAAGAGGAGGCGGGTAAGCATCGGTAGAGAAAGTGAATGCAACGGTTGCGGTGGCGCCTTTCCAGTTATAAGAGGCAAAATGTAGGAGAGAAGGAGAGTCGGTTCATAGATTGGAATGGTTACGGCGGTGGAAGAAGACTGAGCGTCGCACGTAGATTTTGCGCGTTCCTCCTTGAGTGGCGCAGATGCTTTTGGTTGAGGAAGGCCGAATATCGTTTGGAACAGGCCAGACGTGGTGCGAAGGGCGTATGAGTGGACGCGGAACAATGTGCCCTCGGTAGAACACAGAATAATATCTGCTTCTAGAGAGGAGAAACGAGGATGGTACGATTGAGTCTTCCTGAAAGCTATGGGAGTTGGCAACGTTGAACAGACAGTGACTGTAGCGCTCATTGCTGGTGTAGTTGGATATCCGGGAAAAGGACGCAAGCGGTAATAAGAAGGGCGTGTTGGCAGGCATGCAAGATTCTGGTTTTATGGAATTTGACACGTGCGCCGCAGGATAGTTGCTTGTGAAGATATGGTGAAATGCGGCGGCTTCGTCGTGCCTTGCTTACAGAGCGGCCGTCTGCGTCGATTTAAGTGGAGGACCGCAGATCGTTTTTGAGCTTGATTACTACTCACCATTTACCGAGCGTAAGTAGCCGGGGCCAGCACGGATACATACTGATAGACATCATACTGGGGCATGCAGTCTGCATATGGTGTTGCATCGTGTTGGAAGTTGCCTTTTGAACTCGCTTTGCGGAACAGGGGTGGAACCTGCCTCAGGCCTTAGGTCCAGGCCTCGCGGCCAGGTGATGGACTTTATGTAATCTATTTTTATCCGCGTGCAGATAATTTGCCGAATGGGGAAATGACCCTTGACGTCAAGCCCGGTCATACCATACGCGCCAAGAACTCGTGGACATCGCAAGACATGACGTGTAAGTTTGATGATCCTGTGGTCCAACAGAATGCATTTTGGTGTGTAGTCTATGAGGAGCAAAAATATCTGATTTTTCGTATCTGACTGACCTCTTCACCATGCAATCTTTCCACAACTGTGAAACGGTCGTACAATTCTCTGTTCACAGATTCCAAAGGACCGATGCTATTTAAGAATTGGCCGTTACTGATCAATTGTGACATTCATATTGTGGTGCACATGAACGTGATGCAGCACAGGCATGGAAGTCCAGGCGTAACTGTCGCCCTGGATGTTGAGACGTAATTATGGCCATGCTTTCGAAAAAGGACTTCATCTCGAGCTGGAGAAGCCACCGACCACCGAGGAGGACGACTTCGATGGATCGAAGGGGATTCAAGCCAGGAGTTGAAGACGCATCGCAGCTACGCGGCACTAGTGTGCGTAGAACTCGCAAAAATACAACCGACGGCAAACTTCTTCCTCCTGTAATCTGCTTGCTTCTGACATCGTGATCAGGTTCATCTTGCGTATGTACTGCTTTGAATCTGCAGTGAGCAACCACTGCCACTGTCATAGTCCACTCGTTCGCCGGCACAACCATGACACGCTTTCCGTGAGTAGATCCGGATAACTTGCCTTTGATTCGGTCGAGGCTTCCATGTCAACTTTTACGGTCGTAATTCGCTCCCCTTGCTTATACAACCATTGCGCCGGGTTACTGTATAATTGTGAATGCGAAGAGGTTCCGAGGGATCCTAAAATGGTCCAGCGTGGTTTTGTATAGCTCCCAGAATTTCAAGCCTACGACACTTGAAGCTAGAAAGGAACGAAAACGAAGAATGAACGGAGAACAGCATGAGTAGCGCGCTAGTGATTGTTATCAATTCTTCCCCCTATCATGGACGCCAGTATTAGATCCTTTGTGGACTAGCTATGAAATTTTACTTCAATATATTTCATGCATGCGTATAGGTCTCGGATGGAAGCCCATACTCACCTTTTTCGTGGTCATCTGCGCCACGTCGTGTGAGGACTGCTTGTGGCCCTGAAGGCATAGGTTCCCCGATTCATAATACTCAAATTGGACGATTGTTTGAGGATCCCACGAGCCCACAAGAAAACATCCAGTAACATCGCAGCGAATTGAAATTATAGGCAATCACTTGCTTGACATGACCACTAGCCATTCGTAATAAATCTGTGAGTGTTAGAAGTTTCTGACCCTTTGACAATCGCAAAGGTAGGAGCATTTTATACCACCGAGCCTCAAGTTGATGACGCAGGGACTGTAAATCACATCGCCGCATCACACTAACAAGTTTAGACACATGTATGATCGTCGCTGAACGCCGGTATCTCTCCTTTCCGGGAGAATGGCCAATATTTGTAAAAATGGGAATAAAGCTCATGCGTAGCTTTGTGTTCATATAGTTCTATACATTTGTGATACCCCAGCGGAGTCTTGCATTGTTGCCCGTGAAAATCGGCATTGCATTGAAGGGGCTAGACTGTTACGATCAAAAAAGAACAGAAGCAATTCAGCGTCGACAAATAGACATACTGCTGTGCTTTCGTCTAAGTGACATGGTGAATGGTTGCCGCCTAAGCTATTGAAAGGGGGTATGCATGGCAGCGCCGAAATAGATTAATGCAGCACGAGACTAATTCTGATCCGGCATGAGGCGGTTCGGGTACTCCGAAAATCTTAGTCTACAGAGTACATATTCGTTCGCTTGCTTGTTCTTTTCGGGGCGGAAGCGAATATAGAAGGGAAGTCAGATCAGGGATACCGTGTGAACTGTTTATAGTCTGTTGGCGTCGCTAACCCTGCAGGCTAAGAGCTTAGAGACCTCCCAAAGAGGCTTAGTGGAGAAACACCATGGGTTTAATGATCATGACCTATGCAAAGAAGCTAGAAATACTTACAGTCCACATAGCGCATCAACCTACGTATTTAGCGTCATTCAGATGTCATGCCTAGGCGTATTCTGAGGGCTTATCGCGATAGGCTTGAGCTGCACTGGTCTTTGATGGGGATTACAACGAAGACATTTCATGAGATTGGAGACGTATCTTGTCATTCGAAGGTTTCTGTCTGACAAGGACTGGGGCATCTGCTGACGAGCAGCATTAGTTTAACTATAATCAGTTTGATTAAGATGCGTGGAAGAAAGGAAGCTGGGACTGATTGTTTTCTTTCACGTGGTTGGGAACATGTGAAACTTCGCTGCCGAATATAGCTGATGCGTGCACGATTTGTCACGGGAGCTGTGCTGCCGCCTGCGGCACCTGGAAGCGAATCATCATCGTATACAAGGTAAGAGGGATCCGTTAAGATGGCGGGTTTATAACTAGATATCTTACAACGAAAGAAGAACTGCACTGAACAAGAGAGGTTTTGAAGGGGATATTTGATGTGAGCAATAGCTTGGCAATTCCTGGCCCTGGCGCAGTATCTTCTTTTTGGTTTATGTCAACTTCCGAGATCAGGTAGCCACCAGCACTTGGAGCATTCTACCTATATCAGATAGTTGTGACTGCAAAGGCCGCCGAAGGGACCTACAAAGCAAATATTCATATATTCGGGGTCCTCGCTTACAGGTTTTCCGCGCATGGCCGATGCTTCTGCAGCACCGCGCTAAAGGGCGTCAGATTAAGACTAAATGAGAAAGAGATGTTTGTCTTGCGGGTGCTCGAGAATATTTCGTCATGCTAATATTACGAGGCTGAGCGATGATCGATGATCTCTGGAGTGATGCCAAAAATATCGCTACCGTTGTGAGATTATTAGGAAGCATGGATAGGGCAACGGCTCTTCAGACTCCATCAAGGCAAACCTGGCCAACATTACGCGGAAATCATCTACGTCAGAATGACTGGTGGTTCGGCCGATGGGTAATCGCGTTACTACACGGAATATTTATCATACCTTTCGAGCAAGCTTTCATCCCGCCTAACCCGGCGCTGTAGTATTTCGTGCATTCCTATCAGTTATTTGTAGTGTTTGCAGTGTCTTGCGCCGAAGTTTACCCAAGTCCATTCGACGCGCAGAGAAATCATAGGTAAACACTGATGTGGTTTAGTGCGCTTCGCCCCGATCAGGCAGATGGGTAAGCCGGTGCTAAATGCACTAAATTCGGCCCGGAATCATAACGCTAGTCTCGCATGCTAAGTAGGCCCTAAATTGGCTCATAGTTTGCACTTCCATGCCCGAGGCGAAACTTTACTTTACAACAAGTCTTGCAGGGCAAATGATAGTCTAACGCTGTGTGCACCATTACTACCAATTAAGAGCGCTCGTCACAATTCAATTACTTGCCTTTCAGACGATAAGTGCCATGCTTTCGCAGGGTTAGAGTCATATTCTTCTCTTTCCCGCACTAATCGTGTTGCGATATTCAAAGCCATTCTCACCCGAATTTCCAGCCGACTGGGAACCTCGCCGCTCTTCATTCCTCGACTTGCAGGCAGTGCTGGCTGTTCATGATAAGAATCTAAGATTCCCACCCTCGCTTTGGGGGAACGGATCAGTTGTGCAACTTGCACATGATAATTTCAGGGCGTCGACGGATCGGAGCAAAATGTGACCTCGTGAGACTTTTGAAACGGTTCCCTAACTGGTGGCTTACCCAATAAGGGACGTGCTTCGAAGCGGGAAGTTTATGAGATTATATAATTCTCCCGCTGATAAATCAAATAAGAATTCAACGAGGCTTAAGAACAGTTGGATCACATGGAATCAAGAAAATCGCGCGGATAGCAATTATATTGAACAATTTGGTAAACATACAACACGTAACAATATACATGCTCCTGTGATAACTACTGAAAATACATTAATATATGATTCTGCGCGGCGCTGGAGATCACTTCGTAGTTTCTCCTGCGAGGCTACGTGCTTGCCGCCCATACTTATTCTTATAGAAAACGATGTCGCCCTCATCTTCGATGAAGAGGCATTGAGTAAAACTGCGATGAAGCGCACGGAACGAGTTCTAAGCTTGTTTATGAGGATCATTCGGATGAACGTTGTCGAAGTCTCTCACCGTTGAATCATAATTGTAGTCTTCTTTCAGAACTTTCTTGATCGCCTCGGTGGCCTGTGGCTGGTTGTCTTCCCAATATCGCATCATTGATAAGAGGCTTTAAAAAAAATCAGAGGTTACTTACAGAAAGGTATGGTCGAAAATAAGTGATGGGAAATCTGCGGATATCAATCTGTCAATAAACGTAAAACTGGAGCGTGGATAACTAACGTGGTCATGAGACACGTTGTGGAAGAAGAATCGGCCTATCCAGCCTAGAAGCGGACGATCGACAGTGGACAAAGCGCCTCTAAGGAACGACCATTCCTTCCGCCTGTAATGCGGGATGGACGGGTCAGAATGGTGTAAATACGTGAGCATGACGATCCAATGATGAGTCAGCTAAGACATCGTCAGTACAGTGCATGAGTTATGGAATCAGCAATTTACAATGTAGGGCACGCCATATAGCATCACAAACTTGGCAAATCCAATATTAGTTGCCCACGTATATAATACGAAAGACATGGCAATGAGACCAACGTCCGATGCGATAATGCCATATCTTTCTTCTGGCTTGAACAGCGAAGAATACGGCGAGAAATGCTGGCGCATTATAAATATTTAACGTTCAAAAGATAAGGATTCTACTCACATTAGTGCCCCGGGGATGTCTCGGACTGCCCATGGTATCCATTGAGAGGTAGATTTGCCACCCCAGGAGTTGCATGATCATCATTCGAACTAGAGTGTAGAGAGGGGTTTCCTCGAGGATCTCGTGATAGTCTCTGAATTCTGCAATATTCGCGGGAGGTAGCTTATAATTGGATCGTGTACGGGGCACGTAATTTTCATCGCGTTCGACCGACATAGTCGCTTGATGGTGGGCCCTGTGAGATGATCTCCAAGCGAAATATGGTGCAAGAACGGCCTACACTTGCGTATATGAATGCGCGGATCATGCTGAGCAAAAGAACCTACAGTGTGAAACGTAAAGCCAATGGTATGATTAATCCATGCATGGGGTGATAAGTTACCATGACCGGCCTCGTGTGAGAGGCACCAACAAGCAGCGAAGGCTACGCTCTGCCAGTACCAATAGAGCGCCCATAGTGTCCACTTGACGGCGACCGCAACTGCGTGGACTTTTACTTTATGGGCAAACCAGGCAGAAAAGGGGTCAATGCGGACACCGAGCTCGTAGAAGGCAATAACGCAAAGCAAATCTCTCGCGGCATAATACAGGCCCTTAAGTGTGCTTTTCTGAAAGAGATGTTGAGGTACGGCGGCATGTATTTCTGCTAGCGTGACCTGAAAGGCACATTAGATGACTCAGTTCGATAAGTCTGGTGCGGACGTACATTGGTAGGTTTGAAAGGTGTGGTCAAGCGCCTCTGATATTCAGGGCTATCGTGGAATAGAGATATCCAGGAAAGCATCGAGTAGGAGAACCTGGGGCGGCCGGGAACTCCACCGTCTTTTAAGCGATTACCTTGTGAAATTTGGCATGCCAACACTTGTACGTATCATAGCCGTTTGATAATCCGTCTTCCCTACCAAACCATTATGGGGTGGCCTCCTGGATAAGTTGGGATTCGGTATCAAAGCTGCGGACCCCGAGAACCGCTGATTCCCCATTAGCGGGATATGAAAATCGGCTATCTGATTTGCTTACTCTCGACGGAGGCTGTTCCATAATCTATGACGGATTTAATGCATATGCATATGGTTGTATATAGTGAGACGTATGCCGGTGTGTGCTGGACAAACGTGTACCAAAAAAGTATTATCAGATGTGCCTTTTTTGAACATTTAGTTCATGCCCTACTAGGTATTGATCTGGGGTTATGTGCTCGCCGACATCCCAAACATTTGAAAACTGAGAAAAAAAATTCAGGGAGAAGCAGAGATCGATGAGCAATAGGCTCTGAGTTTGAAGCTGTGTTTATTACATAATTACCAAAAGCGGAATTCGCTGGCTGCTTCGAGCGTCGAAGGTTGCTATTATTAGTTCACCGTTTGCTTGGATCTGCCGGCATGTTCCTGTGCAGAACCGAGATTCCCGTCGAATCGACAGATTTTCATGCCAGTCCCATACCAGTAAGTGCGGGCTGTGGATTTTAGCCACACTCCCCGACGATTACACTATAATCAGTTACAGCCGGAATGATGTCTATCATCCCACTATTCGAAGCTCGCTCAAAAAGGCGCTCACAAACCCCAAACCACGAAAGGCCGCAAATCGAGATCATGTCCGCCTCCGATAGCTGTTCTGTTTAAAGATTTGCTCATCGCGCGTATCATCTGCGGAAGTCAGGTTCTCACGTATGCTTTGCGATGATTCAGGAGCGAATATAGCTATATTGAATGGCGACTATTCCGGAAAGTCTTGTGGCGCGAACTATGGGTGAAACTCAATGCCGTGAAACATGTATGGCTACTCTTTTCTGTTCGATCCGATGAGGAACCAATGCAGCGAAATTGAACAAACACGGCACCTTTCGCTTATGCTATATAACGGGCAGGTACCATGCGCTAGGTACCTCAGACAAGTGCTAGAACCTCCTCTAGCGTACGTTTCCTTCCGTTGAGCAAAGTCTAAATCATGCCAACAGAGGACCATAATCGCTCCTCCAACCAAGCCTATTCGGAAGAGGCACTCCCTCCATTCACGCCGTTTGACTGGTAAGCAGGGTGTCGGCAATGGTGATCACCGCGTTTGACGTGAAATTTATCAGGTCTATGAAGCAAATCAGAGATGCCATCCCCCCGCATTTGTTCATATCATTTTTCTGATGACAGATCGCAACCCATACTTACGATTGAAGTGGTTTGTTCCTTTAGGATAACCTTTCTGTCCCGATACGTTGTAAACTGGAGAAGGTTAGTCACGGATGATCCAGCCCAAATGG
>WNGI01008054.1_pt1 | contig 11973 bp, 9 predicted proteins | sample 5400621 | NCBI WGS metagenome assembly WNGI01 (sample SAMN13153374, study PRJNA577476) | soil metagenome | isolation source: 20 cm soil or saprolite under Garry oak tree replicate 1 | place: USA:California | collected 2016-06-15
CCGGCGGCGAGAGGAATGCCCAGGCTCGCGAAATAGCTCGGCGAGATTACCGTTGCGTTGATGCTCATATCCTCGTCCGGTCGCGGCTGATAGCCCTCCACGCGGATGCCTTCCTGGTCCCATCCTCCGGAAAGCGGAGAATCAGAAGCAAAGCTTGCAGCCCGCACTCCCGGCAAGCTGCCAACACGCATAAGCAAATCATGGTACAGGCCTTTGATGCTTTCCGGCGGATAGCCGTTCAGAGACGGATTGAGCTGCGCGAGGAACACATTTTCTTTTACAAAACCGGCGTTGATCCCGTGTAGGTTTTCGAGGCTGCGCAGGAACAGTCCGGCGGCGATCAGCAGCGGCAGAGAAAGGGCCACCTGCAGGAATACCAGAGCGCTTCGCAGACTGAAAAGTCGCCCGCCGGAAGCTACCGAGGGAGCTTCCTCCCTCAGAGCGCCCGAGACCGAGGAGTTCAGAAGCTGCAAGACTGGGGCGAGGCCGAACAGCAGACCCGTCATGAGCGAGGCCAGCAGCGTAAATCCAAGGACGCGCAAGTCCATCGGCGCATCCAGGTTTGCCGAATAACCGGCGGGCAAAAACCCAACAAGCGCACTTTTGGCCCAAGTTGCCAGCAGGATTCCAGCAAAACCGCCCATGGCGGACAGCATAAAACTCTCAGTAAGCCACTGCCGTATCAGCCTTCCTTTTCCCGCTCCAATCGCCAAGCGCACGGCGATCTCTTGTTTGCGCCTTTCCGTGCGCGCCAGCAGCAAGTTGGCAAGATTCGCGCACGCCACGAGCAGCACGATGCCGGTAACAATAAGAAGCAAAAGCAGCGGCCGTTCCATCTCTCTCTGCAGATGGGCAAACCCTTGTTCACCGGCGACCAGTTCAATTCTTCCGCCCAGCGCGCGCTTCCTATCATGCTCGGTCAGGTTAGGTGAATTCTGTCTGAGCTGCTCGGCGAGCGTCTGACGATAAAGCACATCGACCGCCGCTTGCGCTTCCGGTCGAGAGACCCTAGGCCTCCGGCGCGCCAGGATGGTCATCCATCGATGGCGTGGGTTCTCGAGCCGGTTGGCGGGAACCGGTCTGAAAACGGTCGCCATCATCATGGGAACGCGAACACCCGGATTACGCGCCAATTCCGTGCCGTAAAAACCCGGTGGCGTGACCCCTATGATGGTCATCGGTCTGGCATTGAGAATGATCTGCTTTCCAACGATCGACGGATCGCTGGCGAACCGCCGCTGCCAGTAGCCGTGGCTCAGTACGGCGACGGGATGCCCGCCGGGTACGCGATCGTCGGCATCGGTAAAGAGTCTCCCCAGCCAGGGCTGCACGCCCAGAGTCGAGAAGTAATTTCCCGATACCAGTTCACCGTAGAGCTGCTCGCTCTCGCCGCCATAGCCGACATTCAGTTCGACCCCGCTTCGCGCCAGCACTCCGGAAAAAGAACCGTTCTGGTCGCGGATGGCCTGATACATCGGGTAGGAGAAATCTTCATTCAGTTGTCCTGATTGCGGGTCGGAGTATTTCAGGACCACCAGCTCCTCCGGTTTCTCGACCGGCAGACTCTTCAGCAGCACCGCATTCACCATCGAGAAGATCGCCGTGTTGGCGCCAATTCCAAGCGCGAGCGTCAAAATCACGACCGCCGTGAAGCCCGGACTTCTCGCCAACATCCGCAGGCCGTAACGCACATCCTCGAAGAGCGTGTGCACCTTCACTCCTCCTGCGAGCGCCCGTTGAGGTTGCTCCGGTGGACGCAGAGATCGGGAACCACTGATTCCGAAGCCCCGGCTAAGTTCAACACACCCTATTACTTCAAGCGGATCCGGTCAAAGTTGTCCCAGGCGGACATATCGGAGAGAATCACTTTGTCTCCGACCTTTAGTCCCTGCACGATTTCGATGGTGTTCACCGAACTCCGCCCTAACTTAACATTGACGCGCACGGCTTCCGATCCGTCATCAATAATCTTGAAAATTCCGATCGTGCTGTCCTGCTGCCCATGTACCGGCCGACCCACAAAAAGCACGTCCTTCAGATTCTCGAGAGTGACCGTGCCGTCCACGCTCAAATCCGGCCGCGCACCCAAGGGAAGGGGGTCGTCGATAGTCACGTCCACCGTAACCGTGCCGTTAACCACCGATGGATCGATTCGCGAAACGTGCCCGTTTACCACCCCATTCCGCGTATCGATCGAAGCTATTTGTCCCGGCAGCACGTCTTTGGCTTGCGTCTCCGCAATCTTGATTTCCGCTTTGAGTTTCTTTGGATCAGCCACCCGCGCCAGGTTTGTGCCGGGAGTCACGTGCTGGCCGACGTCCACTGGCACAAGCTGCAATACGCCATTGATGCCCGCGCGAACATGTAGCGCATCCACTTGGCTCCTCTTCAGTTGATAGAGGGCCTTCTGTTCATCGATTTTCGCCTGCTGCGCGGCGAGTCGGGCTTTCGCAGAATCGGCAGCCACTGCAGTCCTTTCAGTCTCCAGCTTTAGGCGAATGGCCAGCTGTTCTTCCTTCACTCTGGAAAGATTCCTGACGTGATCAGACCCGATGCCCTCCTTGAATAGCTTTTCGTCTACGTCATGTTGCAGGTTGGCCTGCTCGAAATCACTGCGTACAGCGGCTTCGTTCGCCTTCTGGTTCATCAGATCGCTGTCAACCTGCACCTTGAGATTTGCGTACTCTGCTTCCGCGCCCTTGAGCTGGAATTCCGCGTCAAGCGCTTCTCGCTGCAACGTTGGGTCACTCAGTTCCATAATGATGGAATCTGGCTTAACGATAGCCCCGGGACGCAATACCCAGCGCTCCACTCGCGAGTCCGTCTGCGCGGGGATCCAGCGAATGTCTTCAGGAACCAGGGTCCCCAACCCATGCACGTCCCGCACCATGGGACCGCGCTTCACTTCATCCGGCCAGACCGTGGCCCGGTCCACACTGGGCGCCGCCGGCCGGAGCTTCGAGAGCCCATAGGTTACCCCTCCGACGAGGACCAGTGCGACGGTGCCGTAAACGATCCTTTTGATTTTCTTGGCGCGAGCGTTCGATGGTCGTTGGATGTCCATATATGTTGTCATCTACTAGAACGCAACTCTCCGGCCCCAGGTTCCCTTCGCTAAGCATACCTATTTTCAATGAATTAGCCGGAGTTCTTTCTCCGGAATCTCCTCAAATCGACCGGAAATGGGATTAACCGTCCCACCTTCGGACAAGCCGGGCAGACGTCCACTGCCTGGTTTTTTCTCACCACCGTGCAATGACAGAATCAGTCCGGCCTGGCATTACTCTTCCTAGCGGGACGACGGCAGATTCACCCAAGCTGAGTTTTGACGAGATGATTCGAGGACTCCGGCGATGAAACGAACACCCGCAACGCCGTCCCCCACATTCGGTACCAGGAGCGATGCGGGCAATGGAGCGCGCCCGGCGTTCCGCGCAGCGATCTGCTCAGCCAAGTCAGCATACAGCTGCGCGAACGCCTCTAGGTATCCCTCCGGATGCCCGGACGGGATGCGGCTCGCGTGCTTCGCCGACGCCGTGGCCGCGGCTCCGGCGCGACTGATGGTAACCGGCGGCTGGCCATACGGCGCAAAACGCAGATAGTTCGGATTTTCCTGCCCCCACTCGAGTCCCGCCTTTTCTCCATAAACCCGCAGCCGAAGGTTGTTCTCGTTTCCTGTAGCCACCTGGCTCGCCCACAACATTCCTCGCGCACCGCCCTCAAATCGCAAGAGCACTTGCACGTTGTCATCAAGGCGCCGCCCCGGCACGAATATGGAAACTTCCGCCGCCACCTGATCGCAGCGAAGTCCAGTCACAAAACACGCGATGTTGTATGCGTGCGTTCCAATATCCCCAAGGGAACCGGCAGGTCCGCTCTGCGCCGGATCGGTGCGCCAAACCGCCTGTTTGTGCCCAGTGGCCTCAACCGGCGTGGTCAGCCAGTCCTGCGCGTACTCCACTTGCACGACGCGAATGCGCCCCAGCTCTCCGGCCAGGACCATCTCTCGCGCTTGCCTCACCAACGGGTAGCCAGTGTAATTATGAGTCAAGCCAAAAATCAGCCCGCTGCGCCGAACGATCTCGGCCAGCGCCAGCGCATCCTCCACCGTGGTGGTCAAAGGCTTGTCGCAGATCACATGAATGCCGGCCTCCAAAAACGCTTTCGCCGGCTGGAAATGAACATGATTGGGTGTGACGATCGAGACGGCATCAATGCGGTCAGGCCGCTGCGCTTCGGCCGTGGCCATTTCGGCGAAACTTCCGTATGCACGTTCCGGGGCGACATGCAGATCAAATGCAGCGGCACGGCTACGCGCAGGATCGGAAGACAAAGCCGCCGCAACCAGCTCAAAGCGATCATCGAGCCGAGCCGCAATGCGGTGCACCGCTCCAATGAAAGCGCCCGGTCCGCCTCCGACCATGCCTAGCCGGAGCCGCCGCTCTGTTGCATCATTCGCTCGTGGATTTCCGGTCATCGTTCTCGTCCCGTTTCCATCCCGTATCGCGTCCCCGGGATGATTTCTAAAATTCGCGACTCGCAGTCAATTGTAGGAGCGGAGCCCGCCCCGCCCGTCCGCGTCAACAGCCATGCAGCGTGTTTGCTGGAGACTACCCTAGTCCCAACATGCGCCGATTGGCGCGTTGATCCGCGCCCGAACCGGCGAAGTCATCAAAAGTGGTGCTCGCAGACTGGATGATATGCCGCTGAATAAACGGCGCCCCTTCCGCAGCGCCCTGCTCGCTGCTCTTGATGCAGCACTCCCATTCCAGCACCGCCCATCCCGGAAAGTCATACTGTGTCAGCTTGGAAAATATCGCGCTGAAATTAACTTGGCCATCTCCCGGCGAACGAAACCTCCCCGCTCGATTTACCCATGGTTGATAGCCCCCGTAAACGCCCTGCCGGCCGGTCGGACGAAACTCCGCATCCTTCACGTGAAACATCTTGATGCGGCGGTGATACAAATCGATGAATTCCAGATAATCGAGCTGCTGCAGCACGAAATGACTCGGATCAAAAAGCACATTGCATCGCGGATGATGGGCGGTGCGCTCCAAAAACATTTCAAACGTCACTCCATCGTGCAAATCTTCGCCGGGATGGATTTCATAACATAGGTCCACCCCCGCGCTATCGAATGCATCCAAGATCGGACGCCAGCGCGCTGCCAGTTCATCAAAGGCAGTTTCAATCAGCCCGGCAGGTCTCTGCGGCCACGGATACAAGTACGGCCAAGCAAGTGCCCCGGAAAATGTAACATGAGCGTTGAGTCCCAGATTCGCGGACGCTTTCGCCGCGAGCAATAACTGTTCAACCGCCCAGGCTTGCCTCGCTCTTGGGTTGCTTCTCATCTTCTCCGGCGCGAATCCATCGAAGGCCAGGTCATACGCGGGGTGCACCGCCACCAACTGGCCTTGCAGATGCGTCGAGAGTTCGGTGACCTCCAGGCCGTGACCCGCCACCGTGCCACGGACCTCGTCGCAGTAGGTCTTGCTCTCCGCCGCTAGCTTCAAATCAAATAGCCGGGCATCCCAGGATGGAATTTGGACGCCCTGGTAGCCGAGCTTGGCGGCCCACCGAGCAATGCTCTCTAAGCTATTGAACGGTGTTGCATCGCCCGCGAACTGCGCCAAAAAAATTGCTGGTCCTTTGATAGTTCTCATCGTTCCCTCAACTCCACCCTCCGTCTACGATGAAGTCCTGCGCCGTGCATTTTTCCGCCGCGTCCGAAGACAGGAACAGCGCCATGTTCGCGACGTCGCTCGGAAGCACACGCGTCTTCAAGCATTGACCGGCCATAACTTCCTTCTCGAACTCCGGCGTATACCATAATTTGATTTGCCGCTCAGTCCAAATAGCTCCGGGCGAAATCGTGTTGACCCGTATGCCGAAGGGCCCGAATTCGCGGGCCAACACTCGTGTCAACCCCGTGATAGCAGCCTTGGTCACGTTATAAACCGGAGCCCCCGTTAGCTTCAGCCTCCAAATAATGGACCCCAGATTGATGATGGCGCCCCCGCCAAGCCGCTTCATTTGTGGCGCGGCGGCTTGCGCCGCAAAGAACATGTGCCGCAGGTTTACCGCGATGCGCTCATCCCAGTAGTCCGGCGCGACTTGGTCGAGCGTGTGGCGGTCGTCGTTGCCGGCATTGTTGATGAGCACTCCAATGTCGCCCAACTCGACGCGGATTTTTTCGATCGCCGCGCGCAGGGCGGCGAGGTCGTGGAGGTCGCAATCGATAAAGTGTGGCGCGGTCCCCGTCTCTTTCTGAATCTCAGCGACCAACATCCGGCTCGCTTCCTCCGCGATATCCACGAAACTCACGCGCGCCCCCTGCCCGGCGAAGGCGCGCGTGAAGGCCGCACCAATACCGCTTCCTCCACCGGTGATGAAGACCGTTTTGTCAGCGAGCCCCGCGTACCTCGACGGTCTGCCTGTATCCATATGCCTCGGCCGCCATGATCTCAGCGCGAGACGCTACTCTACTCATTTTTTCTCTCAAAGGAAATCTCTAGCGGCCCCGTCCCGATGCGCTCTACCTCCCCGCCAGTCACTGGTCACGATTCAACGGTGGCAATCCGTTGTATCATCTCACTCCGTGAACATCCTCCTGAACGAAGTCGAATGCCGGGTCCTGGGTTCCCTGATTGAAAAAGAAATCACCACCCCCGAATACTATCCCCTTTCTTTGAACGCCCTGGTCAACGCCTGCAACCAGAAATCGAATCGCGATCCCCTCATGAATCTCGACGAAGCGGCCGTTCGCCAGGCCCTGTATTCTCTGGATGGACAATCCCTTGTTCGCTATGTCAGCGCCGCAGACAGCCGGGTGACGAAGTACGAGCACCGCCTCCAGGAAGCCTTCAACTTCTATCGTCATGAGATCGCTATCCTTTGTGTCTTGTTGCTGCGCGGCCCGCAAACGCCCGGCGAGCTCCGTGGCCGTACTGAACGCATGCACCAGTTCGACGACTTGGGAACCGTGCAATCCAGCCTCCAGCATCTGATGAAGCGCGAGCCCTCGCTCGTCAAAGTTCTTCCGCGCCAGCCCGGCACCAAGGAGTCCCGCTACGCACATCTCTTGTCCGGCGACGTGGAAGAGTGGGATGCAAAGTCAGTACCGGAACCGCCCCTCACTCCTGCGTCCGCCGACGAGGAACGCATGCGTCTGGAAAAGGAGGTCGCCGCACTTCGCAGCGACGTCCGAGACCTTCAAAAGGAGATCGCCGACCTAAGACAACAATTCCGAGAGTTCAAAAGGCAATTCGAATAAGCAGCAACGTTGTGGTGAGAGTGCCATTGGCCAGACCGCAGCGAGTACGTTAGTTTTGAGATGTTAAGGTTGAGGAGATGCGCACGAATGGGATTGACCACCATCGACTGGGTCATCATGGCCGTGTACTTCGCGTTCGTCCTTGGCATCGGCGCGGCCCTCAAGCGCTACATGAAGACCAGCGCGGATTTTTTCCTCGCCGGCCGCTCGATTCCCGCGTGGGTCTGCGGCCTGGCGTTTATCTCCGCTAACCTGGGCGCGCAGGAAGTCATCGGCATGGGCGCATCCGGCGCAAAGTACGGCATCCTCACGAGTCATTTTTACTGGATCGGCGCCATCCCGGCCATGGTGTTCGTGGGCGTCTTTATGATGCCTTTCTATTATGGATCGCGCGCGCGCTCCGTGCCGGAGTATTTGCGGCTGCGCTTCGATGAAAAAACCCGTGGGCTGAACGCCATCTCTTTCGCCACCATGACGATTTTTTCTTCGGGCATTTCGATGTATGCCATGGCCAAACTGATCCAGACACTGCACTTTCTGGACGCGCCATTTCGGCGTTTCGGCATTCCTCAGGCGTGGATTTTTCACACCGGCATCATCGTGTCGGCGCTGGTGGTGCTCACCTATATCTATCTCGGCGGGCTGACCAGCGCGATCTACAACGAGGTGCTGCAGTTTTTTCTCATCGTCGCCGGGTTCATACCTCTCGTGTGGCTGGGCTTAAAGAACGTGGGTGGCTGGTCTGGTTTGAAGCTCGCGCTCGGCCCTGCTTATATGCATTCGTGGGTTGGCCTGGGCAGCCCGCACACGAACCGCCTGGGCGTGGAGTGGTTCGGCCTGACCATGGGTCTTGGGTTCGTGCTCTCGTTTGGATATTGGTGCACGGACTTCCTCGTCGTGCAGCGCGCCATGGCTGCTGACTCCATGGCTTCCGCGCGGCGCACTCCCCTCATTGCAGCTGTTCCTAAGATGCTCTTTCCCTTCCTCGTCATTCTTCCCGGATTGATCGCCATTGCGCTTCCCACGCAACCTCCTCCGATCCTCAATGGCCCGCAAGGTTCGGCGGTTCGAGCTCCCGCCGGCCAAGGTCTCATCCCAGCGAAGCTCGACGCCACGACGGGGCAGCCCGTGCTGGATAACAGCGGCCGTCCGCAACTGGACTATGATCTCGCCGTCCCCAATCTTCTTCTGCATTATTTCCCTACCGGGATCCTTGGTCTCGGTCTCACGGCGCTGCTCGCCAGCTTCATGTCCGGGATGGCAGGCAACGTGACCGCCTTCAACACCGTGTGGACACACGACATCTATGAGCCGTATATCAAGCCGAACGCCGGCGATGTGCACTATTTAATGATGGGCCGCCTGGCCACCATTTTCGGGATTGCCCTGTCCATTGCCGGCGCGTACTTGGCTACCCGCTTCAACAACATCATGGATATGCTGCAGCTCGTCTTCGCGTTCGTGAACGCTCCGTTATTCGCGACATTTCTCCTGGGCATGTTTTGGAAACGAGCAACCGGGCACGGCGCCTTCATTGGGCTGCTCTCGGGAACACTCGCGGCCGCCGCTCATCATGCCCTGACAATTCCTGCGGAGGCGATTCCCGGCGTGAAAGGCGGCTGGCTGAGCGTGCTGCACACTTATCCTAGCGAGATGGCGCAAAACTTCTGGACCGCGATCTTTGCCTGGACCACCTGCTTTGTGGTTACCATTCTCGTAAGTCTGGTCACCAAGGCTCCGGAAGAATCACGCCTCGTCGGCCTTGTTTATTCCCTGACGGAACGCCCGCAGGAGGGAGATCTGAGTTGGTACAAGCGGCCGGCCTACCTGGGCGTAGCGATTCTTGGAGTCACCGTGCTGTTGAATTTCATCTTCCGCTAGAGAAAGGCGCTCATGGGCCTGGATATTCGTTTACCCATCGGAATGATCTTTGCCATCTTCGGAATCATGCTGATCGTTTTCGGTGTGTTCAGCAACCCTGCGCTGTACGCACAATCGCTAGGGATCAATATCAACCTGGTCTGGGGTTTCGTTTTGCTGGTGTTCGGCGCGGTCATGCTCTGTCTGGGAGCGCGGTCGATGTTTGGTCCGCGCCCGGCCGGGGCGGCCAATCCGCAGGGCAGAGAACCCCGACATTGATCGTCGCTTCCTGCCTTTTCTCGCGTTCTGCGGCCGATTGGTGACTCGTCAATTAAGGATGGATGCGCGCTGCCCATCCGCCGCCCGGCGCCAATTTAATTTTTAGTTTCGCGGATTTATTGACCTCGATTGCTACTCTCTTATAGTCGCTGGCCATGCGGTCGGCGTTTATACCGTCCTGATAGGCTTCCATCGAAAAATTTCCTTCAGGCAAGAAGGAGAAATCGACTTCCAATTCGCGCCCTGTCCAGTTGGTCATCGCGCCCATCTTGCCACCACAACGTATTCGGCGATGCGGCCGTCGAGGACGCGGGTGTCATCCCAGACCGATGGAACGGGAGCAAGAAATTCCATGACCTCCGGTTCGCGCAAGTAATTCGACGGGCTGTCAGAGAGCATCTGCAAAGGACTTTCGAAGACCACATACATAGCGAGTTGGTGGCAGCGCGTGCCCAGTGCCATGGGCTGCTGAAAGATGGGTGCAAAGGTCGTTTTGGTAGCGTTCCGCATGGCCCCGGGCGTGTAGTCCATGGGGCCCAGGAACATTCTTGTAAAAGGAAGCGTGACGTTGTGTGTTGGTTCGGATTCCGCGCTCCATTTGCTCCACTCCATCCCGCGAACACCTTCGCCACTGATCATGTTGGGCCACGTGCGGGTCATGGTGATTTGTTTCTGCCCGCCGTGAAAATCAACCAGCATCTTGCGTTTAGCAGCTTCGCGGCTGACTTTATGGTAGAAGTTGATCAGCAGCTGATCGTCGCGCTGCATGAAATCGACTTTGATACCCTTGACGCCCCACTTGGCGTATTGATCGAGGGCGGGGATCAATTGATCGTCGAGCGACTTCCAGACTACCCAAAGAATGATGCCCACGTTTTTTTCTTTGGCGTAAGCCGTCAGCTCCTCCATATTGATTTCGGGAACAACGTCGAGCACATTCCCAAGCTTGTACCAGCCTTCGTCCAAAATGATGTACTGGATGCCATATTTGGCGGCGAAGTCGATGTAATACTTGTAGGTCTGGGTGTTGACTCCGGCCTTAAAATTCACATCGTAGACGTTGTTGAAGTTCCACCAGTCCCAGGCGACCTTGCCTGGCTTGATCCATGAAGTGTCTTGCAACTGCGATGGCTTGGCCAACAGCCAGACGAGCTGGTTCGTCAGCAGGTCGCGGTCCTTCTCGACGATGCCCATGAGCCGCCAGGGAAAAGTGCGCGTGCCGGAAGTAACCGCGATGTAGTCTGCGGCTTCAACGACTCTGAGATCGCGATCTCTTTCTAGTTTTTCTTTTAGCGGGTAAGGAGGAAACGTGCCGGCGAGCCCGCGTCCGCCGGTGCCGCGCAGCCACATTCCAGGATAATCTTCGACGTCGGATTCCGCGATCGCGAGCTTGGCGCCTTCTCCGGCATCCGCAACTGCCGGCATGGTGGCAATGAACGCCGGATCGATTTCCCGCAAATGCTGCGGAACATATTTTCGCTCGTTGTGCGAAAACATGCTGTCTTCCTGCGGATAGTAGACGATGGAATCTCCAGGGAAATTGAACTTTGTTTCTTCGCCGTAGACCTTTACCTGCTGCTGAGGAAGCGATGTTTCGAATCGGTAGGCGGCACCTTCGTTGTAAGCACGAAAGACGACGGCGTAGCCGCCTTCCATTTCGAGGCGCAATTCATTGTAGTTCTCGCGAATCCTGGCAAACTTCTGACGAACCGGAGGTTCAACGGTCTGGTCGTAGCTGCGTTTTCTTGCGGCGTGCACTTTGGCGTCCAACCCCAGCGTCTGGTGGTCAATGTCCAGAGCCAGAGTGCAATCCTGAAGTAAAGCCCGGCCTTTTAGGAGCACGTCGTAGCGCACCGCGGGAACGGTGCGGATTCTGATTTCGATCCGGTTGTCAGGAGAGCGCAGGTCGTAGCTCGATTGGGCAGTAGCGCTGCCGGCCGTAGTCAGCAATGCAGCAAGTAGAGCTAGCAGGGGCGGAGACATTGGTTTTAGAGCGTTCATCAGGCTTGTTTCCTCTCGATAAAGTACCGCGATTCGCTTGCCCCGCGGGCACGCCGCGCCAATGTACGTTTTGAGCGGGGCGTTGTAAAGCGCTTAACCTGGCGACCCTGAAGTAGCGCCAGGGAATCGCTTCTGCTGTGGCCCGCGGATGGCCTGAGCCGAACTTCGCGTCGGAAGGAGTTCGGCCACGATTATTTCTTGAGGAGCGCGTCGAGTGCCGCTTGTCGGTCGGAGCGCTGCAGCGATCCCTGATTTGGGCAGCCAGGCCGCCGATGGTTTGGCCGTCTTCTCGGATGGGCAACCCGCCTTTGTGGCCAAGAACTCCGGGAGAGCCAGGACATCGAGATGGTCTTTTCTTAACCCGTCGGTACGGTCCTTCGAACGACTCTCCCTCCCGGTGCTCCTCTTCGGAACATAACGCGGGACCCAGGTGTTTACCTGAGAGGAGAAGCAGGGGTTGACTTGCTTGAGGGGGCAGGTAAGTCATGATTTGTTGGAAATGCGCGGGGTACCCAGGCCAGTCGCTGGGTACAACTGGAGGCCGTGCGGCGCAAGGA
>WNGI01017685.1_pt1 | contig 11972 bp, 13 predicted proteins | sample 5400621 | NCBI WGS metagenome assembly WNGI01 (sample SAMN13153374, study PRJNA577476) | soil metagenome | isolation source: 20 cm soil or saprolite under Garry oak tree replicate 1 | place: USA:California | collected 2016-06-15
GATGAGCACCGCGAGCGGCACGCCGACGGCGATCGAGAGCCCGAAGCCGGCCAGGGTCTCGTAGAGCGTCACCCACGTGTGCTCGACGAGCCGGAAGCGCCACTCCCAGGTCTCGGCGATGATGGCGGACGGCGCCGGGACAATGAACCTCGGAATCTTGAAGACGCGATAGGCGACCTCCCAGAGAACCAGCACGGCGACCAACGTCCCGGTCGGAAGCAGGTAGTCCCGCGCGAAGCGACTAAGCGAGCGTGGCATACTCCCGGTCCGCGCGCGGCGCGAAGATGTCAGACCGAATCGCGTGGCTGTAGGCCTTGAAGCGCTCGTCGAACTCCAGCTCGACGCTCCGCGGCCGTGGCAGATCGATCTCGAGGACGCGCGCGATGCGTCCCGGCCGCGGCGTCATCACGACGACGCGGTCCGCCAGCAGAATGGCCTCGGGAATGCTGTGCGTGACGAAGAAAATCGTCTTGCGACGGTCCTCCCAGATGCGCAGCAGCTCGAGGCTCATCTCTTCGCGCGTCATCGCGTCGAGGGCGCCGAATGGCTCATCCATGAGCAGCAGGCCGGGGTCGTGGATCAGGGCGCGGCAGATGGCGACCCGCTGCTGCATCCCGCCCGACAGCTCGCGCGGGTACTTCGTGTCGAAGCCGGCGAGACCCGTGAGACTGAGAAGCTCGCGGGCGCGCGCGCGGTAGCTCCGCGATTCGAGGCCTAGCATCTCGATGGAGAACATGACGTTGTCGAACACCGTGCGCCACAGGGCAGGAGCACCGGATGCTGGAAGAGGAAGCCGACGTCGGGGAACGGGCCCCGGACGACCTCATCGCGGACCCGAATCGTGCCCTGGCTCGCTGGCACGAGGCCGGCGACGAGCTTCAGGAGCGTACTCTTGCCGCAGCCGCTCGGCCCGACCAGGGTGACGAACTCGTTCTCGCGGACGTCGAGGGTGATGTCCGCGACCGCGTGCACGAGGTCCCCGCGCTGGGTCCGATAGGTTTTGTCGACCTTCTCGAGCCGGATCATCGGTCAGCGCGCGATCGGCGGCGCCGCATAGTAGTCGACCGGGTACGGCGTCCTGACCGCGGTGCGGCACGTGGCGGAGACATAGGGCGTCAGCTGCTCGGCGAGCGTCCAGGCGCCGGCGTTCTCGGCGCGCAACCGCTCGACGGCCGACTGGGCGCGCGCACGCAGGCGCTCTTCATCCACGCCGAGCACGCGCCCGTCCTGGAGGACGACCCGCCCATCGACCAGCACGGTGGTCACGGCGGCGGCACCCGTCTCGGCGTAGACGAGCGCGTTGACGGCGTGGTTCAGCGGCCGCAGGAAGACCGAGTCGGCCCGGAGCAGGATGAGGTCGGCCTTGCATCCGCGGGCGACGGCCCCAACCTCGCCCGCCAGGCCGAGGCAGCGCGCGCTGCCCGCGGTGGCCATCTCCCAGACGGCCCGGGCTCCGATCCAGCGCTCCTGTTCGTGCGGAAAGCGTACCGTGCTGATCAGGGCCGCGAAGCGCATCGCCTCGAACATGTTCTGGTTGTCGGAACTCATGGAGCCGTCGGTGCCCAGGCCGACGCCGACGCCTCGATCGAGCATCTCACGGACGGGGGCGATCCCGCTCCCCAGCTTGAGGTTGCTGGCCGGGTTGTGGGCGACGGCGGCGCCCGCGTCGGCCAGCAGCCCGATGTCCTCGGCGGCCAGCCACACCCCGTGTCCGGCCACGCAGCGGGACCCGAGCATGCCGATATCCGCGAGATGCCCGACGATCGTTTTCCCCCAGCGGCGGAGGCCGTGGATGGCCTGAACCTTCGACTCGCCCGTGTGCGTTTGCAGGCTCACGCCGTGCTCACGAGCCAGGCCGGCACTCCCGGCCAGGAGGGCCTCGGTGCAGTGGCCGGGGATCGTCGGGGCCACGCCGAGGCGAATCCGTCCGGAGGCGGCGCCGTCCCACCGGCGGATGGCGTCCTCGGCGAGGCGCAACAGGCTTTCGGCCGGCGCCGCGTCGATTCTCTCCACGACCCGGCGCAGGTCCGCCGGCAGGAGGTCCATCAGGTCCGGAAGCACGCGGTAGAAGACGATGTCGCTGAGCATCGGGGCGAGCACGGCGCGCAAGCCGACATCGGTGTAGGCGCGGACGACGGCTTCGACCCCGTCGTCGGTCGGCACCGGCACGGGGGCCCGTGGGTCCACAGGTCTTCCAGAGTCCAGTTGTCTCCGAGGCATCGCGTCAGATTGTTGTGCGCGTGGGTGTGGGCATTGATCAGACCGGGCAGGACGACATGCCCCGTCGCATCCAGCCGCTGTGCATCGGCCGGCGCGGCAAGCTCGGGCCCGACTGCGACGATTCGCTCGCCTTCGATCAGCACATCCGCCCGTTCGAGGGCCGACTGGGTGCGATCGAGGAGCTGCCCACCCCGGATGAGCAAGGTCATGTGGCCTCCCAAGGCCCCGCCGGTTTCCGACGATCAGGAGGGCCGGTGATCCGGCCGGGCGCCATTATAAGTGACACCGCACTACGGAAGTAGACGGGATCGCGGAACCGGCGGTTCGCTCGAGACGCCGCCGCGTTCGGAGTGCTCGATTGTCGAGATGGGGTGCGCGCGACGGACGTCAGCCGCCGCCCAGATAGGCCTTCTGGATGAGCGGGTTCTCGAGCAGCTCCTGCGCGGAGCCGGCGAGGACGACTTCGCCCATCTGAAGCACGTAGCCGCGATGGGCGATCGAGAGCGCCATGTTCACGTTCTGCTCGATCACGAAGATGGTGGTGCCTTGCTCGTTGATGGCGCGGATGATGTCGAAGACCTCCTCCACCAGGCGCGGCGCGAGGCCCATGGACGGCTCGTCCATGCAGAGCAGCGTGGGCCGCGTCATCAGCGCCCGGCCGATGGCCAGCATCTGCTGCTCGCCGCCCGACATCGTGCCCGCGAGCTGATGGCGCCGCTCCTTGAGCAGCGGGAAGAGGCCGAACACGCGATCGAGCTCCTCGGCCCAGCCAGGCTCCGCCCGCCGCGTGTAGCGGCCCATCTCGAGGTTCTCGAGGATGGTCATGCGCGGGAACACGCGGCGGCCCTCGGGCACGGGGGCGATCCCGCGCTTGACGATCTCGCTCGTGCGCAGGGCGTGGATCGGCTGGCCGCGGAAGCTGACCGTCCCCGCGCTCGGCCGCACCAGCCCGAGCACCGTCTTCATGGTGGTGGACTTGCCGGAGGCGTTGCCGCCGAGCAGCGAGACGATCTCCCCCTCGCGAATCTTGTAGCTCACGCCCTTGAGCACGTGGAGTGAGCCGTAGTGGGTGTGGACGTCGCAGAAGTCGAGCAGGACGCCCCCCGAGGCCTTCACGCCACGCGGCGCCGCCGGCCCAGGTAGGCCTCGATCACGCGCTCGTCGCTCCGTACGTGGGCCGGCACGCCCTCCGCGATCTTCACGCCGTGATCGAGAACGACGACGCGGTCGGAGACGTCCATCACCACGTCGAGCTTGTGCTCGATCAGGATGATCGTGATCCCGAGGCCGCGGAAGGCGCGGATCACGTCCATCAGCTCGAGCGTCTCGGCGGGGTTCATCCCGGCCGTCGGCTCGTCCAGCAGCAAGAGCTTGGGCCGCGTCATGATGGCGCGCGCGATCTCGGTGCGGCGGCGGTTGGCGTAGGAGAGTCCGTACACCGGGTGGTCCATGCGGGGCCGCAGCCTGTTGCCGAAGATCTCGACGACTTCGAGCGCGCTCTCGACGGCCCGCCGCTCCTCCTCCCACACGCGAGGTGGGCGAAAAATCGCGCCCAGCGCGCCGGCCTCAAGGCGCGCGTGCTCGCCCACGAGCAGGTTCTCCATTACGCTCAGGTTGTTGAACAGGCGGATGTTCTGGAAGGTGCGGGCCACCCCGCGCGTGACGATCGCGTGCGACGGCAGGCCCCCGATCTCCCGGCCCTCGAAACGAATGCTCCCGGTGTCTGGGGGGATGAGGCCGGTGATCAGGTTGAAGAGCGTGGTCTTGCCGGATCCGTTCGGCCCGATGACGCTGACCAGCTCGCCGGCTCGGACGGTGAGCGTGATGTCATACGCCGCCATGACCCCGCCAAAGCTCTTGCGCAGTCCCTCGATCTCGAGCAGCGGACGCCCCACCCCGCCGGCCGTCGCCGCGCGCGCCCACGAGAGACTCACCGCCGCGCCCCGGACCGGCGCGGCGGCCTGCTGCTCGCGCGTGAGCGCGGAGACGCGCCGCACCGCCGGCCACAGCCCCTCCCGCCGGAAGAGCATCATCAGCACGAGGATGAGGCCAAAGATCAGCTCGAGCGAGGTGATCAGCTCGATCCTCTGTAAGAAATCGCTCCCCACGAGACGGCCGAGGGCGTGCACGTACCCAGTGAGCTCCTGCAGGATCACGGATTGGAGAAACGACAGGAACAGCGCGGCCACCACCACGCCGCGGATCGACCCGAGGCCGCCGAGCACCACCATGACCAGAATCATGACCGACACCGGGAACGTGAACATGTCCGGCGTGGCCGTGGTCAGCTTGGCCACGTAGAACGTGCCTCCGAGCCCGCCCACCGCGGCGCCCATGGCGAAGGCCATCAGCTTGTAGTGGACGTGATTGACACCCATGGCCCCCGCCGCCAACTCGTCCTCCCGGATGGCCATCCAGGCGCGGCCGAGCCGTGACTCCTGCAACCGGATGGAGATCCAGACGGAGACGGCGACCAGCCCCAGGCCGAGGAAGTAGTAGGGATACGGCGAGAAACCGAACTCGACACCGAAGAGCCGGGGCGTGCGGATGCCGCCCAGCCCCTGCGCCCCGTTGGTGAGCCCTTCCCAGTTGCGGGCGACCACCGGCACGATCTCGCCGAAGCCCAGGGTCACGATCGCCAGGTAGTCGCCCCGCAGCCGGAGCGTTGGGGCGCCGAACAGCAGGCCGAAAATCGCGCAGACGATGGCGCTGACGGCCAGCATCGGCCAGAAGGCGAAGTGGAACTGCACGGTGTCTGGCTGGCCGGGCACCACCAGTCGGCTCACCTGTCCCGCCCACTCGAGCGGAATCCACAGGCTCGACCACTCGGGCTTGAGATGCCCGGACGCGGCGACGCCGTAGCCGTAGGCGCCGATCGCGAAGAAGGCCGCATAGCCCAGGTCGAGCAGGCCCGCGAAGCCCACCACGATGTTGAGGCCGAGCGCGAGCAGCACGTAGGTGAACGCGTTGGCGGCGGCATCCACGTTGCCGGCGTTCGACGTCACGAACGGGAACAGGAGCCCGGCGCCCAGGAGGATCGGGGTGAGGATCTGCCGGCGCCGGGACACCGGCAGCGAGCGCCAGCGCTCGAGTCCTCGCCGCCCTCCGAGCCATCCGGCGAGCGCGGCCATGGGCTCAGGCCTTCTGTGGGACGTGGGCGCCCAGCAGCCCGTTGGGCCGGAACACCATGACGAAGAGGCCGCCGAGGACGGCGCCCGGAATGGACCCGATCCCGCCCAGCACCGCCGACGTGAAGGCGCGCAGCCCGGTGGTGTAGCCGATGTAGTAGCCGGTGAAGCCGTAGTAGAGGCCAAAGAAGAGGCTGCCCGCCCCGGCCAGCGCCGAGCCCAGGAAGAAGGTGAGCACCACCACGCGGTCGACGTCGATGCCCATCATCCGGGCCGCGTCGGCATCCTGGGCGGTGGCGCGCATGGCCTTGCCGAGCGTGGTGCGCCTGACCAGGTGGCTTAGCGCGAGCATCAGCACGAGCCCGACGACGAAGAGGACGACTTGCTTGAAGGTGACCTCGGCGGCACCCACCGCCCAGCGCCAGTTGGGCAGGAGCTGCGGGAACCGCTGGGCCTGCGGGCCCCAGATCAGCAGCATGGCGTTGATCAGAATGAACGCGACGCCGATCGTCGTGATCATCGGCGCCGTGCCCGCGACGTGCCGTAACGAACGCAGACAGATCCGCTCGATGAGCACGCCGAGGACGCCGGTCGTCGCCATGGTCGCCACGAAGAGCACCACGAGCGTGCCGACCAGCGCGAATCCGGTCAGGGACTTCGAGACCGCGGTGACGCCCATCAGGTTCAACACCACGAGCCCCACGAAGGTCCCCGTCATGAAGACGCTGAAGTGGGAGAAGTTGATCAGCTCGATGATGCCGTACACCATGGTGAAGCCGAGGGCGAGCAGGGCGTACATCATGCCAAGCGCGAGCCCGTTGACGATCTGCTGGAGGAGAACATCCACCGTGCTCATGACCGCGTCTTCATCTGAGCCGTTCTCCGGGCCGGCACGCGAGGCGCCGGCCCGGGAAGCCGGATCTCCGCCTACTTTTCCGGCGCCACGCCGACGTACTTGATCTCGCCGTCCCGCCACTGATAGATCGAGACCGTCCGGGTCAGGATGTCGCCGTTGGCGTCGAAGGCAATCGGGCCCTGGATCGAGGCCAGCTTCGTCGCCTGGATCGCGTCCCGGAGGTTCGTGCGCGTGATTGCCTTGTTGGCCTTGGCCGTCCGCTCCACCGCGTCGGCGATGACCAGCACCGCGTCGTAGGAGGTGATGGCGTAGTTGGTGGGGTCGCGCTTCATCTCCTTCTTGAACTTGGTCACCCACGCTTCCAGCTTCCCGGAGGTGACCAGCTCCGGGGAGGCCTGGGAGCAGAACCAGCCGTCGACGGCCTCCTTGCCCGACTGCTTCGGCCACGAGAGGTCGTACACGCCGTCCGAGCCCGCCTTGATCACGCGGGGCATCACCTCAAAGCTCTGGGGGGCGAGCTTGGCCGCCGCCTGCATGACGCCGCCGTAGTACAGCGCGTCCGGGTTGAGCCCTTTGATCTTGGTGAGGATGGTCTTGTAGTCGGCTTCCTTCGGGTCGAGCCGGTCACGCCCGAGGATCTTCACGCCCAACTCGCCAGCCCGCTTCTGGAAGCTGTCCGCGATGCCGACGCCGAAGGCGCCGCCGTCGTCCAGCACGAAGACGCTCTTGATCTTCTGCGCGTGGAAGAGATAGTTGGCCATGTTCGGGCCCTGGTAGGCGTCGGTGGTCACGGTCCGGAAATAGACCGCCTTGCCCTTGGACCGATACTGCGACTGGAACTTGGGATCGGTGATGTCGGGATTGGTCGAGCTCGGCGTGATCGTGGCCATGTCGGCCTCGGACAGGATCGGCGAGATCGCCTTGCCCTCGCCGCTCATGACGGGACCGACCGCGGCCATGACGAGGCTGTCCGCGATGAACTTCTTGTAGTTCGTGGCCGCCTGGGCTGGATCGTACTGACCCGCCGTCGGGGTGGCGCTGTCGAAAACAACCGCCTCGAGCTTGTAGCCGGCCACGCCTCCCTTGGCATTGATCTCCGCGATGGCCATCTGCGCGCCCTTGAGAATGGCGTCGGCGCCGTCGGCGTCGGCGCCGGTCACCGGCAGCGAGAGGCCGATCTTCACGACCTTACCCTGCGCCCTCAATCCTCCGGGGAGGCCCGTGAGCATCACCACGAGAGCAAGGAGGGCGGTTCCGGCCACGAGAATGCGGCGATTCATGGTGTCTCCTCCTGATCGAGCGTGTAGGGCTTCAGGCTGGCGCGGAGTCTAGCACGCGGCGGCCGTCGCCGGCCTGACCGCGTAACCGCCGCATCCGCGGCTCTGTCGTGAACAGATCTCCGCGGCCGGAGTCAACGGCGTGCGTGACATGCGCGTTTGACATGACCTGGGATGCCGTGGGACCCTCGCGGCCACGCGGGCACACCGGCCCTCCCGTCGGACGTGATCACGACGAGTCGTGCGTCGAGCCCACGAAAGGAGTGCCAGCCGATGGCTGAACGGACGATCTATCTGAACGGCGACTACGTGCCCGAGCCCCACGCGAAGGTGTCCGTGCTCGACCGTGGGTTCCGGTGGGGCGATGCCGTGTACGACGCGGTCCGCACCTTCGCCGGGCGGCCGTTCAAGCTCCACGAGCACGTCGAACGGTTCTTCCGTTCGCTGAAGTACGCGCGTATCGACCCCGGCCTCGACAAGAAGCAGGTGACCGACGTCACGCTCGAGGTCGTCCGCCGCAACGAGGAGATGCGGAAGACGGACGGCGACTACCTGATCACGATGCAGGCCAGTCGTGGGCCCGTCACGAACGTGTACTCGCCGGTCGCCCCGCGCCCGACCGTGACCGTGTACGGCCTGCCGCTACAGTTCTCCGTGCACGCGAAGTACTATCGTGCGGGTGCGCACGTGGTTGTGCCGTCGATCCGTCGCACGCCGCCCGAGTGCGTGTCACCCCGGGCCAAGGTCTCGAACAAGATGAATCATTTCCAGGCGGAGCTCGAGGTGAGGGCCCTCGATCCCGAGGCGTTCGCGCTGATGCTCGACGTCGACGGCTACATCGCGGAGAGCACCGGCGCCGACTTTCTCTTCGTCTCGGACGGCATCCTCCGCATCCCGCAGCGGCGGACGCACCTCACCGGGGTGAGCCTCTTGACTGCGGCCGAGCTGGCCGAGAAGCTCGGCATCGCAACCGATGAGGGCGCGTACACGCTCTTCGATCTCTACAACGCCGAGGAAGCGATGCTGACGGCGAGCACGTACTGTCTCCTGCCGGTGGTGCGGGTGAATGGACTCGCGCTCGGCGAGGGAAAGCCCGGGCCGGTCGTGGCGAGGCTGCTCGAGGCGTGGAGCGAGATGGTCGGCGTGGACATCGTCGGCCAGGCGGTTCGACACACAGCGGGAAGGAGCGCGTAGATGCGCCGCGTTGCGATCGTCTCGGGGGCCCTCGCGCTCGTCCTCGCATGGACGGGCCCCGGACCGCACGCGCAGGAGTCGCGCCTGAACGTGGTGCTCAAGCGGGGCGAGGTCATCATCGGCACGACGAGCGCCGCGCCGCCGTTCGGGTTCATCGACGAGAAGAACGAGCTGGTCGGCTTCGACATCGACATCGGCCGGCTCGTCGCGAAAGCACTGTTCGATGATCCGGCGAAGGCGAAATTCATGCCGCAGTCGTTCGAGGCGCGCTGGGCCTCCGTGCAGTCGGGCAAGGTCGATTTCGGGATCATGTCGACGACGATCTATCCCGATCGACTCCGCAAGGTTGCGTTCACACGGCCGTACGTCGACTCGGGCATCGCCGTGCTCGTGCGCAAGGACGTCAACGTCAGCCAGATGCTGGAGCTGAACAATGAGAAATACACGATGGCGATCCTGAACAATCCACAGTCCGCGGATCGCCACAAGCGGTTCACGCCGAAGGCGAAGGCGCTCACCTTCGACTCCCCGGCGCAGATGCTGCTTGCGGTGAAGACCGGCCAGGCGCAGGGCATGCAGTTCGACGTGCCGGTCATCAACTGGATGGTGGCGCAGAACGCGAGCGCGGTGAAGAAGCTGCCGGAGCTGATGACGCCCGCGCAGAACAACGCGATCTTCCTCCAGCAGGGCGACTTTGCGTGGTGGCACTTCCTCGACGCGGTCGTCGGCGAGATGAAGGAAGGGTCGCTCTACGACGACTATAAAGCCATCTACCATAAGTGGTTCGGAGTGGATCCGCCGGCGCAGCGCTGGTATCTGGGGAAGTAGGCGGCCCGGACGCTCGCGATGGGCGGCTATTTCTTTGACTTCGGCTTCATTTATCGCAACCTGCCGATCTTCTGGAGCGGGCTCGGCGTCACACTCGAAGTCTCGGTCCTGGCGATGGCAGGCGCGGTCGTCGGCGGGCTCGTCATCGCGTTCGGCCGGATGTCGCGCCGCGTCTGGCTCTTCGCCCCCGCGACCGCATACGTCGAGTTCCTGCGCAACACGCCGGTGCTGATCCAGATGTTCGGGCTCTACTTCGGGCTCGCGGTGCTCGGTTTCCGGCTGTCCCCGATCACCGCGGGCGTGCTTGCGCTCGCGGGCCAGAACGCCGCCTACCTCGCCGAAATCTATCGCGCCGGGATCGAGTCGGTCGGCCGGCGGCAGCTCGAGGCCGCCCTCGCGCTCGGCATGCGGCGGTGGCGCGCGATGCGTCTCGTCGTGGTGCCGATCGCCGTGACCCGGCTGGTCGCGCCGATCGGCAACCAGCTCGTCGTCATCATCAAGGACACATCGCTCGTGTCGAGCATCTCGGTCTACGAGTTGACGATGGAGGGCAAGCGGCTCGCCGAGCGGAGCGCGGCGACCTATGAAGTCTTCGCGACGATCGCGGTCTTCTACCTCGTCCTCACGTCCGCCGTGAGCCTCGCGCTCCGGTTCTACGAGCGGCGCGTGCAGCTGATCTTCTAGCGCCGCCGTGGAGACCCTCGGGACGAACCTCCCGTACCTGCTTCGTGGCGCGAGAGTCACCGTGCTCCTCTTTGCCGCGTCGCTGGCGCTCGGCACCGTTGTTGGTGTCGGCGCAGGATTACTGAGCGCGGCGCGCCACCCGGTGCCGCGCGGGATCGTGACGGTCTACGTGTTCCTCACGCGCGGCATTCCACTGCTCGTCCATCTGTTCCTCGTTTACTATCTGCTGCCAGTGATCGGCCTGGACTTGGACCCGTACGTCGGCGCGACCATCGTGCTCGCGCTCTACATCGGCGCGTTCATCAGCGAGGTCACGCGAGGCGCGATCGGCTCGGTCTCTCGCGGTCAGCTCGACGCGGCGTTGAGCCTCGGGATGACCCGCGGGCGCGCGATGCGAAAAATCGTGCTGCGCCAGGCCGTGCGCTACTTCCTGCCACCGTACATCGGTACCGCGGTGATGCTCGTCAAGCTCACGAGTGTCGTGTCGGTGATCAACATCTGGGAGCTCACGCTCGCCGGGCGCGAAGTGGTCGAGCGCACGCTCGCCCCATTCCAGATCTTCGCGGGTGTCGCGCTGATCTACTTCGCGATCTGCTATGGACTCTCGCTACTCGGTCGGGCGATGGAGCGCCGCATCGAGTTCGGTCACTAGCATGATCCGCGTGCGGGGCCTCGTGAAGCGGTTCGGGCAGCACACGGTCCTGCACGGGATCGACCTCGATGTCGCGCGCGGTCAGGTCGTGGTCGTGATCGGGCCCAGCGGGGCCGGCAAGACCACGCTGCTGCGATGTCTGAACTTCCTCGAGGAGTACGACGACGGCGAGGTCGTCGTGGATGGCACGCTGCTCGGTTACCGACGCGGCGCCGACGGTCGCCTGGGTCGGCGCAGCGAAGAGGAGATCGCGAAGAGCCGGAGCGAGATCGGTATGGTGTTTCAGAGCTTCAACCTGTTCCCACACAAGTCGGTGCTGGACAACATCACGCTCGCGCCGATCTACATCAAGGGCGTGCGCCGTGACGTCGCCAAGCAGGTCGCGACGGAGCTGCTGACGAAGGTGGGCCTCGCGCACAAGGCGGACGCGTATCCGGGCACGCTGTCGAGCGGACAGCAGCAACGCGTCGCGATCGCGCGCGCGCTCGCAATGCAGCCGAAGGTGATGCTGTTCGACGAGGTGACCAGCGCGCTTGACCCGGAGCTGGTCGGCGAGGTGCTGACGGTGATGCGTGGACTCGCCGAGGATGGCATGACCATGGTGATCGTGAGCCACGAGATGCAGTTTGCTCGGGAGGTCGCCCACCGGGTCGTCTTTCTCGACGGGGGCCGGATCCTCGAGGAGGGACCGCCGAAGACGCTCTTCCGTGAGCCGAGCAGCGAGCGGCTACATGCCTTTCTCCGACGCTTCACCGAGGGCTACAAGCTCTCAGTCTGATGCGCGTAGAATGGCGGGGTGGAGGAGCGCATGCTGAAAGACCGCTTCGGTAACGAGTACGCCCAGGGAGTCCCCTATGCGCGGGGCAAGATCCTGACGAGCGCCGCCAGCGACTTTCGGAAGCTCAGGGAGGCGTGGCGTCACATCGAGGCGCGTGTGTCGGCCCGCGGCCTCGGCGCCGTCTTCAACTTCTCCGGGCTCGAGCACGGTTTGCCACTCGACGCCGCCGACCTGCCGTTCGCGGATGATTTCGTCGCCCCGGCGCTCTACTTCGAGAAGTTCAGGAAAGCAGCGCTCGACCACTTGGGGGGCTCGCCGGCTGTCCACGACGCCGCGCTGTTCAACCGGCTCACGG
>WNGI01031321.1_pt1 | contig 11970 bp, 15 predicted proteins | sample 5400621 | NCBI WGS metagenome assembly WNGI01 (sample SAMN13153374, study PRJNA577476) | soil metagenome | isolation source: 20 cm soil or saprolite under Garry oak tree replicate 1 | place: USA:California | collected 2016-06-15
TTTTCCCAGTCTGGAGAACTTACCGACTGTACGTGATTTCTCAAGTAAGGTTAGACGTTTTCATTCAATAATCTAACAGACCTGTGTCGTAATTCATGTTTGCACAAGAGAGTCCAGAGCTAGGAAATTTAGACTAACGCAAGCGAAAATAAAACGAAAATTTTAACGTACTTCTGGTCGACCACAATGTCAAGCCCGGGGACGCACGAGAAAAAGAAGGCCAGCCTTCCTCACCCTCCCCGGGAGATGCACATTGGAATCCATCCACCATCATCAAATGGGAGGTAGTGTGTTGGGGTCGACCGGGTAGCGACGGCCCGCGAACGAGGCGGGCTAAGGGAACGATACGAATGGCGGCGGCAGGGTGACTGCAATTCGAAAGTCCAAGCCTACAAATTCTGGCGAACAAGAGAAGAAAAAACATCGAGATGTAGCATCAACTCCTATTGCTATATATAATTGAACGGCGGCCTATTGCTGTTCACAAGTCCCGGCCTGTTCTGCGTCTCTTGCCACATGTGCCGAATTTGTCGTGAACTAAGGCCTTCGCCAGGCTTTCACTGGTTAGGCGCGTTGGCGGCTGGGGCTCCTCACCCTCCGGCTCGTGCTCGACGAAAATGCCCGCGAATGCACTGACCTGTCATCGTCTTGCTCAACGGAGTTGTCTTGCGAATAAATAGATCTATTGTCCTCCTCGTAGATTGTGCTGCGCCACCTTCTCGCATAGGTGTCAATAACCCAGTGGTCATCATCATCGTGATCCTTAGTATCTTCTTCAAGGACCATACGCTCGGCCCAGAGGAACGGCTTGTCGACATCGATCTCTTCAAGAAGGGACTCGCCGCAACCACCACCATCATCCTTTTCGGGATCCATGATCGCAACATCGTCATCTCCCACATCGCCGACTATTGTGTCAACCACCTGCTCTACTTAGGACGTCCACGGTCCCATACAAGGCTGCACGGGCGAGGAATGGATCGATGAATGATGGTGTTCATCGTGTGTGTTATGTGGGTGTGCAAATGCAAGGGGTCAGTATGTCAAATATCAACAGATACTGCGGGTTTGGGTGAAGAAAGAGCGGCGGTGCGCCCCCTTTTGCCGCTTGTATGGGTGACAGTGGTCAGCCGCTGACTTGGAACTTCCGTTTATGGTCGGCGGCTGACATGGTCGAGTATAGCATCGCACCATCTCGCCGCACAGCTGTAGTATGCCTAAGCTCTGAGCATAGAAGCAGCTCGCTCCTCCATCCGAGACTGCGTGGTGAGCAACACAAGCAAGCCCAATCTCGCCCACAAGCGTTGGAGATTGTTTCTCTCTGCCGACGTTTATTCACGTTCTCGGCCATATATTGAAATTATCGCTTCTTCAGCTGTGTCGTCCAGTATTTTTATTATGAATACGACCGAATCTGCGTTGCATCGTTCTCCAGAAACAAATTCTTATACAGTAGCATCAATTGGGTAAGATGCTAGTTGCATTCGATCGGGCTCTTGAAAGGTGATATCGTTCTCGACTCGATATGTGCGATCCACATGATCCAGGGGTACGATTATCCTATGACACTACTTGGGGCTTCAAGCGGTAAGATGGACTCTCAGTACTCAGTTCCGCAGACTATTAGTATTTTCGCACGCCGTCGGATTGTTGTCACAACGTGGGGAGGTGCTATCAGAATCACTGTTTAGAATGTTTAGAATCCTTCCTCTCATGGCAAACTTGGATCAGGATCGATCACGCTGAACAGACTGGGCGACATAGCTGGGAATAATGCCTCGTCTGTATTCAGTTTTTCCCGACAGAGCCTGACGGATTGCCGCGACATGTCGAAGTTCAGGGGACTCGCACAACCGTGCCTATACCAGTTTAGAGCGATGGCGATTGATGATCTGAAATCTAAGATGGTACGTCACATGTTCATCTCCGTCTCGGCGATATTATTGCAACTAAATGTACCACTACTAGAACCCACGAAAACCGTCAATGACAATGTATATGGAGTGGCGAATTAGGCTTCGCACGTGCACACTTGGACCTGGTAAACCCTACACTTTACAGTTCAATACTTTGCGGGAACGAGAATGTATTTTTGGGGTCGAACTTCCGTTTGAGGCTTTGCAATCGCTGATAATGGTTGCCAAAATAGAGATGCTGCCAATTATTCAGGCGATCGTCTGCATAATTGGGGTATGCACTGTTCAGTAGATCAGCGAATCTAATTTTACTTCCAGCAGGGGATGCTCACCCGATATCCCAACCAGTTGGACTATTCTTCGTGATACTGTTCACCATCTCTAGGGGGAATATTCCAGCCATTGCAACTAAATAACGACCCGCCTTACCATCGAGGAAAAGGTACCCATAACCAGGGAAAGGAGGATTATAGGTAGGCGAGGACGTGTAGAACTGTATTGTCCACATGGCATTCCTTCGCCCAAAGGCTGTCGCGTTCTGTGCAACCGCGTTGATAGCAGAGTTCTTTCCACCATACAACTCCATTTGGACAAACCAGTTCTTTCTGGTGATGAGACAAGTCGAAACGCGAGCTAGTCAGGGCTTACCAGGTTCGTGGCATATCCTGCGTTAGCCAAATAGCCTGTAAACGCCGCAAGCGCCGCATCTGAGATCGGCGACGCTTCGGGGGTCATCAATGACTTTGCGTAGAATGTATTCCTACTGTCCGGGGTATTGTGGGTGCTAAGATGTCCCAATCCTCCAAGATACCTCAAACTGTCAATGTAAGGACCAGTTTTGAAGACGATCGAGTCAGGTTTTGGTACCGTAGCGAGGTATGGTGCAATGGTGGCGTTGAGTTTGTCTGTCGGACCATACCAGCCTCCCGTAACGGTGAAACGTATTTTACCCGCCGCTTCACCCTTGAAAAGAGCGAGTTCAGCCGTATATTCCTTGGGAATGTTCGTTTGAGCGAACTTCTGGAAAGAGGATATTGCTTGTGCAACGGCAGAAGAATTCATGTTCCAATTGTACTGGTAGATGGTCGTAGTCGGAGGTTCAGGAGAGGTCTTCACCGTGATCGACGTGGTGATACCAAAGGAAGGTCCAGCTCCTCTCATAGCCTGGTTATTTTCATTTATAAAACCGATTTGACACGGGGAAGAAAATCATACATACCCAGAATAAGTCGGGATGAGAAAGATCCGAAAGAGTAGCAATTGTACCATCCGCCAGCACTGTATCCAAGGACTGAATCCTATCAAGCGTGAGACCCCACATGCGTGATGTGTAACCCCATCCACCAAAAGCTAAAATGTAACGTCAATAATTGTTCCTATCATCGACGGAGATACTTGCATGCATGTCCTCCTATTCCGATGTAGGGACACAGACCATGAGGCAATCCTCGACCATGCGCGTTGAGTGCCAAGGCTATGTCACCCAGCCTGTTTCCAGTCTGTATAGTCGCAATTCCCGATGACGAGACAGTAATACTAGTCATATTCTTCATGTCAATGACCAAAACACCGTTTTTTCCACCCAATCCATTCGCTATGTAGCTATGCTATGAAAAACGTGAGCCAGCATGGGCGTTGAATCTGTCGATCACGTACTCCACCGCTGCGAGGAACTACTCGGTGATTATATGTTACACCGACTTTCACTATCCGTGACACCTGCTGAGCGGTGCTAGGATAAGTTATAGCGGCCGGTTGAATTGTATATCTCTCGTTGACTGGACATAAGCTTGAACTTTTGCGCGCTTGTCTTCATGATAATATACTCACATGCTTCACTCGCCCCGCTGTAAGCAGGGCTTCCGGGGAAAACTGCATGGGCGCCAACGGCATTCAAATCACTCTTGAAGTTGCCAGCACTGGCATAGCTAGCAAACAAGGCCGAGACTATAAAAAGCTTCATCTGGTAGCGTTGCTCAAAACTTGAGGACGGAGGCAAACGCGTTGGGGAAGCGAACTAAATACCTTCAATCCCACACTAGAACCGCTTTTACGATAGGACACGTAATATGCTCATTTCTATTCGAAAAGGGAAAAAAGAAGCAACGTTACTCCAATCAGAAACGGGTTTCAAACATTTTCACCTACCTAAGGGTGCTTGTTGGTGGATATGAGCCTCCGGATTTGTGTCAGAGGTCTATGTGCTTCTTATTACACATCTATATAAATATAAACCTGAAATAAAAAGGTAGGCTTTTGAAAGTTTTGAGTCACATTAGTCACGTTTCCCGTCATCCCAGTCTTCGCTTAGCCCCTTCACGAGTCACGATGCGACAACACCGATAAGCCAGGATAAGCCCTGGACTGCTTTAGTCTATCCCTCGTTTACTCTCGAAGAAAGGGAGGTACTACAGGCAGGATAAGAATTAATTTGATAATAAGGGGAAGTTGTTTGAGCCTCCGAGGAGGGACTCGGTGTGGTTGTATTGCCGCCAATCTGGTAAGGTATTTCACTGATTAATAGTGTGATTATACTGATGATTTAATTCAGTGTCATGCGTATTAGCTGTTTGTCGGGCAGTTTGACGAGCGAGTTGAGGGAAGAGGCAGATGCAGGCTAGCAGCGAGGGCTAGTAGCCTGGTGCATAAATCTCATGCTCGTCAAAGTAAGTATTGATTTTCAGCTTGAGGTCCTCCAGTGCTCTGGAGCTCGGGGCGTGACTTGGCGTGTACTGCTTGCGCGTAGCAGGCTTTCCCGCTCTTCTCCAACCTGTCCTGCAATGCCACAGCCATTTTCTGACTTAGCAAAGTTGCATATACCTAGCTATATACCTGAACCTGGCTTCTATCAAGTTTATTTCACGAACTGAAGCTCTGAAAATCTGAAAATCACCCAGACTTCGTTTTCTGCTGACTGCCAAATTTTTTTGCCTATTATCTCTGCTATATCACGAAATCTCTTCGAATAAACATTGTGCATAAGATGGAGTGATACCGCAAGCACTTTTTCCGAGACAGGAAGTGGCGAAATTTGAGCGCAAACAGTAGTAGGATGACATCGCGGCTCCGGGCTAGGGACAATTATCACCAGAATTATCTTGAATTATACATTACTTCTTAGATTTTCACCTGACTCATTTTGCTGTGACGATTTTGCGGACAGTATTGACCCTTTTCAGGGGTATCAATGCAGGTAGTGTGACGTAATCAAAATTCCGTAGTTCAAAGTTGTGCAAAGAATGACGCGACGAACAGGAATTTACCGTGGCTTAAAGAGGTATTTCACAAGCACGGGCTCTGCTGGTATGGTTGATTATGGATGTTTCAAACTGTGCACACTTTATACGCGGTAAGATGCGGATCGTAGAGTAGGGAAGGCTAAAATTTTACATACGTAATAATAGTACATTATCAGTTATCTGACGGGAACTTGTCAAATATATCAAAGTTGTGACATGTCCTGGACACTAAACAAAAAGCCCAAAACCGAAAGCGCCTGCAAGGAATACTACACTACAGTACGATAATTAGGATAACTGACACAGAGCTGAGCAATAAAATACTAGAATAGATGAGAGGGTTTAGCGGAGTTCGTGAGTCACGATGTGCTTCATAATCATGAGCGTCGCAACAAGGTCTGTTCGTTGGCGTCAACGAGTGCCTGGAGTACTAAGATATTTCTTCACATACCACACGCTAATTTCTTGCATCTCTCCTCAACAACCAGTATGTTTGATGATTTGACACCAGCCCGACTGACACCTCCGCGGCGGTAGTATGCGACGATATCAGCGCCGCTGTCCATGCACTGATGTACCTCTTCAGTTGATAAACAGGTAACAGATACACCGCACTTACAACCCATTCATACTCGCCCACCTCGCGATTACTCCATGTGTACTCTTTACCATCGGTTGCCTTGAATTTTCGAATACGTGTACTAGATACATAACAAATATAAGTTAGGGCATGTCAACAGTGAGCAAATGCATTGACACTCACTTTCCCAGTAGGGACGTCTTGCTGAAGGCCAGTCTGATCAAATACGGACCAAGTTGTGCCCTTGTCATTTTTGAGGGTGCATCGGTAGGAGATGGAAAGTCGATTTTGCATATCATTGAATGAAATCGCGCCGTTAGGCTCGTTTCTCTCTTGGAGGACGAAGGCAGTGATATTCGACATCGAGGGAAAGTGGAAAGGAAAGAAAGGTAATAAAGAAAGACCGCTGATTGAACGGTAAAAATGGTGGAGCCAAATATTCGATCCCTCCCGGTTTTATATATGACATGACTGCCAAATGGGGAAGAATTATGATGAAGGCGTAAGGTTATCTCATGGGCGAAAGTATGCATTGGAATCTATTGGAATCGGAGGGTGTGGAAGCGAGATGCTCCAGGACCCAGATCACTCAGGGTAACGCTGATTTTGTAACGTACACAGGGCAGCCACAGCAGATGAATTTAACTGCGCGCCGCTTCACTGATGTGAGTACGTACATCTTTCCCATAATATCAAACAAATTACCGACGTCAAAAGCATAATTATTGTTCTGAATAGTCTGGATGGGTACCTGAGTTTGAGACGACAGATAATTGCCCGCCTACCATTTTTTCGCGAAAGACGTCACTTGTCGATCATATGGTCAGATGCTGGTGGCTGGGGGGAAAACCGTTGTTAGGCAGCCCCGTTGTCGCGTCGTCTTGCTCTGATATATCAATCTGTTGCAGTTACCGGCCATGTGGTAATGTCTGCGCAATGAGGATGAAACAGCTTTTCTCTCATCCAAGTCCCGAGAACTCGATTGCTCCGAGAATCGCGTAGTACGCACTCTAGTGCGTTCAAATAATATGCAGCCATATGACGACGGGTCAACGCGCCGGAAACCCATTACAATCATTTATCCCTTGACAAATTTTGGCACGGAGATTTACATAAAGCGCCTCAAGTCTAACCACTTGCCACTGCATTCAGGTACGTCTTATTATACTTGTATCAGGCTAGGGTTCCAGGATGTGCCATATATGAGCACACATACATAGACGCTGATTGGAACCGCCCGCCATCAGGGAGATTGTGCGACCGCCGACCGCGCCCACATCGTTGCGATTGAGCAAAGTTTACAAACTCCGCATGATCCGGGAGATGCTAATTTTCCGGATTCTGACCTCATCTCATCGTTTTTGTCATCGAGCTCCCGGCCAGATTGCGTCTGTTTCACGCAGTTGTCGTTCGTATGCGCTACATGCGGAAGCGTCGTGGACCTTAGCCAGTAAGGCAAGACTATCCGGACTCGGTAAGCTGTAGCAAATCTCGGATTATTTACGCAAATTGGTTTCGATATAGGCACCGCGGTGTGTACGACGGCCACTGTTGTCCGCATGCCGAATATACACATTTCGCGCATATCCATGGAGTCATGTCATATGCCGAACAAGACATACTGAGTTATCCGCGTCGGGCTTGCAGAAGTGCCACGATATGGCGCTAAATTCTCATGCGAAAGAAGTCAGCAAGAATGTGTTTTCGTCTATTCCCTATTATTAGGCCTCTCTCCTGCGTCTTCCTACGTGTGTGATCAGCTCTTTTAGCGCAATCCTTCTGATACATGCTTTGATTCTTTGCAAGGCTTCACATTGGCGTCCCAATTGATCGGTGAATGAAGTCTCACGTATCTATTGCGACAGGACCCTCTTCCTTCTCGATTAATCTACTTTCATCAGCTGGCTTTCCTTTTCTCATGAAATGATATAGGCAGTCAGGTACCCGTATGTGAAGACCGTTTTGGCAGCTAGGCCATCAAAGCTTTCTGTCCGCAAACCATCTCGCAGTTAAGGCTCAGTAGCTCAAACTCGAGACTGTGCCGCCCCTCGCTATTTTTGCACTACTTCTTTGCGGAAAGATTGTCCTTGGAAAACAACATGGTATTTCGACAGGTCTAAGCCAAGAACCTCTCTTAATTTCTGCATTTGAGGTTCGTGCGCTTCTATCCCAGCAATTGACCCTTACAGATTTGAATACTGGTAGCTCAGCTCGAGAATGATGGGATTCTCAGATTGTTTCATCAGGTTCGTAGCAGACGTATTTAGCTAGCTTCTGATTATTGTCAATGAATGGCGTTCATATCATGATGAATGGATAGAATGCAGGTTGTCGTTCTCAGTCGCGTTTTGCTATGCTATATGCTGATTAGTCTACATCATGGGTACACCTTCAACGAGAGACCCTTCCAAAGTTCCGACATCGGAGACAGGGTCAGCTATGTTTGCCACTGCATCACGTGCATGCTGCGGCTACTACCATTCGCGAGCACAGCGATAGCCATATCCTGTTCCTGGGTCAAGGTCGATAACTTGGTATTCCCAGTTCATTCATGGGCTGAGATGAAGAGCAATTGAAATCATCGGCATGCTGAATCACGCGCGCTCAATGCCAGCCTGCGAGGTCGAGGCCGAGATCCAAGGCAAGCATCTTTAGAGATCGAGCCAACGTGAAAGATGTGTCACCAGCGCGCCACCACAACAAAAACAATCCACATCGTTCTCAAAGATCCAGTCTTATCAAATGTCCGTATGCGGGGGCTTCTACTTAGAAGCATCTAAGCTAGACTTGTGATTTCAGCAATGCTGCGTTTAATAATGGCCACTTACTCCTATCCCTAGTGGTCGTAATACAATCTTCCAACGGTCGCTGTGGCTGCTACTACCGGGAAGTCCCGGGGTGGTTCTGTGAATGAATTCTCTCATGGTGTGTGTAACCCAGTCGTATGCCACGCCCTCAAGGTAGTTATATATGTTCCTGAGACGTCGGAGCTTACTGTAATTGCTTCACATTGTAGTAGTACGTCGAAAAAAAGTCGGTCAGTCATTACTACGCCCATCAACAAACGCGAGTGCACGGGCCCCCGTGATAATCTTGGAGAAACGTGACTCGTGGGAATAGTGAGTTACGCTCCAGATTGTCTCGTGCTTCAACCATCTCAGCTCGTCGCTTTGCCCGTTTTCTTCTTGTAATCTTTTATTTGTTCCCAGGAGTGCAAGCCATGAGTAAAAAGACTGCAAAGGCAGTGAAGGAGACCTCTTCTTACGAAACTCGCGATGTTGTATTAGGAAAAGTACGCGGTTATCCCCCGTGGCCTGGCATGGTAAGGCCGTCGCGTATTTCGCTACGTTTATCCAAAGTTTCCTCGCAGTCCTAACTGCGTTCTGTGCCGCGTCAAGGTTGTCGACCCGGAGACTGTTCCTCCGGCTGTTTCCAAAGAACGTCCCTCAAGTAAAAAAGCGACGTTTTATTGCGTCAGGTTCTTCCCCACTGGCGATTAGTACGTTGCTCTTTTATGATGGAAGTACCTTTGCTGACGTGTCGTGTTTAGCGCGTGGCTAGTGGCGAAAGACATTTCCAAGCTACAGCCCCACGAAATCGAGTCTTATATAAACGAACCCTACAAAAAGTCGGGGGACCTATTGCAAGGCTATCGGATTGCGTTAGACCCCAGCAAATGGGAGCAAGAAATACAGGCAGCTACTCAGTTGGCTGTTGAAGAAGAAGCCAATGCTGAAATTGACGAACTGGAAAGCGAACGTGAAGATGAAGAGTCGGGGAAAGCTAAATCAAAAAAGAGAAAGAGAATTTCTGAGGCTGGCTCGAAAGCTAGGAAAGGTGCGTATTCATGGACGAGGAACAGTCAAATTGACCGACGGGGTCATCTTTAGCATCAACCAAAACCAGGCGCAACGGCACCAAGTCTAAGGCTATGGTCGAGTCTGAAGATGAGGGTGAGGGCGGTGAAGGTGAAGCCGAGGACGCCGGGGACAAGAAGGCATCACCCCCACCTACGAAGAAGGCGAAGCGTGACAAGGAAGAAGAAATTGATGACGGTGAGGCGCTTATCTACATTTCACGTGTATTTTTTTATTATCGGCTCATCATGTTACTACTGAAGCCAAATTGTCTAATGACCCTGAGGCGGTGAGAGTTCGAGATTGGCGGCACAAGTTACAAAAGAGCTTCTTGAGTGCCAAAGGATTGCCAAAAGATGAAGTGAGATCGTGTTTTATATCGTCCGTGAGCTGAAACTAATCGCGATTAAGGAGATGCCTGCCTTGGATAACCTTTTTACTAGCGTGGAGAATTACGATAGAATTAACATTCAATATCTATCAGTAAGCCCCTAGGTATCTGCAGTATGATGGTTCTTGATTGTTTCCGCAGTTTTCCAAGATAGGCAAGGTTATGCGCCACATTGCTGTGTTATCGGAGGACAAGGTGCCTCGTGACGCAGAGTTCAAGTTTAGGGAACGAGCAAAGGCACTGGTGGACAAGTGGCATCAAATTTTGAATGCCAACAAGTCCAACGGTGCCGAAGCTGTAACGACAAATGGAGCCGCGAAAGGTGATGGTGACAAGGGGACAGAAACCAAAGAGACTGCAGCGGGAGAAGTACTGGAGCAGGAAAAGCCGCGGGAGGAAGAGCAAGCGAAGGAGAAGGAGACTGCCCAGGAAACTACGGATGCGATGGATGTCGAAGCAAATGGCACGAAGGATGGTACGGATTCATGATGATATTGCACCATATCTTGCAATGGCTGAATGGGTGTGGATCGGTCTAGCTCTCGGATCTCCCGCGCCTGTCCAAACTGCTGGAGGCCTAGTCGGATAAAAGAAGTCAAGCGCAAGTGCTTCTTACCTCGTTCCGCCCAGAAGATTGTAAATGTTTTGTTGTCCTTAATTGTTTCTTTGTTCCTACGTTCTATGATTCACTGTCCCACCATGCACATCAGGCGACGAGAGAAGGGTAGTTTCGTAAACGCATCTTTTCGGCCCTGGAGATGTCTCGACCACGTTTTCTCACCTGAAAATGAGAAGCCAAGAGGGTTCAAGCGGAGTGTCAGAAAAATGGTTTGTTCTAAAGATAAGTCAGGACTGGTGTCATCTGAGCCGATCGGCCAATACTCGCGGATAAGGCGGAAGTGTCAAGCTGCACCAAAGCGACTGTGAAAAAGTTAATAAAAGGAATTGAATTCGGAGACAAGTGCCGAAAATCTGATATCAATTTGAATATGCAGGCTGGCGGGTAGAGGGCAGTCAGGGTTGGATGGAAGGTACAGAGACCACGTCGGGGGAGTAGGATCTGCAAAATGAATTGATACGCTTCACACAGGTTTGCGTATCAGATTCAGCTAGCCACCTCCTAGACGCACTGGCGGGCCCGAGATGGTGTGGCGTAAATGCGTGCCGCATGGGGCGCTGTGGCGTCCCTGTTCGCCCCAAGGGGCTTCACAAGGTGTGTCGTCATCTCTGGTCAGCCTCGTGGACGCACACGATAATAATACAGCAGTGCTGGGTACACGAGTGGTATGGACACAGTAATGATCCGCCCTGGACGCGAGCTGGTCAGTGGGAACAGCTCGTGGCCGATCGAGGGTCAATATGCGATCCTGAAGCCGAGTCGCGAGGAGACAGATTTGTCATGGCGAATGATTGCCTCTCGTCACTACATGGACATAAACCGGGCCGTTCGCGCAGGCGTGTCGACGGTGAAGATCGCGAGCCATTCACCATAGCCAAGGGCTGAGCGCATTGTTTGGAGCAACCTTAATTGCACCATAACGGAATTCATCCCAATCTCTAAATCTGTTCTGCGTGTCTGAGTTTCTCTCCGTGGACTTCCTAAACCCAATTTCGCGTGGCCTTGCGCTTGACTCACAAGTACCATCTACTTGCTGGTTGCCTTTCCCTCTCTTCGTCCCTACGCCTCCTGATTCCACTTATATGGTCGCAACTCTCGTCCATCACTGTTTACCCCAGGCCCTGCACCCAATGCTTTCTGACGAAAGCGCCCAGTCTAGCGAAGACGGCTCCGGTCTCCACTCTCCCGTCTTCGGAACTACTTATCCTCCCCCGCCCGGTGACAGTTGTACGTGTGTAGCCATCGCTTCCGCAACTAGATTTTATGTTCTCACCTGTTCCGTCTATTAAGTCCGGTATCAGTATGATCAACCTGACGTCCAGCGTGCCACAACAAGCTACGCCCCGAGATATGAGTACGCGCTGCCTG
>WNGI01012546.1_pt1 | contig 11969 bp, 15 predicted proteins | sample 5400621 | NCBI WGS metagenome assembly WNGI01 (sample SAMN13153374, study PRJNA577476) | soil metagenome | isolation source: 20 cm soil or saprolite under Garry oak tree replicate 1 | place: USA:California | collected 2016-06-15
TGCGCGATCCGGGTCGGGCTGAAGTCCGGCGCGCCCTCGAAGTTGACGACCGCCTGGCCGAACTTGTTCTGGTCGGGAGTCGGCGAGTCGAGCGTCACCGTCTGCACAGCCTCCGGATCGCCGATCGCGATGTTGCTCAGCTTGGGCGCGTAGTTGACGCCGAGGTCATGCGCGATCCCCTGATCCGAGGAGTCGAGCAGGACGAACCAAACTTTCTGGCCGTTGGTTCTGCCTTCGTACAGCGGCAGACGCACGCTCTGCTTGCTCAGGTCGACCTGGATTGCGCTCTCCACGGTGAGGTGATCTCGAGGGAGGAGTCCGGTCAACTGACCGAGCCCCTTTGCCGAGGCCGGGGCATCTCTCGATCCCGCGAGCGCCTGGCTCCCCATTACCGCCGCGAGGGCGACGATCGCAAGCGTGACTGCTCCGAGCAGCCTCCGCTTTGAGAAGACTTTCATTCTGTTCTCCTTTCGTCCGCGAGGTGCGGTGTAGGCCGCGACCGTACGGAGCGACGCTCAGCGGGAACTGAGTGCCGCCTTAGCGGAAAGGAGTCGTGCGCAGATCAGTCGAGCGCGAGGTGCGCGACCAGCCACTCGCTCTGGCGTCTGCGCTCTTCGAGGTGAGCGGCGACGCCGCCGATCAGCTGCGCGATCGTGGCGGCGATGAACCCGAGCCGGGCCGATTCCGCGAGTGCTATCTCCGTCGTCGGCGCCCAGTCGTCGAAACGACCTTCGGAGGCGGCGACGAGTTCGTGTGCGCGCGCGAAGCACATCTGCCCATACGCGTGCCGCGTGGCGGCGTCCCACGCGTCGATACGACGAAGCAGCCGTCCGCGCCCGGCCACGACCTTGATCGCATGCGTTTCGATAGGCCCGTCGACCTCGATCTCATAGAGAGCGGGTGCGATCCAGTAGGGAAGATCGTCTTTCCGACATGCGTGGATGCCGCTTCGGCAGGGTTCGATCTCGGACTCGACCCATGGGCCGGGGCGCCCGTTCGGGAGCGGCCAGGCGAAGCGGCTGAAAAGTCCCGCTCCGTCGGCGGTGAGGAACTTGTATCCCTTCATTCCGGCCCCCACTCTCTGAACGCCGCGAGGAGATTGGTCTTCATCTCGTCAGGGATCTGATCCTCCGAGAGACGGCCCGCCATCCCGGCCGTCGTCCGCACTTGCTCGACGAAGCTGAAGCAGCCATCGCAGAGATTCAGGTGCAGCTCGAAACGGGTCATCTGCTCCGGCGTCATCGCGCCCTCGAGGTACTCGGACACGAGCTGGACGACCTCGCGGCATGCGTACATGTGCTCGACGTGGCTTGAGTCAGCCATCGAAATACCTCTCCAGGCGCGCGCGCACACGTGTCCGAGCCCGATGGAGCAGTACACGCTGGTTTCCCTCGCTGATCATCAATGCCTCGCCGACCTCCGCCGGGGCGCACCCGATCACGTCGCGCAATGTGATCACGATTCGCTGTGCCTCCGGCAGCTCGGCGATCGCACGATCGACGAGATCGAGTGTCTCGCGTGCGAGCAGCCGCGTCTGTGGCAGCGTCCGCCAGTCGGTTGGGAACGACCTCCACCCGCCGGGATACGGCTCGTCGGCGCCACGGAATCGCTCCGGCTCGACCGCCGGCTCGTCGTCGCCAAGTTCCAGCGAGGAGAACGGAAGCGAACGGGCCTCACCGACCGCGCGCTTGCGCGCGATGTTGGCGACGATCTGCAGAACCCAGGTGCGTAGCGTCGAGCGAGCCTCGAATCCCTCCAGTCCCTTGATGACGCCGAGCCACGCGTCCTGCACGACCTCCTCGGCGACGTTGCGCGTGCGGACGTAGCCGCGTGCCACGGCGAGCATCGCCGGCGACAGGCTGTCGACCGCGGCCTCGAACGCGCGCTCGTCGCCGTCGCGGAGGCGCGCCACAAGCGTGGCGTCGCCGTCAGCAACGTCCAGGCCGCCGGCGGGCACGATCACCGCCCGAGGCTACCGCTCACCGACCGTCCGGTCTAGCGTGCGACAATCCGCCGTAACGGATCGCCGGCCGCGGGGACTCACAGGTATGCGCCCTTTCCTCGCCCTGGCCGGAATCGCAGTCGTTGCTCTCATCGTCGCGACCAACGCGATGTCGTCGAGCCCGCAGGCTTCTTCCAGCGTCACGGCGCGCGGCTCGTCCTTTGGGCGGATCCTGTTCGATGGGCGTGGCTTTGCGCTCTATGCCTTCACGAGGGACCGGGCGCGACACAGCGCCTGCGCCAACGCGTGCGCGAATAAGTGGCCGCCCTACATCGTCAGGCGTCGACCGAACGCCCGCCGCGGAGTCGACCCGTCGCTGCTCGGCACGATCGTGCGACGCGACGGCAGACGGCAGGCGACGTATGCGGGAAAGCCGCTCTACTACTACGTCGGCGACCGAAAGCCGCTGCAGGTTCTGTGTCAGAACGTCCGCGAATTCGGCGGCCTCTGGCTCGTCGTGAAACCGAACGGGACGCTAGTCCGCTGAGCGCCGGCCAGGAGCGGACGGCCCTGCCGGTGATCCGGCTCTTCGGACCTCTCTCGATCGAGGAGGGCGGGCGCAGCCTCGGCCCACGCGATCTCGGCGGGTCTCGACCGAAGCAAGTGCTCGAGATCCTGATCGCCGCGCGCGGCCATCTCGTGCCAACCGACCGTCTTGCCGAGCTCGTTTGGGGAGACGCCCGCCCCCAGAACGCGGCCGGTTCCCTGCAGACGTTCGTCTCTGTACTTCGACGCCATCTCGCTACCGACGGCGAGCGCGCGCGCGAGCTCGTGGTGACAGAGCCCGAGGCGTATCGCTTCGCCACGGAGCTCGTCGCGCTCGACCTCGATTGCTTCGACCAGTTGCTCGAGCGCTCCGCACGCGAACCGACCGGCCGGGCGCGCGAGGCGCTCGAGCATGCGCTCGATCTCGTCCGCGGCGAGGTTCTCGAGGACGAGCCCTATACCGCATGGGCCCTTGACCTGCGCGGGAGCTACCAGGGCCGGGTCTTAGGCGCGCGCCTCGATGCAGCGGACGCCGCCCTGGCGGAGTTCGGTTTCGCGGCGGCGCTCGCGCACGTCGAGGCGGCGACAATGCTCGACCAGTTCAGCGAACGCGCGCATCGCTCAGAGATGCTCGCCCTCTACGCCCTTGGGCGCACGCACGAAGCCCTCAGCCGCTATCGCACCTACCGCAAGCGACTCGACGACGAGCTCGGGCTCGAGCCCGCCGCGGAAACGCGCGCCCTCGAGGCGGCCGTCATCCGCCAGGAGGACGTCCGCTCCCTTCTGCCCCGCCCGATCCATAGCGCCCAGGTGGACGCCGGCGGCCACGCCGTCCGCTTCCTCGGGCGCCGCGCAGAGCTTCACACGCTCGTGCATACAGTCCAGCGCGGCGTCGACGATAGCCTCACGTTGATCCAGATCGAAGGGGAAACGGGGCTCGGCAAGACGCGATTGCTCGACGAGCTGCAGGGACAGCTCCAAGGAGTCCGGATCGGACGCGCTACCTGTTCGCTGCTCGAGCGGCATCTGCCATACGTGCCTCTTGCGACCGCGCTCCGCGAGGCACTCGCAGGCGTCGAACTCGACGTTGAAGGGCTCCCCGCCCTGTGCCAGATCCTGCCCGAGCTGGCGCTGGCCACGCCAAAGCCGAACGTCGACGAGATCGACGTCCTCGAGGCGCTGGTGTCGCTGCTCGCCGAGCATGCTCCCGTCGTTCTGCTGCTCGACGATCTCCACTGCGCCGACGCACAAACGGTCGCAGCGCTCGGCTATCTGCGGCGGCGCGGGGTCGGGCTTGCCGGCGCGATCGTCACGACCTCCCGGCCCTTTGGCCCGTCTCCGGGACGCCCGCCGCACCGTCTGGATGCGGACGCGCGCGTCCAGCTGGAGTCGCTCTCGCCCGGCGATCTAGCGCCGCTCGGGATCCCGGACCTGCACGACACCACCGGCGGGGATCCCCGCCTCGTCGAGGAGGCACTCGCAAACGGACACGCCGCCAGGCCGTCGGAGACGCTGACCGAAGCGCTGCTTGCTCAATGTCGCGCCGAGGGCGACTGGCCGTATCGCGTCCTCGTCGCCTCCTCAGTCCTCGAGCAACCATTCGAGCCCGAACCGCTCGCCGATCTCCTCGGCGTCGACGCGGCCGAACTCGTCGAGACGTTGGAGCGACTGTGCGAACGACGCATCCTTCGCGTCGACGGCTTCCGGTTCCGGTTCCGCTACGCGCTCGTCCGGCCCGCCTACGTGATGGATCCCGAGCACAACCGCATCCTCGCGGCGAACGACGCCGGCTGCGCCCTCCTCGGCTACACGCGGGAGGAACTGCTCGAGACGCCAATCTCCCGCATCCATCCGGCCGAACTGGCCGAGCTAAGCGAACTGCTCGAGCGCGTCCTCAAGCACGGGCGGGCCTCCACGGTCAAGCTCACCTGTCGCACCAAACGCGGCACCTTCCTCCCAACCGAGATCTCGCTCCACGCGCTCGAGCTCGACGGCCAGATTCGCATCCTCGGGCTCGTCCAGGACCGAAGCGAGCACCGCCAGCGCGCACCAGAAGACTGAGGCGGCACACAGAGCTCGCTAAGCCGCTGCTGCCACCCTCGACGAAACGACGCCGAGGAAGGAGCATTTCGATGGTAACCACAGGCTTGATCGTCCGGCTCGACGCACAACCGGGCAAAGAAGAGGAGCTCGCGACGTTCCTGGTGGACGCACTGCCTCTTGTCGAAAGCGAGCCCCAGACCGTCGCCTGGTTCGCCCTCAAGACCAGCGACACGTCGTTCGCGATCGTCGACGTCTTCCCCGACGAGGCGGGACGTCAGGCACACCTCGACGGGCCCGTCGCCGCAGCCCTGATCGAAAAAGCGAGCGAGCTCCTGGTGACGGCACCGGAGATCGAGCGCGTCGACGTGCTCGCAGCAAAGCTGAGCGCGACGAGCGCAGGACGATGAGCGCCGCGGCGGTCTTCGAGCCACGGCGAAAACTCGCCCGGCGCGACAGCGGCGGCCTCGAAGTGACGCTTTACTGGAGCGCCGACGGCAACAGCACCAGCGTCGAGGTCTGGCAGCACGCTTCTGGCGAAACAGTCGCCTTCGCCGTCGCACGGGAGCGAGCGCTCGATGCCTTCTACCACCCGTTCGCCCACCTCCCGACCGCGTACGGGCTCTCGCCCGACGCAGAGGGGGCAACCCGATGAGCGTGCCGGTCAGCGGCCTATTCGAGACCCACCTCACGGTGAGCGACCTGAGCCGCTCGCTCGCCTTCTACCGCGATGTCGTCGGCCTGCCCCTCGCGCTCGAGCTGCCCGAACGCGGCGCCGCATTCTTTTGGATCGGCGGACCGGGCGAGGCGATGCTCGGACTCTGGTCACTCGGCTCGTCACCGATCGGGCTCTCGCTCCACATCGCATTCAAAGCGACACGCGAAGACGTCCTTCGCGCCTGCGACCGGCTGCGAGCGACGGGCGTCACGCCGCTCTCCTTCTTCGCGACCGAAACGAACGAACCAAGCGTGATCGGCTGGATGCCCGCAGCCGCCGTCTACTTCCGCGACCCCGACGGCCACCTCCTCGAGTACCTGGCAATGCTCGACGCAGAGCCACGCCCGGGCCTCGGGATCCTTTCCTGGTCACAGTGGCAAGCCGCCGTGCGGACAGACCCCGTGCCGGCCGACCGCGCGGTAGGTTCAGTCGTAGCCGGCAATCGCGGGCTCGAGCGCTCGGCGCCGAGATGTTCGTCCCCCGCGCCGGCCCTGACCCGCGTCCCCTCTATCGGGCCGCGCGTCTGCTTGTTGAACCCGCCCTATCTGCGAAGTCCGGCCCGGGTTATCCGGGCCGGACTTCCTTGTGTTCGTGCGTTAGGCTCGCCTAGGTGCCGATGACGGTGGTAGTCGCGGTGGCGCTGTTGTTGAGCGGGTTCGGGTCGGTTTGGTTTCCGCTAACTGTTGCCGTGTTGGTGAGCGTGCCTGGTGTTGTTGTGGTGACGACGATCGTAATGCTGGCGCTGGCACCGTTTGCGAGGTTGCCCAGGCTGCAGGTGACGGTGCCGTCCTTGGGCTTCGTCGTCGATCGGCTGCAGCTGCCTTGGGTCGAGGAGACCGAGTTGAAGTGGACGGTGGCGGGCAAGGGGTCGGTGACAGTAACGCCGGTGGCGTCTCGCGGGCCGCTGTTGGTGGCGGTGAGCGTGTAGGTCAGCCGGTTGCCGCTCACGACCGGGTTCGGAGCCCCTGATTTGGTGATCGCGAGATCGGCCCCCGTCGGCACGAGTTCGAAGGCGCCGATGTCACAGCCGGAGCCTTGTGGGCGGCTAACGCCGCGTTGGTCGGTGGTGATCGTCGTGCCGCAGCCGTTCACGGCGGGCGGGATCGCGTCGATCGCTGGGCTTCCCGACAGTAACGCGATCGTCTGTGTGGGTCCACCGTTGTCCTGGAGGCCAGCCGGGTCGAGCAGTGGATCCAAACTCGACCGCGAGTGGTTGGCCGTGCTGAAACCGCAGCTCGTCCCGTCGTCGAGGTTGTAACCGCTGTCCGAGTTCGCGGCCAGGCCGTAGCAGTTCGGGCCGCCGCTCTGGTCTGCGATCAGTGTGTTCTCGGCGGTCAGGCTGCCGCCGAAGACGTTGCTGATGCCGCCGACTGGGGGCATCGAACCTCCATCGGGCTCCGTCGCGCTGTTGCCGCTCAGCGTGCTGCTCGTTAGTGTGAGGCTTCCGCCGGAGTTTGAGATGCCGCCGACAGCGTTAAAGGCGCTCACGCCCGGAGCGCTAGCGCTGTTGCCACTCACCGTGCTGTTTGTCAGCGTGACGACGCTGCTCGGCGAGGAGTTGAGAATGCCGCCGAACGCATTGCTCGGGTTACCACCAGTGCTGTTCCCGCTCACCGTGCTATTCGTGAGCGTAACGACGCCGAAGAGATTAAGGATGCCGCCGACGGCGGTGCTGGAAGAGGCACTCGCGACAGCGCTGTTCCCGCTCAGCGTGCTGTCGATGAGCGCGACGCGCCCGCCGAGGTTGAAAATGCCACCGACACCGTTGTGGAACTGGGTGACCGCCGCGCTGTTCCCACTCACCGTGCTGCTCGTGATCGTGAGTGCGCCATCATTGTTGAAGATACCGCCGACCGTACTGAAAACGCCGACCGTTCCGTGCCCGTTAGTGATCGTCAAGTCACTGACGGCCACTGTCTGCCCTGGATCGATCGTGAGGACCGTGCCTGCTGCCTGCCCGTCTAGAATCGCCCCGCTTGTGCCCGCGAGAGTGAGGCTGTGAGCGATCTCGAACGTGCCCGTACAGGTGCCTTGAATCGCGAGCGTGTCGCCATCGCTCGCAACCGCGAGCGCGCTTGCGAGCGAACCCGGGTCCGCCGTGCAATTGACAGCGATCGTCGTCGCCGCGTAGGCCGACCTAGCGCCACCCGCTCCAACGATTACGGCAAGCGCCACCAGTAAAAGTAAACCGAGCAATGAGCTGGCCCGCCCTCGCCCATGAACGCGACTCATGGTCGTCTCTCTTGCTCTCCGCGATCGAACGTCCATTCCCTCCTCCTTCATAAATCGCTCTGACCTCGCGACCATGGCTGTCCCCACTAACCGCGCTCTAACCCGGGCAGCGATCGGTCCGGACGCCCGTGATCCGCGCACCCCACGAAGCCACGTGTGCATGCTTCCGAGCACCGCCTTGGACGCGCCGGCGGTGGCAACGGAGAAACTCCCAAAAAACAAGATGAGGGGTAGTTCGTGGGGCGCCTTAATCCTTCGCGTCGATGGTGGTCGCGCGAGGAAGCGGGGCCGGCGCTGGCTCGTGGGCCGCTTGTGACATTACTCCCTCTCGGGCGTAGGGATACCCAGCCCTCCGGATTGTCAGACGTTACGAACTCGTCATCCCGCTCGGATCGGAAGACGAGGGCGGAACCACGGCGCGGCTTGATCCCTCGGTGCGGTTTCGGGGGAAGTGCCGACCTCTTGGACCTCGGTTTCGGCCGCCGCTTAAGCGAACCCATGAAGTCGTTGGGCCTGATGCTTCCGACGTCGTGCTCCGCGTCATCGTGGACGTCAAAGAACTCGTCATCTGACCCATCGGCAAGAACTCGTTCCACTACACGATCACCCTCTCGAATCCGACGAAAACGACGATCACGCTTCGGCCATGCCCAGCCGGATCGTGCTCCGCGGCCGGAGCGCCGTCTTCGTCAACGAACATCAACACAAGCGCAGCCCTGGTTTTGGTCGCGGGAGTGGCTTTGTGCCACTGATTGCGGCGCATTTTGGGGCGATCGTCACATCTTAATTTCGCGGGCTTCTGAGCGGAAAGGATGATTGGCCTTTAAGCCAGTGTTAAGCGGAAAGTAGACTCGAGGTGTGAGCGACGAGGCGAACAACGCAGAGGCGTACCTGTACGTGATTTCGTGCAGGCTTGATCGGGTCAAGATCGGGGTCGCTGGCGACGCGCGGAAGCGGCTGCGGGAGCTGCAGGTCGGCTCGCCGGTCGAGCTGAAGCTCACGCTCACCCGGCCCTACGCGGAGCGGCGCGACGCGGACGCGGTCGCCGAGGAGCTCTACCGCTACTTCGCCGGCCGGCGCGACCGCGGCAGCTGGTATCGGCTGACCGTCGCCGAGGTGCGCGAGCGGCTCGGTCAGCGCGCCACGCTCGAGGCTCCCGCGCGTGCCCGCGCCGCCGCCGCCGAGGCCGCCGCCCGCGAGCGCCGCGTCGCTCCGCGCCGGGGCGAGCAGGTGCGGGCGCGGACAGGGAAGCAGCTCGCCTACGAGCGCCGCCGCCGCCAGGAGCGAACCCGAAAGCAGAAGCGGGCGGCGAAGCTGCTCGGCCAGGGGATGACACAGCAAGCTGTCGCCGCCGAGCTCGGTGTCACGACCCGCACGCTTCGCAACTGGAAAGCCGCGCCAGTCAGTTCCTCGAACCCCATTTAAGATTGCGCGCTGCTCAACGGCGCCGAGCCAGACATGCCAAAGCCCGCTGACCTTGCGGTCCTCGGGCTTCGACCGCACGACTATTTCACGGTAACCCGATCGCTTCAACCTGACGGCAGCGGCCGCGCGAAACGGAGTCCTTGGGCGAGTGGACGCGCACCTGACCGAGTGTCTCGGTCGCGTTTCCAACAGAACGCGACCACGACGAGCGCTCGGCGATTGTTGGGTTGTTAGGGTGCGCCCGGATGGAGCGCGTGGTGACGGTGGAGTTCGGCCCGTCGCGCTCGAAGCGCTTCGGGAAGGCGGTGGCAGAGGCTTGCAGCGGTGCGGGCGAGTGCAGCGAACTGGCGCCGAACCGCTATCGGGCACGCTTCGTGCTGGGGCGAGACTGCGGCGCCTACAGCGGTCTCGCTCGCCTACTGGAGCGAGTTCGGCATTGGCGGGCAACCGAGGTGTACGAGGAGGATGAGCTGCTCTCCGCTGATCATGCTCGGGAGATGGCCTGGTGTGCCTCTGCGCAGCTGAAAACGTTCGGGGATTGTCGTTTCCGCTTCGACTTGGGTGTCTTGCCGCGCTGTTCTCTCTGTCCGCTTTTCGATGCCGAGCGGGCGATCCGCGACCTGTTGGGGGAGAACGGGCCGCCAGGAATGGTGTTTGAGATCAGGTTCGGGCCGCGAGTGCAAGCATTGCTGCGGGGGGAGTCACCACCGGGGGATGAGAAAGGACTCGATCGAGATTGGCAGGTCCCCGACTTTGCGCCGGAAGAGTGGCGAAACCCGAGCGGCGACGAACGAGCGAGCTGACGGCGCTCCGGCCTAAGCCCGACGGGGCTCTCGCGGACTACGTTTCGGTGGCACAGTCGGCGCCATTCTCGGATTCGTGGTGGTGAGGGGTTCCAAAACTACGGTTCCGCCTGCGAACGCGTCATTCCGGGCATGAGTCAAGGTTTTGAAACCCCCTCACTTCAGAAGCAGGAAACCGGACTTCCGCCGTTGGGCCCGAGCAGGCCGAAGACTTCCCCCGCGGCGACTTCGAAATCGATGCTTTTCACGGCTTCGACGCCGCCCGGGTAGGTCTTCCGCAGCTTGCGCAGGTCGATCGCGGGTTGCTTCACTCGTGGAACGGGTTCGGATCTGGGTTGCATGAGTCTCTCCTGTTCAGTTAGCCGTCACATCTGCCGTCGTTGGTTCGTCACACCTATGACGGAACTCAACGGAAGGATGTGACGGTGAACGAACAGTCCTGGCAGCTAGAGCAGTTCGAGCGCTACCGACCCCACTTGCAGGCGGTCGCCTACCGGATGCTCGGTTCGGTCACCGATGCCGACGACGCCCTGCAGGAAGCCTGGCTGCGTCTGAGCCGGGCCGACACCGACGACGTCGACAACATGGGTGGCTGGCTGACCACGGTCGTCGGCCGGGTCTGCCTCGACATGCTGCGCGCGCGACGCTCGCGCCAGGAGGACTACGTCGGCAGCTGGCTGCCGGAACCGATCGTCAGCCTCGACGACGAAACCGACCCCGAGCAGGAAGCGATCCTCGCCGACTCGGTCGGTCTCGCACTCCTCGTGGTTCTCGAGACGCTCACGCCCGCGGAGCGGCTCGCCTTCGTGCTGCACGACATGTTCGCGGTGCCATTCGACGAGATCGCCCCGATTGTCGGCCGAACGCCCGCCGCCACACGCCAGCTCGCCAGCCGGGGCAGACGCCGCGTACAAGGCGCTGAACCGACTCCCGACACGGACGTGCGCGGCCAGCGCGAGATCGTCGACGCCTTCCTTGCCGCCGCGCGCGGGGGAGACTTCGACACGCTGCTGGCCGTGCTCGACCCCGACGTCGTCTTCAGGGCGGACCCCGGCAAGATCCAGCGACTCGCGCGGCCGCCGATCACCGGCGCCGAGGCCGTCGCAACGGAGCTGCTCTCGCGGGCCCCGCGATTCGCGCCGCTGGCGCGGCCGGCCCTCGTCAACGGCACTGCCGGGCTCGTTGTAGGACCCGAGGACAAGCCGTTCGCAGTCGTCGGCTTCTCAGTCGCAGGCGGCCGCATCGTCGCGATCGACCTGATCACCAATCCCGACAAGCTCGGGGGCCTCGCCAAACACCGATGAGTTTTGCCCGGCCATGCAGTCCAACTCTGCGTATTCGTCATCGACGCGGAAGGGAGCACCCATGGGACAGCCGGTCGTGCACTTCGAGGTGATCGGGAAGGACGGCCCGAAGCTGCAGCGGTACTACTCCGAGCTCTTCGGCTGGGAGATCAACGGCGACAATCCGATGAACTACGGGATGGTGGACGGGAAGAAGAACCCGGCGCCCGACGGGATGAGCATCGGAGGCGGCATCGCAGCCGGCCCGAACGGCTACGAGGGACACGTCACGTTCTACGTCGCGGTCGAGGACATCGAAGCCGCGCTCGCGAAAGCCGAGAGCCTCGGCGGCACGCGCGTGATGGGCCCGGAGAAGGTCATGGACATGGTCGAGCTCGGCCAGTTCAAAGATCCGGAAGGCCACGTCATCGGAGTCGTCAAGCCGCTCGACATGTAGGGGCGTGAGGAGGCTCGGGCGTTGCTGGAGCCTCCGCGCAAGCTGCGATCCGCAGGATGCTGCTCGTTCTCCCTTCCGTTTGCGGCGCCCGATGACCGCATCGGCGCCGCACACGTTCATGCTCGAGTGTAGAACTGCTTGTCCGCGCCTTCAATCGCGCCTCTTCCTGACGCCGTTCTGAGGAAATCGGAACGGATCTATCCAGGACCGGCGCGCGTGAGGTCGAAAGAACGCCTTGCCCAGGGTTACCCTCGGGGTGCGCTTCTCCCCTGGCAGCCCGAGCTGCGGCGTGAGCTGTAGACGTCGCGCCCTGGGCATCACGTCGCCCGCTTAAGTCGAGATTGCCGGCGCAGGACTACCCGAACACGGAGAGAACCGAGGCCCAACCGCCGGGCATCGGCGCCCGCGTTCAGAGGGAGGCTCAATGGAAGCTGCAGCCCCTGTCGGCCGACCGCGCAGCGTGGCGCGGTGGGCCGCTCTCGGAGGACTTGTCTACGTCGTGCTGTTCGTCATCGGGACGATC
>WNGI01078942.1_pt1 | contig 11968 bp, 13 predicted proteins | sample 5400621 | NCBI WGS metagenome assembly WNGI01 (sample SAMN13153374, study PRJNA577476) | soil metagenome | isolation source: 20 cm soil or saprolite under Garry oak tree replicate 1 | place: USA:California | collected 2016-06-15
TCGCCCATGGCATGCTCATTATGGGTTTTGTGGGGCAGATGTTGAGCGATTATGTGGGATCAACGGCACTGCGAAAATTCGGCGTCCGCTTCAAAGGCATGACCCGTCTCGATGATGTGATTACCTGCACCGGCGTCATCAGCGAAAAGCACGAGGTCGATGGCGAGGCACGCATTAGCGGCAAAGTACAGGCCACCGATCAAAATGGCGATGTGAAGGTCATAGGAACATTTGTCGCGGCCTTACCACGCCGCAGTGAATAAGGGTTACCTTTGTAGTTGCCCAACGAAGAAAGATGAGGAATGCCGATCATGGGTATGCTTGATGGCAAAGTAGCTATTTTAACCGGTTCTGGTCGCGGCATCGGTTCAGCGGCGGCCCAAATGTTTGCCGCGGAAGGCGCCTTAGTCGTCGTGAGTGATCTTGACCCCAACCCGGCAGAGGAGACTGCAAGCGCCATACACGATGCGGGCGGCAAGTCCATCGTGGTGGCAGGTGATGTGACCGATCCTGCCTTCCCGACTCAACTGATCAAAGCAACCCTCGACGCCTATGGGGGCATCGATATCATTGTCAATAACGCGGGCTATACCTGGGATGCCGTAATTCAGAATATGACCGACAAACAGTGGTATGCTATGATAGATGTACATACAACCGCTCCTTTCCGTATCCTGCGCGAGGCATCGCACTTCATCCGTGATGCTGCCAGGAAAGAACAGGCGGTTAATGGCCGCGCCAATGCGCGCAAGGTAATCAACGTCTCCTCGGTTTCCGGCGTCTATGGCAACGCGGGGCAGGCAAATTACTCTACCGCGAAGGCGGGTATTACCGGCCTGACGAAGACCCTGGCAAAGGAATGGGGCCGCTACAATGTCCAGGTCAATTGCGTCTGCTACGGCTTCATCGAGACGCGCCTGACGGCAGCCAAAGAGAGCGCTGAGAAAGTGGTACGCGACGGTGAAGAGGTTGCTCTCGGTGTACCCGACCAGATGCGGCAAATGGCTCCATTGCTTATTCCTCTGGGTCGCCCGGGCACACCCGAAGAGGCGGCAGGACCCATGCTCTTCCTGGCCTCACCTCTCTCTAATTATGTTTCTGGCATTGTCCTGGAGGTAACAGGCGGCAGGGCAATTTGAGAAAGATATTCATGAAATAGTAGCTAAAGGAGGAAAGAAATGACAATCGCAACACAACCATTTGGTCGCAGCGGCCATATGAGCACGCGCACCATCTTTGGCGCTGCATCACTTGGTTCGGTCACACAGGAAGAAGCGGATCGCACCCTGGAGGTATTGCTGCAATACGGCGTCAACCACATCGACGTGGCATCCAGCTATGGCGATGCCGAGCTACGCATCGCACCCTGGTTGGACCAGCATCGCGCACATTTTTACCTGGCGACCAAGTCCGATGCGCGTACGGCGAAAGAGGCGAAAGAGGAACTGCACCGTTCCCTGGAGCGCATGCGCGTCGACTACGTTGATCTGTGGCAGCTGCATAACCTCGTCGATCCCATTGAGTGGGACATTGCGCTGAGTCCCGGCGGAGCAATTGAGGTCGCTGTCGAGGCCATGGCGCAGGGATTGATACGAGCTGTCGGCGTTACCGGCCACGGTCTGCAGGTGGCTGCCACGCACCGGCGCAGCCTCGAACGCTTCGATTTTGATGCAGTGCTGCTTCCTTATAACTACATCACAATGCAGAAGCCCTACTACGCCGAAAACTTCAATGCACTCCTCTCAACCTGCCAGGAACGCAACGTTGCTGTACAGACGATCAAGTCGATTGCCTACCGACCCTGGATGGGCCGCGAACACACACGCACTACCTGGTATACTCCATTAGAGGATCAGAAGGATATCGACATGGCAGTGCATTGGGTTCTCAAGCAGCCGGGCATTTTCTTAAATACCGTCGGGGACATCGCTCTACTCCCGAAAGTGCTCGATGCGGCCAACCGTTTCCAGGCGGGTCCGTCAGACGAAGATATGCAAGCGATGGTTGCACGGTTGAACATGGAACCGCTGTTCGTGTAGCCTTTCTTGCTGATCATTAAAAGGTGCGTACGATGCTAAAAGAAAACGCGATACGTTCTCTAAAAACCCTGTTGCCTAAAGGGCAGGTATTCACCGACCGCGCCTCACTTATCAGCTACGAGGCCGATGGTGGTCTGGATAAGGGAATGCCCGAAGGTGTAGTATTTCCACACTCGACGGGAGACGTCGTACGTATCGTCCAATGGGCCGCTGAACGCTCTGTTCCTTTAATTGCACGCGGCGCGGGTACTGGCCTCTCTGGCGGGGCTGTCGCTGATCGAGGTGGTATCATCGTCGAATTTTCACGCATGAACACTATTCTCGACATCGATGAGCATGGACGCACTGCCATGGTTGAGCCTGCTGTGATTAATCTCGTCCTGGATGAGCAGGTCAAGACAAAAGGTTTGTATTTCCCGCCAGACCCGGCCAGCCAGCGCGCCTCGACCATCGGCGGCAACGTAGCAGAAAACTCCGGCGGGCCGCACTGCTTCAAGTATGGAGTCACCACCAACTATGTGATTGGGCTGGATGTTGTCCTGGCTGACGGTCGCAGCGTGCGCGTTGGCGGTCAGGCCCTGGACTATCCCGCGTACGATCTATGTGGTCTCATCACGGGCAGCGAGGGAATGCTGGCGCTCATCACTTCTATTTACGTCCGGCTCGTGCGCGATCCACCCGCCGTCAAGACGATGCTGGCCGTGTTTGACTCGGTTGAACAGGCGGGTATAGCCGTCTCGGCCATCATCGCAGCTGGACTGGTCCCGGCTACGATGGAGATGATGGATATCCTGCCAGCCTGGACTTGCAGATAGAAGAAGTAGCCTCTATTTTACAAATGCATGGAGGACGCAGCCTGCGCGTTGCTCGCAGCGCAGAAGAGCGCAACCAGATCTGGTTTGCCCGCAAGAGCGCGGCAGGCGCGGTCACACGCTTAACTCCGGCCTACTACACAGTGGACATCACCGTCCCGCGCAGCCGTTTGACGGAGACGCTGCTTGAAGTAAATGCGGTTTGTGAGCGTTATGGACTGCGCGTGGGTTATGTCTTTCACGCGGGAGATGGTAATCTGCATCCATTAGTCCTCATTCCAGATGCCCAGGACAGGCAACTGATGGAACGCGTACACAACGCCGGTCGGGAGATGGTCGAACTGGCGGTCCACAAAGGAGGCAGCCTCAGCGGTGAGCACGGAGTCGGCATAGAGAAGAGACAGTTCATGTCTTTGATGTACACTGATGCCGAACTGGCGGCCATGTGGGACATCAAGCAGGTCTTCGATCCCAACAACTTGCTCAATCCTGGTAAAGTCTTCCCTTTGCCAGCATCGGGCAATATGACGGAAGAGCAGATCAGCGCTGTTCAGGGTACCCACAAGGGATTACCTGTCCCCCGGGCAGGGTCCCCTTACTATGGACGAGGGAATAGAGCAGACACAGTTCCATCCTTCATAGTAGGGGAACCGCATCCGGGGGATGGTGAAGTCCCACTTGCGGGTACCCTGAACGGAACCCTGCCTCCTATGCCTGGAAATATATTCACCCCTTCTACGGCTGAGGAGGCTGCTGAAGGAATTTTATCCGCAGCGAAGGCCGGACAGAATGTATATATCACCGGTTCCACCGGAGTACCTGCGGGTCATAGCGGCGCTAAAGTGCTTAGTACCGCAGGCTTGCGAGGCATTAAAACATATGCCGCTGATGACCTGTATATAACCGTTGGCGCGGGGACTCCCCTGGCAGAAATTCAGTCCTTCCTGGCAAACGAACGGAAGCAGGTGCCACTTGCAACACCCTGGCAGGAAGCTACTATCGGTGGGCTGGTCGCTACCAATTTGAATGCCCCGCTGCGCATGCGCTACGGTTCGCTACGCGACCTTGTGCTATGTGCTACAGTTGTGCTGGCAGACGGGCGTGTGATTCGCACGGGACGGCCAGTGATCAAAAACGTAGCGGGGTACGACCTGACCAAAGTCTTTATTGGTTCGCACGGCACCCTCGGACTCATCAGCGATATAACGCTCAAAATCGCCGTCACGCCGCGTGCCCAGCGTACACTATTGGTACCGCTAGATGATCTGAGGCATGGACTGGTCTGGGCAAGAAAGTTGCTACCTCTAGCCTTAATCGCTTCGGCAATTGTGCTATGCAAAGGCTGCAACCTACCAGGTATGCCGCAAAGTAGCTATGCACTGGCCTACACCGCCGAGGGAGTTCCAGAAGATGTGCTGGCCGAACTCGACCAGGTTCGCCAGATCCTGAGAACAAGCGGGGCTCCCGAACCCCTCGAGGTGGAGCGCCCATCGGGTACAGACATGTGGTCCGCATTGTTGGGGAATAACAGGGGAAAGCTTCAGGTTCGCGTAGGAGTTACGCTGTGGTGATCGATATGCCGGACGAATGGCAGGGTGTGATAGACAGGTGGGGGTACAGGCCGCAGGCAATTGATTTGATGCGAGGATTGAAGGAGCGGTGGGACCCGAGGGGTGTTTTGAATCCAGGGGTGTTTATTGTGTGAGCGGGTAAAGTTTCTACTCTTCCTTAGGAATAAAGGAACTGAGCCGTCTCATTGCCTCCTCAAGCCACTCCTCTCCAAATCTCACCGCGCCGTACATCAGCAGGTTGGGCTCGCCTGTTGCTGAGATGTTGCCGTGGTTGGCGAGGACAAAATGCAGCAGGCTTCCTTTTGTGATGTAGAGTGAAAGCAACTGCTGAATTTCTTTCTCTTCGGGGACACGCCGGTATACTTCTTCCAGGGATATATTGAGGCGTGTAAGAAAACACATTTCAGCGTGGGGTGTGGTCAGGTCGTAGACGACGCCTAGACAGTATTGCTCTGAGATATCCTTGAACTGTATCCCGGTCTCTTCGCGTATCTCGCGGCAGATGGCTGCAAACGGGTCGGGCTGCGTCGTAGCCATGTCCAGGTCGCGCTCAAAGAAGCCGCCGATGACGTGGTAACGCCCCTCGTAGACGTCCACGCCTTGCCGTTTGTCTAGCAGGATGTAGCCATCATTTGTCTCGATGACAGAGCAGACCGAGAGGGCATTGCCTAATTCCTGGCGGTCGCGTCCGCGGGCGAACTCTGGCTCTCGCGTTGTCACATATTCCTTGTAGCTGGTATTCCCCAGTACCAGGTGTAAAGTTCCATCCACTCCCGTTCCGACACTTACCAGCCGGAAAAGCTGGGAATCGAAAAGAGGAACAGCCTTCTTTTGTGCAGTAGCCAGTTTTTGTTGCCAGAGAGTGTCCATCCATTCCTGGATTGCAGGTGAGGTGTGCATACGTAAGGATGGATCGTAAGTAATGTCGAGCTGGTCAGGTTGGTAGAGACCACGGGCGAGAATTTCAAATTCGAGCATTGATCTACCTATTCCCATTCAATGGTGGCAGGTGGCTTCGAGGTAATGTCGTAGACGACACGGTTAACCCCGGGTACCTCGTTGACGATGCGGTTGGAGATGCGGCCGAGGAGGTCCGGGGACAGACGTGCCCAGTCGGCGGTCATGAAGTCGCCGGTGGTGACGGCTCGTATGGCCACTACATTGGCGTAGGTGCGCCCATCGCCCATCACGCCGACGCTCTGCAACGGCGTTAATACGGCGAAGGCCTGTCCCAGTTCGCGGTAAATGCCAGCACGGCGAATCTCTTCTATGACGATGGTATCGGCTGCCCGCAGCGTTTCCAACTGCGCCTCGTCGACTGCTCCGATGATGCGGATGGCCAGGCCGGGACCAGGGAAGGGATGACGCCATACCCAATCTTCCGGCAAGCCAAGGGCCACGCCTATCTCGCGGACCTCGTCTTTAAAGAGCATGCGCAGTGGCTCAACCAGCTTGAGGGACATCTCTGCGGGCAATCCACCGACGTTATGGTGTGTCTTGATGCGTGTTGCGGTCGATGCCGTATCGTGGCTGGTGCTCTCAATGACATCGGGATAGAGCGTTCCCTGGGCCAGGAAAGCAATTGGCCCACCCTGTTCCGCCAGCCGAAGAGCTTCTTCTTCGAATACACGGATGAACTCTTCGCCTATGATCTTACGCTTCTGCTCCGGGTCGATGACACCTGCAAGTCGAGCCAGGAAACGCTGGCGTGCGTCGACTACGACGAGCGGGATATGCAGGTGGCGGCTGAAGGTATCGACGACCTGTTCTCGCTCGCCAGCACGTAAGCAGCCGGTATCGACGAAGACACAGGTGAGCTGGTTGCCAATAGCCTTGTGAACAAGCAAGGCTGCGACAGCGGAATCGACACCACCGGAGAGTCCGCATATGACGCGCTCCTGGCCTACACGCTGGCGTATCTGCTCAAGCGCTTCTTCGATCGCAGAGCTGGCAGTCCAGCCAGGTTCGCAGCCACAGATGCGGAAGAGAAAGTTGCGGATGATCGCTTTTCCCTGTGGTGTATGGGTCACCTCAGGATGAAATTGTAGTCCCACCAGTCCCTGGGGGCTGGCCATGGCGGCCACGGTAGTACTTTCGGTGCGGGCAAGCACGACAAAACCAGGAGGTAGCCTGTCTATGCTATCACCATGGCTCATCCATGCAGAGAGGCGCAGTGGTGTTTCGCTACGTGGGAGATCTAAATGCTCGGTCTGGGCCGGGGAAATAGCTATGCCCTCAAAAATGCGGAAGTTTTGCTCGTCCTTTGCTACGCTCTCAAGTACTTCGATAGTGGCGGGGCCGTACTCGCGTTTCCCGCTGGCATAGGCGACATGTCCACCCAGCTGCTGGGCCAGCAAATGCATTCCGTAGCAGATGCCCAGGATGGGCAGGCCACTTTGCAAGATAGCGGGATCACAGGAGGGAGCCTGTTCGTCGTAGACGCTTGATGGTCCACCTGAGAGTATAAAGCCCCTGATATCAAGGTGTGGATTCTGTTGGAGCTGTGCTAAGGTGGTGGTCGCAGGCACAAGTTCGCTGTAGACATGGCATTCGCGCACGCGCCGTGTGATCAGCCGGCTGTATTGCGATCCGAAATCAAGAACAATGATGGCCTGCCGGCGCTCCGGAGACTGCATAGTTTCCCTTTCTGAGCAATCTAGCCTCGTGGCCTGCCGACGCTCCGAAGACTGCATAGTTTCCCTTTCTGAACAATCTAGCCTCGTGGGCCGCCGGCCACGTAAATAACCTGGCCGCTGACAAAACCTGCCTCATCCGAGGAGAGGAAGCAGATGACGTTGGCGACGTCGCGCGGCTGTCCGACACGACGCACGGGTATAATTTTGACCGCCTCAGCTATTCTTTCATCGGGATCAAACCCCATGCGGCGTGCAGTGGTGCGGGTCATCTCAGTATCGATAAAGCCGGGAGCAACGGCATTAACAGTGATGCCGAACTGCCCAAGTTCGACGGCAAGCGTGCGTGTAAAGCCCTGCAAACCGGCCTTGGCAGCAGAATAGTTTGCCTGGCCACGATTACCAAGGGCCGAAGTCGAAGAGAGTGAGACAATCCGGCCATATTTCTGCTGCACCATGTATTTTTGTGCAGCGCGACTACAGAGGAATGCTCCCTTGAGATGGACATTCATGACTGTATCCCAGTCGTCCTCCGACATTTTAAAGAGCAGATTATCGCGAACAACGCCTGCATTATTGACGAGGATGTCCAGCCGCCCGAAATGGTTTGCCGCTTTATCAATGGCGTCCTGCACCATGGCGCTATCCGCTACATTGCAAGGAACAACGAGACCCTCTGAGCCAAGGCGGTCCAGTTCCGCGGAGACTTGCTTACATCCCTCTGTATCTATGTCGGCAAGTACAACTTGAGCTCCCTCTTCAGCCATGCGCAGGGCGGTTGCAGCTCCAATGCCTCTGCCCGCTCCGGTGATAAAGGCAACGCGTCCTTCCAGTCGTCCCATGCGTGCTCCATTTCTTTGTGTGGTTTAGGGCCAAAGCGGATCAGCCCGACTATAACAACATGAGTATATCACAAGAAAAAACATTCGCCTCAGGGTGTCTGTGAACTCGCCTTTGCACGGGTAGTTAGCGCGCAGCCTCCAGGCAGGTGACTCCGTGGGGACCAACCTGTGCGCTATGGCGCGTACCTGGCGGTAGAACCATGCGGTCACCAGGTGTGAGATCGATGGCTCCATTACTGCCTAGGTGCGGGTGGTCAGGAAGCACGAAACGTATCGAGCCGTGCACGCAATAGAGTACCTTTTCATAGTGATGGCTATGGACGGAGTAGGTGTCGCCGGGTCCATTCGACCATGCATAAGGGGATAGCCCTTCCTCTTGCATGCGTTTACGTAGCTCCTGTTCTTGTGGCGGTGCTGTCTCTTGCCAACGGACAACTTGCATATCTTTACCTCCTGGTCAAACCATAAGATTTCGCCAAAAAGAGCGCTAACAAATTATATGATAAAGATGAATTTGATCAACCTGCCTATTGTGGTAAGCATAGCCCTGAGGTACAATAAACATCTAACTCCATCATATAGCAAGCATGTCGTAGGCTCGGAAAGGAGTTCTGTCTGCTCATGAGCATGACACAGATAGCCGCGGCACTTTACCAGCTGCAGCAGCTCGACCTCGAACTAGAACGTGTGGCGGCTGAACAACAAGTAGTAGCGAAATCCTTGCAGGGAAATGCCAGATTACAAGAGTTACACATAGAACATAATAGTGCACAGCAGCAGTTGCGCTCTCGCCTACAAGCTCAAAAAGAGGCGGAATGGGCTCTTGAGGAACTGACCCGTCGTCTTGGTGCGCAGGAACAACGCTTGTACAGTGGCATGGTAAGCAATCCAAAGGAACTGAACGCATTGCAGCAGGAAATACAGCATTTACGAACGCAGCAAGGTCGCCAGGAAGATACCTACCTGGAGGTGATGGAAGCAACAGAGTCGCTGCAAGAAGAATCTCGCCGTAAAGCTGAAACGCTACAGCAGGCGGAAGAAGCGTGGACACGGGAAAGCGCTGCAATGCTAGCCCGCCGCGATCAATTAGAGGTGCGCAAGCAAGAATTACAGGCCAGGCGTACGCAAATGCTCACCAGTATTGATGCCGGGTTCATCAGCCGCTATGAAGCTATGCGCCGGGCGAAACAGGGACGTGCGATCTCCAAAGTTGAGCAAAATTCCTGTCAATGGTGCCGGGTAATTTTAACTCCCAGTGAGTTACAGCATGTGCGCATCAGTTCGCAACTGCAGACATGTTCCAATTGCGGGCGCATCCTGTATTATGATCGATAACTAACTTAAAAGCGCTTAATCTTGACACACATTGTGTCATTGGCTATACTCTTTCGACAGAGACACAGTGAAATATACAGCCTTGTGCGGCGCGACCAGGGTCGCGCCACATTCTTTTAGGTTCAAGCTAAAAGCACCTGAGCAGCCAGATGTTGTATAGTGTGTGTAATGATATAAGGATGTCTGGGGTGATGCAGCCAGCGGGGTTCGTAAGAGCGATAGTCGCTAAGTGATTTACCCTGTCTGGGGAACAGGTAATGGAACAAGCAAGCCTTTGGCTTGCTTGTTCCGTATCCCATTTTCCTCCTTTACACCCTACATGCACTGCCTACGAGTAGAGAGGGAACAGATGGAGCGATATCGAACACTGCGAGCTTATTCAGCAGGAGGGGTAGTCTTTCGCCTTGTTCCAATGCGCTCTAGCGACCAGGAAACTCTTGTTCCTGCCAGTGATCTGGCTGTGGAAGTAGCACTGGTGGGACGTAGCCATGCCGGTATTTGGACTCTACCCAAGGGAACTCCTCAACCTTTCGTGCGCGACCAGATACGTTATCAAAAACAAGTACGCCATTTCTTAATGGAAGCTGTAGGTGGCGATACCGCCCTTCACGATCAAGAATATGATCTTGTAGAATGGTTTCCCATATCCGAAGCATGCCGCCGCTTGACCTATCAGAACGAGGTGAATATCCTCTATCAAGCGGAAGATGTTTTGCAGCGTTGGTTAGAGTATCAGCGCAAGGAAGGACAAAAATAGGCATATGCAGAAACCAACCCAACCACGTCATGGACTATTGCGGCGTCTGCTCTTCCCATATAGTGGAGATGAAGCGCTCTCTTTCAAGCAAGGCCTGCGCGTCTTGTTGGCCTGGATGGTATTATTGCCCTTGCTTATGTCGCTTAGCATAGTTGTGCTCGCTGCTATCTTCTCCTATCCTTTGCAAAAGATAGGCCTGTTCTTTCTATTCACATTTCTTTCGGGTTTTTTCATCTTTGGTGGCCTCGGCATGCTAGTTGTCATTACGAACAACAGCTCTGCCCGTATTCGTCAAGCGCGAAAGGCTAGCAATGTTCATAATACACAGGGAGGTAGATATGGATCTTAGCGTTGAAGGTAAATCTGAGCGTATACCGCCCGGCTCGCATATCTGCCAGCTTTATAGTAAAGTGACAGAAATTCCTGGTGTGACGGCCCGTTTAATGCGCGTTGGACTCTCACTTTCCGAAAAGTGTTTATTCGCCGCTGCTCCGGCACAGGTGAAGGAATTACGTGAGGAATTACAAAAGTTACACATCGATGTGGATGAGTATATCGGATCGGGGCAGTTACTCTTGTATGAAGAGCGAGAGATGTTCCTGGCAAATGGCAAGCGCTTTGATCCCTATTTTTTGCTCTCGACCCATCAAACATTTATTGCGCAGGCACTGCGTGAAGGGTGGCAAGCGGTACGTATTTCGATTGATATGAACTGGCTTGCCAAAGATATTGCCACACCTGAGCAGATTCTCAAGTACGAGGCTATGTGCGATGCTGTATTTACTTTCCAGAATGCTCCTATCATTGCGCTGATGCACTACGATCACGGTAAATTGTTGCCCAGCCTGGTCGTCGAGATGCTCAAGTTGCACCCTATTTCCGTCGTTGGTAAGTATATCAAACGCAATCCCTACTACCTCAATTCAGAACAGTACATGCTCAAAATTTTGCGTATGAACCGTGAAAGGGATAAAGGTCATCATCAATAAGCATTAGCGAGCCAGGGTGCACCCTGGCTCGCTAATGCTTATTGATGACCTGCGGCTACTGATTAAAGAGTTGTCCCAGGTCTATATTACTTTGACCACCTGCCTGTTGTGTTCCTTCGGGAGTAGGCGGGTGGTAGGACATCGACTGGATGCCGATGCGACCTGGTCCAGTAAAGCGATTGAGCACAATAGATGCGCCTGCCACAAGTCCGCCGATAGCGCCCATGAGGCCACCGCCGCGTTGTGAGCCCGCGACGGTTGTAACATCCATGCGTACCCCCGGGTCTTTCCATAACCACCCGCCGGGCTCAACGTCTAGCGTTTCTCCGGGAGCCAGATTCTTCTCAAAAACATTGCCATAGCCGTGTAACAACACCATACCTTCGCTGCCCTGGGCAGTGAACTGGTCGATGAAGAGACCTGTGCGGCTGAAGAGGATGTTGGCGATGCTCTTCATATAGGTAAAGCCGTATTCAACATTGCTGGTGGCAACCAGGAACTGGTGCTCGCGTACCTCAACCATCTGACCGGGCTGCAGGCGTAAGGCGACAATCTGACCTACGGAATCGCGGGAAAAGGCGATGTTACCTGGCCCCTGGGCCTCGGTAAGGAAGATTTGCAGTCCTGCAAAGAAGCGTTTGGCCACGCCTCTCATCGACTTGAAGCCGATCTGTACTCCCGGGTGTTTCCAGAGAAGGATATGGTGCTCGAAGTAGATGGGAAGCTGATTTCCGAGCATAATGTCTACGACTGGCACGAGTTCGCCATCGATGGTGATGGTCATATCAGCTACTCTGAGTGGACCTTTGGGGTTATGAAGTTCTGCCTTTGGCACGGCATTACCGAACATGCTATTGGCATATTCTTCATACTGGTTAGGTGGTATATAACCCCCTTGCGGGCCTCGTTGTGGCGGTGGAACATACTGGCCTGGTGGTGGCGCGCCATAGGGGTTTTGTGGCTGCTGAGGCGGTGGTGTCTGGCTTGCCG
>WNGI01004922.1_pt1 | contig 11967 bp, 11 predicted proteins | sample 5400621 | NCBI WGS metagenome assembly WNGI01 (sample SAMN13153374, study PRJNA577476) | soil metagenome | isolation source: 20 cm soil or saprolite under Garry oak tree replicate 1 | place: USA:California | collected 2016-06-15
GTACGCGAAGATCGCCACGAGCATGCCCGCGCGGGCCGCGCCCCCGCCCGGCGTGCCGGCGTGCACTCCGACGAAGCCGGCGAGCCCCATGAGCGCGAGCGCGAACCCGAAGAGGAACGCCCAGTGGATCGCCCGCCACGCCTCGGTGCGGGCGATCACGCTGAGCTGGGCGGCGCCGTCTCCCGTGAGATCCGGGTGCGCCAGACCCGCGGCCACCACGAGCAACGAGCCGACGAGCAGCGCCAGCGGGTAGAGAACGGGGCGGGCTAGGCGAAGCATGGGCCCAATCTAGCTGCCCCTTCCGGTCGCGCTATATTGCAACCCGAGACCGATCCCGGGAGCGAGCATGCAGTTGACGCGGATCCTGCGTGAGGGCTTCATCGCAGGGCTGATCGGTGCCGGGGCCGTCGCCCTCTGGTTCCTCATCGTCGACGTGATCGCGGGGCGACCGTTCTTCACGCCCGCCATGCTCGGCTCGGCCGTCTTCTTCCAGGAGCACGATCCGAGCAAGGTCGTGATCGCCTTCTCCCGCGTGGTGCCCTACACCATGATCCACGTGTGCGCCTTCATCATCGTCGGCACCGTGGCGGCGGCGCTCGCCGCCGAAGTCGAAGTCGCCCCGCCTACCTTGTACCTCATCGTCGTCACCTTCGCGGTCTTCGAATTCGGGTTCTACATCATGCTAGCGGTCCTGGCACAGCCGCTGCTCGGCGCGCTCACCTGGTGGAACGTCGCCATCGGCAACGCCATCGCCGCCTACGGCATGGGATTCTATCTATGGCGCCAGCATCCGAAGATCGCGGAAACCCTGAGGCTGCATCCGCTCGGGGAGACTGACGAAGGGGAATAAGAACGCGGAAGTCGGAACGCGGAACGCGGAACATCAGCACGACGGTCGGCTTGTCTGTTCCGCGTTCCGCGTTCGCCCTTCCGCGTTCCCATAGGCTTCCAACGGCACCGCCCGCTCAACGTCACCTGTTTCTTCCCGCGCGCTCCACCGGAACCACACCACGCTGGCCGCGACCCACAGGTAGATCGTCCCCACGACCCACATCAGCAGGCCGCCCAGCTGCTGGTCGGCGAGTGCCGTAAGGCCCCACACGCGCGGCGCCGCGGCGTAGAACGGGTAGAGCACCCGCTCCGAGAGCGTGATGAGCGCGCCCGCGAGCGACATCGGCAGCCCCAGCGCGAACAGATAGATGAGCTGCGTCGGGTAGCTCGCCCGCGGCAGCACGGGCACGGGCGACAGGATCGGCCACCACATGATCACCGCGGTGGCCATGAAGACGAGGTGCTGCGCGATGTGGAGCGGGTGGTGCTCGAGGGCCGCCTCGTAGAACTGCGGCACATGCCATAAGGTGATCGGCGCCGAGAAGAGCGCGCCCGCCGCGAGGGGACGCGTGGCGCGGCCGGCCACGCGGAGCACCCAGGCGGAGCCGAGCAGCGGCCGGACCACCCACGCCGGCGTCCCGTACAAGAGCAACGGCGGAAACACCAGGGTGAGCGCCAGGTGCTGCACCATGTGCGCGCTGAAGAGATACCCGTCGGACAGGTTGTGCAGCGGGCCGTTCAGCGCCACGCCCAGCACCACCAGGGCTGCGCCGAACGCCACCACCCGCCGGCGCGGGGCCGCCAGGCCCCCCAGATACACGTAGAGCCCGCCCAGCAGGGCGAGCCCGATCACCACGCTGGGATGCCAATCCCAGCGCTGCCACGGGGGCGGCGTGATCATCCCGCTCCGGCGGCCCCCCGCAGCGTCAGGGCTCCCAAGAACAGGAACAGCAGGGCCACCATCACCCCGACCGCGATCACCAGCGGGGCGCCGAACAAGAAGGTGAAGAACTTGTCGTCGTCCTTCAGATGCATGTAGAACATGACCACCAAGGTGAACTTCGCCGCCGACAGCACCAGCAAGACCGGCACCAGTACGACGTGGAACGCGGGGACGTAGAAGACTCCCACCTCGAGCACGGTGAGGATCACCAGTGCCGCCGCCACGCGCAGGTACACCCCCACCGTCGGGTGCGCGTGCCGCTCGGCCGCTCCGTGTTCCGCGCTCATTGGATCAAGTAAACCACGGTGAAGATCACGATCCACACCACGTCCACGAAGTGCCAGTACAGTCCCGTGATCTCGACCGTCATCGCATTGGCGCGTCCCAGTTTCCCCTGCAGGGCACGCACCCACAGCGTGAGCAGCCACAGCACGCCTACCGTCACGTGCGCGCCGTGTGTCCCCGTCAGGACGAAGAAGGTGCAACCGAACAGATTCGTCCCGATCGTGAGGCCCTTGTGGACGAACTCGGTGAATTCCATCACCTGCCCGCCCAGGAACACGAGCCCGAGCAGCGCCGTCGAAAACAGCCAGATCTTTCCCCACTTCATGTCGCCCCGCTGCACGGCCGCGAGCGCGAGCACCATCATCAGGCTCGACATCAGCAGGTCGAACGTGCTGACGGACGTGAAAGGAATGTTGAGGATCTCAGGGGGATACGGCCCCACGATGCTCTTGCCCTTGTAGACGAGGTAGGTCGAGATGAGCGACCCGAACAGCAGGCACTCCGAGCCGATGAAGGCCCAGAAGGCCATCTTGCGGTTGTCGAGCCCCATGCTGGTAGGCGCGCTCATCACACCTCGAACGGCTCGAACGCCCAGCCGTACACACCGGTGACGAGGAGGGCCGCGCCGGCGAACGCGACCCACAGCGTCTGCGTGAGCGGCGCCAGCGCCAGGACCGGCAGCCCGAACGCCGCGACCATGGGCCACCACGATCCCCCCGGCACGTGGATCGGCGCCGGCGGCGTGGCGGGCGGGTCTTGCATCGGTCCGTGACGCTCGGTGCTCCAGCGCGGCAGGCGGCTCGTGACCGTCGGGATCACCGAAAAGTTGTAGACCGGGGGGGGCGATGAGACGCTCCACTCGAGCGTGGCCCCGCCCCACGGATCGTTCGGGGCCGGCCGGCCGTGCGTGCGGCTACGCCACAGGTTGACGAGGAAGATCAGGATCGACAGCGCGATCAGGAACGCGCCGATGGTCGACACCAGATTGAGCGCGCCCACGCCGAGCTCGGGCGCGTAGGTGTAGACGCGGCGCGGCATGCCGAGCAGGCCGATCAGATGCATCGGGAAGAACGCGAGGTTCATGCCGATGAATTGCAGCCAGAAGTGGATCTTGCCGAGCCGCTCGTCGAGCAGCCGGCCCGACATCTTCGGCCACCAGTAGTAGATCCCTGCGAACAGGCCGAAGATCGTGCCGCCGAAGAAGACGTAGTGGATGTGCGCCACCACGTAGTACGTGTCCGTCTGTTGCAGGTCCGCGGGCGGGGATGCGTGGGTGACGCCCGAGAGGCCGCCGATGATGAACATCGCGATGAATCCGACGGCGAAGTGGAGCGCCGTGGTGCCGCGGATGTCGCCGCCCCACAGCGTCGCGATCCAGTTGAAGATCTTCACGCCGGTCGGCACGGCGATCAACATCGTGGTCGCGGCAAACACCGAGTCGGCGATCGGACCGAGACCGACCGCGAACATGTGATGACTCCACACGCCCCAGCTCATGAGGCCGATGAGGACGCCCGAGTACACCACCACCGTGTAGCCGAACAGCGGCTTCCGGGAAAACGTGGGCAAGACGTCCGACACCACTCCCATCGCGGGAAGGATGAGGATGTATACCTCAGGATGACCGAACAGCCAGAACAGGTGCTGCCACAGGAGCGGCGTCGCGCCGGCCTCGCGCACGTAAAAGTGCGTGCCGAAGAAGCGGTCGAACATCAGGAACGCGAGCCCGACTGTGATCACCGGAAACGCCGTGATGATGAGGAACTGCGTGATCAGCGTCATCCACGTGAACGTCGGGAGCCGCATCATCTTCATCCCGGGCGCCCGCATGTTCAGGATGGTGACGATGAAGTTGAACCCCGCGGCGAGCGACGAGATACCGAGGATCTGGAGGCCCAGGAGCCAGAAGTCGATGTTCGGTCCCGGCGAGTACTGCCGCTCCGTCAGGTTGGCGTAGCCGAACCAGCCGCCGTCGGGGGCGACGTTCAGCATGCCGGCGTGGAACAGCGGTCCCGCGAACCAGCTGGCGTTGAGCAACAACCCGCCGAACAGGAACACCCAGTAGCTGAAGGCGTTGAGCCGCGGGAACGCCACGTCCCGCGCGCCGATCTGGAGCGGCACCATGTAATTGAAGAAGCTCGCGCCCAGCGGCATCAACGCGAGAAACACCATCGTCGTCCCGTGCATGGTGAACAACTGGTTGTACGTCTCGGCGCTCACCACCTGGCCGTTCGGCTGCGCCAGCTGCACGCGGATGAACAGCGCCTCGATCCCGCCGATCAGGAAGAAGCCGAGGGCCGTCCAGAAGTACAGCAGGCCGATCCGCTTGTGATCGGTGGTCGTGAGCCAGCTCGTGAGGCCCCTCCCCGGAGCGTCGCTCATTTCAGGCTCTCGAGGTACGCGACGAGCGCCGCGATCTCGTCGTCTTTGAGGGGTGGCTTCATGCGGGTCATGAGCGCGCCGGGCTTCAGCGCGGGCGCGTCGGCGATCCAGCTCGCCAGGTGGGTCGAGTCATTGGGGAACAGCCCGCTCGCGATCGTGGTCCGGCCGCCCACGTGCGTGAGGTTCGGCCCGATGATTCCCGGCGACACGCCTTGGATCGTATGGCAGCCGAGACAGGCGCTGCGCGCGAATACGGCCCTGCCCCGTTCGGCGGGCGTCCCCGCAGGCGGCGCGGCCGGCCCGGCCAGCTGTACGGCGGCCCAGCGCCCGAACCCCGAGTCCGAGTCCACGACGACGCGGAGCCGCATGTTGGCGTGGGAGGCGCCGCAGAACTCGGCGCATTGCCCCGCGTAGACGCCTACCCGGTCGGCGCGAAAGGCGATCCGGTTCACGTGGCCGGGGATGGCGTCGCGCTTGCCGCCCAGCGGCGGCGCCCAGAACGCGTGGATCACGTCGGCCGACGTGATGGACAGCTGCACCGTCCTGCCGAGCGGGACGTGCAGCTCGTTGGCCGTGACGAGCCCGAGCTCGGGGTAGCGGAATTCCCACCACCACTGGTGGCCGATCACGTTCACTTTGAGCGCGTCGGCCGGCGCCTCCCCCGACGTCGCGAAGATCGTACGCACCGTGGGCACGGCCACGAACACGAGGATCGCCGCGGGAGCGAGGGTCCAGGCGATTTCCATCAGCGTGTGGCCGTGCGTGGGACGGGGGGCGGGACGCCCCTCACGGTGGCGGAATCGGATCAGCGCGACGACGAGTAGGGTCTCGACCACGAAGAACACGCCGGCCGCCCACCAGAAGATTCCGGTGAAGAGCGTATCGATGGCCGAGCCGAAATCCGACCGGGGTTCGAGTGTGGTCTGCGGGAACGGGCCACCGCAGCCTGAAACCCACAGCGCGACGGCGAGCAGCCAGAGTCGGTATCGCGGCACGGCGTCGAGAGCCCTCGGTGTCGGTCACGAACGATGCACCGGGACTCTAGCACGGACCCTCCCGGCCGTCAACGAACCAGTGACACCTCCCGCGGCTCGGGGCGCCGCAGCTCGGCGGCCTTGGGGACGATGCTCGCGGCGCCCGCTCCCCGAAACGCCGCGTTCACCGCCCTGAGATCGCGCGTCAGCACATCCTTGAGCGCCAGGAGCTGCCGCTCGATCTCGGGCGCAAACAGCCGGAACACGGCGTCGGACTGCGCGGTCGGGGCGGCGTCGATCCCCCCCGCGATGAAGCCGAGCCCGCTGATGCGCTCGACGAGCTTGGGCGGAAAGTTCAGCGGGTCCTGGAACGAGCGATTCCGGACCTGGTACAGCTCGCCTTCGATCGCGTTCAACCGATCGCTCAGCCCCCGGGCGAGCGCGCCCAGACGTGCCGTGTCCGACGCCGGCGTGGCGCGCAGCCGGTCCTCGAGCTGGGCGCGCACGTTACGGATCGTGATCACGGCGGTCGTCACCGCGTTGACGGTGTCGCGCAGTCGCTGTAGGAACGCGAACTGCGCGCGCAGCCCGGCGGGCGTGACCTTGGAGCGGGGATCGAGCTTGAGCGCGAACCGTTCGGTCGCGGTGCGGCCGGCGGCGCGCAGGCGCACCTGATACACGCCCGGCAGCGCCATCGGCCCGTCGGTCCCAACGCCCACCATGCCCCAGAACGCGACCGCGTCGGGGTAGCGCATGTTCCAGGCGAACATGTTCAGGCCTGCCTTGTTCGCCACGCGCGGCGCCGCCGGGGGCCGGCGCGGCCACGGCTTGTCCTCGTCCTTGAGCGTGTCGGCGGCCAGGATGCTGTCGATCTTCACGCTGTCGGTGACGCCGGCCTGCTTCAAGCTGTCGGTCCGCTGGCGCTTCACGCTGTCGGCTCGGGTGCTGTCCGCCGCCGTGAGCGAATCCTGCCGGCTCGTGAAGCTCTTGATCAGCCGACCGCCCGCGTCGAGGATGTCGAGCTTCACCTCCTGGTTCTTGTTCTTCACCCAGTAATAGATCATGGCGCCGCTCGGCGGGTTCTTCCCCACCGGGTGCGCGTCCGACCCGCCGCCGCCGAACCCGCCCCCCCAATCGACCCGGTACGCATCCCGCGGCTTGAAGAGATGGACGCTCTCGCGCGGGATTGCGCGCGCCAGCTGGCGCAGCGGGGAGAGGTCGTCGAGGATCCAGAACGAGCGCCCGTGCGTCGCGGCGACGAGGTCGCCCTCCTTTATCGTCAGATCGTGCACCGGCACAATCGGGAGGTTGGTGCGCAGGGACTGCCAGTTCCCCCCGTCGTCGAACGACACCCACACCCCGCGCTCGGTGCCGGCGTAGAGGAGGCCGCGGCGCGCCGGGTCTTCCCGCACCACCCGCACGAACTCAGTCGCGGGGATCCCCCTGACGATCTTGGTCCAGCTGTGCCCGTAATCGGTCGTGCGATAGATGTAGGGCGCCATGTCCTCGAGCTGGTACCGGTTTACGGCGAGGTAGGCGGTCCCGGGCGCGAAGTGCGACGCCTCGATGATCGACACCCGGGTGAACGGCGCGACATCGCGCGGCGTCACGTCGGTCCAGGTCTTCCCCCCGTCGCGCGTGACGTGCACCAATCCGTCGTCCGATCCGGCCCAGAGCACCCCCTTCCGTAACGGCGACTCCGCCAGCGCAAAGATCGTGGCGTAGTACTCGGCCGTCGTCTGGTCGCTCGTGATCGGCCCGCCCGAGACGCCCAACGTCGCGGGATCATGCCGCGTCAGGTCGGGCGAGATCGGGGTCCAGCTCTGCCCTTCGTTCACCGACTTGAGCAGCACGTTGCCCCCGATGTACAGCACCCGGGGGTCGTGCGGCGAGATCAACAGCGGCGCGGTCCACTGGAAGCGGTATTTCCCTTCCCCGGCCGGGTGTCCGTCGGGACTGTCGGGCCAGGGGTCGATAGACCGCCACAAGCCGGTCTTGTGGTCCACGCGCGCCAGGAAGCCCGAGTTGTCGCCGCCGTAGGTGATGTCGGGATCGTCAGGCCGGGCCTGGACATGACCCGACTCGCCCGCCACGTCGTACCACTGCGCGCGATCGATCCCGCCGGGCCAGCGGCTCGGCCCGCACACGCCGGAGTTGTCCTGCTGGGCGCCGCACACCCGGTAGGGAAAGTGATTGGTGGTCGTGACGTGGTAGAACTGCGCGGTGGCGTAGTCCTGGTCGGTCCAGGTCTTGCCGCCGTTGGTCGAGACGTTCGCCCCGCCGTCGTTCCCCTCGATCATGCGCTGCGGATCGTTCGCCGCGATCCACATGTCGTGGTTGTCCCCGTGGGGATCGGGCAGGTGCCGGAACGTCGCGCCGCCATCGGCCGACTTGTAGGCGAGGACGTTGAGGGCGTAGACGATGTTGGTGTCCTTGGGGTCCGCGAAGATGCGCGAGTAGTACCAGGGGCGCTGCCGCAGCTTGCGCTCGCCGTTGACATACCGCCACGTGGCGCCGCCGTCGTCCGAGCGGTACACGCCGCCCGAGTCGGCCTCGATCAGGGCCCAGAGGCGGGCCGGCTTCGCGGGCGAGACGGCCAGCCCGATGTTGCCGAGCAGCCCGGCCGGCAGGCCGGGGTTGTGCGTCAGCTCCGTCCAGGTCTCGCCGCCGTCCGACGATTTGAAGATGCCGCCGCCCGCGCCCCCCGAGATCAGCTGCCATGGTTTGCGCTGCGCCTGCCAGAACGCGGCGTATAGCACGTCGGGGTTCGACGGATCGAGCACGAGGTCGCAGACCCCGGTCGAGTCGTTGCGGAACAACACGCGGCGCCACGTCGCGCCGCCGTCGCTCGTCTTGTAGACCCCGCGCTCGGGGTTGGGGCCGAACGCGTGCCCCTGGGCGCCCACCCACACGACGTCTGGGTTGGTAGGATGCACGCGCACGCGGGAGATCTGCTGCGTTTCGGCCAGCCCGACGAGCTTCCACGTCTTCCCGCCGTCGCCCGTCTTCCAGACGCCGTCGCCGTGGGAGACGTTGCCGCGGATCGGGTACTCGCCCGTCCCGACGTACACGACGTCGGGGTTCGACTCGCTCACGCCGATCGCGCCGATCGTACCGCCGAAGTACTTGTCCGTCGCCGGCAGCCAGGTGTTGCCGCCGTCCGTCGTCTTGAAGACGCCGCCGCCCGTGGTCCCCATCCAGTACTCGTTGGGCCGCGCCGCCGAGCCGGCCACGGCCACCGAGCGTCCGCCGCGGAAGATGCCGATCTCGCGCCACTTGAGAGCGGCGAAGACGGTGGAGTCGTACGGGGCGACTTGTGCCCGCGCGGGGCGCGGGGGCGAGAGGATGGCGCCGAGGGCGACGAGCACGGTGATGCGGGCGAGCACGGCAAGCCTCCGAGGTCGGGCGACGAAGGCACCGATGTAGCACAAGAGGCGCGCGCCCCGCAAGGGGCGGGGGGGCGGCCGCTTACGGCTTGGGCAGCATCATCCCCGGCATGTCCAGCGGCTTCTCGGTGATGGAGGATTTCGCATCCGTTCCCTTGCCCGTCAGCACCAGCTCGCCGTTTTTCCCGCTGGCCTTCACGATGCCGAACGGCACGTCGCGCGCCAGCCACGCCTCGCCGTCGCCGTCCTGCAGGTGCAGCGCGCGGGTGTCGCCGCCGGGGGTCTTCACCGTTTCCCACCCGACCACCTTGGCGTGGGCGCAGCGGCGGGCGATGTCGAGTACGGGGGTATTCTGACCGGTTTGCTGGCCCATCATGGCCGCCATCTGCTCCGGCATGCGCATCGCGGGTTGGCCTTGCGTCTTCACGATCATCCCCCGGATCCCGGATACCTCCGCGTCGAAGCCGGGAACGAGAATCTGGACGACCCCGCTCTGGCCGGTCCCGGCGCCGCTGATCTCGAACCAGTAGAGGGTGGTGTCGGCACGACGCTCACTGCCGACGATCGCGAACCGCACCTTCCCGCCTCCCTTGCTCCCGGTCGCGTCGTAGGAGGCCCACTGGCCGACGGTCACATGACCGATCGACTTGCAGACCTCGGCCGCCTCCTGGGCGGCGAGTGGGGCGACGAGCGACGCGAGCAGCGTCGCGGCGCCGAGCGCGCGGCACGGAGTGGTCATAGACTGTCTCCCGAGAACGTGAGTGCAATAATACACCGACGTCACACAAGGAGCCCACGATGAGAGCCGCGCGAGCCCGCTTCATCGCCGCCGCATTCGATCATGGCCAGATCCCCACGATCGCCTGCTTCAACAAGGCTAGCACGAGCCTGGGCGTGGACTTGGACCGCCTGATCGCGGCGCTGCAGACCTTCCTGGACGACTACTTCGTTCCCGTCTGGGGCACGCCCGCGCAGCTCGTGAAGACGACGACCTTCCGCAAAGGCACGTGGGCGATGGCGTTCCTGGAGGACGCCGACGTCGCCAACGCGCTCGGGTATCACGACCTCACGCCCGACGGGCTGCCGCTCTCGAAGGTGTTCGTGAAGACCACCCGCGCGGTCGGCCAGAAAGTGAGCGTCACGGCGTGTCACGAGCTCGCGGAGATGCTGGTCGATCCCGCGATCAACCTGTGTGCCACCGGCCCCCGCAGCGCATTCTACGCGTACGAGACCGCCGACGCCGTCGAGGAAGTGGAATTCACCATCCGCGGCATCGCCATGAGCGACTTCGTGTACCCCGCGTGGTTCGAAGGATTTCGTAAGCCCAACTCGGCGCAGTTCGATTACGCGAAGAAAGTGAAGCGGCCGTTCCAGATCCTGCCGGGAGGCTACATGAGCGTGTTCAAAAACGGGCGGTGGACGCAGGTATTCGGGTCGGCCGGGAAGGCGCGCCGCTTCCGCCGGGAAGACCGCCGGGGACACCGCAGCACCTATCGGGGGAAGACGCCGCGGGTGCGCCCATCGCGGCCGGCCCGCTAGGCTAGGGCAGCGGCGTGGCGCTCCCCGAGCCCTTCTCACACGCCGGCGCGCCTTCGCGCGTCGCGGGCGCGAGCGACGTGGATCCGACGAAGATCGCGCACTGCTGCGTCGTGTTGGGGCTGGTGATCACGGCGGTCCAGCCGTCGGTCGTCAGCGTGATCGCCGGCTCCCGATCGCCGGGCGACACATGGTAAGCGACGCCGAGGTCGTTCGTGTACTTCTGGTTCTCCGCGAGGAAGTTCTCTTCCATCGTCACGAGATTGCGCAAATCGCTCTTCATCGCGGCGAGCTGGGCCCGCTCCTTCGTGTTGGCGAGCTTGGGAATCGCGATGGTCGCGAGGAGGCCGATCAGCGCCATGACGATGAGCAGCTCGATGAGGGTAAACCCGGTGCGGCGCATACCAGCAGCCTCCCCGTCGCTAGGGCGACGGCCCTTGATGTATGATCTTGCCTAAGGAATGGCTGACCTGCAAGCGGCGTACCAGCCTGAAGCGCGCCGGTCGCGACCGCGGCGGTCGAGCGCCGCTATTCCCCGCGGCCGTCAGCCAGCTAAGTTCAAGCCCGGCAACCACGCCACCGTGGCGGAACTGGTAGACGCGCAGGACTTAGGATTCACACCCCCCTATGCGGGAAGCGGTCCGTATAGGGGGGTCCGTCTTTTTCGAGCGTTTCAGTCTCCCACCCGACGCATGGGCCGGCACACTTACGGCACACCCAACCGGAAGGATGACGATGGCTGCAAACCCAATAAAACCGAAGCTGCTCGGCGACATCGAGCAGGCCGGCGGATGGGAGAAGGTGTTCGAGCGGGTCGCGAGTGGGGAGAGTCAAACTGCGATTGCCGCCAGCCTCGACGTATATAGCACCCCGTCCGCGGGCGTGGGGGTGAGTACGAAATGCGCTTTTCCGTACTCACCCGCCGGGAGATCCCTGTCTCTTGTCGCACACGCGCGTATGCGTCGCTGGCTGCGTTCGCAGCTCGTCGTCGCTGCTCCGGTGTTCAGCTTGGGAGCAATCAGTGGAACGCGCACGTGATCACTGCCCCAGACACACCGGCGCCTCCTGGGCTCACCAGCCCGGGCCCGCCCTGGCCACCGCTGCCACCGGCACCGCCGCTGATCGTGTTGATGGGGCTCGTGCAGTAGGCTGGCGATCCGGCTCCGGAGGTGTAGATGCCAAAGGTCGCGCCGCCACTTCCACCTCCACCGCCCGAGCCATGGCCACCTTTTCCGCCATCACCTCCGCGACCCGCGTCGCCGGTGCAGAAGACCGAGCCCAACCCACCCGCGCCGCCCTGCCCGCCCTCAGCACCCACTGCACCAGAACCGCCTCCACCTCCGGCGCCACCCGTGCCACGCACGATCGTGTTGTCAGACACCACGGGGGCAGGTCCGACGATGAAGATTCCGAATGCGCCGCCTCCGGCCGATCCTGCGTTGCCGCCGCCACCACCAACGCCACCCGCTCCGCCGCCACCCCCGACACCTCCGAGCTGGTCCTTGCCCTGAACAAAGGACGACAGGAAATACGCGCCGCCGCCGGCACCACCGCCTCCGCCGCCTCCGCCGTTCGCGCCCGACAGGCCAGTTCTGCCGGCCGCTCCAACCCAATGCGAGCCGACCACGGA
>WNGI01004923.1_pt1 | contig 11966 bp, 11 predicted proteins | sample 5400621 | NCBI WGS metagenome assembly WNGI01 (sample SAMN13153374, study PRJNA577476) | soil metagenome | isolation source: 20 cm soil or saprolite under Garry oak tree replicate 1 | place: USA:California | collected 2016-06-15
CCCGATGCGCTCGACTTCGTCGCGAGACTGCACAACGAGGTGGAGCCGGTCCGCATCGCCCTCCTCGAGAAGCGCGCGGAGAAGGCGGCCGAGCTCCGCGATGGCGGGACGTTCGATTTTCTGAGCGAGACGAGGGACATCCGCGAGAGCGAGTGGAGCGTCGCGGAGGTCCCGGGTGACCTGCACGTACGCAAGGTCGAGATCACCGGTCCGACCGATCGAAAGATGGTCATCAACGCGCTCAACTCGGGCGCCTCGGTCTATATGGCGGACTTCGAAGACGCGAATACCCCGTCCTGGACGAATCTCGTCGAGGGACAGCGCAACCTCATCGACGCGATCGAACGGAGGATCTCCTTCACCGCGCCCGACGGGCGCGAGTACCGGCTCGGTGAGAAAACCGCGACGCTGGTCGTGCGCCCGCGCGGATGGCATCTCGTCGAGCGACATCTCACAGTCGACGGCATCCCCGTCTCGGGAGCCGTGTTCGACTTCGGCCTCTACGTCTTCCACAACGCGAAGCGGCTCCTGAAGCGCGGCAGCGGACCGTACTTCTACCTCCCGAAGCTCGAAAGCCATCGCGAGGCCCGACTGTGGAACGAGATCTTCGACTGGGCCGAGAAGGAGCTCCACCTCGGACACGGGAAGATCAAGGCGACCGTGCTCGTAGAGGTGTTGCCCCTCGCGTTCGAGATGGAAGAGACGCTCTACGAGCTGCGGACGCATTCCGCGGGCCTCAACGCGGGCCGCTGGGACTACATGTTCAGCATCATCAAGAAGCTCGGCGACCGGAAGGAGTTCATCCTCCCGGACCGCGCGCAGGTCACGATGACCGTGCCGTTCATGCGCGCCTACACCGAGCTCCTCGTGAAGACCTGCCACCGGCGCGGCGCCTTCGCGCTCGGGGGCATGGCCGCGTTCATCCCGAGCCGCCGGGACCCGGCCGTGAACGAGACCGCCCTCGCGAAGGTCCGCGACGACAAGCAGCGTGAAGCGACCGACGGGTTCGATGGCACCTGGGTGGCCCACCCCGACCTCGTCGGGACGGCGATGAGCGAATTCGACCGTGTGCTCGGGGACCGCCAGAACCAACGCGACCGGCAGCGTCCCGAGGTCGCGGTGACGCCCGCACAGCTGCTGGACGTGCGCGTCCCCGGCGGGACGATCACCGAGGCGGGGCTCCGGACGAACGTGAGCGTCGGCATCCAATACATCGCGTCGTGGCTGCGCGGGACCGGCGCGGCGGCGATCAACAACCTCATGGAAGACGCGGCGACCGCGGAAATCTCACGCTCGCAGGTCTGGCAATGGATCCATCACGGTGTCGCGCTCGCCGAGGGGCCGGCCGTGACCGCGAAGCTCGTGCGCGACGTCGAGCAGGAGGAGCTCGCGAAGATCAAGAAAGCGGTCGGCGAGGAGCCCTACGCGGACGGGAGGTTCGAGGACGCGCGCCGGATCTTCGAGGAGGTCGCGCTCGCGGAAGACTTCCAGGAGTTCCTCACCATCCCGGCATACGAACAGATCGACTAGCTAGCCGATGCGCTGGCGCAGGATCCGGTTCACCACGACGGGATTCGCCTTCTTGCCGAGGCGCTTCATGACCGCGCCGACGAGCGCCCCGAGCGCGCGGTCGTTCCCCGCCCTGTAGGACGCGACCGCCTTCGCGTCCTCCTTCAGCACGAGATCGACGACCTCGGCGAGGGCGGCCTCGTCGCTCACCTGTGCGAGGCCCATCGTGTTCACGATCGCTTCGGGGTCGCCGCCGTCCTTCCACAGCTGCGCGAAGACCGCTTTCGCGGCGGTGATGCTGATCCGCCCCGCGTCGACCATCCGGATGAGCTCGGCCACGTGCTCGGGGGTGATCCGGGCGTCCCGCAGCGCGACGCCGTCGCGCTTCAGAGCCGCTGAGATCTCGCCGAGGACCCAGTTCGCGGCGGCCTTCGGGTTCGCCGGCTCGAGCTTGATCGTCGCCTCGAAGAACTCCGCGAGCGCGGGATCGGCGAGCAGGTTGCGCGCGTCGTAGTCGGAAAGACCGAGGTGCTCGATGAAGCGGGCACGCCGATCAGCGGGCATCTCGGGCAGCGACGCACGCAAGTTCTCGACCATCGTGCGGTCGGGTGCGAGCGCGACGAGATCGGGCTCCGGAAAGTAGCGGTAGTCCTCGACCTCCTCCTTGGTGCGCTGGAGGTAGGTGCGCCGCCGGTCCGGGCTCCATCCGACCGTGATCTTGCCGCTTCGGGTCCTTAGCTCGCCGCCGGCCTGCCAGTCCTCCCACAGACGTCGCGACTCGTAGGCGACGGCGTCGCGGAGGGCCTGGTAGCTGTTCAGGTTCTTGATCTCGCTTTGCGGCGGCCACACGGTCTTTCGGTCCTCGGAGAAGCGGATCGAGACGTTCACGTCGAAGCGTCCCGCGCCTTCCTCGAGGCGCACGTCCGACACGCCGGCGTAGATCAGGACGTCTCGGAGCGCCCGGACGTACTGCTCCCCCTCCTCGGCCGAGCTCATGTCCGGCTCGCTGACGATCTCGAGGAGCGGGACGCCCGAGCGGTTGAAGTCGACGAGGGTGTATTTGCGGCCCGCGTCCTCGCCGTGCTTCAACGTTCCGGTGTCCTCCTCGAGATGCGCCCGGGTGATGCCCACGCGCTTGCCCGATGGGAGCTCGAGCCATCCCTTCACGTTCAGGGGAAGGTCGTATTGCGAGATCTGGTAGCCCTTCGGGAGATCGGGGTAGAGGTAATTCTTCCGGTCGAACTTCGTGTGCTCGGGCTGCGTGCAGTGGAGCGCGAGGCCGGCGTTGATGGCGAGCTCGATCGCACGCCGGTTTGGGACCGGGAGTGCTCCCGGAAGGCCGAGACAAACCGGGCAGAGGAGCGTGTTCGGCGGCGCGCCGAACCACCGCGCTTTGCAGCCGCAGAACATCTTCGACTCGGTCTTGAGCTCGACGTGCGTCTCGATCCCGATGACGAGCTCGTAAGGCGGCGCGGCCACGGTCATGGCGTGGGCGGCGCCGACGTGCGCTCGGGGGACACGATGAGCCGGCTCAGGTTCACGATGACGCGATCGTCGCTCACCGAGACAAGATATCGGTCGAGCCCGCGATAGGTGCGGTCGCGCGGAGCGCCGGTCGCGTCGAAGAGGAACGCGCGGCCCGCCGTCGCTTCGCAGGAAGCGACGTACCCGAGGGCGGCGCCGGAGATCGCGGACTCGACGGGACACTCGGGCTCGCCCGGATGCGGCGCCCACCGCGCTCGGAAGGCGACCGCCTGCCCCTCCCCCGCGCGCGCGAGGAGGAAGCGGTGCGCGTCGTCGACGAGGGGCGAGCCGATCGCCGTCGCCGGTGCCCCGAAGCCGGTCACGACCGGAGGGAGCGCGCCGGTCGCGAGCACGAGCCGTTCACCGGGGACCATGGCGGGAGGCGTGACGATCTGCGGCGCGGCCGCGAACGCCGCGACGCCGCCGACGAGGACGAGTCCGACGACAAGGAAGAGGCCGATGAGCGCGAACTGCTTCCATACCGGCGTGGGGTCGAGCGACTCGGGCCCCGCCCAGAGCTCGGGCGGCTGGTCCTCGTAACGCGTTCCCATCTAGGCGACCAGCGTGCGAATGCGTCGCTGGGCGGTGCGGACCGCGGAGCGCACGAGCGGGCGCTCGTCCGCGGAGAGGTACTCGAGGATGTCAGGCGCGCGCTGGGCCACGCGCGAGCCGCTCGCGGCGGAAAAGGTCATCGCGACGTTCCACCGGACGTTTTCGTCGCGATCCTCCATCCACGTACGGAGGCGCGCGAGCGTCGCGTCCGGGTATGACCGGACGAACTGGTCGCCGAGCGCGAACGGACCGAGGCTCTTGCGCACGTAGTCGTCGCTGTCGCGCAGCGCCGGCTCGATGAGGTCGAGGAGCGGTTCTGCCCACTCCGTGCGGCGGGTCCGCGCGGCGTGCTTGGCGGCGACCACGGCGGCGCGACGCAGGCGCGGGTCGTGGGCGCTCACCCATTCTCTGGCGATCGGCAGCACATCCGGAAAGGCCTCGACCAGGAGCCGTCCCATGAGCGACGCCGCCATCTCGCGCACGCCCCAATCCTCGTCACGGGCCAGGCGATGCGCGATCCGTGAGAGCTCTCGCCAGTGGGTTTGCGCGAGCGGCGTGACGATGAGCGCGGCGAGCTCCTTGTCGACCCGGCGTGGATGCGCGAGCAGGCGCTCCGCCCAGTCGAGCCGAACGATCGGCGCGGGCGCGAGACGATCGATGACCTCGAGCGCACGGTCGTAGTGATCCTTGCGGACCCAGCCGTTCACGCCGGATTTGCGGAGCGTGTCCGAGGCGCCGAGAGGGTCTCCGCTCTCCAGCGCCCCTTCGAAGCGCGGGAGCCACTCGGGCGCGCTCGGAGGTGCCTCGGTGGTCACGCCCGCTCGACGAAGCGCGCGATCCGGTCGCCCGCTTCCTCGATCTTCTCCAGGCTCGTCGCGTAGCACGCGCGGACGTGACCGCGCCCGCGCTCGCCGAATGCTCCGCCCGGAACGACGACGACCTTCTCTTCACGAAGGAGCCGTTCCGCGAATACCTCGTCGGAGAGTCCGGTCGAGGTGATGTTGGGGAAGCAGTAGAAGGCGCCCCGCGGCTCGAAGCAATGCAGCCCGAGGTCGTTGAACCGATGCCACATGACCTGACGTCGCCGGTCGTACTCGGCGACCATGCGGAGCACCTCGTCCTCCCCGGTGCGCAGAGCCTCGAGCGCCGCGTACTGGCCGGCCGTCGGGACGCACATGACCGTGTACTGGTGGATCTTCATCATCTGCTCGATGACCTCGGCGGGCGCGCAGGCGTAGCCAACCCGCCACCCGGTCATCGCGTACGACTTCGAGAACCCCGCGAGGTAGATGGTCCGTTCCTTCATGCGCGGCAGCGACACGATCGACCGATGCTCTCGCCCGTACACGAGGCGGTCGTAGATCTCGTCCGCGTAGATCAGGAGGTCGTGCTCCTCGGCGAGGCGCGCGATGCCCGCGAGGTCCTCCTCGGTGAGGACCGCGCCGGTGGGGTTGTTGGGGAACCCGAGCAGGATCGCCCGCGTACGCGGGGTGATGACGCGCTCGACGTCCTCGGGACGAAGGCGGAAGTCGTGCTCCTCGCCGGTGGCGACCGGAAGGGCGACGCCGCCGGCAAGGACAATGCCCGGAACATACGCGACGTACGAGGGGTCGGCCACGATGACCTCGTCGCCCTCGTTGAGCGTCGCGCGCAGCGCGAGGTCGACGGCCTCGGAGACGCCGACCGTCACGAGGACCTCCGTGTCGGGGTCGTACGTGACTCGACGGAGCCGCGCGGTGTGCTCGGCGATCGCCTCGCGGAGTGGCCGGATGCCGTAGTTCGACGTGTATTTCGTCTTGCCGTCCTTGATCGAGCGGATGGCGGCCTCGCGGAATCGCTCCGGCGTCGTGAAGTCGGGCTCGCCGACGCCGAGCGAGATGACGCCTTCGACGCCGGACACGAGGTCGAAGAAGCGCCGGATCCCGCTCGCGGGTATTTGCTCGACCCGGGTGTTGGTCAGCCGACGACGGGTCGTCCTCATGCCGCCACCTTCTCCTTCGGGCGCGCGAGGTGGTGCGGCGTGGCGCGTTCGTACGCCGCCGCCACGCGGAACATCGTGCGCTCCTGGTAGGAATTCGCGATGACCTGCAGGCCCACGGGAAGCCCATCGGACAGCCCACACGGGACCGAGATCCCGGGGAGTCCGGAGATGTTCACCGGCAGCGTGAAGACGTCGTTCAGGTACATCGCGAGCGGGTCGTTCACCTTCGCGCCGATCGGGAAGGCCACGGTGGGCGACGTCGGGGTCACGAGCGCGTCGACGCGGGCGAAGACGCGGTCGTACTCCTGCTTGATGAGGGTCCGCACCTTCTGCGCCTTCACGTAGTACGCGTCGTAGTACCCGGCCGAGAGCGCGTACGTGCCCAGGATCATCCGGCGCTTCACCTCGGGACCGAATCCGGCACCGCGCGTTCGTCGGTACGTCTCGACGAGGTCCGCCCCTTCGACGCGGAGCCCGTAGCGCACGCCGTCGTAGCGGGCGAGGTTCGCCGACGCCTCGGCGGGCTGGATGATGTAGTAGACCGCGAGCCCGTGGTCGGTGAGCGAGAGCGAGACCTCCTCGAGCTTCGCGCCCTCGCGCTCGAGCACCGCGAGCGCCTCGCGGACCGCGCGCTCGACCCCCGGCTCCATGCCTTCGACCGCGAAGTACTCCTTCGGCACCCCGAGGCGCATGCCCTTCACGCCCTTGTCAAGGTCGCGCCGCAGGTCGTCGGCCGGCAGGTCGACCATCGTCGCGTCGTTCGGGTCCTTTCCGAAGATGGCCTCGCAGACGATCGCCACGTCCTCGACGGTGTTCGCGAACGGCCCGACCTGGTCGAGCGACGACGCGAACGCGACGACACCCCAGCGCGGGACCCGCCCGTAGGTGGGCTTCATGCCGACGACGCCGGTGAGCGCCGCGGGCTGGCGGATCGAGCCACCGGTATCCGTCCCGAGCGCGAAGAGGACCTCGCCGGCGGCCACGGCGACGGCCGAGCCGCCCGATGAGCCGCCGGGCACCCGATCCTCACGCCATGGGTTCATCACCGGTCCGAATGCCGAGTTCTCGTTCGAGCTGCCCATCGCGAACTCGTCAAGGTTCGTCTTGCCGACCATGACCGCGCCGTGTCCGTCGAGGCGCTCGACGACCGTCGCCGAATATGCCGGCACGTAGCCTTCGAGGATCTTCGAGCCCGCGGTCGTGGGGATGTCCTTCGTTCCGATGATGTCCTTGCAGGCCCACGGGATGCCGCAAAGCGCAGCGCCGTCGCCCGTCGCGAGACGCTCGTCCGCCGCGCGCGCTTGGGCGCGGGCGTGCTCGTCGTCGATCAGCAGCCACGCGTTCAATCGGTCCTGGTGGGACCGGTCGAGCGCGGTCTCGGCGAGATCGAGCGCGCTCAGCTCTCGTTTGCGCAGCAGCCTGGCCGCCTCGCCGACGGAGCGCGGAAGATCGGTCACGGCCGCTCTTCCAGCGCCTGCTGAACGCGAAAGAACTCCCCGTCACGTCCTCCGCGGGGCACGTTCGCGAAGACCTGATCCGGGGTGAGCCCCGGACGGGCGACGTCGTCGCGCATCACGTTCGCGACCGGGAGGACGGACGCGGTCGGCGAGACCTTTTCGGTGTCGACCTCGCCGAGCCGCTTCACGGCCTCGAGCACGACGGACAGCTGGCCGGTGAAGCGCTCGACCTCCTGCGGGCTGAGCGCGATGCGCGCGAGCGAAGCGGCTTTTTCGACGACGGAGCGATCGATGGCCATTGGCGAAGTTTAGGGTGCGAAGAAGCGCGCGACGAGCCGAGGACCGAACAGGAAGAGACCGACCGCGAGCGACCCCAGCGCGCCGACGAGGACCGCCGCGGCCGCGACGTCCTTCGCCGCTTTCGCGAGTGGATCCGGCTTCGGCGCCGCGAGGCTGACCGCGATCTCGAGCGAGGTGTTCAGCACCTCCAGCCCGAGGACGATCGTGATCGTCAGCGCGAGCACAGCCCACTCGATGGCGCCGAGGCCGAGCCAGATCCCGACGGCGACCGCGCCCGCCGCGGCAACAGCTTCGATGCGGGCGTTGCGCTGCGTTCGAAGGACGTAGCCCACCCCGGCGGCGGCGTATCCGAATGAACGGAGAAGCACGCGCGTAGTCTGCGTGCTTTGGGCCGAGAGCGCGGTCATCGGTGGATGACGAGCACACTTGTATCGCGGCGGTCCCGGCGACCCCGCGAAATGCGCTGTAGAGGTGGACCCGAATGTCGACCGATCCAAAAGTCGAGGACCGTCGCGCCAGGCTCAGCCCGATCCAATTCGCTGTGACACAGGAGGCGCGCACAGAGCCGCCGTTCACCGGGGCGTACTGGGACCACCACGGCGAGGGCACGTACCGCTGCGTCGTCTGCGACGAACCGCTATTCGATTCGGGAACGAAGTTCGAGTCGGGGACGGGGTGGCCGAGCTTCTCCGACGTCGTCGAAAAGGGAAACGTCACGACGAAGGAGGACGACTCGTTCGGGATGGTCCGCACCGAAGTCACCTGCGGTCACTGCGGTGCTCATCTCGGTCATCTCTTTCCGGACGGACCGCGCCCGACCGGCATGCGCTACTGCATCAACTCGGCGGCGCTGAGCTTCACGCCGCGGGAAGAACACGGCCAGGACTGAGGGCTCGTGCGCGACAACGGGATCTTGGCGACCGACAGCGTCGCTCGCCGACTAAACCGCGAGAGCTTCCTGCTCCTCGGCGGGACGGCGGCGCTGCTCATGCAGGTGGCGCATCCGCTCGTCGCCGCCGGCGTCGATCAGCACTCGGACTTCCGTCGCGCTCCGGTCCCGCGACTCCTGCGGACCGTCGACACGACCCTCGCGATCGTCTTCGGCGAACGGGCCGAGGCCGATCGCGCGTTCCGCCGCATCGACCGGGTTCACGCGCCTGTTCGCGGATCGGCCGCGGATGGACGGTCGTACCGGGCACGCGACCCGCGGCTCTTGCTCTGGGTGCAGACGACGCTCGTCCTCACGTCGCTCCGGTGGTACGAGATGGTGATGGGGCCGCTCGCCTCCGCGGAGCGCGAGTCGTACTGGGACGAGGCGAAGATCTTCGCCGGGACGCTTGGCGTCACGCCCGAGCTTCTGCCGTCGACGCTCGCCGATCTGGAGCGCTACGAGCGCAAGATGCTGCTGAGCGAGGTGGTCCCCGACGCCACGGCGGTCGCGGTCGGCCGCGACGTGCTCCGGCCGCTTGGGCCGCTGCCCGGACCGGTCTATTGGGCGAACGACGCGGTCACCGCGGGACTCCTCCCGGAGCCGCTCCGCCAGGCGTACGGCCTTCGCTACGGCCCCGCGGAGCGCCGCTTCCATCGCGGCGTCGCGGTCGCGATCAGGATGTCCCGCCCGGTCTTGCCGCGGTGGATCTCGGTCGTGCCGCAGGCGCGACGCTACGAGGCCGTCTTCGGGGTGCGCTGAACGCGGCGGCTCTCGCTCGGTCCGTCGGCGAGGCTAAGTCCGCTCCGCGATCATCGTGTTGATCTCTTGCGCGAAGCTCTGGGCCGAAGCCTTGTTGAAGACCGAGATGCGATGCTTGATCTTCCCGCCACCGCTGTTCTCGACGTTCAGCTGCGCCTGGTAGCAGCCGGCCAGAAGGATCAGCCCGAGCAGGACGGCGAACCATCCGAGCTGCAGACCCTCGGAGATCCCGCCGATGACGAGCAGGACGCCGAAGATGAGCGGCAGCGGTGCGATCCGCGTGCTCGTATTCACCCCGGCGACGTTGTTGAGCGGATAGCTGACCTTTTCGGTCCCGACGGGGATGAAGCCGAGGAACGTGTTCGGCTTCTCGCCGGCGAGTCGCTTGTTCGTCAGAACGAGATTCAGCTTCAGGTAGACGAAGACGTTCGAGACGAAGAATTCTCCGACCGCGCGCACGATCTCGTCCTTGGCGAGGATCACCCCGCTTGGCAGTCTTTGGGTTGTCGCGAGTGCTTCAGCCATTACCCATCCCCCAGCTGGTACGCCAGCGCACTCACGCTACTCCAGCCGGTCAAGCAAGCGCCGACGCCGCGGCTAGGCCCCCGGCGGGTTCCCGCTCGGGTCGAGGGACACGAAATAGCTGTCGCAGGCCATCTCGATCAGGTCCGGCGTGAGCTGGGCTGGGCGGCCGAGGAACCGCGCGGTGTCGATGAGCTGCTCGACGATGTCGCGGGGATGGCAGCTCCGGAGACCGAGGTTCTTCTTGCGGTAGTGCGCGAGGATCTGGCTCATCGCCTCGGTCTTGTAGTCGATGCCCTTCCGCGCGCAGATGCGTTTGAAGATCTCGTCGTACTGCTCGACCGACGGCGCCTCGATCCCGATCTTGTAACGGATGCGCCGGAGGAACGCCTCGTCGACGAGGTCGGCCGGGTCGAGGTTCGTCGAGAAGATGATGAGCATGTCGAACGGGATCTCGATCTTCTTACCGGTGTGCAGCGTGAGGTAGTCGACGCGCTTCTCGAGCGGCACGATCCACCGGTTGAGGAGGTCCTTGGGAGAGACCCGTTGCCGACCGAAGTCGTCGACCATGAAGATCCCGCCGTTCGCCTTCATCTGGAACGGCGCCTCGTAGAACTTCGACGTCTCGTCGTAGATGAGATCGAGCGTCTCGAGCGTGAGCTCCCCGCCGGTCATCACGATCGGCCGCTTCGAAACGACCCAGCGGTGATCGAAGCGCAGCCGCTCAGCGACGACCGGGTCGAGGGCGACGCGGTGATACACCTGGTCGTAGACCTTTACGACCTGCTGGTCGACCTCGACCGCGTACGGCAGCACGACGTCGCCCTTCATGAGCGACGCGAGGACCTCGGCGATCGTCGTCTTGCCGTTCCCTGGAGGCCCGAACAGGAAGATCGACTTCCCCGAGTTCACCGCGGGACCAAGCTGGGCGAGGGTCTCGCGCGGGATGACCATGTGCGCGAACGCGCGCACGAGGTCGTCCTGGGTGACGTGAAGGTTCGCGATGGACTGCAGCTGCACCGCCTGCACGTAGGTCGCGAGCGGGACCGGCGCCTTCCCGACGTACTGGCTGCGGGCAAGCGCCTCCTGAGCCTTCTCCGATCCGCGATCGACGATGACGAACTGGTAGTTCGCCGACGAGAGCCCCGCACCGCCGCGAATCTCGACGAGTCGCTCGTTCTTGAGGAAATCCATGATCCGCTCGGTGACGTTCGGGATCGGCAGACCGAGGGCCGAGCCGATCTCGGCCATCGTCATTTGACCCCGCAGGTAAAGCGTCTTGAGCGCGAGATCCGACAGAAAGCCGAGCGTGAGTCCGGTCTGCTCGACGGACTGCGGCTCAGGTGGAAGCGGGATCTCCGGGGCTGCGGGCTGCGCGCCCATCGGCGCAGGCGGCCTCGTCTGCGTCGGCGTCTGGTACATGTCGCCCCTTCCCTTTACCGCGAATCCCTGTCGTAGAAGTTAACGGAGCATACCCTCGAAGGTCTCCTCATCCACCACTTTGACACCGAGAGACTTCGCCTTATCGAGCTTTGATCCCGCGCGCGGACCCGCGACGACAAGATCGGTCTTCGCGCTCACCGATCCCGCCGTCTTTCCGCCGAGCGAACGCACGAGGGTCTCCGCGTCGTCACGCGAGCGCCGCTCGAGATTGCCGGTGAACACGACGGTCTTTCCCGCGAATGGACCACTCGCAGTTTCTTTTCGCGGCTCCGGCATCTTCGGCGTCACGCCGGCACGAACGAGCTTGTCGAGGAATGGTCGCTCCTCCTCGCGCGAGAAGTACTCGTGGATGCTCTCCGCGACGACGGCGCCGATGCCCTCGATCGCCTGCAGATCGTCAACGCTCGCCTTGCGAAGTGTGTCGAACACCGCGCCAAGGTCCGCGTCCTTCGGCAGGCGGGCGGCGAGCCACCGCGCGAGATCGTCGGCGGTCGTGTCGCCGACGTGACGGATCCCGAGCGCGAGAAGGATCCGTGAAAGCGGCCGGCGTTTGGCGGCGGCGATCCTCTCGATGATGTTCCCCGCGCTCTTCTCCGCGAACCGGTCGACCGTGAGCAGCTTGTCGTACGTGAGATCGAAGATGTCGGCTGGATCCGTGACCAGGCCGATGTCCATCAGCGCCTCGATCGTCTTCCAACCGAGACCTTCGATGTCCATGCCGCCGCGCGAGACGAAGTGCCCGATGCGCTGCCCGCTCTTCGCGGGGCACGTCGGATTGCCGCAGTAGTACGCGACCTCGCCTTCGGGATGGATCACCGGTCCGGCGCATACCGGGCATCGCTCGGGCATCGCGAACTCGGGGTAGGCCGTGCCCGCGACCCGCGCGTCGGTCTCGACGCGTAGGACCTCGGGGATGACGTCACCGGCGCGCTGGATCACGACGCGGTCCCCTTTGCGCACGTCGAGCCGGCGGACCTCGTCGAAGTTA
>WNGI01004925.1_pt1 | contig 11965 bp, 15 predicted proteins | sample 5400621 | NCBI WGS metagenome assembly WNGI01 (sample SAMN13153374, study PRJNA577476) | soil metagenome | isolation source: 20 cm soil or saprolite under Garry oak tree replicate 1 | place: USA:California | collected 2016-06-15
GACCTCGGCTACAAGGCGGTGGCCGTGAACTGCAGCGACGTCGCCGCCATGGGAGGCACACCCCGGCGGGCTCTGGTGTCCCTGGGGGTGCGCCCGGGGATCGAGGTGGACTTCCTGGAGGCTCTCTATGCCGGCATGCGGGAGTGCAGCGACGCCTTTGGGATGGCGGTGGTCGGAGGGGACGTCTCGCGCTGTGACCAGCTCGTCGTCTCGGTGGCACTCCTCGGTAATCCGGCCGGCCGCAGGGTCGTCGAGCGCCGTGGCGCCCGCCCTGGCGACGTGATCTGCGTGACGGGGAGCCTCGGAGCTGCTGCGGCTGGCTTCCGCTTGATGAAGGCGGGCCAGCCGGTTCCTCCCTCCCTCCGGGCGGCGCACCTTCGCCCCGTGCCCAGGGTGCGGGAGGTCGAGGTCCTCCGCCGCTTCCTGCCCAACGCCATGATCGACGTGTCGGACGGCCTCGCGGCCGACCTCGGCCACCTCTGCGATGCCTCGGGCGTCGGGGCGACCGTGGACGCCGCACGCCTGCCACTGATCGACACGGCCGGGCTGGCGGCCGACCTCGACGCGCTGCAGCTGGCCCTCGGCGGCGGAGAGGACTACGAACTGTGCTTCACGATCGTGGCCGAGCGGGCGGAGAAGGCGGCGTCCGAGGTGGAGGCCGCCACCGGCACCCGGGTGCACCTGATCGGGGAGGTGACGGATGAGGCCAGCGGCAGGGTGCTGGTCGTCGACGGTACCCCGCAGCCCCTTGCCGCCTCGGGATGGGACCACCTGCGGCCCTGAACGTGGCGCCACCCGTGGCGCTGACGATCGCGGGGTCGGACTCGGGCGGGGGAGCGGGCATCCAGGCCGACCTGGCGTGCTTCCTTGCGCTCGGCGTCCACGGGGCCAGCGCCGTCACGGCCGTGTCCTCCCAGAGCCCACGCGGCATCTCGGGCATCCACGAGGTGGCCGCAGCCTTCGTGGGGGAGCAGATCCGCCACGTCTGTGCCGACGTCGCTGTCGCGGCCGCCAAGACCGGCATGCTGGCCTCGGCGGCGACGATCCGGGAGGTGGCGGCCGCGGTCACGGCGTGCGGACTCCGGCAACTCGTCATCGACCCCGTGCTGGTGTCCACCAGCGGCACCCGGCTCCTTGCCGTCGAGGCCGAGGCGGCCCTCGTCGCCGAGCTCTTCCCGCTCGCGCGGGTGGTCACGCCCAACCTCGACGAGGCGGCGGCGCTGGCGGGCCGTGAGGTCCGGGACCTTCGCCAGATGCGCGAGGCCGCCCGGACCCTGCACGGGATGGGAGCCGAATGGGTCCTCGTCAAGGGCGGCCACCTCGAGACGAAGCCGGTCGATGTCCTGTACGACGGCACGTCGTTCCTGGAGTTCGAGGGCGAGCGCATCGGTCCCACCGGTTCCGAGGCCGGGCCGCCGGTGCACGGGACAGGGTGCGTTCTCTCCGCGGCCATCACCGCCCACCTCGCACGGGGGGCGTCGGTGCCGGATGCCGTCCGGAGGGCCAAGGACCACGTCACCGGCGCCATCCGCCATGCCCGGCACGTCGGGTCCGGAGCGTGCGCCGAGCCGGCGTGGAACCTCTACCGCCGGTAGTAGAAGATCCCGTCGCGGGGCCACTCGGCCCGCAGGGCCCGGAACGAAAGGGAAGGGCGCGGCACCGCAATCCAGAGAGGCCAGTGGGAGTGGGCGGTGCCGAGGCGCCAGGCGGTGAGGGTACGGAGCCCCATCCAGGCGCCCAGGCCTCCGAGCAGACCGGCGGCGACCGCCGCCATCGCCCCCAGTGCGCCGGCGACGTTGTGGTCGATCAGGCCGATCGCGAAGTTGACGGCGGTGCCCACGACCGCGGCCGGCAGGAAGAACCACAGCAGCAGGGCCACCGGCCAGGCGAGCGGCCCCAGCGAGGTCCGGCTCTCGTAGGGGGCGTCGTCGGGGGCCTCCTCGTACCGGGGCGTGTGGCCGGCGGGACGCCGCCGCAGGTCCTCCAGGAGCGAGAGGGCCGGGATGCCGAGGAAGGTCCACGTGAATCCGACCACCGCCAGCCGGCTCCGGGCCATCACCTTGTGGAACAGGAGGAACACGACGGCGGCGAGGACGGCGAAGAAGGCGGCGCGGACCCACCCGCTCGAGACGGATCGCAACTTCACGGGGCGAACTTTATCGGGCCGGTTCTCGCTCCGGCGACTCCCGGGGGTGGTGAGGGCTCAACCGGTCACGAGCGCCGCGTCGAGGGAGACCTCGACGTTGCCCGCAAGCGCCTTGGAGACGGGACATCCGTCCTTGGCGGCGCTGGCCAGCTTGTCGAAGGCGTCGGGCGAGCAGCCGGGCACGGTGCCCCGCACCGACAGGTGCATGGACGTGATGGCCCAGCCTCCGCCCTGCTGCTCGAACGAGCACACCGCCGTTGCCTCCAGCCGTTCTGGCGGGAAGCCAGCCTCGCCCAGCTCGCCGGAGAGCGCCATGCAGTAGCAGGCGGCGTGCGCCGCAGCGATCAGCTCCTCGGGGCTGGTCTTGCCGCCCGCCTCGACCGTGCGCGAGGCCCACGACACCGGAAGGTCGCCCCCCATGCCGCTGGCAAGGCGAGCCACGCCGCTCCCGTCGCCAAGGCCGCCGTTCCAGGTTGCTGCAGCTCTGCTCTTCATCTCCTGCCCCCTTTCCAGATGTCCCCACAGATGTCCCGGAGATGTCTCCCGGGCTTCCCCCAGATGTCCCCTCGATGGTCCTTGCGCACCCTATCGCCGGGCGTGCGTCCCACGAAGCCCGACAACTCACTTGACACGTCAAAGGCGCCCGCCGGTCGGGTAGTCTTTCGGGCCGTGGACCACGTCGTCATCCGAAAGCTCGAACACCTGACCGGCTCTGCAGGTGCGCCGTCGGTGGGGTTCGCGGTCGAGACCCGGGACCGGCCGGGCCCTGCCCACAAGGGCGGCGCGTTCGAAGGCGATGTCGTGTACGTCCAGCTCCACGGCGGGCTCATCGTGGCCAGGGCCAAGGTGAGGATCGGCTACGTGATGGAGTACTCCAACATCCAGGAGGTCCGTGCCCGTACGAGGGGCTCGGCGCTGCATGGCGTCGCGGACTTCTGGAAGGGCAGGCCCCGCTACGGCTACGCGGCCCTGGCGGCGCTCACCGAGGAGACGTGGGTCCAACCCCCGTACTGGGGAGGCCCCCGCACCTATGGCTACGAGTGGGTGCTCCTCGACGACGTCAAGAAGCGGGCCACGTGGCTCGACAAGCGCGAGCCGCCGCGCGGCGATACCGCGGACCTGCCGACGAGGTTCCGGCGCTGGCTGACTGCGACGACTGCGAAGGCGTAGGTGGCGGGCCCGGACGGGCTCAGACGGCCTTTGCGACCTTGCCGGCCTTGATGCAGGAGGCGCAGACGTGCATCCGCTTGCGGTTGCCGCTCACGAGGGTGTGGACCGTCTGGATGTTCGGGTCCCACCGGCGGTTCGTCCGGCGGTGCGAGTGGCTGAGCTGCTTCGAGAAGTACGGCTTCTTCCCGCAGATCTCACAGGTGGCTGACATGCAAGTGATGGTACCAGTTCCCGTCGGGGGCCGGCCCCCTGGCGGCACGCCCGGCAGAATGAGCCCATGAGCGACCGCAGCCCTCTCCTCCTGTACGCCCCGCCCCGGGAGCAGGTGCCGGTGACCCAGGTCAAAGGCGTCAGCGCGAAGCAGGCGCAGGCGCTGGCGGACTCCCGGTTCGGCATCCGCACGGTCCAGGACCTCGTCCAGCACTACCCGCGCCGCCACCTCGACTTCTCCGAGACCAAGGCGATCCGGGAAGTGGGGGTGGGCGATGAGGTCACGATCATCGGCGAGGTCCGCAAGGTCAACGCCCCGCCACCACAGCGCCGGAAGGCGCCCCTCAAGGTGATCCTCTCCGACGGCACCTCGAACCTCACGCTGGTGTTCTTCAACCAGCCGTGGCGGGCGCGCCAGCTCGCTCCCGGTACCCGGATCGCCGCCAAGGGAAAGATCACGAGCTTCCGGGGCATCCGGCAGATGAACGCTCCGATGGTGGACGTGATCAGCGAGGCCAACGAGGTGGTCCGCATCGTGCCCCAGTACCCGGCCACCGCCGACATCACGACCGTCTGGCTGCGTCGGGTCATCCGGGCCGCCCTGGACGAGTACCGGCCCGTGGCCGACCCGCTCCCGCCGGAGGTCCGGCGCCGGCACCGCTTGATGGGGCGGACAGAGGCGCTGTGCAGCTACCACTTCCCGGGGCAGATGACCGAGCGGGACGAGGCCCGCCGCCGCCTGGTCTTCGACGAGCTGTTCACGCTCCAGACGGGCCTCGCTTTCCACAAGCGCCGCATCGAGCGCCAGGAGGAGGGCATCGCCCATCAGCTGGACGGGAAGCTCGCCGGAGCCTTCCTCGACTCCCTTCCCTTCCGCCTGACGGAGGCGCAGCGCACGGCGGTGGCGGAGATCGGCCAGGACCTGGCGAAGGCGTCGCCGATGCACCGGCTGCTTCAGGGCGAGGTGGGATCCGGCAAGACGGTCGTGGCGCTCTACGCAGCCCTCGTGGCTGCCCAGGGCGGCTACCAGGCAGCGATCATGGCCCCGACCGAGGTCCTGGCCGGTCAGCACTTCCTCACCGTCGCCTCCCTGCTGGCGCCCCTCAGCGGCGCGGGGGACGGGCAGGCATCCGGGCCCGGTCAGCTCGACCTCTTCGGCGCGTCGGGGGGGCCGGGCGTGGTGCTGCTCACGGGCAGCCTCTCCGCCGCACGGCGCCGCAGCGCCCTGGCCCGGATCGCCGACGGCTCCGCGGGCGTCGTCATCGGCACCCATGCCCTCCTGGAGGAGGGGGTCAGCTTCGACAACCTGGGGCTGGCGGTCATCGATGAGCAGCACCGCTTCGGCGTCCACCAGCGCATGGTGCTGCGGGACAAGCGGGGAGGAGGGATCACGCCCGACGTGCTCATCATGACGGCGACGCCCATCCCAAGAACCCTGGCGCTCACCCTCTACGGGGACCTCGACGTGAGCGAGCTCGACGAGCTCCCCAGGGGCCGGCGGCCTGTGACCACCCGGGTGGTGGACGAGGACGGGCGGGCCGGTGCCTACGAGCTCGTTCGCAGCGAGGTGGCCGCCGGACACCAGGCCTACGTCATCACACCGCTGGTGTCGGAGTCCGACCGCCTCGAGGTCAAGTCGGCGGAGGCGGAGGCCGAGCGCCTGGCGACGAAGGTGTTCCCCGACCTCCGCGTCGACGTCCTGCACGGCCGGATGCGACCTGCGGCAAAGGACTCCGTGATGGAGCGGTTCCGCTCCGGTGAGATCGATGTCCTCATCTCGACCACTGTCGTCGAGGTGGGGGTCGACGTCCCGAACGCCACCGTTATGCTCATCGAGGACGCGGAGCGCTTCGGGCTCTCCCAGCTCCACCAGCTCCGCGGCCGCATCGGGCGGGGTGGCGCTCCGAGCACCTGCCTGCTGCTGTCGGGCGTCCTCGAGCAGCCCGAGGAGGAGCGCACGAAGGCCCGGGCACGGCTCGAGGTCGTCGCCGCCACCACCGACGGCTTCAAGCTCGCCGAGGAGGACCTCAAACTCCGGGGTTCGGGCACGATCATGGACGAGCGCCAGGCTGGCTTCTCCGACCTCAAGCTCACGAACCTCCTGAAGGACCGGGAGATCCTTGCCGAGGCCCGCGCCGAGGCGTTCGGCCTCATCGACATCGACCCCGACCTGCGGGCCAACCCGCAGGTACGCCTGGAGATGGAGGGCCGCTTCGCCGACCGCCTCGAGTGGCTGTTCCAGTCCTGACCTGACGTGGTTCTTTGTGGCCAGCGCTGCGGCAATCGCAACGTGGTTCGCAAAGAAGGGGGCTATCCCTGGGTTGCGAGCGTCCGCCTCGTAGACTGCCCGTGTGCGAGTGATCGCTGGCGAGGCCAAGGGCAGGCGGCTGACGGGCATCCGCAGCTCTGCCATCCGTCCCACGTCAGACCGTGTCCGGGAGGCACTCTTCTCGGCCCTCGGCGCCGCCGTGCCCGGCGCCCGCGTGCTCGACCTCTACGCCGGGGCGGGGGCGCTGGGGATCGAGGCCCTGTCGAGGGGCGCCGCCGGTGCGGTGTTCGTCGACTCGGACCGGGAGGCCGTCGCTGCCATCCGGGCGAACCTCGCCCTCACCGGGACGGAGGGCCGGGCGTCGGTCGTACGGTCGCCAGTGGGGAGCTTCCTCGCTGCAGGCCGGCACGGCCCGTTCGACCTTGTCTTCCTGGACCCGCCGTACGCCCAGGGCCCCCCGGTGAAGGACCTGGACGCGCTGGTGGCCGGCGGCTTTCTCGATGCCGGAGCGTGGGTGGTCCTGGAGACGAGAGGGCCGGACGCACCCCCGCCCGTGGAGGGCCTCGAGGTGGTCACCCGGCGGCGCTACGGCGATACGACTCTGGTCTTCCTCCGTCCCCCAGAGCCGCAACAAGAGCCAGAGCAGGAGCTCTCGTGACCCTCGCCCTCTGCCCCGGCTCCTTCGACCCGCCCACCAACGGCCATGTCGACATCGTCGAGCGGGCCGCCCGGCACTTCGACCGGGTGATTGTGGCCGTCCTCCGGAACCCCGACAAGAAGCCGCTGCTCGAGGTCGAGGAGCGGGTGAAGCTCCTCGAGGCTGTCCTGGGGCACGTGCGGGGCGTCGAGGTCGACAGCTTCGAGGGCCTGCTGGTGGACCTTGCGAAGCGGCGCGCCGCGGACGTGATCGTCAAGGGGCTGCGCTCGACGTCCGACATGGGCTACGAGCTTCAGATGGCCCACATCAACGCAGCCCTGGCACCGGGGACCGATACGGTCTTCATCGCCGCAAGCCCGGAATGGACCTTCGTGTCCTCCAGCATGGTCAAGCAGGTCGCGTCCTACGGGGGCGACGTCGGCCCCTTCGTCCCGCCCCTGGTGGCCGAGGCCCTCGCCAGGCATTTCACGCTGTGACCTGTTGCGGCGCAGACGAGGTATGGTCTAGGTCCTGTGGATATGGCTGAGGAGCTGGCCGCCGTGATCGATGAGATCCGAGCGGCGAAGCCCGTTCCGTTCTCCACGTCGGCGATGGTCAACCGCAAGGACCTTGTCGAACGTCTGGAGGAGCTTCGGGAGAACCTCCCGCTCGAGATCAAGCGCGCCGCCCACGTCGTGGCCGACCGCCAGGATGTTCTTGCCCAGAGCCGGGAGGAGGCGGAGGCCATCCTGGAGGCCGCCCGGATCGAGCGAGACGAGCTCCTCGCCCGCACCGAGATCGTGCGGGCCGCCAGACACGAGGCGGACCGGATCATCGAGGACGCCAAGGCGCATGCCCGGGACATCCGCATGCAGGCCGAGGACTACGTCGACGCCAAGCTCGCCAACTTCGAAATCGTGCTGCAGAAGATCCTTGCGGCCGTCGCCAGAGGGCGGGAGTCGCTCCGGGGAAGGCTGGAGACGGCGGAGGCCGCCGGGGTCCACGACGCCGAGACCACCCAGCGCATCCGCGTGCGCCGCAGATAGGCTCCTTCCTCCCGTCCCGGACTCGTTCTCGTGTGCAAACGGGGGATGAGCACCCCTCGTCACGCACAGAAGATTTCGGGGGGTGCCTGCTATCATTGCCTGGAGGTTGATGGTCATGGCTGGGCTTGTTTTCGACGTAACTCAGTTGGTTTCGCGCCCTGGCGCGACCCTTCGCATCCAGCGATCCGTCACGGTTCCCGGCCTCAGCGGGCCGTTGGGGTCGATCGGGGAGAACGAGCCAGTCCAGATCGACCTGGCGGCCGACAGCGTGACCGAGGGCGTCGCCGTCAGCGGTACCGTGTCGGGGACGATGCACCTGTCCTGCTCGCGGTGCCTGATCGGCTACGATCGCAACTTCACGCAGCGCCTGGACGAGACGTACTACTTCGGAGGAGCCGAGGACCACGATGGCTACGACTTGGTCGACAACCACATCGACCTCGAGCCCATGCTCCGCGACGTGATCATGCTCGCCTTCCCGCTGCGACCGCTGCACGACGAGGACTGCCGTGGGCTGTGCGCCACGTGCGGGGCCGACCTCAACGGCACCGACTGCGGCCACACCCAGGAACCCGAGGATCTGCGCTGGGCGCCACTCCGAAGCGCGCTCACGAAGTTGGAGAGGAACTCGTAGATGCCACTGCCCAAGCGAAAGAAATCTCGATCGACCACCCGCCACCGCCGGGCCACCTGGAAGCTTGCCACCCCGGGGAAGTCCATCTGCCCCCAGTGCCACGCGCCCAAGATGCCCCACAGAGTCTGCGGGAAGTGCGGCTACTACGCGGGTCGTGAGGTCGTTGAGATCGAATAGCTTGGATACCCCGGAGCCAGGGGAGGATGACGGTCCGCGCGAGGCTGCGGTCGGCAGCGAATTGGAGGAGGGGCTCCACATCCTTTTCCGCCAACCCCACCTGCTTCGCGACTCACTGACGCACCGTTCGTACGCCTTCGAACACGGCGGCGTCACCAACAACGAGCGGCTGGAGTTCCTGGGCGACGCCGTGCTCGGGCTGGTGGTCACCGACATGATCTTCTCGGAGTTTCCCCACCTTCCCGAAGGCGAAATGGCCAAGCTGCGGGCTGCCACCGTCAACATGGGCGTGCTTGCCGACGTCGCCCGCGAGCTTGGCCTCGGCCCCCACCTGTACCTCGGGCGGGGTGAGGTGCTGTCGGGGGGCCGTGAGAAGTCGTCCATACTCGCCGACGCACTCGAAGCGCTCATCGGCGCCATCTACCTCGACCAGGGGATGGAGGCCACCCGGCAGGTCATCGCCCAGTTGTTCGCCGAGTACATCCGCAACCACGTCAGGCAGGGTCTCGTCCGGGACTTCAAGACCAACCTCCAGGAGCGGTCGGCCCGGCGGTGGGGCAACGTCCCGGAGTACCGGATCACGTGGACCGGCCCCGACCACGCCAAGCGCTTCGAGGCCAAGGTCTACCTCGCGGGCGAGCTGCTCGGGGAGGGCAACGGACGCTCGAAGAAGGAGGCGGAGCAGGAGGCCGCCCGGGAGGCCCTGGCCGAGATCCAGTCGCGGGAGGGGGGCCGCGCGGGGGCCCACGAAGGAGCGAACGAGGCCTGATGCCCGAACTGCCGGAGGTGGAGGTCATCCGCCGCGACCTGGAGAAGGAAATCGTCGGCCGGGAGATCCGCTCCGTCGAGGTCCGCAACACCAAGAACGCCATGCGCGTCATCCGCCGGCACCGGCGCCGGCGCGACCTGGAAGACCCGCTCGCCGGTACAACGGTCACGGCCGTCGACCGGCGGGGCAAGTACCTGGTGTTCCACCTCGACGCCGATGACGACCTTGCCCTGGTCGTCCACCTCGGGATGTCGGGCCAGCTCCTTCAGAGCGCTCCCGGGGCCGGCTACGAGAACCACACCCACGTGGTGTTCGACCTCGCCGACGGGGGCCAGCTCCGTTTCGTCGATCCCCGCACGTTCGGCGAGATGTTCGTGACGACGGTGGGGGAGGACGGCGAGGTCAAGGAACTCCGCCGCCTGGGCCTCGACCCCCTGGAGAGCCAGCTCACCTGGCAGAACTTCTCGGCGTTCCTGTCCGAGCACAGGGTGAAGCTCAAGTCGCTGCTGATGGACCAGCGGTTCGTGGCCGGGATCGGCAACATCTACTCGGACGAGATCCTCTACCTTGCCGGGCTCGACCCCAGCCGGGGGTGCGACACGCTGTCGGACACCGAGGTCCGCCGCCTCTACCGGGCGATGCAGGAGGTGCTGCAGGAGGCGATCCGCCACCGGGGCACCTCCGCGGACGACGAGCAGTACCGCGACCTCTATGGGGCGGCGGGAGACCATCGCAGCTTCCTGCAGGTCTACCAGCGAGAGGGTCAGCCCTGCCGCCGGTGCTGGACGCCGATCCAGCGCGGCAGGTGGTCGAACCGCTCGACGTACTTCTGCCCCAAGTGCCAGGTCTAGTCGTCGATCCCGGTGCGGGACCGCACCCCGAGGGCCCCCTCAAGGGCCCGGATAAACGGCCCGAGGGCCCCCTCAAGGGCCCGGATAAACGGAAGTTGCCCGTCGCGCTCACGCACGGCGCCGGCGGCGATGTCCACGGGGCCGGGCTGCAGGCGCTGGCGCAGGGCCTCGCCGCTCTCGGCCACACGGTGGTGCGGTTCAACCTCCCGTACCGCGAGGCCGGCCGGTCCTCGCCGCCAGCCGCCGAGAAGAGCGTGCCCGGCTACCGGGAGGGCTACGAGGCCGCCCGGGATGCCGTCGGGGACTCCGGGCGCTGGGCCGTCGGGGGCAAGTCGTACGGGGGCCGCGTGGCGTCGCTGGCGGTGGCGGAGGGGATGGAGGTCGCGGCCCTCGTCTTCTACGGCTATCCGCTGCACCCGCCGGGCAAGCCGGACGCGCTGCGAGTGGCCCACTGGCCGTCGATCACCGTGCCGTGCCTGTTCCTGGAGGGCACCCTCGACCCCTTCTGCAACCTCGACCTGCTCGGCGAGCACCTGCCGTCGCTCGGCGGCCCGGCGACGCTGCACGTGGTCGAGGGCGGGGACCATTCCCTGCAGGTCCGGGCCTCCTCGTCCCCCGACGGCAGGCCGCGCAGCCCGGCCAGGGTGATGACGGAGCTTGCACCGGTCGTGTCGTCCTGGTTGGAGAGCGTTGCCGTGCGATCTTAGGTAAAAATGACGCGTATACGAGCTATTTTTACCTAAGCTAAGTGCTTCCGGTCGGGGGCACCAAGTTCGACTTCAGAAGCCCGCGGTCAGGCGCCGTACTTGATCAGGCGGGCGGCCCCCGCCAGCATCAGGCCCATCACGTCCTTGCCCAGGATGGACCCGTAGCCGCCGGCCCGGGCCGCCTCCTCGTCGAAGACCTCGACCCCGTCGACGCCAACCCGCTGCCCCCACAGCACGAAGGGCACCGGGTGCCACGAGTGGGAGCGGAGCTGGCTCGGCGTTGCGTGGTCCCCGGTGATGCAGATGACGTCGGGGTTGAGGGCCGCGATGTCGGGGATGACGGCGTCGATCTCCTCGATGGCGACGACCTTGCGGTCGAAGTCGCCGTCCTCGCCGGCGGAGTCGGCCTTCTTGTGATGGAAGTAGAAGAAGTCGTGGTCGGCCCAGGAATCCCGGAGCGCGTCCAGCTCCTCGGTCACACCGCCGACGACCGTCGTCACGTCCATGCCGAGGATGCGGGCGATGCCCGTGTACATGGGATAGATCGCGATCCCCTGGGCACGGAGCTGGTAGCGAGCGGGGAAGAGCGGCAGCTCCCGCAGCGTGTCGAAGCCCCGGAGCAGCAGGAAGTTGGCCTTCTCGCCCTGGAGCGCCACCGCCACCTGCGCCAGGATGTCCGAGAGACGGGCAGCGGTCTCGACGGCCTCGGGCACCGTGGCGGTCGGCGGCCTCGGCGGGAGGCCGGTCACCTGGGGGTCGGTGTCGAGCAGGTACGGTGACAGCCCCTCGCCGCGGAGCACCAGGAGAGCCCGGTGCTCCCGTTCGGTCTCCAGGAAGACCTCGACCCCTGCCGGGGGAACGAGGTCGGAGAGGATCTTGACGCAGAGGCGGGCGTTCTCGTCGGTGGGGATGCGCCCGGCCCGCCGGTCGGCGATGACGCCGTTGGCGTCGAGCGTGCAGAAGTTGACCCGGGCCGCCACGTCGCCGGGCTTGAGCGGGAAGCCCACGCCGGCGGCCGAGAGCGCTCCCCGCCCGAGCTCGTAGACGAGGGGGTCGTAGCCGAAGACCGCCAGGTGGCCGGCGCCGCTGCCGGAGGTGACGCCGGGAGCGATGACGGTGTGGAGCCCGCTCGACCCCTCGCGGGCCACGCGGTCCATGTTGGGCGTCCGTGCGGCGTGCAACTCGGAGCCGCGCTCGTCGGTGCGGACGCCGCCGAGGCCGTCGATGAGGATCAGGACGATCTTGGTCGGCGCCTCCGTCACCAGCCGGGGTAGCAGCTCGGTCATGGTTGCGGAGTGTAGTTGACGCCGTTGCCCGAAACGTATGCAACTGTTTCAAGCAGCCTCCCG
>WNGI01004926.1_pt1 | contig 11964 bp, 6 predicted proteins | sample 5400621 | NCBI WGS metagenome assembly WNGI01 (sample SAMN13153374, study PRJNA577476) | soil metagenome | isolation source: 20 cm soil or saprolite under Garry oak tree replicate 1 | place: USA:California | collected 2016-06-15
CCGGCGATTCGAGCTTCGCGTCGAGATGCTGTGTTCACTGCGGTGGGTTGGGGCCTTCCGGATGACGTCCGTCCACTTCTGGGCGACGGCGTGCTCCATACCGGCCGGGTCGAAGACATCCGTCCCTATCTCGCGAAGGCCTCTGTGGTGGTCGTGCCACTTCGAATCGGAAGCGGCACGCGGTTGAAGGTCCTCGAGGCCCTGGCCATGGCGAAGGCTGTGGTCTCCACGACGGTGGGAAGCGAGGGTCTCGACGTGTCGCATGGCGAGCACCTGCTGATCGCCGATGAGCCAGAGGCTTTCGCCAGCTCCGTGATCCACCTCCTCGACAACCCGGCGGAAGCTGCGTCGCTTGGCCGTCGCGGTCGCGCTCTGGTGGAGAGCCGCTACGGATGGGAGCAATCGGTCGCGGAGCTGGATCGCTTCCACCATTCCCTATTCGACAACGAGGCGAATATCGCTCAGCCCGCGGTAGGGGCAGGAATTCAATGAACGTCCTTCGCTCGCTGATGTTGGTGTCGGCGCCCGCCGACGAGCGCCTGCGCCAGCAGGTCCGGGAAGGTCGGCGACCGCGTCCTGAGTACCTGCGCCTCGAGGAGGAGGGTGTGGAGCTCCTGGATTGGTCACTGCTTGGACGGCCGCCGAGCGGGCGGACCTGGATCGGGTCAGCGCGTCACGCGCGAGCGGCGATGCGCCGGGTCAGAGACCTTGACGTGGTGTTCTCTGATGGCGAGCAGGTCGGTGTGCCGCTGGCCCTTGCGATGATTGCTCGCGGCGTTAAGACGCCCCACCTGATGCTCGGCCATCGCCTCACCACGCGTCATAAGCGCCCGTTCTTCACCGTGCTGAAGTGCCATCGCGGAATGTCACGCATTCTGCTGCACTCGAAGCATCAGCTCTACGGTATCCAGCAGACCCTCGGCATCCCCGCCGAGAAGCTCGCCCTGGTGCCGTACTTCGCCGACGGCGCGTTCTGGCGGCCTCGCCGCGGCTCCGCAGAAAAGCTTGTCGTCTCGGCGGGACGCGAGCAGCGGGATTACGAGACGCTGGTCCAGGCGTGCACACATCCTGAAATCCCCCTCTACATCGCGGATGGCAGCGTGCATAGTCCGCATGCCAACCATCGGCAGCCGAGCCGGTGGCCGGCCAACGTGCAGGCGGGTTTTGCTGACTACGTGCAGCTCCGCGACCTCTATGCGAGGGCTGCGGTTGTGGCCATCCCGCTCCTGGAGAACGACTTTCAGGCGGGGGTCACGACGATTCTCGAGGCCATGGCGATGGGTAAGCCCATCGTGGTGTCTGCCACCTCGGGCCAGGGCGATGTCCAGGGCGACGTCATCGAAGATGGTGTCACCGGTATGACCGTGCCACCCGGTGACCCGTCCAGGCTTCGCGAGGCGATCCGGTTTCTGATGGACAACCCGTCGGAGCGCCGGCGGCTCGGGCGGAATGCGCGGGAGGCGTTCGAGTCGCGATTCACTCTCGACCGGTACGCTGCCGCACTTCTCGAACAGATGCATCTCATCGCGGCGGGACATCCCCAAGAAAAGGCGCACCATCGCTCGCCGCAGGTGACGACATGATCGGCGAGGTCGAGCGCATCGAGCTGCCAGCACACAGGGGTGAAGGCGCACGCACCTCCACGCAGCTGCTCGAAGGAACCAACGCCTTCATGAGCATCGAGGCGGAGTGGAAATTCCTTTTCGAGGCGAGCCAGACACAGAATCCGTTCCTCACCTGGGAATGGATGTCTACCTGGGCGCAGCACTACTGCGGCGACCGGCTGCGGACCATCGTCGTCCGCAAGGGTCCTGACGCGATCGCAATCGCCCCGCTGCACCTCAATCGCTATCTGATCGGACCCGGGATTTACACCCGCGCTCTTCAACTCATGGGACCCAGGGAGGTGCAGCACCTCTTCGAAATTCGAGAGATCCTGACCCGTCCAGGCCACGAGCAGGAGGCGATCGGTGCCGTGCTCGACCGCGCTCTTCAGATTCCGGGGTGGGACTGGATCGAGCTTTCCGCGCAGGGAGGCGGACTTGCTGAGCTCACCGATCTTCTCCAGCGATGGCCGGGCCATGCCTTCGACGTGCACTCAGAGGCGGTGACTTATATCCCGGTGATGGCGCTCGAGCGGAGCTGGGACGCGCAACGACAAAAGCTCAAGCGGAACATCAAGGAGAGCATTCGCCACTGCTACAACTCTTTGCGACGCGACGGTCACGACCACGAGTTCGTCGGTGATGGGGGCTCCGGCGACGCAGCGGAGGCTGCCGATCGACTGGTCGAGCTTCACCACCGACGTTCCCTGATTTCCGAACGGCGATGGCATCGAGATCATTTCGCCGACGACTCGATCCGGGCCTTCGAGGTGGACGTCCTGCGCAAGATGCATGCGGCGGGTCGAGCTCGGTTCGCGGAGCTGTCGATCGCCGGCTCAACGGTTGCCGCCAGGGCCTGCCTCGAATCCCACGGCGGCCTCTACTTCTATTACTCGGGCTTTGATCCGAACTGGTGGAAGTACAGCGTGATGACCCTGGTCGTCACCGAGGCGATTCAGGATGCCATCGCGCGTGGCCTTTCGACGGTCAATTTCTCGCCAGGCATCGATGACTCGAAGTCGCGCTGGGGCCCAGAACTTGTTCCGTTGCAGACGATCGTTCTGGTGCGCTCGCGTCCGCTCGCCCGAGTCCGTCATGGGCTGCTGCGCATCCGCAAGCAGATCCGCCAGCCACTGCACCGCCGGCTGGATAGTGTGGCCGGCCTCTTCCGCCGGAGCGACAAGCATGCCTAGGGCAGTTGTCCCACATCTTGTGGGCGCCTCAGGTAGCGCAACCCCATGCCGCTCATGGCTCTCCGTGCGCCTCTGTGGCAGGCTCAATCACCGATCATCACCATGAAATCAGAGCTCACGCTGGACGTCGTTTCGAAGGCCACCGATTTCAATGCGCTGCACGCCGACTGGGAGCGGCTCGTCGATCGCATGGAAGTGCCTTCGCCCTTCCTCAGCTGGGACTGGAACCGGATCTGGTGGGGGACCTTCGGCCGGGGCAGGCAGATGCGGGTTGCCGTGCTCCGTGAGGAAGGGCAGGTCGTCGGAATCGCACCTTTTTACCGGATGCGCTACGGGCCTGTTCGCCTGTTGGTTCCATTCGGGTGGCCGGATCGCCTTACAGAGCAGATGGAGCCTCTCATTCCCGCACCTGGCCGGGATCGTTTGAATCACGTCCTCAGCGAATGGCTCGTGAAAGAGCATGCCTTGGGTCTTGCTCCTGGCCTGGACCGCACAACCGCTCAGCTTTTCGGCGAGCGGGCCGTGCGCGAAGACGTCTATTTCGATTGGCGAAGCCTGCCCCCGCGCTGGGCCGAGCTGCTCGACGGTTTGCACCGGAGCATGCGGGGAAACATCCGCTACTACCCTCGCCTTCTGGAGCGAGGCGGTCACACGCTCGCCTTTCGGGTGGCGGACGATGTTGGCGCAGTGCGGGCTGCTCTACCGACTCTGTTCGATCTCCACACCGCGCGAGCGAACGCACCGACAGGAGAGCGACATCGCGACCGCCTGGCCGAACCCACGCGCCGCGAGTTCTTGCAACGCCTGGCGGCCGTTCTGCCCCAGTCTGGGGCGATGAAGGTCGGGATCCTAAGGGTCGATAGTGCAGACGTTGCGGCTCAGCTGTGGTTCGAGCGAAACGGCACGATCTTCCTTCATTACTCGGGCTACGAACCCGAATGGTCACGGTTCTCCGTCGCCATGGTGGTGACGTCGGAGATCCTCCGTACCGGGGTCGAACGAGGTATGCGGCGAGTCGAGTTTCTACGTGGAAGCAAACAGTTCAAGACGCGGTGGAATACCGAACAGCGGATGCAGACGGACGTCTACTACGTCCGGAATCCGTTGCTCCTACCGATGTTCCACCGGCTGAGAAGTCTCCGCCGCAAGCTGCGCAGCCGGAGCTACCGGCGGGTGGTCGCCCAACCCGCGGCCGAGCCCGTCGCTGATTAGGCGACCGCTCACCAACGGCGTCTCCGGAAGGTAGATCGCGCGAGCGGTGTCGACGTCGAATCGAAACGAGCGCCAGAGGCCGACCCAGGGATACAACAGCTGCGTGAAGCCGAGGTACATCACCTTGCGGCTCCGCCACTTGAGGAGGCCCGCGCCCAAGCGCCGAACACCGAGCTGCCAGGTCCATGTCGCCATGAGCCGAAATCCGTAGGAGTCGCCGCATCGGATGTACTTGGTGAACTGACCACCCGCCCCAAGGCCGTAGGCGCGCTCGGTCCTCTTACGTTCGTCCCAGTCTCGCCACTGCCTGTGAAACACGAGCGAGCTGGGGGCGAATACCACTCGGCGTCCAGATGCGAGCATCCGGTACGACATGTCACCATCCTCATGGCTCGGCAGCCGCCCACCGGCGCCGAGAATCTCGTCGAAGCCACCCAGCGCGACGAGGTCCGCTCGCCTGAAGGCCATGTTGGCGCCGTGGCCGATGTACCAGGGAATTGCCTTTTCGGCGTATTCGATCCGCTCCAGGCTGTCCTTGAACGCAAGGTCGATTCCAGACCGGCCGCGATATTCGTTCGGCAGGACCCGACCGAAGACGCCTGCGACCCTCGCGTCCTGCATCTCGGTTTCAATCGCGCCAAGCCAGCCCGTGTCGACGATGCAATCGTCGTCCGTGAACGCAACCAGATCGCCACGGCTGATGGCGATTCCGTCGTTGCGGCCGCAGGACAGGCCGACGCGATCGGTGTGCACGTAGCGAATCCGCGAATCGGTTTCCGACAGGCTGCGGACGAGGTCCCCGGTGACGTCGTCGGCGCTCTGGTCGACCACGACGATCTCAAAGGACGGATGGTCCAGGGCGATCAGCGAGTGCATCGCGGGTTCGATCATCGCTCCGCGGTTCCGGGTGGACATCACGACCGAAACGGTGGGTACGCCACTCATCTGTTTGTCACCCCGGCCTGCGCCGGGGCGCGCCGCGGCAGCTGCAGCTGGCCGACTACTCGCACGACCTCTTCGACCTTGATGAAGGGCAGTTGAGAGAACGGGCAGATGTAGTCGTGACAGTGGCCCTCTGAATGGGAGCGCTGGCAGACGCGTATCCGAAGCCCCAGGTCAGCCGGTGTGCGGTTGAGGACGATCGGACGTTTGAGCCCACCCATCTGCGGACGCGCCGAGCTCGGGCCGGCGAGGACAACGACCGGCGTGCCCATCAGCTGAGCGAGCTCGAACGGCGCGCTGTCGACCGAGACGCAAAGGCTGGCGTTTCTCAAAAGATCCTGAAGCTCCGTGATGCTCGTCCGACCGGCGACTGAGCTCGAGCGATGCCCCATCAGCGCCTGGATGCTTGCGATGTAGGCGGCCTCGCCGCCGAGACCGGTGAAGACGATCCCCAGCCCGTATTCGTCGACGATCCGATCCGCGAGCTCCGCCCAGCCATCGTGCGTCCACTGCTGACACGCCCAGTCAGAGCCTGTGTGCAGAACCGCGTATGGCTCCATTCCTTCGGAACCTGTTACCTGAGGCAGCCCAGGATTTCCTGACGGCTCCACGGGCTGCAGGCCCGCCGCTTTGAGGAGAGCTCCGTTCTGCTCGACCGGGTCGCCTTCCACGTTGTATGCGCCGAGGCGGCTCGAGAGCAGGAAGCCCAGACGGTTTTCATACCCGACCACGCGGCCGCCCGCGAGGCGACCCAAAAGGTCGACGATCGACGTGCCCCAGTTGAGGATCAGGACGAGGTCATGCCTCACGCCGACCGCGGGGAGGAGGCGCAGCAGCTCGCCCATCTTGTGGATTCGATTTCGCCAGCGACCCTGCAGGCCGGCGCGGTAGAGGTGGCTGACGACCAGGCGGTCGTATCCCGAGCCATACTCGAAGACCTGCGCCGCCGCCTCGCTGACGAGGAGAGTGATGCGGGCGTCAGGGTGCGCCTTTCGCACGGCCGCCAGCGCGAACATCGATCGCAGCGCATCGCCCGGTCCGATGTCATCGAGCACGACCAGGATCCGCCTGAGGTCCCGCATCGTCAGCGGGCCGCTTGCAGCGCCAACTGGAGGCCGAGCCCGAGCTTCTTCCAACGCCCCGCACCTCCAGCCGATAGTGCGGTGATCAGCAGTGACGCGTCTCGGGAGTGACGCGAGCCACGGCAGGCTGCACACCCGTTGGGCTCGTGCTCGAGGAAGAGTGAGATCGCCTGCGCCAGCCCCGCCTGGCGGGAGCTCCTCATGATCCTGGCGCCCGAGGCCCTGACGGCTTGATCCGAGTTTGCCGGGCCGAAGGCGGCGCTTGCCTCCGCCAGCAAGCTCAGATCCGCGAACGAGTCGCCGATGGCAAACGCAAGAGCCGGCCGAGCGCGAGGCCGGTCGCCGGCCAGCCGCTCGGCCAGGGCTCGCACACCCTCTCCTTTATTAATGCGTGCCGGCACGATGTCGGTCTGGGCGAGGCCGTGGATGGCATTTATAGGATTCTCGGCGCGCAGCTCCTCGACCATCTCTTCGGGCAGCGGCTTTCGCGAATGAGCGGAAAGGAGGCTCGCGCGGACGGCCCGGCGGTAGCCACCGTCGACGTGTACCCCGGGGGTATTTTTCAGTCTGACCCTGATTCGCTCGAGGTCGGCAGCCTCACTCTTCTCCAGCAGCTCGATCACTCGCCCAGCGCCGTGGTCGTAAACCGCCGCTCCGTATTCGGCGACGCCGCCCGCGAGACCGAAAGCTCGACAGCGGTCGATGACTTCCCCGAGGCTGCGGCCCGATGCGATGACCGGGCGATAACCGTGGCGCATGAGCCGCCGCAGCGACGCGGCTCCCGATGGAGTGACACTGCTGTAGCCGAGCAATCCGGTTTCAAGGACACCATCGATGTCGATGGCGCAGAGCGGTCCCGTCGAGAGAGCTCTGGTGTCGGCCAGCAAAGTGCGAGCCAGGTACCGCTGGTCTGCCCGGGCTGCGGCGCGCGAAGTGCGGTCCGCCATCGCGACGACCGCGGCAGCATCCAGTGACTCGAGCCCATCCGCCGGTATGGCGCCCGCTTCGACTTCCGAAAGGAGCGACTCGAGGAAACGCTGGTGGCTGAGCAGGTGAAGCAGTTGGTAGAGAAACCAGCGTTCGGGTCGAATCGGTGTCGGAGAGCCGGCCTCGTACGCGCGGATGAGCCTTTCCTGGAATTCGTCGGACGGAGCTTCAGGATCAACGTCGAGCTCGTGATCGGCCGCGGCGACCGCCAGGTCGAAGATCGGGTCATATGAATAAAGCTGGTCGATCACGGTGTCCTGGTTGGAAAAGGCGCGCTCGTCGTAGTCGACCTTCACCAGCTGCCCAGTTCCTGATGAAGGTCGAGCAAACCATTGGGAGAGCGCCATGCTCCCGTCGATGACGCTCGGATCGCTCACTTTCAGCAATCTCTTGGCCGCGGCATGAAGCGCGGGTCTGTACAAAGCTCGCTGGCGCCCGAATGGCGTCCCAATAACGTCCGCGATCCTCTGCCAGATTGGATTCAAGCCGGCGGTTCGCAGGCTCTTGTCCTCAGTCGCCGTCAGCGCCTTGTTTCGTGCGGTGACGTACTCACCGATCGCTCGAGGCAGGTCCGGATGCCACGAGCCTTCGGCAATTCGCGTGGAATCCGGGAGCCAGGCGCGAAACAGCAGCCCGCCGCTGATGCCATAGAGTTCGGGCAAGAACCCAGCCAACGGCCGGCCAACTGCCATCGAGTGGTTCCCAAAGTACCCGAGGCCAACGCCCTTGACGTAAATGAGGTGCTCTCGCGAGCTACCGTTCCCTGCGTCGCAAAGGGTGGCGCGAAGCAGTGAGCGCACGTGGCGTCGCACAGGAGAACCTGCCTTGAGGTCGGAGCGGGGACCGAGGTCGAGCAGTTCGACGCGTGTGACATCTCCGACCTTGAAGTGCCGTGGTCCGTTCTCTTCGTTGACCGAAATTGTTCGGCCGTTGAGGATGGCGCGAAGAGTCGTCCGAAGTCGCTCGGGGTCGAGCAGCATCTGGACCTCCCACCGGTCAATCGGCAGAAGGAAGGCTTCATAGGACGCAATCCCACCGGGAAGCCGTTCGCCATTGGCCAGCAAGGGCAGCAGCAGCTTGAGTGATGCAGGCGCCAGCCCGGCGCCTTCCAGCGTCCGCGCGGTGCGCGCCAGCGACGCTCCGGTTTTCGGTGGGTCGTCCGTCAGCAGGACCATGCCGTTCCGCGCCGCCACCTGTCTCAATCGGGCCATCTCGTGGCTCAGCAGCCGCTGGCCGGGGCGCAACGTCATCGACACAACGTCTACGTAGCCGGCCCGAACCAGGAAATGGGCGTACAGCGGGGCCAGATAGCTCCCGGAGGTCCGCAGGCCAACGACGAGGATTGGTCGGTGTCGGTCAGGGTGTGTCGACGCGAACTGCTCGACGATGCGCGCCAGATCCGCGGGTTTCTGGTCCAGGCTGCGGAAGCATGTCGGGAGGCGAAGGACAGCGCGGCGCAGCTCGCGGGGCAATCTCGGTGCTCCCCGCAGGACCGCAAGAACCTCGACGGAGGGGTCTGAGGCTCCGTTCCGGTGGCCCGATTGCGAAGCGGCCGCCAGTAGTCGCACTGCACGATCGAGCTCAAGCTGCCAGGCGATCAGGCGGCGTTCGCCGCGACTCGACGTCCGCGCCCCCAGTGCGGCCGCCCTCACTTTTCGGCCGGCCGCCGCCAGCATGGCTCCTAGCGGCACCGCAGCCACAGTCTTGATGACGCGATCCAGCTCGGCGAAGTCGCGGTGGATGTAATCCTCGAGCACCTGGTTCATGCCGGCCGCAAGCAGAAACGCGTCGAGCCAGCCGTATCTGTACAACTCTTTGCCGAGAAGTTCCGTCAGCTCGTCGAAATCCAGGAGCAGGTCGTGGATGAGGAGAGGCGGCAACTGCTCGGCGGCGTGGGTTGATGCCGTCGGCGGTGCGGGCAGGGTCGAACCGGCTGCATATGCGTGCTTCATGGCCGGCCGCGCGGGCGCGGCCTGAAGTGAATTTAGATTCGGCCCGGCGGGATTGAAATGGGAACTTACCCGCCGCCGCGGGTCTCGCCCCGTCCAGGTCGGGACCGTCGCCTATGGGCCCCTGGGACGGCCGGCGGACGAACGCCCGTTTGCGCCCAGGACTTGACCAACAGCGCCTCGACTCGTTAAGGTGCGGAAACTGGCTCGGTATGAGTCTGAACATTTCTAAACCCTGAGCTGAATCCCAAAGGCAGCTCGAGTGCAGGGTTTAGACCCGACCCGACGTTAGACCGATCCAACGCATCTGCCGGCGTGCGGGGTAGCGCGCTGGCGACGGAGGAAGGAAATTTGGGGCGACTGAGACCCAGCACATTGACGCGCGCCGTCAAGCCTGTGTTGGTCCCGACCCGGAGGTCTCGCGGCTGGCGTGGGATCGCCGCTCCGATGTTGAGCCGGGTTCGAGGCCTGAGGGGCCCTGCGGCTCTGATGGTCATCGTCGCCCTGGTCGTCTTTGCGGCTGTTACCACTGTCGTGAACCCTCTGCGCACCTCGGCCGCCACGCTCTCGATCGCGGTTCAGGGCAATCACTTCGTCAACGGCAGCGGTCAGACGATCCGGCTGCTCGGCGTAAATCGCTCCGGCTCGGAGTACATGTGTGCCAGCGCCGGGGGCAATACCTTCGATGGCCCGTTTGACGACGCGTCGGTCGCCAGCATCGCAGCCTGGCACACGAATGCTGTGCGGGTGCCGCTCAACGAGGACTGCTGGCTGGGGATCAACGGGCTACCCAATGGGCAGACCGCTGCGAGTTATCAGCAGGCAATCATCGCCTTCGTCAATCTTCTCCATGCCCACGGTCAGTACGCCATCCTGGAACTGCACTGGAACAACGGTGGCACGGCCCAGTCCACCGGTCAGGAAGGAATGGCCGACGCGGATCATGGACCCGCGTTCTGGACTTCTGTAGCAGCTGTCTTCAAAGGTGATCCGGCAGTTGTGTTCGACCTTTACAACGAGCCGCACGACATCACGTGGGACTGCTGGAAGAACGGCGGATGTACAGATCCGGTAGGCGGTTTTACGGACGCCGGGATGCAGGCACTGCTCAACGCGGTCCGCGCCACCGGTGCCACCCAACCGATCATGGCCGGTGGCCTTGCCTACGCGAATGACATGTCCCAGTGGCTTACCTTCAAACCGACCGACCCCAACAACGCGCTGGTCGCGTCCGTCCACAACTACAACTTCAACCAGTGCATCACCGCGACATGTTGGGACAGCGTCTACAAGCCCATTGCCACCAGCAACCCGGTGGTTACAGGTGAGCTGGGTGAGAGCGACTGCGCGCACGGCTACATCGACAGCTACATGAACTGGGCCGACCAGAACGGCGTCTCGTACCTCGGTTGGGCCTGGAACACATACAGCTGCAGCACCTTCCCTTCGCTGATCAGCAACTTCACTGGCACGCCGACCGCTTTCGGGGTTGGTTTCCAGAGTCACCTGGCGGCGCTGGCCGGGCCGTCTCCCTCGCCCAGCCCGTCGCCTTCCCCGCCGCCCGGCCCGAGCTGTCCCGCGAGCTCAGCGGTGCCTTGCTACGACCACATCTTCACCATCGTCATGGAAAACCACTCCTACAACGAGGTCATCGGGGCTCCATACATCTCGAGCCTTGCCAGGCAAGGCGCGGTTGCCGGCAACTATGTAGCGACCGACCACCCGAGCCTGCCCAACTACGCCGAGCTCACGAGCGGACAGTCGTTCCCCAACGCGAGCAGCGACTGTGATCCCAGTTCGTCTTGCCAGTCGACCGCTCGCAACATCATCGATACGGTCACGGGCAGCGGACGGACCTGGCACTCGTACCAGGAATCGATGGGTTCATCTTGCGGTAAGTCCACCACCGGTAGCTACGCACCGAAGCACAACCCGTTTGTGTACTACACCGACATTTCGGCCGCCAGCTGCCAGGCCAACGTGGTCGATTACTCCAACCTGTCCAACGATCTCAAGTCGTCGAGCCTTTCCAACTACGTCTTCATCACACCCAACCTGTGCAACGACATGCACGATTGCTCGGTGTCGACGGGCGACACGTGGCTGTCGAACAACGTGCCGGCCATACTCAACTCTTCAGCGTTTACGAGCCAGAAGTCACTTCTCGTGCTGGTGTGGGACGAGGACGACTTCAGCCAGAGCAACCGGGTCGCGTGGATCGCGGTCGGCTCGGGCGTCAAGACGAATTACGTCTCGTCCGTTTCGTACAGCCACTACTCGTTCCTCAGGACGATCGAGGCTTCATGGGGCCTGCCGACGCTGACCACCACCGACGGCTCCGCAAGTGTGATGTCGGACATCTTTGGCAGCGTCACCGTCGCGCCGCTGGCGGCGACAGCCGGGGCCAGTCCGACGTCGGGGCTGGGCCCGTTGACCGTGAACTTCACCGGCTCGGCGTCAGGCGGCACGGCGCCATACACCTACTCGTGGAACTTCGGCGATGGCAGCGCCGCATCGAGCAGCCAGAACCCATCCCATTCGTACCCCGGAGCGGGTACTTTCACCGCCCAGCTGACCGTTACCGATAGCGCAGCGCACACGGCGAGCGCAAACGCGCCTGTCGTCACAGTCAGTGCCCCAATACCGCTTACTGTCACCGCGACTGCCAAGCCCCCAGCCGGCGACGCGCCGGCGACAGTCGCGTTCAGCGGGACGGCCGTTGGTGGCACTACCCCTTACTCATACGCCTGGACGTTTGGGGATGGGAGCAGCGGCACCGGCGCTACACCGAGCCACGTCTATGCCGTGGCGGGCAGCTACGTGGCGACGCTGACGGTGACCGACGGGACGGCGAAAAAGGCGACCGCCCAGGTCACGGTGGTGGTCTCTCCGGCGCTCTCGGTGAGCGCGGCGGCGAGCCCGCTGGTGGTCGACGTGGGGGATGGGGTGAGCTTTAGCTCGACCCCGACCGGCGGCCTGGCGCCCTACACCTACA
>WNGI01005268.1_pt1 | contig 11963 bp, 6 predicted proteins | sample 5400621 | NCBI WGS metagenome assembly WNGI01 (sample SAMN13153374, study PRJNA577476) | soil metagenome | isolation source: 20 cm soil or saprolite under Garry oak tree replicate 1 | place: USA:California | collected 2016-06-15
ACCGCACCGTTGGCGGCGCGAACGACGATCGGTTCGTACTCCGCCGCGGTCCGAAGCTGATCGTTGGCGGTGATGGTGATCGCGCGCTCGGTGCCGCTGAAGACACCAAGCGGTCCCACCGCGTTGGTATTGACGATAGCGGTGCGCACGTCCTCGAGCGCTAGGCCCATCGAAGCGAGCGCGATGGGATCGACGCGAACGCGGACGGCGGGCTGCTCCGCGCCGTTGACGGTGACCTCGGCTACGCCTTCGATTTGCGAGAGCCGCTGTGCGATCACGCTATCGGCGGCATCGTAGAGCACACTCGGCGGAAGGCTGCTGGACGTGAGCGCCAAAATCATGATCGGCGTCGCCGCCGGGTTGGATTTGCGGAACGTCGGCGATGACGGCAGGTCGGCCGGCAGATCCGTGAGCGCGGCGTTGATCGCGGCCTGCACGTCGCGCGCGGCGCCATCGATATTGCGGGCGAGATCGAATTGGATCGTGACGCGAGTCGAGCCCAGTGAGCTGCGGGAGGTGAGTTCGGTGACGCCGGCGATTTCGCCCAGCCGGCGCTCGAGCGGCGCCGCCACGGTCGCCGCCATCGTTTCCGGATCGGCGCCCGGCCGGCTGGCGGTGACGTTGATGGTCGGAAAATCCACTGTCGGCATGCTGGCGACCGGCAGGAAGCGGTAGGCCACCGCGCCCACCAGAAAGAGCCCGATGGCAAGCAGCGTGGTGCCGACCGGTCGGCGAATGAAGGGTTCGGAGAAGTTGGCGCCGCTCATGCCGTCACTCCGCGGCCGCGTGTCGCGAAGGCTTGGGCTCCTCCGGCAGGTCGAGCTCGGTCTGCAGCGGCGCCGGGCGGCTCAACCGCGTCTTCACGCGTTCCATCGCGAGATAGATGACCGGGGTGGTATAGAGCGTGAGCAGCTGGCTGAGCAGTAGCCCGCCGATGATGGTGATGCCGAGCGGATTGCGCAGCTCCGAGCCGGTGCCTGATTCGAACGCGAGCGGAATAGCGCCGAACAAGGCCGCGAGCGTGGTCATCATGATCGGACGGAACCGCAGCAGCGAAGCCTGGACGATCGACTCCCGCGGCGAGAGGCCCTGCTTGCGCTCCGCCTCGAGCGCGAAGTCGATCATCATGATCGCGTTCTTCTTCACGATGCCCATCAGCAGCACGATGCCGATGAGGGCGACGACGGAAAGGTCCTGCTTGTAGAGCATCAGCGCGAGCAGTGCGCCGACGCCGGCCGACGGCAACGTTGATAGGATGGTGAGTGGGTGGATGAAGCTCTCGTACAGCACGCCGAGCACGATGTAGATGGTGACCGCGGCCGCCAGGATCAGCCAGGGTTCGCCGGCGAGCGACTTGGCGAACTCGGCCGCGTCGCCGGAATAGCTGCCGATCACCGAGGTCGGCATGCCGATCTCGTGCTCGGCCTGCGAGATCGCCGCGACTGCGTCGCTGAGCGCGGCCTCGGGAGCGAGATTGAAGCTGATCGTGACCGCCGGGAATTGCTCCTGGTGAGCGACCACCAAGTGAGCGGTGGTATACTCATAGCGAGCGATGGCGCTCAGCGGCACCATCGCGGCGCCCGAGACCGTCGGAATGACGGTGGGCGAGGTCGAGGTCAGCGAGGTGGGCTGGGCCACTGCTTGGACGCCGGAGGCGGGAACGTAGAGCTTCGCCAGCGAGGTCGGATCGTTCTGGTATTCCGGTTTTGCCTCGAGGATCACGCGGTATTGGTTAGCCTGACCGTAGATCGTCGAAATTTGCCGCTGACCGAAAGCGTCGCTCAAGGTATCGACCACGGTTTGCATGGAAACGCCCAAGCGGCCGGCCGTTTCGCGGTCGATCTGAAGATCCATGCCAAGGCCGTTATCCTGCGCTTCCGAGGCGACGTCGCGCAGGACCTCGGACTTCTGCAGTTGCTGCATTAGACGCGTTGCCCAGTCGCCGACCTCGTTCGCGTCGGTGCCCGTGAGCGTGTATTGATATTGACCGCGGCTCAGCCGCGTCGAGATCTGGATGTCCTGCACCGGCCGAAAGAAGACGACGACGCCGGGAACCGCGGCAACCGCTCGCTGCAACCGTTCGATGACCGCGTTCACCGGCGCCTGGCGTTCATCGCGCGAGCGCAGCGTGATGGCGAGCCGACCGGCATTCGGCGTGGCGTTGATCGGCGTTACGCCGATGACGGAGACGACCCCGGTCACGTCGGGATCCTTGCGCATCGCGTTCTCGACCACGGCCTGCAGCCGCTTCATCTCCGTGAACGAGATCTCCTGCCCGCCTTCCATGACCGCGAAAATGAGGCCGGTGTCCTGCAACGGCAGGAATCCCTTGGGGATGATGATGTAGAGCCAGACCGTCGCGACGAGTGTGCCGGCCGTCACCAGCAGCGTGAGGGTCTCGTGGCGCAGCACCCAATCGAGGCTTCGCCGGTAGAGCTCCACCGAGCTGTCGATCGCCCAGTGAAATATGCGCGTGATGCCGAGGCTCGCAGATCCCGCCGCCTGATGCCGCAGCAGCCGGCTGCACATCATCGGCGTCAAGGTCAGCGAAACCACCGCCGAGGTCACCACGGCGATGGTCAGCGTGAGCGCGAACTCCCGGAACATGCGGCCGACCAGGCCGGTCATGAACAGCAGCGGAATGAACACCGCGATCAGCGAGACCGTGAGTGAAATCACCGTGAAGCCGATTTCGCTCGCGCCGCGCAGCGCGGCCTGGAACGGCTCCTCGCCGTTCTCCATATGGCGCACGATGTTCTCGATCATGACGATAGCGTCGTCGACGACGAAGCCGGTACCGATCGTCAGCGCCATCAGCGACAGGTTGTCCAGCGAAAAACCGCAGAACCACATGACCCCGAAGGTCGCAATCAGCGACAGCGGCAGCGCGACGCCGGCGATGATGGTGGCGCGGATGGTCCGCAGGAAGATGAGCACCACGGTGATGACGAGCGCCACGCTCAGGATCAGCGTGAATTGCACGTCGCGGACCGACGCGCGGATGCTGGCGGTGGCATCGTGCACCACGGTGAGCGTGGCGCCGATCGGCATCGAGCGCTGCAGTTTCGGCAGCTCGTTGTTGATGCGACGCACCGTCTCGATCACGTTGGCGCCGGGCTGGCGCTGGATGTCGACCACGACGGCGGGCATGCCCTGGTAAAAGCCGGCGACCTTGCTGTTCTCGAGCCCATCGACCACGTCGGCCACGTCGCGGAGTAGCACCGGGGCGGTGTTGCGATAGGTCACGATGATGTTGCGGTAGGCGTCGGCCGCGGTCAGCTGGTCGTTGGCGGCGATGGTGTAGGATTGGTGCGCCCCATCGAGCGCGCCCTTGGCCCCGGCGACGTTCGCCGCCATGATCACATTGCGCAGGTCCTCGAGCGAGATGCCGTAATTGGCAAGCCGAGACAGATCCGCCTGGATGCGGATGGCAGGCCGGATGTTGCCTTGTACGGTGACGCGTCCGACGCCGGAAATTTCGCTCAGCCGCTGCGCCAGCAGGGTGTCGGCGACGTCACTGAGCGCGCGCAGCGAGATGGTGTCGGAGGTGATCGCCAGCGTCACCATCGGCGCATCGGCGGGGTTCACCTTGGAATAGACCGGCGGGTAGGGCAGATTTCTCGGCAGCGTTGCTGCCGAAGCATTGATCGCGGCTTGGATGTCCTGCGCAGCCGCATCGATGTCGCGGCTGAGCTCGAACTGCAGCGTGATCTGGCTGATCCCGTACGAGCTCGAGGACGTCATCAGCTGCAGCGAAGGAATCTGTCCGAAATTGCGCTCGAGCGGCGCCGTCACCAGCGACGCCATCACGTCGGGGCTGGCGCCTGGAAGCTGGGTCGTGACCTGAATGGTGGGGAAATCGACCTGCGGCAGCGAGGAAACCGGCAGCGACATATAGCCGAGCATCCCGCCGAGCATCACGGCGATCCCGAGCAGCGAGGTCGCGATCGGGCGGTGGATGAAGGGCGACGAGACGCTCATGGGTTGGCGGCCGGGGGCCGGCCCGCGCTCGGACTACGCTTCGCTTTCTCGCCTGCGCGCTCGCCTGCGCGTGGGCCACGGGTTCCATCCGGGCGCGGCCGCGCCTCCGGCGTCGTGACCTGCCCGGCATCCTCCGCGCTCGACACCGCCACCTGCGTTCCCTCGGTGAGGCGGGCAAAGCCGGTGGTGACGACGCGCTCGCCTGCCTGCAAGCCAGTGGCGACCACCGCCTGGACGTCGTTCTGCTGCGTCAGCGTCACGCGCCGCACGGTGACGGCGTCGCCATCTTTGAGCACGTACACGAATGGCCCATTGGGACCGCGCTGGATGGCGGCGGTCGGCACCACGACCACCTGCCGCAGAGTATCGATGAGCACCCGCACGTTGACGAACTGGCCGGGCCAAAGCTGAAGATCGTTGTTGGGAAACTCGGCCCTGAGCTTCACCGTACCCGTGGTTTGGTCAACCTGATTGTCGATCACCGTCACCTTGCCCTTGTCGAGCGCGCTCTTGCCGTCGGCGGTCAAGGCGTCGACCGGCAGCTGGCCTTCGGCCATGCCTTTGGTGAGATCCGGCAAGTTCTGCTGGGGCAGGCTGAAGAAAACTGAGATCGGCCTGAGCTGCGTGAGGATGACGATGCCGGTGGCCTCCGCGCCGCGCACGAGATTGCCCACATCGATCAGACGGATGCCGGTGCGGCCGGCGATCGGCGCGACGATCTCGGTGTAGGACAGGATGGCGCGGGCGTTGTCGATCGCCGCCTGGTCGAGCTTGACCTGCGCCTCGAGCTGACTGACCAGCGCCCGCTGGGTATCGAGCTGCTGCTTGTTGACGGCGTTGGTCGCCGCCAGGCGGGTGTAGCGGTCCAGATCGAGTCGGGCATTGGCAAGCTGCGATTCGTCTTGGGCTTTCTTGGCGACGGTCTGGTCGAATGCGGCCTGGTAGGTCGCGGGCTCGATCTTGGCGAGCACGTATCCCGCGGGCACGTCCTGCCCTTCCGTGAACGATATGTTGATGATTTTGCCGTCGACCTGCGAGCGCACTGTCACGGTGTTGAGCGCTTTCGCGGTGCCCACGCCGTCGAGATAGACCGGAACATCGGCCGCACGCGCGGCAGTGGCGAGCACGGGAACGGGTTCGCTCGCGGAAGGGCCGCCGCGGCGGCTGCCCGACACCGCCGCCACCGTTTGCTGCCGCTGCGGCATGTAGTAGACGGCAGCGACGGCGGCGACGACGAGGCCGGCAATGAAGAAGACGGTGATTCGTCGTTTGAGCGTCATTGCACCACGTTCACACCGGCCGCCACTCCCGGCGGAAACCAGCCGCCGCCGAGGGCCTGAAACAGACTCAATACCGCCTGCAAACGCGCCAGACGTGCAAGCGAATAATTGTCTTCCGCGGTGAACAAAGTCTGCTGGGTCTGCAGCACGGTGACGAGATCAACGGTACCCTCACGCAGCCTCGCTTCCGCGAGGTTGAAGGCTTCTCGTGAACTCGTGACGACGATTTGCTGCAGACGCTCGCGCTCCAACGTGTCGGCGATCGCGATCAGCGCGATCTCCACGTCGCCGAAGCCGCCGAGAATCGTCTGGCAGTAGACCTTCAACAGCTCGTATTGCTTGCCTTGCGTCAATTCCAGCTGCCCCTCCAGCCGAAAGCCGTCGAGCACCGGCTGCGCGGCGTTGAGGGCGATGTTGTAGATGGCGTTCTGGGGCGTGAACAACAGCTTGAGCACGTTGCTTTCGTAGCCGCCTTGCCCGGTCAGCGAAATGCTCGGGAAGAAGGCGGCGCGTGCCGCCTCCACGCTGGCGTCGGCTGAGGCGAGGTTGGCCTCGGCGGCGCGGATGTCGGGACGCTGGAACAGCAGTTCCGACGGCAGCCCGGGGGTCACCCGCGGGATCGCCAGCTGATAAATATTGCCGCCCTTGATGACGACTTCGACCGGCGGCTTGCCGATCAGCACCGCGAGGATAGCGATGTTCTGGCGCAGCGTCTGGTCGAAAATGGGGATGTTCGCGCGCACCTGGGCAACCAGGCTCTCCTGCTGTGCGACATCGAGCTGGGACGCGGTGCCGGCGTCGAACCGTTGCTTGATCAACGTGAGAACCCGGTTGGCTGCATCGAAGTTGTTGCGCGCAATCCGCAGCCGATCCTGCGACGAAAGCACCTGGAAATAGGCGTTGCCGACGGACACGATGGTCGACAGAACGACGATTTCCTTGTTGAAGCGGCTGGCGACGGCGCTTTCCTCCGCCGCGCGCGAGTTGGCGCGGTTCTTGCCCCAGAAGTCGATTTCGTAGCTGGCATTGAGGGTCGCATGGAAGAGGTTCTGTTCCGGTCCGCCGCGGTTGCGAAAACGCTCTGCAAAACCGACAAAATCCACCTGCGGCAGCAGCGGCGCGCCGGTGATCTTGGCCTGCGCGTCGGCCTGCAGGATGCGCCCGATGGCGGCGGCGATGTCGAGATTGGCGATCTGCGCCTCCTCGATCAGATTGGTGAGTTCGCGCGAACGAAAGCTGCGCCACCAATCGAGCGACGGCGGCGCGGACTGCCCTTGCCCGGCGCCGTATTTAGGCGGGATATCGGGCGCGAGCTCCGGCCGCGTGGAAGTGAAAATGCACCCGGTCAGCATCGGCACGAGACATAATCCCACAAACACGACAAAGACGGGGCGGAGGCTGGTGGCTGCGGTCACCACAGCACGCGTGCGCCACTCGTCGAACATGGGACCGACTTTCAACGCTAGGACACCCGTCAAACGGGGCAGTAGCGTTAACGCAACGCACGCCTTCCCCCAGTCGCCCGATAACCAACTCACCATACTATCAACCCAACCCGGCCCGACCACTTAATTAAAAGACATGTTCGGGCTAAGGCAGCGCACGGGCCGGCCCCGAGGGGGGCCGTCCGTGGTTTTCAAGTAATTGATTTGAAACGATTTATCCGCAGGAAGCGCGGCTCTGCCAAGCTCAAGCCCGCGAGCCTTGGGCCGCGTGCGCGCTAGGCGGCGAATCCGGTCTTTGCGGCCTTGGCGGCGGCGAGATACCAGTCGAGGATCTCGGCGCCGTTCCAGTGCAGCACGCCCTCGAAGCGGCGCGCATGATCGTAAATCGCCTCGAGGTATTTGATGCGGTGCGGTTGGCCGCTGATATAGGGGTGGATCGCCAGCGCCATGATCTTGGCGCGGCTCTTCCCCTCGGCGTAGAGGCGATCGAACTGGTCGATCGCCCGCTTGGCGAGATGCTCGCTCTCGTGGTGCTGGATGATCATGATACCGATGTCGTTGATCTCGACAGTGTAAGGTAACGTGACCAGCGGCCCTTTGGCGGTGCGGATGACGGTCGGCTCGTCGTCATAGACCCAATCGCCGATATATTTCACGCCGGCGCTGACCAAGAGCTCCGGCGTTTCCAGCGTCTGGGTCAGGCCCGGTCCCAACCATCCCACGGGACGTTTGCCGGTGAAGCGCTCGAGGATGTCCATGGACCGATTGATCATCGCGGCCTGATCCTCGACCTTGTGAATCGGGATTTGATCGTAGGCATGGCCCATGAACTCCCAGCGCAGGCGTTTCGCTTCCTCAGCGACACGGGTGTAGTCCTCGCAGGTGCGCGCGTTGATGGCGAGCGTGGGCCTGATCCCGAGCCGCTCGTAAAGCTCGAAGAAGCGCCAGGCGCCCACTCGCATGCCGTATTCGTGCCAGCTCCAGTGCGGCACGTCGGGAAGCAGCGGCACGCCCGTGGGCGCCGGAAGGACTTGGCGCGGCATCGGCCGCCCGATGTCCCATACCTCGTAGTTGACGATGGTCCAGAACGCGAGCCGCGCATTGCCGGGCAGTTTGAGCGGCGGCCGGTCGACGATTGCCGAATAATCGCAGCGTTCCCGGGGCAGCATGGGGGTCGTCATGGGCTGGGCGCTCCATTGGGCTCTCGCGCCATGATAGGGCGCGCCGGCATGATGATCCACCGCGCGAGCCCGCCCGCCCCGCGGTGCGACATCTTCGCGGAGAAGACGCGTCGCCGAGCGGCTATGCTGCGTCCAATGCCGCACCCGATGAGGCGGAAAAGGGAATGGACCTGAGGAGTGGGCAGCCGCTAGCGGCGGGCCGCGACCGCGCGTCTCGTTGGCGCGACGAGCCGGCGCAAGCGCCGGTCGAGGATCGCGCCAAGCCGTGGCTCGCAGGCGCTGGGCGAGCGGCGGCCTCGGCGGCGCGCGTTCCACTCGCCGTCACCGTCGCGATCTTCCTGCTCGTCTTCCTGTTGCCGGTCTGGCCGTGGCTTTCCGGCGAGGTGACGATCCCGTGGGATGCGAAATCGCAATTCTTTCCGCAGGTGCAATTCGTCGCAAGCTCGTTGGCGCGCGGCGAATGGCCGTGGTGGTCGCCGAACGTCTTTGCCGGCTGGCCGCAGATTTCCGATCCACAGTCGCTCTTGTTCGCGCCGCTCTACGTCTTGCTGGCTGCCTTCAATGCCGCGGTCAGCCTGCGTGCCTTCGACGCCGTGACCTTCGCCTATCTGTTCCTCGGTGCGGTCGGGATTATCCTGTTGTTCCGCGATCGCGGCTGGCACGCGGGCGGCGCGCTCGTGGCCGCGATGGCATTCGCGCTCGGCGGTTCGGCCAGCGCGCGCATTCAGCACACCGGTCAGGTCGTCAGTCTGGCCTACCTGCCCCTTGCGCTCTGGCTGCTTGCGCGCGCGCTCGAGCGCTCGTCGTGGCGTGTGGGCCTGGCGGCCGGCGCGGTCGGCGGGCTGATGGCGATCGGGCGCGATCAGGTCGCCTTGCTTTCGCTCTACGTGCTCGCCGGTTTTGTGCTGGCGCACTGGGTGGCGGGCAAAGCGACGCTCGCGCGCGTGCGCGCGAGCATCAAGCCGCTGGCCGCGGTTGCGGTGAGCGGCTCGCTCATTGCGGCCGTGCCGATCATCATGACCACGCTCCTGGCGGCGCGCTCGAACCGTCCCGAGATCAGCTTCGCGTCAGCCGCGGCCGGCTCGATCCACCCCGTACACCTGCTGCAATTCGCCTTTGCCGATCTCTTCGGCGCGATGGACCCGAGCATCGACTACTGGGCGCCGGAGAGCTCGATCTGGGATGCCGCCTGGGGATCGCCGGGGCTCTATCTCTCCCAGAATATGCCGCTCGTCTACGCCGGCGCGCTGACCTTCCTTGCCGTGGTGTCATTCGGCCTCATTCGCGGCCTCGCCTGGGCGGGCGAGATCAGATTCTTCACCATCGCCGCGGCGTTCATGCTGCTCTACGCGCTCGGCGCGTATACGCCGGCCTTCCACCTGATGTACGACCTGCTGCCCGACGTGGCGCTCTATCGCCGTCCGGCCGATGCCACCTTCGTGCTGGTTGCCTTGATCGCGGTGATCGCTGGCTATCTCGTCCATCGTTGGCTCACCGGCGCGGTGGCGCCGGCCACGCGCTTGCAGCGGGCGCTCGAGATCGCGAGCGCGATCGCACTGATCGCCGGCGCTCTGGCGCTGGCCGCTTCCGTCGTCGGCATTCGGCCGGCGCTGGTTCCCGTGGCGACCGCGGTCGTCTTCACGGCCGCGGCGGTCGCGGTTCTCGTGCTGGCGCGTCGGCTCGACGCGCGCTCGCCCGTGGCCGCCGTCGCGCTGATCGCGACGTTCATGGCGCTCGACCTCGGCTGGAACAACGCTCCGCATGTTTCGACCGCGCTGCCGCCCGCCCGATTCGACGCGCTGCGTTCGAACACCGACGACGAGACGGTGCGGCTCCTCAAGACGCGGCTCGCCGGCGCCGCCGCGCCTGACCGGCGCGACCGCGTGGAGTTGATCGGGATCGAATATCACTGGCCAAACCTCTCGCTCGCGCAGGATTTCGATCACGTGTTCGGCCACAATCCGCTGCGGCTGCGCTGGTTCGAGGAGGCGACGCACGTGGGCGACACCGTCGCCGTTGCGAGTCAGCGCGTGTTTTCGCCGCTCTATCCCTCCTACCGTTCCGCCTTCGCCGATCTCCTCGGCGTGCGTTTTATCGCCACCGGCGCGCCGGTGGAGCAGATCGACTCCTCGCTCACGCCCGGCGATCTCAATTTCATCGCACGCACGAAGGATGCCTACGTCTACGAGAACCCGCGCGCGCTGCCCCGGGTGATGCTGCTCACGGACTGGCGCCTCGCCAATTTCGAGGAGCTCTTGCGCGCCGGCTGGCCGAGCGTCGATCCGCGTCGCACCGTGCTGCTCAAGAAGGCGCCGATCGGATTCTCGCGCAGCGCGGCCGCCGGCACGGTCGGCAGCGCGCGCTTGCTGCGTTATGCCAACACCGAAGTGGTGGTCGAAGCCGAGTCGCCGGCCGGCGGCATCCTCCTGCTTAACGATGTCTGGCACCCATGGTGGCGCGCGAGCATCGATGGGGCCGACGCCGAAATCCTCAAGGCAAACGTGATCTTTCGCGCCGTGGTCTGTCCGCGCGGGCGGCACGAGATCCGTTTCACCTTCCATCCCTTCGCCGGCGCCTTGGCCGAGGTGGTGGGCAAGATGACGCATAACGCGAGGCCGTAGGTTGCGCGCGGTCCGCAATCGAGCTTCGATTCTCAGCTGCGGCCGCAATGGCCACGCCGGCCATCTCTCGATGACCGCGTGGGTAAAATTGCCAGCGCGAGCTGCGCAGGCGTTGCGGTCGCGTGCGCGATTTTGTCAACGTTACGACCTGGACCCATCCTGCGCAGATCCCATAAGGTTGCATCTCACGTGCGCGTCGAGTCCCCCGCCTCTCGCTTTCCCCCGCAGTCGCCTCGGCCCATGACGGTATTTCGGCGAGTTTCGTCGCTCATCATGTTGGCGATGGCCTGGCTCTCGCCGGCGGCGCCGGCGCAGGCACAGGATTATCCGTCTCGCCCGGTCAAGGTGATCGTGCCATTCGGCGCCGGCGGTCCGACCGATATTTTCACCCGTGCGCTCGCCGAGGAGCTGCGCAAGGCGCTCAAGGAGCCGTTCGTGATGGAGAACCGGCCAGGCGCCGGAACCATCATCGGCTCCGAGGCCGCCGCAAAGTCTCCGCCCGACGGCTATACGCTGCTGATGATTTCTGCGACGCAGACGACCACCGAAACGCTCGTTCCCAACAAGTCGTACAAGTTGTTGCGCGATTTCGTGCCGGTCGCGTCGCTGCTCAATTCCGAACTGGTGATGGTCGTGCACCCCTCGCTCGGCGTGAACACGGTCAAGGAATTCATCGCGCTCGCCAAGTCGAAGCCTGGCGCGCTCAATTATGCCTCCTCGGGAGTAGGCTCGAATTATCACATGGCGGGCGAGCTTTTTAAGAACCTGACGGGCACGAATATCCTGCACGTCCCCTACAAGGGCAGCGCCGGCGCGCGCAACGACATCATCAGCGGGCAGATCGAAATGATGTTCGACTCGGTGCCGAGCATGGCTCAGATGATCCAGGTCGGACGGGTCAAGGCGCTGGGGACGACCGGAAAGGTCCGCTCGGCCATCCTGCCCGACGTGCCAACGCTGGCGGAGGCCGGTGTTCCCGGCTACGAAGCGACGATTTGGATCGGCGTGATGGCGCCGGCGGGAACTCCGCAACCGATCGTCACGTTGTTGAACACCGAGATCAACAAAATCCTCGCGCGCGCGGACGTGAAGGACGCATGGCAGAAGCTGGCCCTGAGCGTGGAGACGGCGGATGAGGCGTCGCGAATTCATAACCGGTCTCGGCGGCGCGGCGATCGGCTGGCCGCTCGCGGCACGCGCCCAGGGGGAGCGCATGCGGCGCATCGGTGTGCTCATGGGCATTGCCGAGAGCGATCCGGCCCGGCAATCCTTCGTGGCCGCGTTCACCGAAGCGTTGCAGGAACTCGGCTGGAGCATGCTACAGCCGACCAAATTCGAGTTGGTGATCAACCTCAAGACCGCGAAGGCGCTCGGGCTCGAGGTGCCGGATCGGCTGCTCGCTCTCGCCGACGAGGTGATCGAATAAACTAAAGTGACACGTCGAGAACGAGGAGT
>WNGI01004929.1_pt1 | contig 11960 bp, 7 predicted proteins | sample 5400621 | NCBI WGS metagenome assembly WNGI01 (sample SAMN13153374, study PRJNA577476) | soil metagenome | isolation source: 20 cm soil or saprolite under Garry oak tree replicate 1 | place: USA:California | collected 2016-06-15
GTGCCCGTTCCTGCCTGACGACCTCGCGGCGACGGTGGCACGCCTGGCTGGCCGGTAGCCGGGGACGACGCGGCAGCGGCTGCCGCCGAAGGCGCGGTCGCGGGCAGCAGTTGGCGGCGACTGATAGCGAGCCCGGTCCGGGCAGCGATCGCGCCGATGAACACGCTGATCACCCCGAGAACGAGGTAACTGTAGACGCGGTGGCCGGCGGGGTGCGTGGCGCCGATCCAAAGCAGTGCGGTCGATGCCACTGCCGCCCAGGAAAACGTGAAGGCCCACGTGCTGAGCGCGAAGCGCAGCCGCAGGTAAATCGGCAGCAGAGGCAGCTGAGCAAGGACCATCAGCAGGCCGTAGCCCGCGAGAGCGGCCGCGAACAGGTCAGTGCGTCCCGGCCTGAGCGCGAAGTAGGCCACGCTCGCTACGGCGGCTGGGGCAACTTCGATCGCCATTGTCGGGGCGAGCGCGGCTGGGAGCGCCGGGCGGAAGAACAGCCGAGCCAGGATCATCGAGCCGAGGATGAACCAGCAGATCAGGCCGAGCCCCAGCGACATCTCGGCCAGCAGGCGCTGCCCGACGACGGCCGCGCTGCCCGACGCCACGAGGCCGCCGGCCACGGTGGGCAGGAAATATCCGGGGTGCAGCCGGTCAAAGTTTAGGCTGCCGTAGATCCAGGAGCCGGTGAACCAGCCGCCCAGCAGGACGGTGAGCACCAGGAAGATGTCGACCAGCACCCGGCCGGCCGTGGCGGCGTGCGGCGCGATGCCGGCAGCGGCCAGCAGCATGGGCGTGATCACCGCCAGCGATGCGAACGGCCCCGCCACGTTGTCGCGCAAATCCGCGCCGAAAGCGCCCCGAGTGGTCGCGGCATAGCGCAGATACAGGCTGATGCCAGCGAGCCAGGCCACGGCGGACAATGCGAGAATGACATCGCTAACCCACCGAGGCGCCAGTCCCTGTCCCGCGGCGAAACCCCACGCCTCACCCAGCCCAGCGAGGCCGAAGCCGATCCCGAACAAATTCAATGGAACACGCGTTGCGGACATCGCCTCTCCTCATCGCTGCGGGCTCAGGCTGAACGGCCCTTCGAGATCATGGTCGCGCTTGCCCGGCGCGGCGTCTTCACCGCCAGCGGGGGTCCTCAGAGCCAGCTACCAGGAACATCGGTCGTCTGGGTAGCTGCAACGCTGCATGAAGCGTGGCTGAAGCAACCGGGGCAGCGCCACGGCCAGCGACTACATTTTCGCTCTTGCGTTTGGCGTCGTCTTCCAGTATTTCGCGATCGCGCCGATGCGCGGCCTCGGGCTGAAGGACGGCCTGATTGCGGCGGCCAAGGCGGATTTCATCTCGCTGAGCGCGTTCGAGGTTGGCCTGTTCAGCCGGATAGCGTTCGTGCTGTTACCGGCGCCGCACCATCTCATGCCCAGTTCGGCCGCCTACTGGCTACTCACCCCGACCTCGTGACCGCGGATGCGTTTCTCCCGGCTGAGCATGGCGGGCAGCGGGCGCTGCGGCGCAAGCCCGCTTCCGCTGGGCGAGGCAGACGACAGTATTAATGGCCGGTTAGGTTAGGGAGCGCCACCGCAGGGCGCGGGGTTACCGAGCCGCGCGGAAGGTGACGATGGAAGTCGTCAGATTCGTCACCCTGGGCCGTGGCCGGCCTCGTCCGGTGGGCCGGCGGTCGGCTGCACCGGTCTGCTGGGGCCGTCGAGGGGCAGGGCGATCTGCAGGGTGGTGCCCGCCCCGGCCGGGCTCTGCAACGAGACCCGGCCGCCGAGCGCCTCCACCCGGTCTTTGAGCCCGACCTAAGCCATTGATCCCGAACGAGCCGTGGTGCTCCCTCCCGGCGGCCCGCCGTGCCCGGTTACAGCTAGCCGGTAGCGGGAATGGCCGCCTGCCGGGACGACGAAACCGGGCCGATGCTTCATCGTTGGCGGTGTGCGGCACGATACGGAGGTAACCGAATGTCGGCAGTCCTGATCCAGTCAGTGGTAAGCCTGCCCGAGTCCACTTTCCCGCCGCTTGCCGTCGGCTTCATGGGCCTGGGGACGGGCTACCTGATATACGGCCCGCAGGAGCCGCTCTGACTGCTCCGATGCAGGCAGGCTCCTGCGGGACCGGAGGATAGTGATGCGCTTTGCCGACGTGGTGGTGGCCGTCGGCGCCCGCGCCGGCGCCGAGGTGGTCCCGGCCCGGGGTCAGATGGCGACGACTCTCGGGTTCCACATCATCCTGGCCTGCCTGGGGATCGCGTTCCCGACGATCGTGCTGCTGGCCGAGTTCGTCGGGCTGCGCCGCTCCAACGTGGTGGCCCTGACGCTGGCGCGGCGCTGGTCGCAGGCCATGGGGGTGCTGGTCGCGGTGGGCGCGGTCACCGGGACGGTGCTGTCGTTCGAGATGGGCCTGCTGTGGCCGGGGCTGATGCGCCAGTACGGGGCCGTGCTCGGATTCCCGTTCGGTGTCGAGGGTTTGTTCTTCTTCCTTGAGGCCATCTTCACCGCGATCTACCTGTACGGCTGGCGGCGCCTTCCCGGCTGGGCGCATTTCTGGACCGGGGTGCCGATCGCGGTGAGCGGCATCTTCGGGGCGATGTCGGTGATCGCGGTCAACTCGTGGATGAACCAGCCGGGCGGCTTCACCGCCAGCGGGGGACGGATCACCTCGATCGACCCGTGGCAGGTCTATTTCAACCACGCGGCCCTGTACGAGATGCCGCACATGATCCTGGCCGCCTACATGGTCACCGGGTTTCTCGTCGCCGGGGTGTACGCGGCGGGCATCTGGCGCGGACGGCGTGACCGCTACCACTACACCGGGTTCGCGCTCGGGTTCGTCCCGGCCGCGGTGCTCACCCCGTTCCAGATCTTCGTCGGCGACACCGCGGCCCGCGCCATCGCGTCGGACCAGCCGGTGAAGTTCGCGTCCATGGAGTACGTGGCGCACACGGGACGGCAAGTGCCCGAATGGCTCGGCGGCGTCTACATCAACGGACACATCTACGGCGGCCTGCGGATCCCGTACATGGATTCGCTGCTGGTCGGGTTCGGCCCCGGCACGAAGGTGACCGGGTGGGACAGCGTCCCGGCGGCCGACCGGCCGCCGGTGGCGTGGCTGATCCACCTGTGCTTCGACGTCATGGTCGGCCTGGGATTCTTGCTGCTGCTGGCCGGGCTGTGGGCGCTTTACGAGTGGTGGCGGCATCGCAGGCTGCCGCGGCAGCGGCTGTTCTGGGTGCTGGGCGCGGTCAGCGGCCTGGCCGCGATCGCGGCCATGGAGTGCGGCTGGGTGGTCACCGAGGTGGGCCGCCAGCCGTGGGTGGTCTACAAGCTGCTGACCACCACGGCGGCGGCCACCACCAACGGCGGCGTCATCGCCAGCCTTACCTTCGTCATCGTCTTGTACGCCGTGCTGGGCGCCGCGACCATCGGGATCCTGCGGATCCTGGCCCGGCGCTGGCGACGCGGCGGCCCCGAGCCCGAAGTCCCCTACGGCCCGCCGCCTGCCCTGCAGGAGCAGTCCGTACGCGGGGTCGAGTCATGATCTCGGACGCGGTCGGGGGCATCCTGCTGGCCTCGGTCACCCTGTACGCCGTCCTGGGCGGGGCCGACTTCGGCGGCGGCCTGTGGGACCTGCTGGCCGGCGGCGACCGGCGCGGCCGCGAGCCGCGCCGGCTGATCGAGGAGTCGATCACCCCGGTGTGGGAGGCCAACCACGTCTGGCTGGTCTTCGACCTGGTCATCTTCTGGACCGCGTTCCCGCACGCGTTCGCCGCGGTGATGACGACGGCCGCGCTGCCGCTGTGGCTGGCGCTGGCCGGGATCGTACTGCGCGGCGCGGGCTTCGCCTTCCGCAAAGAGGTCTCCGGGCTCGGCGCGCAGCGCGTCCTCGGCGCGGCCTTCGCCTTCTCCTCGCTGCTGGCGCCGTTCTTCATGGGCACGGTGATCGGCGCCATCGCCACCGGCCAGGTGCCCGCCGACGCCAGCCACGCCAGCCTGTCCGCCTGGACCAGCGCGACGTCGCTGCTGACCGGCTTGCTGTTCGTCGGCGCCTGCGGCTACCTCGCCGCTGTCTACCTCGTCGGCGAGGCCGCCCGCCGCGGCGACCACCGCCTGCGGGCCTACTTCACCCGCCGCGCCCAGGCCGCCGGGATCGTGGCCGGGGCGCTGTCGCTGGCGGTCCTGGCCGAGCTGCACAGCTCGAACCACGCACTGTTCAGCCGCCTGACCGGGCGGGCGCTGCCGTTGGTGATCCTCGCCGGGCTGTGCGGCCTGGCCGTCCTGGCCCTGCTCACCGCCGGCCGGCCGCGCGGCGTCCGGGTCCTCGCCGCGGCCGGCGTCGCCGCCGTCATCTGGGGATGGGGCGTGGCCCAGTACCCGGTGCTGCTGCCCGGCACCAATGTGACGCTGAGCAACGCGGGCGCCCCGCCCGCCACCCTGGTCGCGATCGTCGTCCTGTTCGTCGTCGCCGTGGTAATCGTCGGCCCGTCGTTCGGGCTGCTGTTTTCCCTGCAGGGCCGCCGCCTCCTGTACTCGGACGACGACTCCGGCGCGGCCCTGGCCCTCCAGCCCCTGCCGTCCGCGGAACCGCTGGTCCAGCAGCCCCGGCCTACGGAGGCGTCCCCCGCCGTCAGGATCGCGGTCTTCGCCTTCGTCGTCGTCGATGCCCTCCTGCGAGCCCGCCGCCGAGCCCGCTGAGCCCTTTGGTCGCGGGCCGCCGCCCCTGATCGGTATCCAGCCTCCGCTGGGGCTCTACTAACGCCGATTTCCCGCGGATCCTGTCTCGCCCTGTTCGCGGAGGCGCTGGCGTTGCGGCCCGACGGTGTACTTCGGGTCCCGGGCACCGGCCCGCCCGGCCTCGAAGACCCCGAACCGGGTCAGCGCCGAGGCGGCCATCAGCGCCGCCCCGGACAGCGCCGCGGCCGCCCGCCCCCTGCCCGCCAGCCCCGTGCTGGCCAGCCCCGTGCCCGCCAGCCCCGCGGCGGTCAGCACCTCGCTGGCCCTCATCATCGCCCCCGCCCGTCCCTTCTGATACGGTTCGGCGGCGGCCGGGCCCAGGCGGCGCAGCAGCAGTCTCTTGACGGTGAGCTCGGCCGCGGCCCCCAGCATGGCGAACCTAGCGGCCTGAGCGGCCTGTCCGGGGCTGACGGCCAGCATGCCCAGGCCTCCCGCGGCGGCTGTCGCGGATCCGGCGAACAGGAACGGCATCTCACGGTGACCCTCGTGCCAGGCTGGCACCGCGGTGTCGCACAGCAGCACCGAGGTGTACGTCGCGACGGCGGTGCCGAGCACGGCGGCGGGCAACGTGGCGGCCAGGCCGGCCCGCGGCAGCTTGCCCGTGACGGCGGAGGCCGCGGCGCCCAGCGCGAGCGGGGTGTAGGCGGACAGGATCCAGGTGCCGACGCTCATCGGCGAGGTCACCTTGAGCACTCGCAGCATGTTGATGAACCGGGCGGGCCGGCCAAGGTCGTGCACCAGCGCCGCCATCGACAAGCTGATCGCGCCGGCCGCGCCGGCCTTCGACGCGCGGGCCAGTTCCGGATGACCAGACAGCTGCGCGGCCGCGGCCAGGGCGGACGAGCACCCGGCCAGCCCGCCGAGGAACAGGTAACTGGGGATGTCGGATCCCCACACCGTCTCCTTCAGCACCGGGCGGCCGTAGTAGGAGGCGAAGCCGGCCTCCGGCACCATCGGCTTCTCGCCGCGACCGCCGCCCTTCATGACCGTCCCGTCAAGCCCACGGCGACGGCGGCGGCGGCGATGCTCGCCGCGGCCAGAGCGGCGTTGCGCCACATGCGGGGCAGATCGCGCGTTGTCACCACCGGGTCCGGCGGCAGGCCGTACACCTCGGGCTGGTCGAGCAGCAGGAAGAAGGCGCCGGTGCCGCCGACGCCGTCGCCGGGATCCGCCCCGTAGAGTTGCGCTTCCGGCCGGCCCGCGTCGTGCAGCTCGGTTACCCGCAGTTGCGCCCGCTCCCGCAGTTCATCCAGCGGCCCGAACTGGATGGACTCGGTGGGGCAGGCCTTCGCGCAGGCCGGCATCAGCCCGTCACCGATCCGGTCGTAGCACAGGGTGCACTTGTGCGCGCCCCCGTCCGACTCGCGCCGCGCGATCACGCCGAACGGGCACGCCGACACGCAGTACCCGCACCCGTTGCAGACATCGTCCTGGACCACCACCGTGCCGAACTCCGTGCGCATCAGCGCACCAGTCGGGCAGACATCCAGGCAGGCCGCCTCGGTGCAGTGCTTGCACACGTCGCTGGACATCAGCCAGCGGACGTCGTGGCCGCCGTCGGCGGGCGGTTTCTCGATGAACGCCACGTGCCGCCACGTCGAGGCGCTAAGGCCCGCAGTGTTGTCGTAGGACATGCCGGTCAGCAGGAGCCCGTCCTCGGGCACGGCGTTCCATTCCTTGCAGGCGACCTCGCAGGCCTTGCAGCCGATGCACACCGAGGTGTCGGTGAAAAACCCCATCCGCGGCGGGTGGTCGGCATACCCGGCCCGCGCGGCCGGGTCGAGGCCGGGTCCCGCGGTGCCGGTGCTCGGGTCGGCCGGTTGGATGTCCATCCTCACATCTCCGTCCCGGTCTCGTCGGTGATGCCGGCCCGCTGCTGGTACGCCCGCACCAGATCGCGCAAGGCTGCACCCCGGGGCCGCCGCCCGGGACGGATGTCGCACGCCATGGCCTTGACCTCCTGGATGTGCACGTTCGGGTCCAGCGCGAGGTGCGCCAGTTCGTTGGCGGCGTCGCCGGCCGTGAGCCCGTTCGGCCCCCAATGCCAGGGGAGCCCCACCTGGTGCAGCGTCCGGCCCTGTACGGTAAGTGGCCGGATCCGTTCGGTGACCAGCACCCGGGCTTCGATGGCGTTGCGCGCCGTGATGATCGTCGCCCAGCCGAGGTGTTCCAGGGCGCGCTCGGCGGCGAGCTGCGGTGAGATCTCGCAGAAGAACGCCGGCTGTAGCTCGGACAGGTAAGGCAGGAACCGGGACATGCCGCCGGCGGTGTGGTGCTCGGTCAGCCGGTAGGTGGTGGTCACGTACGGGAACACCTCGGATCCGGGTTGGTCCCCGCTCGGCTGGTACCGGTTCTCCCGGTGCCGGATGATCTGCCGGACCGGGTTGTGCTGCTGACCGTAGAACAGGTTGCGGAACGGGGATTCCTGGGGCTCGTAATGCGCGGGCAGCGGGCCGTCGGTCAGCCCCGCCGGAGCGAACAGCCACGCCTTGCCGTCAGCCTGCATGATGAAGGAATCGGCCCCGGAGATCGCGTCGACGCCGGTCGCCCCTGGGGGCGGCCGGTAGGACGGGGAACGGTCGGCGATGAAGTCCGGCACGTCGTCCCCGGCCCACCGCCGGTGCTCCTCGTCCCACCAGATCAGCGCCTTGCGCTCGCTCCACGGCCTGCCGCCGGGGTCGGCCGACGCCCGGTTGTACAGCACGCGCCGGTTTGCCGGCCAGGCCCAGCCCCAGTCCGGGGCCACCAGGTTCTGCTGCCGCCACGGCTTACGGCGGGCGGCCTGGTTGACCCCGCCGGCCCGGACGCCGCAGTAGATCCAGCAGCCGCACGCCGTGGAGCCGTCGTCGGTGAGCTGGGTGTACGACGACAGCGGCTGCCTGCGCGGGCCCCACCCGTTGATCTCCGCGAGAACCGCGTCGGCGTCCGGATCGCCCAGGGCGCCGGTCGTCGGGTAGTCCCAGGTGAGGTCCTGCAACGGCCGGTCCGCCTCCTCGGTGGAGGCGGCCAGCTTCTCCCGGATCCGGCGCCCGAGGTGGTAGGTGAACCACAGGTCGCTGCGGACATCGCCGGCCGGCTCGACGGCCTGATGGTGCCACTGAAGCAGCCGCTGGGTGTTGGTGAAGCTGCCGGCCTTCTCGGTGTGCGCCGCGGCGGGCAGGAAGAAGACCTCGGTCCCGATCTCCTCGGGACGCATCTCGCCGGACTCGATCTCGGGGCCGTCCTTCCACCAGGTGGCGCTCTCGATCATCACCATGTCCCGGACCACCAGCCAGTCCAGCTTCGCCATGCCAAGCCGCTGCATCCTGGCGTTGGCGGAGCCGACCGCCGGGTTCTGGCCGAACAGGAAGTAGCCCTTGCAGGTGCCGTCCAGCTGCGCCAGGACCGTCTCGTAGGTGCTGTGACTGCCGGTCAGCCGCGGCAGGTAGTCGTAGCAGAAGTCGTTTTCTGGCATCGCGGCCTCGCCCCACCAGGCCTTCAGCAGGCTGACCAGGTACTCGCGGGTGTTCGCCCAGAATCCTCGCGGTACGGACTCGGCCTGCACATAGGCGTCGAGGTCCTCGTTGCCGTCCGCGAACGGCATGGGCAGGTAACCGGGTAGCAGGTCGAACAGGGTGGGGATGTCCGTGGAACCCTGGATGGAGGCGTGGCCGCGCAGGGCGAGGATTCCGCCGCCGGGCCGGCCCATGTTGCCGAGCAATGCCTGCAGGATCGCCGCGGTACGGATGTACTGCACGCCGACGGTGTGCTGAGTCCAGCCCAGACTGTAGACGAACGCGGTGGTGCGGTCGCGGCCGGAATTGGCCGTGACCAGCTCGCACACCTGGGCGAACAGGTCGTGTGGGACGCCGCAGACCTGCTCGACCATCTCCGGGGTGTAGCGGGCGAAGTGCCGCTTCAGCACCTGGAACACGCACCGCGGATGCTGCAGCGTGTCGTCGGTGTCCGGGCTGGGGTGGGCGGCGGCCCCGCCGGAGCCGTGGGATTCGCCGCGTCCTGACCGCCGCAACTGCCCCCGGATACGCTGCTGCGTGTCAGGATCCAGATGCTCACCGCTGGCTGGCTTCACGACATCCTCCCCCTGGTAGCGCCAGGTGTCGAAGTCGTAATACCGGTGCTCACGGTTCAGGCCGGAGAAGATCCCGTCAAGGTCCTCGGTGTCCGCGTAGTCCTCGGTCAAGATCGTGGCCGCGTTCGTGTAGGCCAGCACGTAATCCTTGAAGTACCTGCCGCTGCTGAGCACGTAGTTGATCAGCCCGCCCACGAACGCGATGTCCGCTCCGGCCCGGATCGGCAGGTACAGGTCGGCCACCGCGCTTGTACGGGTGAACCGCGGGTCGACATGGATCAGCGTGGCGCCGCGGGCCTTCGCCTCCATCACCCACTGGAAGGCGACCGGATGGCACTCGGCCATGTTCGAGCCCTCGATGAGGATGCAGTCAGAATTGACCAGGTCACGAGGGAAGTTGGTGGCCCCGCCGCGGCCGAAGCTGGTCCCCAGACCGGGGACGGTCGCGGAGTGTCAAATACGGGCCTGATTCTCGATCTGGATCGCGCCCAGCGCCGTGAACAGCTTCTTGATCAGGTAGTTTTCCTCGTTGTCCAAGGTGGCCCCGCCCAGGCTCGCGAAGCCGAGTGTCCGGCGGGTCCGGGCCCCGTCCACCTCCCACTGCCAGCCGTCCCGGCGGGCCGCGATCACCCGGTCCGCGATCATGTCCATCGCGGTATCCAGGTCCAGATCTTCCCAGTCCGTGCCGAACGGCCGCCGGTACCGCACCTGGTACTGCCGGGCGTCCCCCGTGGTGAGCTGCAGGCTCGCCGACCCCTTGGGGCACAGCCGCCCGCGGCTCACCGGCGAGTCAGGATCGCCCTCGATCTGGATGACCTTCTCGTCCTTGACGTAGATGCTCTGGCCGCAGCCAACCGCGCAGTACGGGCAGACCGACCCCACCACCTTGTCGGTATCGCGTATCCGGGGTGCCAGCCGGTCGCTGCGCCCGCTCTTGACCGCCGCCCCCAAGCCCAGCCAGTCCCGCTCCGCCGCCTGCCGGAAGACCGGCCATGACCCTATCCACCTACGCGTGCCCATCGAGGCATCCCTAGAGACGTGGTGTCCATGCTGCTTACAGCCCTACGATCGCGCACCGGCGCGGCCCCGTCTGCCCAGCAGGCGGTAATCCTCGCTACCTGCTAGCGGTAATGCGGAACAGGAACCGCAGGATGAGCGCACCGGCGCTGTTCACGCACTGGCCCGGCCGATGACGATGTCGTGCAGCGCCTCGTCGCCGTCGGCGATGATCTCGGAGTCCACCCGCAGGCCGGTGACCGGGCACAGGTACTCGCGGTACCGGACGAGGTAGCCGGCCCGGCCTTCCCGGGTGGCGAACTCCGGGGCGACCGTGCGCAGCGGGCGTTCCAGCACGGCGCAGCCGTCCTTGAAGTTGCCGCTGGCCGGGGCGAGCACCGCGCGGCCGGTGACGGTCACGAACGCCTCGGGGCGGCCGTCACGTTCCACCAGGGCCAGTTCGCCGGCCAGAACCCGTAGCGGTACGCCGGCCGGGACCGTGGCAGGCGGGCCGGCGGGCGGTACGGCATCGGCGAGCCGGGAGGCCAGGCGCTCGGTGCGCAGTTTCTGGGTCTCGCTGTCACCGGGCACCACGCCGTACACCCGCTCGGCCGCGTCGGCCGGCAGCGCCCCGGTGGCGACGTCGGCTTCCACCAGGCCGGGATCCCGGGCTAGCGGGTCGCCGAAGCCGGGGGCGTTCGCGCCTGTCCATTCCCACGCCGCGTCGGCTCCCATCATGAGCATCGGGCCCTTCGCCTCGACCTCGGCCTCGGCGCCGCCGATCGCGTCGAAGTCCTGCGGTACCTCCCCGGCGGCGAGCCGGGCGACGACGTCGGTGCCGTGCCTGAGCCGGAAGTGCCCGGCCGAGCCGGGATTGGCGCCGAATGGCCCGACCGCCTTGGGGAAGGACTCGTCCACGTACACCGCCGCGGCCAGGCCCGGGACGGTCCACGGGATCCCGGCTTCGACGAAGCCGCGCCCGCCGCGGAACCGCCCGGCGCCATCCGCGCCGGCCTTCAGCGCCCGCCGGTAGAGGGACAGCATCGGCCAGAGCAGCTCGAGCTCCTCGATGTTGCTCGCGGTGCCCTCGGGAATCCAGAAGTGGCCGCCGAAGTCGACGCCGTCGCCGGCCGGCGACGCGGCCAGCGAGCCGATCATGTTGTCGGCGTTGGTCGCGACGAACGGCTCCCCTGTCGGGTGCACGCCGCCGGAGATGAAGCCGTAGAACACCGGATGAGCCGGGCCGATCGCGAGCCTGGCCACCTCCGGCTCGGCGCACGCCAGCATCTTGCCGATCACCGTGCCGGACAGGCTGATCAGCGTTTCCATCGTGTAGATGCCGGCCGGGCTAACCGCGGCGGGAAAGTCCGCGCAGGACAACGTGCCGGGTACCGGCTCGAAGTGCACCCGCCGGTACACGCCGCCGTAGGCGCCGGCCAGGTCGGCGGTGAGCGACGCGGTCAGCGCGGCGAGGAAAGCACCGGAGAAACCGGCGTAGGTGACGTTGATGGAGCCGGCCTGCGGGTCGGTTCCCGCGTTGTCGACGTAGAGGTGCTCGCCCTGCTTGCGCACGGTGACCTGGTAGGTGTAGATGCCGGAGTCACCGGTGCGCGCGGCCTCAGCGTAAAGCCGGTGGCTCCACCGGCCGTCAGGGATCTTCGACAACCGTTGCGCCACCGTCCGCTCGCCGGCGTCGAGCACCCGGTTCATCACGGCCTTCACCGCGTCCGCGCCGTACCGGTCGACCAGCGCGGTGATCCTCTCCACGGCCACCCGGTTCGCCGATATCGCGGCGCGCAGGTCCATGTGCACCTCGGTCGGCACCCGCGACTGGCGCAGGAACATCCCCTCCAGGTCCCGGCGCACCTCCCCGCGGCTGACCAGCTTGAACGGCGGGAAAGCCGGCGGGTCGGTGAAGATGTCCGCCGCGTCCACGCAAAAGCTGCCCATCACCGAGCCGCCGACGTCGGCGTGGTGCATGACGTTGGCCACCCAGCAGAACAGCTCGTCGCCGACGAACACCGGCGCGGCCACGATCGTGTCCGGCTGATGCGGGGTGCCGACGTACGGGTCGTTGGACACGAACATGTCGCCGGGCTCGATGCCGGGGTTCCCGGCCCGGTTCTCCAGGATCCACTTGATGGTCAGCGCCTGGGCGTTGGAGA
>WNGI01014288.1_pt1 | contig 11959 bp, 10 predicted proteins | sample 5400621 | NCBI WGS metagenome assembly WNGI01 (sample SAMN13153374, study PRJNA577476) | soil metagenome | isolation source: 20 cm soil or saprolite under Garry oak tree replicate 1 | place: USA:California | collected 2016-06-15
GCAGAATAATCGCACGCCGTGGTCGATGACCGAGCCCGGCCTCAATGCCGCCAGCACGCCGAGCGGCACCGCAGACACCAGTGCGATCAGGAGCGCCGTGAAGGTGAGTTCGAGCGACGCCGGCAGCCGCTGGCGCAGATCGGTCGTGACCAACTGCCCGGTCATCATCGATCGACCGAGGTTGCCGCGGCCGACGTCGTAGAGATAAAGCATCAGATGATCCGGCACCGGCTTGTTGAGGCCCATCTGTTTGCGGATGGCCTCGATCTCCTCCTTGCCGGCACTCGGCCCGGAGGCGAAGAACACCGCCGGATCGCCCGGTAGCACCCGCATCAGAAGGAAGGTGAAGACAAGCACGCCAAACAGGGCCGGAAGCGAGGACAGGAAGCGCTTTCCCGCCCGTATCATGGTTGCGCCAAAGGCCGCCATGATGCCGACCGATTACTTGCGGCTGAGGTCGCGATAATCGACCTGGCGGTGAAACTCGTAGGTGTAGCCTTCGACCGAGGGCACCATCACCGCGTCCTGGTTGGGCTGCCAGAGCGGGATCTGCGGCATCGCGCTGAAATGGATGGCGTTGAGCTTCTTGCCGTCTTCCTCGTACTTGGCCTTGTCGGGCTCGAAACGGGCCTCCTGTGCGATCGCGACCAGCTCTGGATTGTCGATCGAACTGTAGTTCCAGCGCTGATTGCCGGTGTAGAAATTGCGGTAGAAATAGTCGGTCGAGGGCAGCCAGGCGACGATACCCTCGGTGAAGAAGGGAAGCTTCTTCTCATTGATCTGCGTCGACATCTGCGCATCCGGCAGTTTCTGGATATCGACCTTGATGCCGATCTTGGCAAGCGATTCCTTGACCAGGGCGGCCATTGGTTCGGCGGTCGAAGCCTGGCCGACATTGAAGCTGAACGTGGTCGAGAAGCCGTCCGGGAGATTGGCCGCCCTCAGATAATCCTTGGCCTTCTCGAGGTCGAGTTTCACCGGCTGAGGAATCGGATAGGCGCCGCTCGACGGCTTGTCATCCGCCCAAGTCGCGCCGAACAGCGGCGCCCCACGGCCGAACAGAGCCGCCTTGAACATGTCGTCGTAGGGCAGCGCAAAGGCAACGGCGCGGCGCACGTTGATGTTGTCGAAGGGCGGGATCTGATTGTTCATCGCAACGAAGGTGACGGCATTGTATTGCGGCGTCGAGATCACCTTCAGCTTGCCCTTTCCCTCAAGCGACTGGACGTCACTCGCCTGCAGATCGATGACGAGATCGGCGTCGCCGCGCTCGACCAGGTTGGCGCGTGTCGCCGGCTCGGGCACCGACTGAACGATCACCCGCTTGAAGTACGCGGGCTTGCCGGCCGAGCCGCGATTCCAGGTCTCGTCGCGGGCGATGATCACCTGTTCGCCCGGCTTGAACGTTTCGAGCTTATAGGCGCCGCTGCCGGCCGCGTGCTCCTTCAGCCACGCCATCGCCCAGGGATCTTCCGCCGTCGCATGCTCCTTGGCGAGTTTGGAGTTGATGATGATCGGATAGACGGTGGCGAGATTTGGCAAGGCAAGCTTGTCCGGCTTCGGCAGCGTCACCTCGAAGGTCGAGGGATCGAGCACCTTGAACTGGTCGGCGCTCGTCATCGAACCGGTGAGGAGCTGCGCTTTGCCGAGGACCGGCGCGGTGACGGCGCGGTCCAGCGACCATTTCACATCGTCCGCGGTCACCGGCGAGCCGTCCTGGAACTTGGCGTCTTTGCGCAGGTGAAATGTGATCTTCAGCCCGTCCGAACTGACATCGTAAGAGTCCGCGAGCTCGCCCGTGATCTTGTCGAGATCGAACACCCATTTGCCGTTGAGCTGCTTGCGGCCGAAAGACACCAGCCGGTCATAGGTGCAGAGGCTCACCGCAAAGGATTCGCGGGTCGAACCCGGAATATTCGGATCGAGCGTATTGACGGATGCGCCGGTCACGTAGCGCAGCGTTTCCGAGCGCGTTTGCGCCTGCGCCGATCCGGCGGCGAGCAAAAGCGCGATAGAGGCAACCACTGAAAGCAGACGCCTGGTTCTTGTAACGCTCATCGGTCCTATTCCCCTGTTCCCAGACCTGTTTTCTGAGTCTATTTTCTGAGTCTATTTTCTGAGTGAGTGCCTCGAGCCTGAAGCAAGCGATATGCCAACCGGCATGTCCTTGATGAGCATCTGAGCGGGTCCGATCGACTACCTCATAACGAGGCATCACTCTTCGTCCAAGGCTAGCGTTTGCCGCCCAACGACCGCCTGCGGCACATCATACGCCCCAAACGACGCCCAGTGACGCTCGATGTCCGCGCGAAACAGTGCACGCGTCAACCCATGCACGAGCTTGGGCACAGCCGTGGTCATCGCATTGATCGAGGAGCCCGAGGGACCAAAGCTCATGGTGGAAGCGATGGCGAACACGTGAATGTCCGCAATCCACGGTGTTTTTCCTGGGATGCGCTCACTCAGCGCGTAGTCGTCGGCGAGATAGGGAAAGCGGCCGAGGCGTAGGCTGCGCGCGTCGATCGGCGGCTGGTAACGGTCGGCCCAGGTTGCGATGTTGGCGGCACAATTTCGCAATTCGCGGGCTTCGATCGGCGCAGCTTGGTGGAGGTGAAAATTGGCATGGCGGGCGCACCGATCGTAGGTCGCTTGCGGAAAACCTTCCCGCATGTCGAGAACGGCGCGCATGAAACGCCAGCGCCAGGCATCATCCAAATCGCAAAAATGCCGCAGGAAGCCGCGGAAGGTGAGCCAACGGTACGGCTGGATCACCTGGATCTCCGCACGGCGGCAAAAAAGATGCACCGCTGCCGCGCCGGCCTCCAGCGCCGCAGCCGCATTATCGAATGCGGAGGCGCCCGCGCCGATCACCGCGACCTGTTTGCCGCGAAGGCTATCGAAATCAATCGGCTGCGCCGTATGCACGCACAGCGATGACGGCAGATGACGCAGCGGCTCCGGAATCGTCCAGTCCCCCATGCCCTCCTGCCCCGTCGCCAGCACGATCTTGCGCGCATGAAGAATTTCCATGCCGGCGGCACTCTGCACCGTGGCGGCGAGCAGGCCTCCTGTCGCTGGTGCGATCTCAACGACCTCACAGCCATTGCGCACGGGCACATCCACGACGCGCCTGTACCAGAGCAGATACTTGGCCCAAAGCTCGCGCGGAATCAGGTCGAGATTGCGCCAATGGTCCTCTCCGAACCGCGCCTCGTGCCAGGACTGGTAGGTGAGGCTGGGGATATCGAGATCGGGGCCGGTGTAAAATTTCGGGCTGCGCAGCGTATGCATGCGGGCATAGGTGAGCCATGGCCCTTCACGCCCCTCCTCGGATTTGTCCAGCACCAGGATGTTGGTCACCTGCGAGCGCATCAGCCCAAACGCCGTGGCAAGGCCCGATTGGCCGGCGCCGACCACCAGCACATCGATGGCCGGCCTGCCGTCGGGTCCGACCTTAGGCTCAAGCCAGGCTGCATGCGGATGCGCGATCCTGGCGAGATCCGCGTGAACCTGGGCTTCGAGTGCGATAAGAGCGCTGCTCATGCCGCGAGCCAACCGCCATCCACCACCATCACCGTGCCCGTCGTGAAGGACGACGCGTCGCTGGCGAGATGAAGTGCGGCTTCGGCGACTTCCTCCGCCCGGCCAAATCGCCGCATGGCGTGGCGATTGCGCGACGCTTCGCGCACCGGATCGGGATCAGCGTGACGGGCGAAGCTGCGCGCCAGCATCGGCGTGTCGATGGCGCCAGGCGCAATGGCATTGACGCGGATTCCATCGGTTGCGAAATCGAGCGCCATGGTCCGTGTCAAGCTTATGATCGCTCCCTTGGCCGCGATATAGGCGCTGTTGTTCCTGCCGCCGGCCACTGCAAGTTGCGAGGCAAGCGTGATGATCGAGCCAGAGCTCTGCCGTTGCATCTCGGGCACCGCGGCGCGCGACCAGAGCCAGGTGCCGCCGACATTGGTGCGAAACACCGCGTCCCAATCGGCGGGATCGGTCGAGAGCACCGTGCCGCCGCAGGAAAAGCCGGCCGCGGTCATCAGCACATCGAGCCGGCCGCGCCGCGCCACGATCTCGCCAATCGCGGTCTGTGCGAAATCGAGATCGCCGACATCGCCGACATGCACCGATGCCTCGCCCTTCGCGCGCTCGATCGCCGCCAGCGTCTCCTGCAATCCGGCGTGATCACGATCGACCAGCGCTACACATGCGCCCTCTTTTGCAAACAGCACCGCGCTGGCACGGCCGATGCCGGAGCCGGCCCCCGTGACGATCGCAGTCCGCCCTCGCAGCCCCATGTCAGGTGTCCCCTCGATGCTCTGTCCACCAACGACTCAAATCGGCGGCGGACTCAGCGCAGCCGAACCGCGCGCGCCAGCCGAACTCTTGCGCCAGCCGTGCGACCGAAAGCGGCGCACGCCGGGGCCCATGCAGCTTTACAAAGGTCTTTTCTCCGGGTGCCGCCAATCGGCACTGCAGGCCGGGATACAAGGCCGCAAACGCCTCACCCCATTGCAGCGCGGACCATTCCATCCCGCTTGAGATGTTATAGAGCCGATGTTGCGGTTGCTCCGCTTCGAGCAGCACTGCCAAGGCTTCGGCTACGTCAGTAGCATAGACCCAGTCCTTGACACCTGGCTCGTGCAAGATCGCCGGCTTGCCGCGATTGAACTCGGCGAGAATCTGGAACTGCATGCTCGGTGTATCGCGCACCTTGCCGATCCGTTCCCAAGGGCCAAACACAGCACTCAGCCGCACGGTCAGGAACTCGCGCTCCCAGAGCTCGGCATGCCGCGCCACGCTGCGTTCCGACGTGAATTTGCTCAGCGCATAAAACGAAACCGGGTCGCAGGGAGTTTCTTCATCGAGTATCCGGTAGCGCTGACCTGCGGCGCCGTAGGCTGCCGCGGAAGAGAGATTGATAACCCGGCGAACGCGATGGCGGATCGCTGCGCTCAGGATCGGGATTTGAGCCAGTACGTTGATCTGGAGGATGCTCTCGGTAGCAGTCCTCTCCAGATGCTCGCCAGCAGTAATCGCGGCACCAAGGACGATCGCATCGCAGCCACTGGCGACAAGGGCTCCGATCCTTTCCGTGTCCAGGATCTCGGCCCGAACAAGCCTGAGCCTTTCCCCATGATCGGCCAGGGATCGCTGCGCCGTCTCCGGCAGTTGCTTGCGATCGTACAGCGTCACGTAATGGCCGCGCGCCAGCAAGGTGCCCGCCAGATTCAAGCCGACAAAACCGGTCCCGCCAAAGATAACGACCCTCATCGCGGTAGGGCCATGGTTACAATAGCCTGGCGCCGAAATTCTGCTCCGGATCCATATCCGATACCAGACGCCCGGTCGGTTTCGCCGCCTCGCCTCCCGTGCGTGCGAGGAAGCGGCCGGAGCCTGCTTCGACCGAACGTTTTCCGTCCGCCACGATGACGCGCCCGCGTGAGAGCACGCTGACCGGCCAGCCGCGCAGTTTCCGGCCGGCAAAGGGCGTGTAGCCGGTGAAGTCGTGCATCATGGCGTCGCTCAGCGTAACCTCGCGCTGCGGATCCCAGATCGCGATATCCGCATCGGCGCCGACGGCAATCGAGCCCTTGCGCGGATGCAGATTGTAGATCTTGGCCGGCGCCGTCGCGGTCAGTTCGACGAACTTTTCGAGCCCGAGGCGGCCCTTCGACACCATCGCATCGAACAACAGCGGCAAACGCACTTCCAGGCCCGGCAATCCGTTCGCGATCTGCTTGAAATTAGGATTGGGTCCAGCACGCAATTTACCGGTTTCATCGAAGCGATAGGGCGCGTGGTCGGAGGAGACGGTCTGAAGATCGCCAAGCGCAAGCGCCTGCCACAGCGCCTCCTGGTCGGAGGCGCGGCGCGGCGGCGGGCTGCACATCCATTTGGCACCCTCCACGCCCGGTCTGTCGAGATCGTCGGCCGTGAGAAACAGATATTGCGGGCAAGTCTCCGCGAAAACCTTCAAGCCCTGCCCGCGCGCGTCGCGGATCGCCCTGGCGCCTTCCGCGGTCGACACGTGAAAGATCATGATCGGCTGATCGATCAGCGCGGCCATGCCGATCAGCCTGTTGAAGGCTTCCGCCTCCGAAATACGCGCGTGGCTGATGACGTGATATTTGGGCGCCGTATAGCCGCGCGCAAGCAGCCTTTTCACCATCCAGGAGATGATCCCGTGGTTCTCGGCATGGGCGCAGAGCATTGCGCCACCGTCGCGCGTCGCAAGGAGAATGTCGAGAAGCGGCTCGTCGTCGATTTTCAGCAGATCATAGGTCATGAAGATCTTGATCGAGCCATGACCCTGCTTGATCAGTGCCGGCAGATCCCTCTCCAACGTGTCCTTGGTCGGGTCGGCGATGATCATGTGAAAGGCATAGTCGATGACGGCGCCGCGTCTGGCGAGCGCATGATAATCCTCGAGCACCTGCGGCAGTTTCATGCCGACATGCTGGGCCGCGAACGGGATCACGGTGGTGGTGCCGCCGAAAGCTGCCGAGACGGTCGCGCTCTCGAACGTATCGGCGTTGACGATGCCGGCGGCCGAAAGTTGCTCGATATGAGCGTGGCTGTCGACGCCGCCCGGCAGAACCAGCTTGCCGCGCGCGTCGATCTCGCGACGCGCTCCCGGCAGCCCGCGGCCGATGGCTGCGATCGTCTCACCGGAAATGGCGACATCGGCCTCGAACACGTCGCTCGCGGTCGCGACGCGTCCGCCGCGAATGAGGAGGTCGTAGGCGGGCTCGGTCATGGCAAACTCCCAAATCTTCACGCTCAAGTCTTGCGTTCACCGGATGGAAGCACAGATCGTGCCGCCCTGCTCCCTTGCGTTTAGGGAATAGACAGCGGATCATGCCGCGCTCGATGGCATGGTCATTGCTTCTATCTCGTATCTCGGCTTCTGCTGATGCGTCATCCCGCAAGAAAGAAACAGGTAAAAACACGATGTCTCGCCCGCGCATTCTCGTCATCAATCCCAATTCCAACCGCCTCGTGACGCAAGGGCTAGAGGACGCCTTGAAGCCGCTATGCTTTGATGGTGGACCGGAGATTGCCTGCGAGACGCTGGCCGAAGGACCTTATGGGATCGAGAGTCAGGCCGATGCCGACAGCGTAACGATGCCGCTACGGCGCCTTGTCGAGAGTGATAACCGCTCTGCGGCCTTTGTCATTGCCTGCTATAGCGATCCGGGTCTGCATGTCTGCCGCGAAGGAACGGATCGTCCGGTTTTCGGCATCGCCGAATGCGGCGTGCTCACGGCGCTGGCGCGCGCGGAGACTTTCGGCGTCATTGCGATCGCGCAGCGCTCTGTACGCCGCCATATCCGCTATCTCAGGCAGATGGAACTTATGGAACGGCTGGCCGGAGAACGCCCGCTCAACATGAGCGTGGCGGAGACCGCCTCGGGCGAAGGAACGCTGGCGAAAATGATCGAAGTCGGCCGCGCTCTTAAGGAGGAAGACGGAGCCGACGCCATCGTGATGGGCTGTGCCGGCATGGCGCGTCATCGCAAATCGCTGGAACAAACGCTCGGGATTCCCGTGATCGATCCGACGCAGGCGGCCGTGACCATGGCGCTGGGCACGGTGCAATTCTCTCATCACTGACGTTCGCTGAGCGGCTTGTCCGCACGGTCAACCCCGTCTAGGTTTCGGGCGGCGGCACCGCGCCGGTGCGGCTGGTGATCAGGCCATAATGCTCAATGCGGCGGTGGCGCGCGAAGTCGAAGATCGTTTTCTTGCCGAAGACGGTCGTGTCGAGATCGCAAGGGTGAATCAGAAGCTCGTCGTCCTCGGTCTTGGCCTCGGCGACGATCTCGCCGTTGGGATCGACGATCAGGCTGCCGCCGATCAGCGGAAAACCGTCCTCGACGCCGGCCTTCGCGACGGCCACGACCCATGTCGCGTTCTGGTAGGCGCCGGCCTGCACGGACAGGCGGTTATGGAACAACCGCTTCTCGGGTCCCTCCTCGCTCTTCAGGGCATTGACCGAAGGCGTGTTGTAGCCGATCAGCACCATCTCGACGCCCTGCAGGCCCATGACGCGATAAGTCTCCGGCCAGCGCCGGTCGTTGCACACCGCCATGCCGAAGATACCGCCCAGCGCCCGCCAGACATTGAAACCGAGATCGCCGGGCTCGAAGTAGCGCTTCTCCAGATGCTGGAAGGCGCGCTCCGTATCGAACTCCGAATGGCCCGGCAGATGAACCTTGCGGTATTTGCCGACGATCCCGGCGGATTTATCGGTGAGGATGCAGGTGTTGAAATGATGCCCGTCCGGCGTCAATTCGGCATAGCCGAAACTCATGGCCATCTGGTGTCGCGCGGCGCGCTCGAACAGAGGCTTGGTCGCCGCGTTCGGCATTTCCCGTTCAAACCAGCCATCGACGTCGGCCTGATCCTCCATGTACCAGCGCGGAAAGAATGTGGTGAGGGCCAGCTCCGGATAGACGATCAGATCGGCGCTCCCGGCCTTGGCTTCATCCATCAGCGCGATCATGCGCTTGACGACGGCCTCGCGGCTGTCCGCTTTCTGGATCGGGCCCATCTGGGCGGCGGCGACATTGACGACGCGCATGGATCACTTCCTGGGTACAGTTATTTGCGGCTGTATGAGACGGGGTCGTTGAGCATGTTGCGTCCTTCGGAGGACGTTCTGGCTCGATCGGAGTCCAGCAATTAGAGTTCCGGCCCGCTCGGAGTCAATTCCGAACAGTGTCCGGGGACAGCCGGCCCTCAACCGGGAAGCGTCCGGCAGGCATTTCAATCATCCGATGTTAAACATCGGATGATTGCCGGCGCCTGTGTTAGAGCTTGTCTCAACGGCAAAGTGAACGAACACAGCCGTTTGTCCGCGAACAACTACCGCGCCTTGTTCGGCGCGGAAGACCGGCTTACGCGCCTCGAAATCAACCTTCGATGTCAACGCGCATATCGAACCAAGACATGTTTTGAAGGTCATGAAGGATCATCCCGAGCTGTTCTCCGATCTGTCGCCGATTCCAGAATCGGCTGCGATCGGTCCGGGTTACGCGCCTGCTACCATCAGTCGCACCGATGACATAATGCACGGCAGAAGCAGCCGCGCATTGCCGGACAAGATGAAGGCCTGTTATCGGCCGGGCCGTGGCGCACGCCGGCTCAATTTGAATCCAGTTGTCAATTCGCCAGCCAATTGCGTAAAGCCGTCAAGCTTCCTGCGATGCCTGTGCCGGCCCTCCCGCTTGCGTTGCGCGGCGACGTCGGCGATCTTCAGGATTTCAGAAACACCGATCGTGGAAATCCGCTGCGCAGCGTGAAATACGCCTGCAGCAGGCGGCTGGCCGGGACGAGCCACGACGTTCATGATCGCGCTCACGAGACTTCGAAGGTTACGCCCTGCGCGAGCGGCAACTCGCGGCCGTAATTGACGGTGTTCGTTGCACGCCGCATATAGCCCTTCCACGCGTCCGAACCCGCTTCCCTGCCGACGCCGCTCTCCTTCTCACCGCCGAATGCGCCACCGATTTCGGCGCCCGAAGGGCCGATATTGACGTTCGCTATGCCGCAATCCGAACCTTGATCGGACAGAAAGAATTCCGCTTCCCGCATGTCAGTCGTGAAGATCGACGATGTGAGACCTTGCGCGGCGGCGTTCTGCAACTGCAGCGCTTCCTCCAGCGTCTTGTATTTCACGACGTAGAGGATAGGCGCGAAGGTTTCGCGCAGCATCGGACCGGCCTGTTCGGGCATTTCGACGATAGCCGGCTTGACGTAGTAGGCGTCTGGATATTCGGCAGCCATGACGCGTTCGCCGCCGACGACCGACGCACCGAGCGCCCCGACCTCTTCCAGCGCCTGCCGCAGGCTGTCGAACGTCGTAAACGGTCTCGTGCACGAACAGACGGCGCAGCGTGGTACAGCGCTGGCCCGCCGTGCCCATGGCGGAGAATGCAACCGCGCGCAAGGCCAGATCGAGATCGGCAGACGCGCACACAATGGACGCGTTGTTGCCCCCCAATTCGAGAATCATTCGCGCGAAACGCTGCGCGAGACGCGGACCGACCTTCTTGCCCATCGCGGTTGATCCGGTCGCGGAGACGAGCGGCACGCGCGGGTCGTCGACCAGCAACTCGCCGAGGTCGGCGCCGCCGATGAGCAAGCTCGACAGGCCGCCCGGTACCTTGCCGAACTTCCTTGCCGCGCGCTCGAAAATCGCCTGTGACGCGAGCGCCGTCAGCGGCGCCTTTTCCGACGGCTTCCAGACACAAGCATTGCCGCAGACAAGAGCGATGGCGGAATTCCATGACCACACGGCGGCAGGAAAATTGAAGGCGGAGATGATTCCGGTGACGCCGAGCGGATGCCACGTCTCCATCATGCGGTGATTGATGCGTTCCGAGGCCAGTGTCACACCGTAGAGCTGGCGCGACAGGCCGACCGCAAAATCGGCGATGTCGATCATCTCCTGGACTTCGCCTAGCGCCTCCGACCAGATCTTGCCGACTTCAAAGGTGATGATCTGGGCAAGTTCGTCTTTCGAGGCGCGAAGCTCTTGCGCGAACAGGCGGATCAGCTCGCCGCGCTGTGGTGCGGGAACTCTTCGCCAGGTGAAAAATGCCTCGGCCGCCTTGCCGATGACGGCCTTGGCGTCATCAGTGCTTGTCTCGACGCATTGTACGATGATCTCTCCGGTGACCGGAGAGCGCACGGCCAACGTGCCGGCGGTGAAGGCGCTCGTCGGAATGCCCAGTTTCTCGAGCACCGAAGCGACGTTCTCGGCCAGACTGCCGGGACGAGCATGGACGTTCATGATGACCTCCTAGCGAGGCTTCGCCTCAGACCGACGAGGCGTGTGGCAGTTGTGGCTCCGATCGCCGGTTCATTGACGAGCTCTGGTAAGACCAGTCTCAAGGACCGATGATCGGCCTAAACGCCTGCAAGAGGCAAAACCTGCACGACCGGAGCCGGGGAGATGATAGCATAGAGCGTTGCGGAGATCATCAGCCGTCATGTGAAGCTCACGGTCGAGGGGATTGATCGCATGTACCTCAACGTCTTTGTGCCGGGGCTACGGTACGAACGGGGGATTGTCGGGTTTTGCGGCTTCAGTCCTGATCTCTACAAAACCGACGGCCGTGAATTTTGAGTGCATTGTTGACGAGACTGATCAGGATTTGACGCGATCTCAACGGATCGGCACTCACATGGGCCGGCAAGTTCTCGTCGATACAGGCGCGCAGGACGAAATTCTTCTGTTTCGCCTCGAAAAGATGCACGATCTGGTCGAGCGTCGAATGCAGCCCCACACTTTTCGTTTCGATCCGCAGTTGCCCGTGCTTGATGCACGAGACGTCGAGCATATCGTCGAGCAATTTTGGCGAGCGCGCGCGCCGAGGAAAGCAGGACCGATCGGCGCGCTTCGTGTTGACATTCCGACATATCCTCTAAATACTTGGCCAAAAAGCAGAAAAATCAGTCGTGAAACGACGATTTCGGAGGGAACGCCATGCCGACTTCACGCAGAACGCTGCTGAAGACTTCCGCTGCGGCCGCGGCCGCATTCAGCCTCGATTGGACGCGCGCGCGGGCGGAAGCTGAGACCCTACGCATCGGACTGATCTACGACTTGTCCGGTCCCTTTGCGGCGGGCGGCTCCGTCGCCTCCGCGGTCGGCGCGGAGATTGCAATCGATCTCTGCAATGAAAAGGGCGGCGTCGGCGGCAAGTACAAGGTCGAGCCGGTCAAGGCCGATGTTGCGATCAATGAGGTCGAACGCCTGATCAATCAGGAGAAGGTCGACATCATCAACGGCGTTTATTCGAGCGCGCATGCGGTCCCGCTCGCGGCCAAGGTCGAGCAACAGAAAAAGATTCTCTGGATCACGACCGCGGTCGCGACTGCCGTGTTCAAGGACAAGAATCTGCATTACGTCTTCCGCGCGCAGATTCACTCCGATCAGTACGGC
>WNGI01018279.1_pt1 | contig 11959 bp, 10 predicted proteins | sample 5400621 | NCBI WGS metagenome assembly WNGI01 (sample SAMN13153374, study PRJNA577476) | soil metagenome | isolation source: 20 cm soil or saprolite under Garry oak tree replicate 1 | place: USA:California | collected 2016-06-15
AGCGCCAGGTGGTAATGGAGATCGTGTTCGGGGGTCAGCAGGTGCCTTCCTTCCCCCAGGTTTTCGGGATAGTGCATGGCGGCCTCGAGGTGGCGGCGCGCCTCCTCGGGCCGCTTCTCCGCGAGCGCGGCCTGCGCGAGGCGGAGGTGTGCGCGGACGTACTCACCCGAGACCAGCCCTTCGCCACCCTCCCAGGGATGAAAGCGCCGCGACTCGAGGTAGGCCAGCGCCGCCTCGTACCGGCCGACATCGTTGTACAGCGTGACCAGCTCGGTCGCCAGATCATCGCGGCGGTCGACGAGGTCGCGGTGCGCTTCGAGGTCGGCCAGGCGCTGCGCCGCCGGCCGACCGGAGCGCTTGGCGAGCTGGTCAGCCTCGAACCGGATACGGGCGTCGCCTGGGTCGGCGTCGAGCGCCTTGCGATAGGCCGATTCGGCGTCCTCACTGCTGTGGCGGATGTTGAAGTAGGCGATGCCGAGGTTTCGCCATGTCACCGGGAAGGTCGGATCGAGCGCGGCGGCACGTTCCCAGGCCGCGACCGCCTCCTCGTAGCGCCGCCGGTCGTAGAGCCAATTGCCGAGGTGATACGGCGCGCGTGCATCGTCCGGGCTCGCCGCCATGGCGCTCTGCAGGATCGCAACTTCCTCGAGGCGGCCGAAGAAGGCCGGCCCAGGCACAACCGATGCGGCGATCGCTCGGTGGCGCGCCGCCTCCGGGGCATTCCCGGCTCGCTCGTGCAGCCAGCCCAGGTGGTACTGGCCGATTGGGATCAGGGCATCCGTGGAATTCGCCGCCAGGCCGTACTCCGCCGCCTTAATCGCGTCGTGCCAAAGACCTGCCGCCGCCAGGTCGAGGGCCACGTCGAGGTGGGTCTGAAGGTCACCGAACTTGCGCTCGTCAGTCTGCTGCGGCAATTGCTGCGCCGCCCACCGGCGCTCGAGCGCGGCCCACAGGTCGAGGGGATCACGCTGGAGCGTGGCCTCCGCTTCGCGGAGTGCCTGCTGCGGCCGCCCGGCGTGCCGCTGCATCGCGGCGTGCAGGTCACGCGCCTTGAGGTCGTCCGCATTGAGTGACAGCGACCGGTCCAGGTGAGCGAGGGCACGATCGAAATGGCCATTAGTGGCGTCGATCTCGGCGAGCGCGTGGTACGCGGCGCTTGCCCAGGCGTCGTTCCAGCTCGCCTTGTAGAAGGCGTCGTACGCTTCATCGTCCCGGCCGAGAAAGCGGAACGTGATCCCCAACAGGTAGAGCGCTTCTCCGTCGTAGGGGTTTGGGTTGCGGCGCGTGAGCCGGTCAATGGCGGTCTGGACCTGTCGTTGGGCGAGATCGAATTCGCCGCGTCGCAAGTGCCATGAGCCGAGCGATGTGTTGCTTCTGGACTCGCCGGCATCGCGCCGGATCGCCTCGCGCCAGTAGGGCTCGGGCGAGCGCGTCGGGTGACGGTACTGCTCGAGGTGAAGGCCGGTGAGGTACAACTCGTCGTTCGATGCGATTTCGGCAGGCGGTCGTGGCTCAGAGGCAGGCGCCGGTGGCTCGTCGTCGACGGCCGCCTCGGGTTGGTACGAGAGTAGTTCGTAACCGTCGCCCGCTCGGACGATGAGCCGAAGTTGCGTCGCGGCCGTATCGGGAGGGAGCGTCACGTTGGTGACGAATGGTTTGTCGGGTGCCAGATGCACGCGCTGATCGAACAGCGGTTGACCGTTCCGCACCAGCAGAACCGACGCGTCGGCCACGTCGCCTGTTGCGGCGACCCCCACCCGGGCTCCGCCGTTGTCGACCCGCAGGCTGGCGGCGGCATCGAGGTTGGCGTGGGTTGCTGGGCCGATCTCCTGGATCGGATACCAGTACTGGCGGAATGACTTCGTCTCGTATGGATGCAGGAAGGAGAAGTCGGGCTGGTTGTCGCTGTAGCCGCCGGCCATCAGTTCCACGTACGGGCCGTCCTCATCGGTGAGATTGCGGTCCCAGGCGTAGCCGAACCCGCGGTTCCCCCAGGTCCAGAGCTTCTTGCCCGGCGCCACGCGGTGGTCGGCAACGTGAACCACGCCGGCGCGGGCCACATGGTCGTAACCACCGAGGAAGTCGTGGCGTGAGCCCATCGCCATGTACGAGGTCGGCACCGGGATGTTGCGGTACCAGCGGAGGTCGGTCCCGCCCTCGGCATTTGCCCCGTAGTCGACGCCGTAGTAGGGGCCGCGGGCCGTTGGGAACGTCGACACCGCACGCTTCGCGTGATCGGTGACGTACCAGACATCCGGCGGAAAGAACACCTCGTAGCGGTCATGGACGCGGACGCCGACGTTCGCCCACCACAAGAATGTCTGCGTCAGGGGCGTCCGGTTGTACACGCGAGCCTCGGCCTCCACATAGGATCGGCCGGGGTGCAAGCGGATGCCGACCATGACCTTCATCCGGCCCATGGGCTCGTGCTCCGAGAGCCAGACCGTCTGGCTGCCATCGGCCTCGCGCTCGATCGTCCAGTCGACCGGCATGAAGCTCGAGGGACGGTGATGCTGCGGCGTGTTGAACTCGACGCCGCCCGAGATCCAGGGCCCGAGCAGGCCCACGAGGGCAGGCTTGATAACGCGCTGCCGGTAAAAGAAGTGGTAACCGTTGCTGAGGTCCTGACCGATGTGAATCCGACCTCCAATCTCTGGCAGGATCATCAGCCGGACGTATTGGTTCTCGAGATGGACGGCCTGCCAGGCCCGATCGACCTTTTCATCGGACACGCGATCGGTGACGGCATTCGGATACACGCGACCGCTGCTGCCCTGGTACACGCGCTTTTCCAGGAACATTGGGCTTCGCTCCGGCGGCTGCTCAGGGTAAGTCGGGATGACGACCTTGTCATGCCAGGCGCGGACCTCGCTCGTGTTCACCGCCTGCGACTATAGACGGACAGCAGCGGAGCCGGTACGATCCCCGCGGTGAGGCGTCCAACCGGTCACGTCATCACGCTGGGCGAGACCATGGTTCTCCTGCACCCACTCGATCCCGCGCCGCTGCGCACCTCGCGCCGGCTCGGCGTCAGCGTCGCCGGTGCCGACTCCAACTTCGCAATTGCGATGACGCGGCTCGGCTGGCCGGCGATCTGGCTGAGCGCGGTTTCCCAGGATCAACTCGGAGACCTCGTCGTGGAAATGATCGGCGGCGAGGGCGTGGACGTGTCTCTTGTACGGCGTGACCCGGATCATCCGACCGGTGTCCTCGTCAAGTTCCGCGAGGTAGCGCACACGCGTGTCCTCTACTACCGGAGCGGCTCGGCGGCGAGCCACTTCGACCCGGATTGGCTCGAGCCATCGCTGTTCGAAACCGCAACGGTGCTCCACCTCAATGGGGTCACTTGCGCGCTGAGCCCGTCCTGTGCCGCCACCGTCGTTCGCGCCGTTGCCCTCGCGAACGAGCACAACGTCCGCGTCTCGCTCGACCTGAACCTGCGTCTCCAGCTGTGGAACATCGATCGCGCGCGGACGGCGTTGATTCCGCTGCTATCCGACGTCGACCTGGTGCTGGGCACCGAGGAAGAATTGCTCGCCCTCGCTGGTCGGGCCGCGCTCGAGGAGGCGTTGACCATGATCGCTGAGCACGGACCTCGCGTGGTGGTGGCCAAACGCGGTCCGCGCGGTGCCGTGGCGCTCGCCGAGGGGAAACGCATCGACCACCCGGGCTTTATCCCGCCAGTGGTCGTCGACGAAGTGGGCGCGGGCGACGGGTTCGCCGCCGGATTCGTATCGGCGTATTTGCGGGGCGCTCCCGTCGAGCAGGCACTGCGCCATGGAAATTTGATCGGAGCCGCCGCCGTTACGGTCGCCGACGATGTGTCCGGCTATCCCACCGAGACGCAGCTGGAGGCCTGGCTCAATACGTGGCCGACTGGACCGCGCTGACCAGCTGCGCAGCGCGCTGCCGGATGAGATCCGGCGAACCAGCAGCGAATAGCCAGCCGCCGACCCCGACGCCGAGGGCACCCGCGGCGATGAATGCCCCGGCGGTCTCCGCGGTCACCCCGCCGGTTGGGATCAGCGGAATGTCCCCGAGCGGCCCGCGCAGCTCCCGCACATAAGAAGGCCCGACGGTCGAGGCGGGGAACAGCTTCACGGCGGAGGCGCCGGCCCGCCACGCCGCCAGGATCTCGGACGGCGTAAAGGCGCCGGGGAAGGTTGGAATCCGCCGCGCCACCGCCCATCGAATCAGCTCGCCATCCGTATGCGGCGAGACCAGGAAGCGAGCGCCCGCCTCGACAGCCGCCGTCGCGCTCGCCACGTCGAGCACGGTGCCCGCTCCGACGAGCAGCGATCCATCCGAATACTGCTTCGCGAGCGCGCGGATTGCGGCCATCGCGTCGGGACTGTCCAGGGTCACTTCGAAGGCGCGCACTCCCCCGGCGACCAGAGCATCGGCGACCGGCAGGATCGAGCTGGCCTCGAGCCGCCGGCCGATCCCGATAACGCGAGCCGCCTTGATCTCCTGGGGGATCGGTGGGCGTCGATCAGGCTGGTCAGGCAAGGGTGTCGGCAAACTCCTCGAGGAAATGATCGATCATGGCCCGCTCCTCGCGGTCCAGGGTCCAGCCCGGCGCCCGGCATCGTTCGCTGGCGATGATCCCGCGCCGGGCGAGGATCGTCTTTTCCGCCTGGATGATCAGCTCCACATTCTGCATCCAGTACGCGATGTATGGAAGCAACCGTCGGTGGAGCGTGAGGGCCTTCTCCTGCTCGCCAAGTTCCCAGGCGCGCCAGACGTCAACGTAAATCTCGGCGAACGAACAGCCGGGCTGCACACCCAGGACTCCGCGGCGCAGGGCGTCGGGGAGCTGGACGCCCGCGTAACCGACGAGCGCCGGAAGAGGCGGGTCCCCCGTGGCGAGTTCGGCGATCAGCCGGCCCGGCGGCGTCGTCTCGACCTTCACCAGCCGAAGGTTTGGATGAGCGGCCGCGAGGCCGCGCAGCGATTGGGCGTCGAGGCCGCTCCCCGTCAGCGCCGGCGCGACCTGGACGATGACGGGCACATCGACCGCCTCCAGGATCGCCGCGAGATGGTCGAGGATGGCACGGCGTGAGGGGCCGAGAAGGTGCGGCGGCAGGATGTTGAGCGCGTTCGCACCATCCCCCACCGCCTCGACCGCGTTCCTGACCGCGACCTCGGTCGCATGATCCGTGATCGAGACGATCGCCGCGACGTCAGCGCGCCTGCTCGTTTCTCGAAGAAATGTCCGGCGCAGCTGTGCCCGCTCGTCGTCCCTCAGTTTGTAGAACTCGCTGGCAAATCCGAAGAGCATCAGCGCCGTGACTCCTGTTCCCAACACGTGCCGTGTCATTGCCTCGAAACCGGCGAGGTCGATGTCGCCGTGGGTCGTGAAGGGCACGGCGAGCACCGGGCAGACGCCCCGAATGCCGGTCTCAGCGGTCACGGACGCTCACCGCGGCCGAGGCTCACCAAGAGAGACCAGCGCAGCGGCCTTCCTGGATGGATCTGGGGCACGCGCTGATTCCTGACGGCCAGCGCCAGATCGTCGTAGTAACCCGTGGCAGGCTCCAGGGCGATGACCGGATGGCGCGCATAGGCACCGTTGTCAATCCAGAGGCCGAAGTAGGGAACCAGGTCTGGGTCCCAATCGAGTCGGAGCCATGTGCCGTCCTCATCGACCACCAGACGTCGAGCACGTGGCGCACCTCGGCCGGCAGGACGATCCGGGTATGGCGTCCGCCGACCGCGAACTGTGGATGCGCGGCCCACAGCAGCCAGAGCGGCGTGGTGCCGGTCGCGGCCAGCTCGTACTCCAGCTGGAGGCGTGCGCCCACAGTGCGCATCGTCCGCGTCACTTCGTAGGGAAGGACGCGACCGCTCGTCGACCATACGAAGGCCTCTCCGGCCACCCTCGTTTTCCACGGCAACCTCCAGACCTCGCCATGATCGGGAAGCGGCGCACCCTGGTATTCGCCGTCGGGGTACGCGGAGCCAGTGATGGTGGGTAGCATCTCGTCCCAGCCGAACATGCCGGCGTCGGTGAACGCGCTGCCGTAGCCCGGTGGAGGACCCAGCTCACCGGCCGGCTGCTCCAGCCACTCGCGTCCGCTGGAAGCGTGCCGCAGACTGGCGATCTTCGCGCCGCGACGGGGCAGCACGACAACCTCGATATCGTCGCTATGTAGAGCGATCGCCGGCTCCCCCCAAAAGGTCGTCTCTTTAGGCGTCACCGACGCACGCGACGGGCGGCACGCTCGGCGTCCCTGGCCGCTTTGCGAAGCAAATCATGCATGCGCTGTTCCGCCGCATCCTGGTCTTGCGCCTCGACCGCAGCCAGAACCGCGCCATGTTGCGCCATCGAGTCGGGATCGCCATGGTCCGACCGAAACGCTACGAGATCACGCAGCAGCAGCGCGGGCTGCAGCACGGCGCCGAGCTGTTCCAGCAGGTCATTGTGCGACGCCGCGAGGACCGCACGGTGAAAGCGGAGGTCCGCCGCGGCCAGCTCGGCCGGCTGGTCGGCACGCTCGAGGTCCTGCAACGCCACTTTCATCGTCCGAAGCTCGGCCCGAACCCGCCTCCTGGCGGCGAGTCGCGCAGCCTGCGGCTCCACGATTCGCCGCACCTCATCGAGGTTGCGCAGCAGCCGAAGGTTGGATGCCGAGCCGTCCTGCCAGTGAAGGACGTCGCGATCGAGCACGTTCCACTCGGCTCGGGGACGCACGTAGGTGCCAAAGTGCGGACGGGCGGCCAGAAGCCCCTTTGCGGATAGGACCTTGATCGCCTCGCGGACAGCGGTGCGGCTGGCACCGTACCGGCCTTGAAGCTCGTTGATGTCCACGACATCGCCGGGCCGCAGGTCTCCCCGCCCGATTCGGCGGCCAAGGCCCTCGACGACCTGCCGGTGTAGCCCCACGCCCTCAGTCCTTCTTGACGGTGTAACCGCCATCAACCAGGAGCGTGGTCCCGGTGACGTAGGACGCGTCATCGGACGCCAGGAAGGCGACCGCGGCTGCCACCTCCTCCGGCCGGCCGAGTCGCCCCGCGGCCGTGGACGCCGCGGCGCGCTCCAGATCGGACGGACTGGCGCCGTCCCACACTCGCGTCTGGATGGGCCCGGGCAGGACGGCATTGACCCGCACCTGCGGGCCGTACTCGACCGCGAGCTGCCCGGTCAACGCGATGATGCCGCCCTTGGCCGCGGCGTAGGCCGTGTGCGACCGAAAGCCCAACCGCGCCTGGACCGAGGAGGTGTTGACGATGTTGCCGCGAACGGCTCGCAGCTCGGCGAGAAAGGTGCGCACCGACAGGTACACGCTCGAGAGGCTCACGGCCAACTGCCTTTCCCACGAGCGTTCGTCGAGCAGGTGGGCTGGGGCAAGCTCCAGCGCGAAGGCGTTGTTATGGAGAACGTCGAGGCGTCCATGTCGCTCGCGCACCAGCGCGGCGAGCTTCGACCAGTCCGCGGCGCTGGAGACGTCACAGTGCACGGCGAGCGCGTCGCGGCCGTTTTCGCGGATCTCGGCCGCGATCCGCGCCGCTGCCGGCTCATCGATATCGGCGAGAATCACCGCGGCACCCTCCTCCGCAAACCGTCGGGCGCTGGCGGCCCCGATTCCCCAGGCTGCCCCGGTGACCAGCGCGACCCGTCCCGTGAAGCGGTTCATCGACTCAGCGCGCCCTCCTCACGACATCGCTCGGCGAGCGCGAGCGCGAGCGGACCCTGGCCCCAGGGAACGACAAACCCCCGAGGCACATGGGCATAATGCGACGGATTGGTGCAGGCGTTGACGGCGGCCGAAACGCCGCTCAGGATTCCGTCCGTGCCAGTCGACGCGAGGGCGGCGTCGAGCGCCCGATGCGACGCGGCACGAGCCTCATCGCCGCTGATGGCGGTGCCTGCCGCCCGCAGCATGCCCGCGGCCATGAACGCCGCCGTCGAGGTTTCATCGCCGGAGCCAGGGTCGTCGACGACCGCGTACCACTGGCCGTCGTCGCGTTGCAACCGGATCATCGCGGCGATCAACCGCTCGGCCGCGGCCGCCAACTCTTGCCGGCAGGGATGCTCGGTCGGGAGCTCGTCGAGCACATCGAGCAGGCCCAGTAGCGCCCAGCCCTGCCCTCTTCCCCACCCCGGTCCGTAGGTGCGTGCTGCTCCGTCGAGCACGAAGTGATCGAAAAGACCGCTTTCCGTCTGCAGCAGCCGGACGTAGCCCACCGCCTGGCGCGCGCCCTCCTCCACCAGGAGCTGATCGCCAGTCGCGGAGCCGAGGGCGGCGAGGAATGGCGGGTCGAAGTGCAGGCAGTCGATAAAGACCCCCGCCGGCGGATCCGCGAGCAGTGCCTCCTCCGCAGCGTCGAGGTGCGCCGGGCCATATGGCTGCTGCAGTGGTGAGTGCTCCCAGGTGGCGAAGACGCCCTCGATCCGCGGTCGCGTTACGAGGTAGCGGGCGAGGCCGAGCGCGCCCTGCAGGACCAGCGGGTCTTGCGTCGCCCGGTAGATCTGCACCATCGCGAGACCGGGTGCGGTGCAGTCCAGTCGAACATACGGTTCGGAGCGCGTCGCCCACGCGCGGGTAAAACCGTGCGCGAACCGAAGCCAGCGGTCATCCTCGAGCACTGCCGATGCGGCCACCATGGCTTCGAAGGCGACCGAGTCCCCGAAGCTCCAGGTGCGGTACCCAAGCGCGAGCAACTGGTCGGCCACGGTTCGCAGCGTCCGCGCACGCATCATCGGTTGCTCCGGACGCGATAGCCATCCGCCGCCTGCCAGGCATTGATGCGACCGAGTGACAGCAGGCGTTCGAGGTGGCCGACGACCGGAAAGGCCAGCGCGCCCTCGGTTCCTTCCGACGGCCACGAGCCCAGCCGCGGGTTGGCACGAGTCAGGAGTTCCTGAAGGCGCAGACCGGGGGCGCCTGCCGCATCGAGCTCATCCACAACCACGGCGTCTACTTTGTCGACGAACCCGCGGCTGCGGGCCAGGAACTCGGCCACCGCATCGCCGCGCATGGTCGGGTAATGGGCCGTGAGCAGCAGCGCAGGGCGCATCGCCTCGCAGCGGCTGATTGCGGCAAGGTAGCTATCGACGTAGCGATAAGTGGGCGGGAACGCCGGCCGGCCATCGGCGCGCGGCACCATGTCTCCAAGCACGGCGTCCGCCACCGCCAGCGTCCGGCTTCGCGGGTCGTAGACCGCGAGGTGCCCGAGGGAGTGCCCGGGCACGTGCACGATCTCAAGCTCCCATCCATCACCCAGGTCGACGGTCTCGCCGCCAGTCACGGTCATGTTCACCGGACCCTCGCGGGTGACCGACCGCGTCCAGGCGAGAACCTCGGGTAACTCGTCGAGGCCCCAGGGCTGACGGAATCCCCGGGCCCGTCGCCCCTCATAGGCCCCGTAATCGGCGATCAACGGGGCATCGAGGCGGTGCGCAAGACAGACGACATCCGGGTTGAGCTCGCGCAGCGAGGCAATGCCGCCGAAGTGATCGACATCGGCGTGCGACACCACCGCCCAGCGAATGGATGGCGGCTCGAGACCGATGCCGGCGAGATACGGTATGAGCCCACTGCGAGGGGTCTCGTCGACACCCACGTCGAGCAGCAGCGACCGCTCGCGGCCGACGAAGAGGTAGAGGCTGAGCACCCGGGTGCCGAGCGGGGTGTCGACACGATGAACGCCAGGCGCGACCTCGATCGCTACTCCCCTTTGAACTCTGGCTCGCGCTTCTCCACGAAGGCGCGCCGACCCTCGGCGGCGTCGTTCGTCTTCATCAGGTAGGAGAACATGTCGTTCTCGTAAGCAAGACCGACCTCGATCGAGGCGCTTTGCGCCACCCGGACCAGGTTCTTGGCGGACTGCACCGCGATCGGGGGCCGCGACGCGATGGTCCGTGCGAGCTCGAGGGCACGCTCCATGAGTCGGTTCCCGGACAGCAGCTCCTGCACGAGACCGATCCGGTAAGCTTCGTTGCCGTCGATCCGGTCGCCCGTCAATAGCAGGCGCAGCGCGTGTCCTGGGCCGATCGCGCGGGTGAGGAATTGCGTCTGCCCGGACCCGCCATGCCAACCCCAGTGGATCTCGCCCGCACCGAAGCTCGACTCCGGGGTCGCCAGCCGGATGTCGGACGCGCACGCCATCTCCAGACCTCCGCCGATGGCATAGCCGTTGATGGCAACGACCACCGGCTTGCGCATGCGCCAGACCGCGTGCGCGTAGTCAGTCCCGGCATCGAACCGATTGCGGTATTGCCAGTTGGTGCCGTAGCCGTCCAGATCCGTGATGTCGCTGCCGGCGCAGAAGGCGCGCTCACCGGCACCGGTGAGCAGCGCCGCGTGGATCGCATCATCGTTGTTGACCTCATAGGTGATCGCGTTCATCTCGCGGTCCATGGCCACCGTCATCGCATTGAGTTTGGCCGGCCGATCGATCGTGACGACGCCCACGTGGCCGTTCCGTTCGAGCCTGACCTTTCCGTCGTTGGCCGTCATACCACCTCCTCAGGCGCGTCCGAGGATCGGGCAGCGCCTACTGCACCACTGGCGAGCAACTGGGCGACCCGGCTGACATCGTAGCCAAGCTTCTCGGTCAAGACCTCGGCGGTGTGGGCGCCGAGCGGGGGCGCGCCGCGCCGAATCGCGAGCGGCGTCGCCGACATGATCAGCGGGGGACGAAGGGTTCGCACCGCGACGCCATCGCCCTGCGGCTGCTGGGTGAAGGTTCCGGTAGCGACCACGTGCGGGTCTTTTTCCAGCTGGGGATAGTCGTAGACGGGGCCCGCCCACACTCCGCAACGGTCCAGAATCACCAGCCAGTCGGCGGTGGTGCGCTCCGCAAAGCGTGGCCGAATGCGAGCGTAGATCTCGTCACGATGAACGGCGCCATCGTTGTAGCGGGTAAGGGTACGCAGCCAGTCATCGTCCAGGGCTTCCCCGAGGTCGGGCAGGTGGCACATGGCCATGGTGAGCCAGCCGTCGCTGGTCTCATAGACCCCATAGGGAGCCGGAATCAACGCATGCGCGCTCGCTTCCTTCATGCGCGTGGGCTGCCGCCCGGAGTTGAGGTAGGTCACGAGTTCCTGCAGTTGCGCGTCGAGCACCGCCGAAAGCATGTCGACCTCCACGTACTGGCCATCGCCCGTCAAGGCCCGAGCGTGCAGTGCGGCGAGAACGCCGATCACCGCCTGGTAGCCGCTCATGACATCGGCTGCCCACAACGCGCTCGGCAGTGGCGGATCGCCGATCTTCCCCACGGACCGCATCGACCCGCTATAGCCCTGCAGGACCAGGTCTTGCCCCGCCCTGTTGCGATAGGGGCCCTGCGATCCGTAGCCGGTGATGGCACAGTAGATAAGTCGCGGGTTGATCTCGTGGAGCTGCTCGTATCCGATGCCGATCCGATCGGCGGTGCCGACCCGGAAGTTCTGAATCAAGGCATCGGCCTGGCGGACCAGGTCGTGCATGACGGCCAGGCCCTCGGGCTTCTTCAGGTCGATCACCACGCTGCGCTTGTTGCGGTTGAGCGCGAGGAAGGTGGTCATTTCTCCCGCGGCCGTGATGTCCTCGAAGCCATGAGTCCGGTTGAACTCGCCGGCCCCGGGGGCCTCGATCTTCAAGACATCGGCCCCCAGATCCCCCAGGCGCAGCCCCGCGAGGGGACCCGCCAGCATCTGCGTGCAGTCGAGGATGGTGATGCCGTCCAGGGCGCCCGCGGCTCGCGGTTGGCCGGGCTGATCGCCAGTCTGCTTCATTTCCCTCTTGCCAATAAGTATTACTAATGCGATTATGGGTTACCGGACGCGGCTGGTCAATCGACGGCCAGTAGACCGCGCCTCAGCGGACCGGTTACGATCATCGGCAACTGGGCTCCAGGAGGAGCCTCGAAGGAGGGAGAACGTGATGCAACCGACTTTGGGGGGCTTACGGAAGATGGGCGCCCTGACCGCCCTTAGTGTGACCGCCACACTTGTCATGGTGTCGTGTGGCTC
>WNGI01004930.1_pt1 | contig 11957 bp, 9 predicted proteins | sample 5400621 | NCBI WGS metagenome assembly WNGI01 (sample SAMN13153374, study PRJNA577476) | soil metagenome | isolation source: 20 cm soil or saprolite under Garry oak tree replicate 1 | place: USA:California | collected 2016-06-15
CCGACCTGGGCGAGGCGCAGGACGAGCTCCCCGTCACCTACGAGGGGGAGCCGCTCGAGATCGGCTTCAACGCGATGTACCTGCTCGAGATCCTCAAGTACATGCCGACCGACGAGGTCCGCCTCACCTTCAAGGCCCCCGAGCGCGCGTCGACGGTGGAGCCGGTGGGCTGGGATGACCCGGCGAGCTACATGGCACTCGTGATGCCCTTAAGGTTGGTAGACTGACAGACGGACAGACGGGTAGGCAGGGCAACAGCTAGACGCACAGACGCACAGCGGTGAACAGGTGACAGTATCAGGGCAGGCTGTCCCGCCCGCTGTCCGCTGTTCTCCCCTGTGCGTCTGTGCGTCTAGTCGTGAGACTATCCTGTGTCGTGTCCACTGGAATCGGCACCTCGATGTGCAGGGATTCCGCCGGCGGCGGGGCGATCGCCGGCACCTGAAGCGTGTCCGTTTCCTCTTCCGGTGGGATGTACACGTCCACCCCGTAGTAGCGGGCGAGAATCAAGTCGCGGCGCGCCACCATGCGCTCGGGATGCAACGTCGGCGTGGACGAGCGCGGGTGGGGGAGCGTCGCGGCCAGCGCCGCCGCTTGCGTCTCGTCCAGCTGCGAGGGGGGGACGCCGAAGTAGGCGCGGCTCGCCGCGTCCGCGCCCCACACGCCCGGGCCCCATTCCGCGGTAGCGAGATAGAGCTCGAGGATCCGGTCCTTGGGCAGCGTGAGCTCGAGGCGCAACGCGGTCACCGCCTCCTTCAGCTTCCGCAGCGGATTGCGCGACGCCGAGAGGTACAGGTTCTTCGCGAGCTGCTGCGTGATCGTGCTCGCGCCGCGCAGCCGCTCGCGGTTGTGCCACGCCGCCGCGACCGTCCCCACCAGCCCCCCGCCGCGGTCCGCGCCGAGCGCGTCGGCGATCTCGGCCGGGTCGATGCCGTGGTGAGTGCGAAACCGCGAATCCTCTCCGATGATGACCATGCGCTGCAGCAGGGGCGAGACTTCGTTCAGGGCGGTAGGATGGACGGATGGAACGCTGGAACGTTCCACCTTTCCATCCTTCCCGCGTTCTACCTCTCGCATCATGGCCGTTTCCCGCGGCCAGTGATCGCGCCACCAGAGCGGCGGCGGCCAGACACCCAACAGCCAGACGAGTGCGAGTCCCGCGGTCCCTAGCGCCGCCGCTCGTGCTTTCCTAGGTTTCGCGTCCGCCATGTCTCTCGACATCTCCACATTGCGCCAGCGGTTGCAACAGGCCCTCGGAGATGAATTTACCGTCGGCGCGCTGCTGGGCGAAGGTGGGTTCGCCGCGGTGTTCCGTGTCCGGGAGCAGCGCCAGCGGCGCGACGTGGCCGTGAAAGTCGTGGATTTGGGGCTCACCCCCTCCCCGTCGCTCGCGGTCCGGTTCGTGCGCGAAGCGCGCACCGTGGCTCGGCTCGAGCACCCCCACATCGTGCCGATCTATAAGGTCGGCGGCTACCAGAACGAAGTCCTGTACATCGTCATGCGGTGCGTCGACGGCGCATCGCTGCGCCAACTGCTCGAGAAAAAGCAGCGACTCTCGGTCCGTAAGGCCGCCACGATCGCGCGCCAGGTCGCCGACGCGCTCGGCTACGCGCATCACTACGGCGTCGTGCACCGCGACGTGAAGCCCGACAACATTCTGCTCGATCGGGGCGGCCACGTCCTGGTCACCGATTTCGGGATCGCCAAGGCCGCGCAGGAAGCGACCGTGTCACAGCTCACGACCGAGGGGATGGTTGTGGGAACGCCGCAGTACATGAGCCCCGAGCAAGCCACGGGCGACAAGCTCGACGCCCGCTCGGACATCTACTCGCTCGGCATCCTGCTGTACCAGATGCTCGCCGGCGAGCCGCCGTTCGATGGGGAATCGGCGCAGTCCATCCTCATGAAGCAGGCCACGGCCGACCCCCCGCCGATCCGCGAGCACCGCCGCGACGTGCCCGCGGCGCTCACCACCGCCCTCGAGCGCATGCTGGCGAAGGATCCCGCCGAGCGCTATCAGACCGCGGACGAAGCGAGCCGGGCCCTCGTCGAGGCGGTGCCCGCGGCCGTCGGGGAGACGGTACCGGAGCGCAGCGGCACGCCCATGGTCGCGATTCGGTTGGTCGTGGGGCTGGCCGTGCTCGCCGCCGTCGGGCTGGTCGCGGTCACGCTGCTCGGTACGCCGCCTCGGCTGTCGGTCGCCGCTCCCATCCCTGACAGCGTGGTGCAGGCCCTGCGGCGGCAGCGGGTGCTGGCGCCCGGCGACGTGGCCCAGTACGTCTTCAACCCCGCGGGCGCCGATGACACCACCTTCCTGATCGTGGCGCGTCGCCGGGTGGCAGTGGTCACCCCCCACCGCGTACGCTCCTACCCGCGCGAGGCGGTGCGCGCCGGGTTCGGCGCCGACCTGCGCGGTGGCGTCCGGTTCCGTCTGGTGCTGGGAGTGCCGCCGGCAGGACGGGACACGGTGTTTCGGAGCCTCTCGTTCCGCGACCTGTACGCGCTGGTGCCGCGGGTGGAGAAGTTGCTGAACGAGGACTCGGCGCCGGCGGCCGCCCCGCTGCGGCGGCCCTGACTAGCGGAACCGCTGCACGGGTGACGCGACTGTCGGGGGTGGGGGCTAGCACGCGTTACACGCGAGGGCGCTCGGGCGGCACAATCTGCGCCGAAGCATAGGCGATACCGACGCTTATGTGCCCGCCGTGCGCCCTCGCGTGTCAGCGTGCTAGCCCCCACCCCCGACAGTCGCGCGACTTGTGCAGAGTTTCCCTAGCGGGTCAGGCGCCGGGTGGACACGCCGTACAGGCTCACGGCGTCGACCCGTCCCAGGTCGCCCGCGGTAGTGGCGACGGCGCCGAACAGGTCCTGCCCGCCCACCGAAAGCCCGAAGGCGAACCCGGCGCGTCGCAGCGAGCGGTCGGTATCGAGGCGCGCCAGGATGCGGAGCGGCAGCCGCGTTCCCTGCCGCAAAACACCAACGATGCCGAAGGCGTACGCTGCGACGCCGCCCGTCGTGATCCCCGCGTCGGCCGAGAGCACCGCGCGCCGGTCGAACAGCCGCAGCGTCGCCCCCGGCGTGTAGACGACGCGCAGCACGGAGTCACGCGCAACCGGACGACCGAGGTTCGCCACGACGGCACCGAGCGTGAGGGCAGGGGCCAGATCGTAAACGATCCCGAAGTTCCAACCCGTGCCGGACGAGCCCCGCGCCCCGCGGTACAGCGCGGTCGCCGCTCCGGCGGAGAGGCGCCGCTTGCCCGCCGCGAAGCCGAAACGATAGGTATGGCTGCGGACGCCGCCGTCGAACACATCCCGCTGGTAGCCGAACGAGAAGCCACGCGAGGTCAGCCCGGCGGTCATCTGGCGCAGCCGGCCGCCGGTACCCGGATCGCCGACCGTCAGGTCGAGGTGAACCGAGGCCTCCATTATCCGCGGTAGGCCCGCGGGATTGACCCACAGCGCACGCGTGTCGGTGACGTCGGTTGGATAAAGATACAGGGTCGTCCGATTCGGCACCGCCTGCGCGGCGGCGCCGCTCACGAGCGGCAGGAGGAGCAGTGCGATCGCGGGGACCGCCTGACCGCCTCCCACTACGGCAGCACCGCCACCGTCGTGTGGGTCACCTGGGTCACGGGAACGGCGAGACCCTGCACGGCCAGGTGCACCGTCAGGCTCGTCGAGTCACGTGATTCGCCGCCGAGATAGCGTCCGTCGGCGGCGATGTAGGACACCGCGGCCGCGCTCCCGGACCCCGCGAGGTCGAACGGCTGACCCAGATTCTGGCCGGCGCCGGAGACCTGGTAGGTCGAGGTCGCTTCGAGGCGCAGGCTGCGTGCGCCCGCGTGGTCTTCCCACGCGGCCGCAGTCGAGCGCAGGATGGCCCGCCGCGACACCTCCGACCCGCCCCCCTTCTGAGTCGCGTCCAACGTGTCGGTCCAGGCGATCCCGGGCGTCAGCCCATCGCGCGGCAGGCGCGGCATGAAGTCGCGGAAATTCGCGAGGAACTGACCCAGGGATTGTGCCAGCGCGCTGTCCGATGCCACGCCGTTCACGAATTCGCCCCGCGGCAAGAGCCGCCCGCTGAACACCAACTTTCGGGCGCGGCTCAGGTTATCGGCCAGCTGGGGCGGCGTGCCCGAGTCGGGGACGATCGAATCCACCGTGAAGGTGGTGGGATAGCCGATCGAGTCGGCCGGGCCCGCGATCGCGGCTGCGACAAAGATGCGCGCTCCCAGGTCGGTCGCCTGCAGGCGCTCGGCCTGGCCCTGCTGGACGTGCAGCTGGCGGTGCACGCGGTAGCGCAGCGCGCTCGGCCCGTAGCGCACCGCGTCGGAGCGGCGCGGGGCGGCGGGTGCGGGCTGGTCGGTGGTTGCGACGGGCGGCGGAGTGGCGGGTAAGACGGGCGCCGGCGCCGCGCCGCCGCCGCGCCGCGTCGCGCAGGCGGCCGCCAGCGCCGCCACCAGCGCCAGCGGCACCCGTGTCATATGGAAGCGCGTTCGGCCTTGGTGCGGCCGAAGATGGCGACCATTTCCGTGCCCTCGCTCGAGACGCGCAGCAGCTTCCAGCCTCGCTTCCGCATGTCGGCGCGCCACCCGATCAGCTTCTCCCATTCCTGCGCGGTCGTGCGAAAGACGCGCAGGTCCGCTACCTGTTCCCATTGGGGAGGATACGGTTTGGACGGCGACGTCATGGAGAGGCGGGCGGTAGGGCCATAAGCCGAGTTCTGTTTATCCGCTGTTCGGCGGACAGATGGTCATCTCTCTGGGATGGCTGTCGCCAGCCACCTCACGCGGCCTACCCGCAGCTCGGACGACCCGGGCCGGGTCTCGCTGCTTATTTGGCCTTGCTCCGACTGGGGGTTACCGTGCCGCGTCTGTTGCCAGGCGCGCGGTGGGCTCTTACCCCACCTTTTCACCCTTACCCTTGGATAAAGGGCGGTCTGTTTTCTGTGGCCCGTTCCGTCGCCTTGCGGCGCCCAGGCGTTACCTGGCAGTCTGCCCTCTGGAGCTCGGACTTTCCTCAGCGCGCCATGAAACCGACGCACCGCGACCATCACGCCCTACCGCCTCCCAGGGGGAAAGGTATCGGTCTCGGAAGGGTCGGGGCAAGCCTCAGCGCGCCAGCCGTCTCAACAGGCGAACCAGGCTGTCGGCCGGGAGTCGTCCGGCGGTCTTCGCCCCCGCAGCCTCCCCGGGGAGCCAGAAGCCATCGTTGTCCTCGAACACCATGCGTTTCAGACCCGCCCAGTCACGGGTCCGCAGCAGCGCCGGCGCGAGCTCGACGGCGTGCACCGCGTTCAACCCCCGCGCCCGGAGCAGCGCCAGCACGTCACGCGTCTGGGCCTCGGGTGTGAACAAGAGGAGCGGCCGGTCCGGCAGGGCGAACCCCTTGAGCAGGCCGAGCGAAAACCAATCCGCCGGCGGTTGCGGGAGACGGAACGCGAAGTAGACATCGCGCCGCTGCCGCAGGATGCGGTCCCGGAGCGCTCCGGCGCGCTCGGCCACTTGGTCCTGCAGGGCGCGATAGTAGAGCGGCAACAGCCCGGCTTCGCGGAGCGTCGCGTAGCGGGCGGCGTACGGCAGCGAGTCGAGCTGGGCGCCGCGGCGGCCCAGCTGGATCAGGCTGCGTCGCCACGCCGCGTCGCAGAACTCCTGGCCCATGCCGTAGCCACGCCCGCGCGTACGGGTGGGGACGGACGGATCGCGGAGGGGATCGCCCAGATCGAACCCGAGCGCGATCACCAGGGTTCGCTGGTCCGCGGCGAGCCGCCCGAGCGCTTGGGCGGCGGGAGCGAACCCGCCGGCCCACAGCGCCGTGTCGAGCACGCACGGACTCGGCAGCCCCTCGCCGCGGAGACCGCGCGAGGAGTCGGCGGGCGGCAGACGGGCCGCCCCATAGTCGAATGCCGGGATCCAGGCGACGCTGGTGGGCCCGAGCCGGCTGACGGCATCGCTCCAGGCGCGCCGCACGGCGTCACGCTCCCACCAGCGGGCATGCATCGAGTCGGCCCCATCGGGATAGGCGTCGCCGGAGAGCAGGTTGAAGCCGCCCACGTCGAGGAACGTGACGAGCGAATCGAGCGTGGCGCGCGGCCGCGGGACGCGCTGCTCATCCCGCGTCGCCAGGAGCGGCGTCCACAAGACACGCAGGCCCTGCTGGCGCAGCCAGTCGGGGACGTTCGCGGGGCGCGCGAACTGCTTGTCCGCGACGAGCGGCAGCGCGATCGTCTCCACGCCTTCGGGTGGGGCGAGGCGCGGCGGTTGCAGCTCCACGGGCAGCGGGGCGTCCTGCAGCGTCAGTACCGCGCGGTGCGTCGCGGAGGGGACGTGCGCCCACTCGGCGGGGCGGCGGGTCCAGCGCGCTACGGCCGCGAGAAAGGCGTGCGTGTCGGCGAGCGGGCCCGTGGCCAGGAGCGGCGTGGTCGACGGCCGGTATTGCGGGCCGAGCGTGCCCAGGGCGTGGCGGCTCATGACCACGACCAGCCCTTCCCCGATCCGTGCCGCCGCCGCAATGCCGGCGTCGGGGCGCGGCGCGGGCGACCGCGACGCGCGCACAAAGGCACGATGGCTGGTGAGCGCGAGCAGCTGGCTGGGCTCCCGCGTCACGACGACATGGTTGCGCTCGAGCGGAAACGGGTCGTACGCCGAGCCCAGCGGCTCGTCTCCGACCGGCCGGGCGACGGCCCACGGCTGCGCCCGCCCGGTGGTCACGACGCGGGTCGTGGTGTCCTCGAGCACCCGATCCCCGATCGAGATGCCCGCACCTTCGTAGGCGAGCCAGCGGTTCGCCGTCCAGCGGTCGAGGTAGCCCTCGCCGTCGCCATCGTAGCCCAGCACCACGACGCCGCCACGCCGGACCCACTCGTCGAGCAGGGCCACGTCGCCGGCGGTGAGCGCGTCCGACGCCGCCTCGGGCTCGCGGCCCAGGAGGAACAGCAGCGTGCGGAACCGCGGGAGGTCCGCCCGCGTGAGGTGCGGGTAGAAGCGCCGGTACTGGACTTCGTACCCTGCGTCCGTCCACGGGCGCGCCGTGCCGTTCAAGACAACGGGATCCGAGAGCGCGAGATCGAGCAGCAGCACGCGTCGCGCCTGGGGTTGGCATGCGGCGACGAGAAACAGACTGACCAGGCGGACGGCCGTGCGGGGGAATGACGATCGGTTCATCGTGACCTAAGTCTAAACCGTGGCTGGCGCGGGCTCACCGACGGGGGCGCTGCGCGCACCGGAACCCGGTCTTCCACACGGCATGCCGATCGTCGGGGAACCAGCCCCGAGAGGCGATCGCCGCGTTCTTAGGCGGGGTATCGAACGCACCGCCTTTGATCGCGTGCACGAGTTGCCCGGTCGAGCTGACGGTCTCGGCGGCTACCCACTCCCAGGCGTTGCCGATCAGGTCCAGGGCGCCGTTCGCGGAGCGCCCGAGCGGGAAGGATCCGACGGGCTTGAGCGTGTCCGTCGCCCCGGCCGCGTTGGCGCGCCCGGGCTCCCAGCCGTTCCCCCACGGGTAGGCGTTCCCACTCGGGCCCCCCGCGGCCGCCTCCCACTCCGCTTCCGTCGGCAGCCGAGCCGCGGGGTCGCGCCACCGGCAGAACGCGTGCGCCTCAGCCCAAAGCACGCCGGTCACGGGCCACGTCGGCGGTGGCGCTTGCGTCCACGGCGCGGGTGCGTGGGTGGCGACCAGGAAGGCCGCGTACGCGCCGACCGTTACCTCGGTCGAGTCGATATAGAAGGAGTCGAGCGTGGCGATCGCCCGCTGCCCTGGGCCGCCGCTCACCGAATACGCGCCCCCCGGCACCAGGACCATGCCGGCCGGCGACTGGACCGCCCGCGGGTGACGGCGGGCGACGGCGAGCGCGATGGCGGCCCCCCCCACCAGCATTGCGGTGAGCGCGGCGATCTGCCACCGCGGGCGCGCGGTCCATCGCCGCCCGGGGATGGGACGGGTCAGCAGGTCCACGAACGCGTGAGCCGTCGGCGGCCGGTCGGCCGCGAGCTTGGCGAGCCCCGCGGCGAGCGCGCGTTCGATGTGGGCGGGCAGGCTGGGCCGGATGGTGTGAATCGGGCGCGGGGCTTCGCTCAGCACGCGGGCGACGATGGCCTGCACGCTCGGGCCCGTGAACGGCGGCTCGCCGGCGAGCATCTCGTACAGCACCGCCGCGAGCGCGTAGACGTCCGAGCGCGCATCGATCCGTTTCTCGCCGCTCGCCTGCTCCGGGCTCATGTACTCCGCGGTGCCCACCGTGATTCCCGTGCCTGTGATCGCTCCACCGGTTGCGGTGCCGCTCTCGAGCAGGACCTTCGCGATGCCGAAGTCACTCACCATCGCGTGCCCGCGGGACAGCAGGATGTTGCCGGGCTTGATGTCGCGGTGAATCACCCCTGACTCGTGCGCGTATTCCAGGGCGTCGCCCACTTCCGCCGCGATGCGGATCGCGTCCTCCACGGTGAGTGGTCCATCGCGTGCCAACCGATCCTGGAGCGATTCGCCCTCCACGTATTCCATCACGTAGAAGAGCAGCCCGTCGGCCTCGTCGGCTTCGAACAACGGCACGATGTGCGGGTGAGACAGCTGCGCGGCGAACAGCACTTCTCGCTGGAACCGGCCGCTGCCGAGGTAGGCGCGGGTGGTAGGCGGCAGCACCTTGATGGCCACCCGCCGGCCGAGCTTCACGTCGGTGGCGAGGTAGACGGTCGCCATGCCGCCACGACCCAGCTCGCGCACAAGAGTGTAGCGGCCGGCGAGCGCCTGAGCCAGGCGGTCGAACAGCGGGTCGGCGGACATGGGTGACTCTAAGTGGCTAGCACAATGCCGCTTGAGTCACCCGGTGGCAAGCGCAGCGGCGGCAGCTCAGCGCTTACCGCTTGCAGCACCCCGAATCGCCGCAGTTGCGCCAGAGCAGCTCGTCAGACTCGCTCCACACGAAGCGCCCGACGTCCTGTCGCCAAAGAGCTTGCCCCGGGTTGTATTCGCTGTCGTGCGGATCGTGGTAGTTGTGGAATTCGAGTCTACTCGTATCTCTCGTGCCCAGGCTGCCAGAGATCATGACCGAACGCCACTTCCCGCCCACCCCGTCAACCCACCAGTAGGTCCATCCCGCCTGAAGGTTGAGTTTGGGATACGGCCCGCTGGACCAGACTCTGGCGATGACCCGCCCGTGGGCGAAGGTGGCTGAGTCCACCCGGAACTCGCCTCGAACGGGCTCGATCCGGGCCAGGGGACCATAGAACCTCGTCGTGTCCTTCCCGCGTGCCTCGATGCGAAGCAGCAACCGCTGCTCGTCCCCTGTCCCTCGCACGCTGTCATAGGGCAGGCTCTCCGCATAGGCCCGGAACCGTTCGATTGGGACGGACAGGATTTCGGTTGCCGCGAACGGCGGAGGGCCGGCGCGCTCCGGGTAGTGCCGGACATGCAGGTCGATCCAGGGACAGCCCATCACCGCGCCGAGGAGTACAGCCACCACGGCCAGCTGCCATCCAGGCCACCGATTCGCTGTGAGCATACCCGCCTCCTTGGTGGAGCGCTGCGTCACTCCATCTGCGCGATCTTCTTCATCCGTGTCACCGTTGGCTGCAACGCCGGGTCTGCTCCAGACCAAAGCGCCACCACCGCGCTGGCCCACCGCCGGGCAGGGGTGGCTTCTCCCCGCGCGGCGGCGAGCTCCGCCCGCAGCGCCATCATTCGGACGAGGCTGCCGGCGAGCGGCAGATAGTCGAGCAGCGCCGAGTAGACTTGTGGAAGATTCTCGAGCGCGCCATCGATAGAGCGTTCCGCTTGGGCGGTATCGCCCAGAGCGACAAAAGACCGAGCCTTGAGGTACGCGTACTCGTTTGACGACGACGTTGTATCGAGGTTCCCCCGCACAAGCGCCGTGTCGCCGTGAGCCAACGCCCACTGTATGGTCATCGTCCCGTCTGGTCCCGGAGGCGTCGTCCGGTGAGTCGGCCGCAGCCCCATGTCATCGAACACGAGTTCCGCCGGGAGATCGAGCAGCGCGCTTCGCGCCGGCCCTCTTCTGGCCGCTGGCAGCGTAGCCAGCAGTTGCTCGATCCGACGCTCAAGGACTGCGATGCTCTCACGGGGCGCGGCTACTGAGGCATACGCGAGCAGTCGTAGTCCGGCGAGGCCTGCAGTGAGTGGCAGCCTCACCGGCTCGTTGTCGGCGCTCCCGTGGAGCCAGAACGTGTCCTCGATGGCAAGTAGCCGCGCGGCCAGCGCGGGACGCCCGAGGAGGACCGCCACTCCCGCAACCCCCGGGGTCGGTGTCCGTATCGTGCGCAAGAGTGAATCCCCCGCGCGGCGCGCCGCGTCGAATTGTCCTGCCTTGACGAGCAGCCGCACGGTCGCGGCAGCGTCCTGCACGCGCTGCGGGGACCGTCGCTCGAGCCGTTGCGCAGCCGCGATTTCGCCGAGCGCTGTGTGCGGCTCCCCCACTGTTGGCATGATCTTGCCATTTAGTTCGAGGGCATAGGCAAGCGCTCTGTGCGCCGCGGTCTCCTGTGGGAATGCCTCCACCCAAGCCGTGATGATCTCGGCGTAGACCTCACGATTTCTTGTCAGCGCGAGAGCCTGCGTCTTCGGCCTGTGACCTCCCCGAGCCATGACGGCGCCGGAGAGGGGATAGAACGCCACGGTGTCTCCCCGGACCTCCGGGAACGCGAAGTACGGGACTGTGTCGAGCAAGCCCTCGCGCCACCAGAACTCCTCTGCTGGCAGCAAACGGGCCATTCGCTCCCTCGCACGGGTTCCAAGCGCGAAATTGAACGACGGAGCCAGGAGCAACGCCTTCCGGTACGCTAGTACTGCCGTGTGCCAGCTTCCTCGAAACACGAAGCGGGTGCTGTCCGTGGGATCGTGCATCACGACCGGATCCTCGGCGCTGCACTGCGCGAGCCCGTACCAGGCGTCAAAGTTTAGTGAGTCCCGCCGCAGCACCTCGTGGTAGCGCTGGCACGCGTCCGGCCAATGGAGCTGGAACATCGCTTGCTGCGCGAGCAGCAATGAGCGGTCGGTCGTCCCAAGCCGCTCGAGCAGGTCGCCGGTGCGCCGGGCGATGGCGGCGCGGTCCCGCATCGTCTCAGCGGTCGAGTCCGCCGCCCAGAGGAGCGCCTGCCCGAGCGATAGGTACGCGTGCGCAAACTCCGAGTCGGCCGCGACCGCCGACCGCAGCTGGCGCGTTGCACCCGCGAGATCCCACGTCCGCAACGCGCGCTCCCCCAGGATGTAGGCGTGCAGCGCGCGGATGGAGCGCGTCTGGTCGGCCCCCATGCCGCCGGCTGCGCCGAGGTCCGCGGCGACGAGCGAGTCGGCGAGCGCGTTGAACGCCGCGCTCGCCCGCTCGCTACTGGCTGGCACCCGCTGTTTGGCTTCCTTGAGTGGCGGACCGCCGCGCGCCGCATCGTACACGCCCACCGTGAGGTGCAGCGTGTCGGCGAAACTCCACAGTTGTCCCATGACCAGCCGTCCAGCGCCGAGCTCGCGCGCGATCGCGAGGCCGGTGCCGAACCCTATTCGGAACGGCGCCCGCGCGCCGCGCCGCGCGAGCGCATCGTGGACCCGCGTCCGGTCGGTAAGCCGCACATCCAGCCAGCGGTCGAACGCCTCACTCAGGAGCTCGGCGCAATCGGCACCGTCCAGCATGGTTGCCTGGCTCCCCTCGCGATGCGCGAACGGGAGGATCACGTAGCGCGCGCTGTCGAGCGCCGGACGTGAAACGCGGCAGGGCGGTGGGGAGCCGTCGGCACATTGCGCCGCTCCGCGCAGCGGCACGCCCCCGGCGAGGAGTACGCTCAGCACGACCGCCCGACCGCCCGGTCTCATGCCATCGGCTGCGTGAACGGCAGCAGCGCCTCGCGCATCTCCGCGGCGGTCTGCCACCGCTCCTCGCGCCCCTTGGCGAGCGCCCGCGCGAGGACGAGCGAGACCGGCTTGGGAATGTCGCGCCGCAGGCTCCGGATGTC
>WNGI01009851.1_pt1 | contig 11956 bp, 9 predicted proteins | sample 5400621 | NCBI WGS metagenome assembly WNGI01 (sample SAMN13153374, study PRJNA577476) | soil metagenome | isolation source: 20 cm soil or saprolite under Garry oak tree replicate 1 | place: USA:California | collected 2016-06-15
ATAGTCTAGCTCACCACCCTCAGCCTCCATCCGCCAGGCGCCAGGCTGCTCTGCCCCAATGTCAAAGCGGCTACGCCAGGTGTTATTGAAGAAAACACCGTAAGCCAGGCCTGGCCGGAGCGCCATGAAGACTGGGATGGCCTGGTAGAGTGGATCGGTACCCGGCCCATGGCCATGGGCAGGATCAGTTGTCCAGTTAATCAGTTGACGACCCAGCTTATCTAAGGGTCCGGTTCGCTCACCGAAGCCGAAGAAATGCTCGCCGACCTCGATACGCTTGGCACAGGCAACACGTTGTTGCTCCGACTCAGTTAGATCCCACTGCATGCCCGCCTCATCGGCGCAGAATGGTTGCCCTTGCATATCCGCAAAAGAGAGGCTTCCACTGTCGCGATCGATCCTGACTGTGAGTGAGGCTGTTCTCAGCAAAAGCTCCCTGCCTGACTCCTCGATCTCGAAGGCTGCTTCACCGAACTCTTCATCCGCTCTGGTGACCGCCCAGGAGCGGCGCGCTACGAATGTACCGTCAGGCGCCAGCTGCACTCGGATTAGACGATCGGTCAGGACCGTAATTGCGACACGCGGTCCACCGTAGTCGATGATGAGGGAACGCCCTTCGCGAATGGAGGAGCGCAGAGATCCAAGGGTGATGAAGGATGTGGTCATTCCGGACGCCTCCGTTCAATACATACTCAATAGGCATCAGCCTAAGAAAAGCTCATCAGCATCCGTAGTCGTGGGCTGCCTGAGGCTCATCGATGAAAGGATCGTATCCCCCACCCACGGGCGACCATAAAGGCCCACCACCCATCCACCCAACCGCCCTCGCCCCTACAGAATACTGGATTGGGGCTCAGGTTGATGTGTATTACCTCCGTTCAATACATACTCTGTGAGAGACAGACCAGCATAAAACAGCATGCACGATGCTGAAAATACTTGAGGGAAAGGTGTGCAGCGCTGTGAGTGGAAGAGCATTGAATGCGTTATGTACGACGTTCAATGCTCTTCAAGCAGTTTAACCTTTTACTGCTCCAGCAGTCAGGCCAGAAACGATACGGCGCTGTAAAATCAGCACCAGAATCGCAAGCGGAATAGTCACGATCACTGCGGCAGCGGCAATTTCACCCCAGGGGATTGTATGCTCACCGGCGAAGCGTGAAACTCCAACGGTGATCGGCTGCGCATTCTCATCGGCCGTCAATGTCAAGCCGAAGATAAAGTCGTTATAGACAGCGATGAACGTGAGAATAGCCGCCGCAAAAACCCCAGGGGCCGTGAGTGGCACAATAATATACCACAGGGCTCGCATCCGCGAGGCCCCATCCACCCGGGCTGCCTCTTCCAGGTCTGGCGGCAGCTCGCGGAAGAACGAAGTCATGAACCAGACTGTAATGGGTAGGGTGATTACGAGGTCGGGGATAATCAGGGCAATATACGTGTTGTAGACAGGAATCGGGCCAGTGAAAGCTACAAAGAGCGGTCCGACCATCGCGATAAACGGTAACAAGGCCACCGACAACGTGATTCCCAGCACGATGGCTTTGCCGCGGAACTTCGTACGCGCAATAGCATAGGCGCAAAGTATGCCAATGATCAGTGCCAAAAGTGTGGTGACGGCTGCGATGATCGTGCTGTTGATCAGATCATGTGTAAAGGCGGACAGTGCAAAATCGGTTGCGAAGTTCTCCAGGCTGAAAGAATGGGGAAAAAGAGTGGGTGGAGTAGCGTTCAGTTCGAGTCCACTCTTGACTGCCGTCGCAATTGACCAGTAAAGCGGAGCCAAACAGACGAACACAATCAGCACTACTGCAGTATAGCGACCCACCTTACCCCAGGGGAAGCCCCCTCCCGATTTTGCAGTCCTTGTATCTGCTCTAGCACCAGCGGAAACCTGTTCCTTGACTGCCATAAGACATCTCCTTCCTTTCCAGGGACGGCTTAATTCACTCACTACCGTGACGTTACACGCATCCATAAGACAAAGAGCAACGCAATGATAATTCCGGTAATAAAGAGTATCATTGAGGCAGTCACTCCAGCAGCAAAGTCAAAGGTAGTCCGCGTAAACATGAAATTATACGAGAACGATGCCATGCTTTCTACCTGGTTGCCGCCCAGTATGTAGAGCAGATCGAACACACCCATCGAAGCAAGCGTGCGAAATAGCAGAGCGATCAGCAGCGGCCCGGTCAGCATTGGCAAGGTAATCCTCCAGAATTGCTGCCATCGTGTACTCCCATCGACGCCGGCCGCCTCATACAATTCATGAGGGATGACCTGCAGTCCAGCCAGGAGCAAGAGGGCCATAAAGGGCGTCGTCTTCCAGACGTCGGTGATGATGGAAGCAAGTATAATGCCATTACTCGACTGCAACAACGTACCGCCTCGTGGCAGCAGGTGAATCTGTTGTAGTATATAGCTGACAATGCCTGTACGGTCATTGTACATCAGATACCATATCTGCGCTGAGATCACCGTGGGAAAAGCCCACGGGACGAGAATAGCGGCCCGAACCAGGCCACGGCCTGGAAACGTGGTATTGATCAGGAGGGCGATTCCCAGTCCAAAGATCGTTTCCAGGGCCACAGCAATGATCGTGAAGCCGAATGTCACGGCAATGGCAGTACGGAACTCGCTACTTTGGAGAACCTGAACATAATTTTGCAACCCAATAAAATTCGAACTAGCGCTCAGCGGGGTATCTTGTAGGCTGAGCCAGAAGGAATTCACGATGGGATAACCTGCCACCACCAGAATCACGATGATGGTAGGGAGTACCAGTAAGTACGGTGTCAAGCCACTTCCCATATCCAGGCGTTCTCGCAGGCTCACCCTTTTCCTTGTAGTGGCTACTTCTACTGCTTGTGTTGCCATATGCACGTATCCCTTTCGATAGCTATCCACGTCGAGAGTGCCCTACCAACGTAACTGCTGCAAGACTACCTCCCGATAAGTATAGATAGATACACAGACGACTACTCTACCAGGGTGTCGTAGACAGGTGGGGTATCTATCTAGATACCCCACCTGTCTACGTTCTACATCTACCTGCTTACGATGGCCTGCAAATCAGACGTTAGTGCAGCCAAAGCAGCTGAAGGACTGCTCTGACCGGTCAGAGCATTATGGATTCGCACCTGGATGGCATTCGAGACGTCAGGATAGAAAGGAGTAACCGGGCGCGGCTGGGCTGTCTCAAATACCGGCGCCAATTTGGCGAAGAACGGGTTCGCTTTCAGCACCTCAGGATCCGTGTAGATGCTCTTGAGCGTGGCAGTCAGCGACAACTTCAATGCTATGGTTTTCTGCGATGCAAGGGAGAGCTGGTGTTGGACAAACTTCCAGCCCGCGTCAGAGTTCTTCGAGAAAGCATTAATGCCATACTGCCATCCGCCCAGGCTTGAATGACCGGTGGTATTGCTTCCGCCATAGAGCATATTATGGACATCGAACTTGCCAGCAATCTTGGAACTTGACGGGTCGTTGCCCAACGAATAGGCGTAGGGCCAGTTGCGCATGAAAACAGAGTCACCGTTTTGCCAGGACGAACGAGAGTCCTCTTCCTTGTAGGTAGTCACTGCCGATGGTGAGATCCCTCCCACCCAACTTGTCATCAGCGTCAGGGCGGCTATACCTTCTGGGCTGTTGACGGTAACCTTCTTGGGATCGCTCGGATCGAGAACGGAACCACCATAGCCGTAGAGGACCTCGGTAAAGTCACAGACAAGTCCTTCGTACTGTGCCCCCTGCCAGACATAACCAACCTTCGCTTTGGATGGGGCGTTCGCCTTGGCCATTGACGTCATTTCTGCCCAGGTAGTTGGCGCGGTTTTAATAATATCTGTGCGGTAGTAGATCAGCCCCGCATCAGTACGGGTTGGAGCGGCCCACAACTTGCCATTGTAGGTACAACCTGCCAACGGCCCTGGCAGATAATTCGCCCGATCACTGGCCGGCCACTTATCGTCCAGGGGAACCGTCCAGCCGTTGGCCCCAAACTCAGGAGGCCAGATGATGTCCATTGGGAAAACATCGTAGGCGCTAGAACGGGCGCGTAGCATGGTTGTGAGGATAGTCAGGAGTTGGCCCGTATCAGCAGGCGCATTAGAATTGTAGTTGACGTGGACACCATTATTTTGCGCATTGAAGTCGGTCACAAGTGACGCGTAGACACCGTTGGTGTCACGTTCGATATAGTTGATGTTGACAGTTTGGCCGCTGCCGGTAGAGCTGTTGCTGGTGCCACCGCATGCTTCCAGCAGCGAAACGGCCGCGGTACTGGTCAAGCCGACAGCAATGGCACGCTCGAGGAATGTCCGGCGCGTTATGCGCCCATTACGAATTTTGGTGATGATTTCATCAATGACTTCACCTTGTTCAAGATACATAGAGAGTCCTCCTTTGGAGCAAATATAAGCTGACGTTGATACACATACCAGACGCTTTCAAGCGTTGGTGGGACTTCCAACCTACCAGGCGCCTTGCCCAATAGGTCATCCATTGTAACTGTAAGTTACCAAAAACTCTCTTTCACATTTGAGAGGTTAATGAAATGTACGTCAATTTGCCAACAAATATCACATGATGTGAAGTTTGCAGGCGTAACCCTTATACTGGACTCACTTATCTCTAATTATAGCTTCCTTCAGCGTCAAAAGTAAATGTGCTGAACAGGAGTTGCCTTTTCACTGGATGTAATCAAATCATAGCTGTGCTGGATAAGAGGATCAGAACAACTAACCTTTCAGTACCCGCATGCATCTATACAATACACGTCTCACGCTGAAGTTTTGATACACCCCTTTCTGCCTGACGGGAGGACTTTTTTCAAGCCATCGACGGCCTTAGCGATGCTGTGTTAATACTGGAAACGATACCAAGACTTGTTTTAACAATAACATAATATTTCCCGCTTGTAAATAGGTGTCCAATGAAACGCCAATCTGCTGATTATCTTATTGCAGAGTTAAAGAAAAATCTTTACAAGTCAGGTTAAATATGCTATCTTCACATCATATCATTACACCAATGAATGGAAACGTTTCCAACAACATCATGCTCGTTGAGCAATGAGGCTGAATGAGGTCAGCGACCCCAAGCCTTTGGGCATGGGCTTGTAAAAGCAAGTCCCGATGCTGACCAGTCCCTCTCGCAAGAGGGAGCCGTTTACGAGGAGTGTTGACGTTCGGACCTTGGGGTGGCATCTCAGCCCCAAGCTCTCCAAGTCCGGTGTTAAACAGGTTGATGGGGTAGAAAAGCCAGTGCATCGGACATAGTACCGCTCGTAAACCAGGACGAGGGAAACTTTACCCGCGCAAGCGGAGACTCCCCAGGAGTTGGTTATGTCATCCGTGTTTGTTGTCGATCAACAGCGCAAACCGCTCGATCCGGTCCATCCAGGTCGCGCCCGGTATCTGCTCACAGCAGGACATGCTGCTGTGCTGCGTCGCTATCCGTTTACGATCATCCTAAAGGACGCCAAGCCCGAAACTCAGCCACAGCCCTTGCGGGTGAAGCTTGATCCGGGCAGCAAAACCACGGGCATCGCAGTCGTCAACGATGTGACATCGCAGGTGATGTGGGCCGCAGAAGTAGCGCATCGGGGGCAGCAGGTTAAGGAACGTATGGATCAGCGACGAGCCTATCGGCGGTCTCGCCGCAGTCGCCATACCCGCTATCGCCCCCGTCGTTTCGCTAACCGCCGTCGGCGGGACGGCTGGTTGCCTCCATCACTGGAAAGCCGAATCACCAATATCCTCACCTGGGTGGCTCGGATACGACGCTGGTGTCCCATCGGAGCTATCAGTCTGGAACTGGTGAAGTTCGATATGCAGATCATGCAAAACCCAGAGATCAGTGGAGTTGAGTATCAGCAAGGCGAGTTAGCTGGCTATGAGCTCAGGGAGTATCTCTTGGAGAAATTCCAGCGACATTGTGTATATTGTGGCAAAACCGATACCCCGCTGGAAGTGGAGCATATCATCCCGAAGTCGCGGGGTGGTTCGGATCAGCTCTCCAACCTCACGCTTGCCTGTCATGACTGTAATCAGGCCAAAGGGAATCAGACCGCAAAGGAGTTTGGGCATCCCGAGGTGAGCCAGCAAGCCAAAGCCCCCTTGAAAGATGCGGCTGCCGTTAATGCCACGCGCTGGGCACTGTATCAGCGTCTTGCATCGGTGGGACTGCCCATAGAAGCGGGCAGCGGTGGACGCACCAAATGGAATCGCAGAAAACAGGGCCTCCCCAAAACCCACTGGCTGGATGCGGCCTGCGTTGGAGCCAGTACCCCAGACTCACTCACCGTTCAGGGGAGCATTCCGCTACTCATCACGGCGACGGGACGGCACAGTCGGCAGATGTGTCGGACGAATGCCTATGGGTTTCCCAACAAAGCGCCCAAAGCAACTAGTGTGGTCGGCGGCTTTCGGACAGGGGATATCGTGCGAGCAAAAGTTCCGGCAACGAGGAAGAAAGCGGGAGTCTATGTGGGGCGGATTGCCATTCGTGACACGGGATCCTGCAACATCAAGACGGCAAGATATACCATCCAAGGCATCCACTACCGCTATTGCCTGCCACTCCATCGGGCAGATGGATATGCATACACGAAAGGAGCGGCGTCTCCTCCCCTGGCGTAAATGCTGGGGGCTCCGCGCCGGTTTTTCTGATGACGACTACCATCCATGATGTAGCTCGAATCGCAGGAGTAGGTACTGGGACCGTTTCACGTGTTATTAACAATAGCGCGGGAGTTAAACCTGACACACGTAAAAAGGTATTATCAGCAATTGCTCAACTGAATTACAGACCTAACCCCATAGCGCGCAGCATGATTTCAAAACGAACAGGGGCAATTGGCGTCATCGTTCCCTTTTTTACACGTCCTTTCAACACAGAATTATTGCGCGCGGTACAGGCTGCTCTTTCTCGATCAGGCAAAGAACTTGTGCTTTATGATGTCGAGACTGCCGCTCAACGCAATCATTACCTTTCTGAGTTACCTATGCTCCATAGAGTCGATGGATTGCTCCTGCTTTCGCTTCCGTTGGAGGACTCATTCGCAATGGATATCAAAGAGGCAGAAATCCCTGTGATACTGATAGATACATATAGCCCCTTTTTCACTTCCCTGATTGTTGATAATATAGAGGGGGCTTACAAGGCAGTGAAATATTTGATCGATCTGGGACACCGGCTTATAGGCTTTATCAATGGAGTCATCGAGGGGAACATCAAATTTAACCAGGCTAATGATCGCTTGATTGGGCTACATCGAGCGTTTGGCGAAGCAGGTCTCCTCTTTGAACCTGAACTTATGCTGACAAGCGAGTGGAATCGATCTGGGGGGAAACAAGCAGCTTTGCAACTGCTTTCACAAGAAAAGCGGCCAACCGCTATCTTTGCAGCATCTGATATGCAAGCTATAGGTGTATTGGAAGCAGCTAAAGATCTGTGTATAAATGTACCAGGTGAATTATCTGTTATCGGTTTTGATGGTCTCGAAGTTTCAGAACTACTTGAACTCAGTACTGTTCAGCAACCAATGCGGCAGATGGGAGAGTTAGGAGTCAATAAACTGATAGAGCTCATGAAGAATCCACAGCAGTTACCTGAGCTCATCCGGTTGAATACAACTCTGATAGAACGCCGGACAATCAGAGCATTGGCGTAATGCAGCCTGACTGCTTAAGGCTAAATCTGATCGTGTTGCGCAAGAGGTAATAACATATGCATTTTACCCCTATCTATCAAATAATTTTCAAGTTTTTGGTGTTATAAATACTGAAATGTAAAAAGTGTAAAAACGGACAAATTTCCTGTAAATAGCACGAATTTCTTGTTACTAATGTGTTATCATTTCCGTTTACTCTTGATATAAGGTACTCCATTTTCTACAGGCAATCATCTAGTATTCATTTGTGAAAGGGATGGATGGGCATGAATATGACTGCTCGCTCTTATCAACCTATCGATTCGTATGGCGTGATTGGCGATTGCCATTCGGTCGTACTGGTTTCTCCTGATGGCTCGGTCGACTGGGGTTGCTTACCCGACTTCGACAGTCCGGCCATCTTCTGTCGCTTGCTGGACACCCAGCAAGGCGGCTACTTTCAGATCGCGCCCACCGATAGCACAATCATCGGCACACAACGCTATCTGCGCGATAGTAACGTGCTACAAACTCGCTTCTCTAGCGAGGCGGGAGAGCTACTCCTCACTGATTTTATGCCGGTCGAGACATTGAGCGCCTGGCAGTTTCGCGAATTGAGCAATAATACCTGGACACGCGAAGATGGCTCGTGCCATAGCCTGGTGCGTATCGTGGAGTGCACCCAGGGTGAACTACCAATCACCATGAGGCTCAAAGTCAGTCCAGATTACGCTGCCGCAACTAGTGTGATAACATTGCTACCCGAGAACATGGGTGCGGTCATTTCTGGAGGCCAGCAACATGTGGGCCTCGCCATTGTTGGCGCCTATCGCATGCCCTCGTTTTCAATAGTAGACAACCAGCAAGAGGGGGAACTTCACCCGTACCTGGAGGTTCAGGTCATCATGCAGGAGGGGGAACGTCTGTTGTTTGCTTTGGGTGTCGGGCGCACCGCCCAGGCAGCTAGTCGACTGGCCGAGACGGAGTTGCACCTGCGCAATTTTGACTGGGAGCTGGCTCATACCCTGCACTGGTGGCGTACCTGGCTTGCGGGCTGCACCTACAAGGGAGTCTATGACGCCTGCGTCAAACGCAGTGCGTTGGTGCTCAAAATGCTGACCTATGCGCCCACCGGGGCTATTGTGGGCGGCCCCCACCACCTCACTGCCCGAAGAACTTGGAGGGGTGCGCAATTGGGATTACCGCTATACCTGGCTGCGCGATGCCACCTTTACACTGTATGCCCTCAACGTACTGGGCTTTACTGAAGAGGCACATGCTTTCACACACTGGCTACGTCGTCTTTCCTACTCAAACGGAGAAGACCTGCAGATCATGTATGGTATCCGTGGCGAGCGCGAGTTTGCGGAGCGAGAATTGCTGCACTTGAGTGGCTACGCCGAATCTCGACCTGTACGGATTGGCAATGGTGCAGCGAGTCAGAAGCAATTGGATGTTTTCGGCGAAGTGTTGGATTGCATTCACCTGTTCCGCCGTCAAGGCGGCTTCGAGCGCTATGGCGAAAACCTTGAAGGGCCGTTGTGGGCAATGATGAACCTGCTCATCGAGCATGTATGCGCCCACTGGCAGGAGCCTGATAGTGGCATCTGGGAAGTGCGTGGCGGGGTGCGTCACTTTGTATATTCCAAAGTAATGTGCTGGGTGGCACTGGATCGTGGTATACGGGCAGCCGAGCAACTGCACCTGGAAGCTGATATTGAAGGCTGGCGACAGGTGCGAGATCAAATACGCACGGATATCTTGACGCACGGTTACAATCGCCAGATAGGTGCCTTCACGCAGTCCTACGACAGCACGGCTCTGGATGCCTCGAATTTATTGCTACCCCTGGTCGGCTTTATAGCACCGGATGACCCGCGCATGCGCTCGACGGTCGATTGCATCAGCGAGCGCTTGACAGATGCAAATGGCTTCGTCTATCGCTACCACGCCGATGATGGACTGTCGGGAAGTGAAGGTACCTTCACCATCTGTACCTTCTGGCTGGTCGACAACCTTGCCATGCAGGGTCGAGTCGATGAAGCACGCTCGCTCTTTGAGCGGTTGCTCAGTTATTCCGGACACCTTGGCTTGTTTTCCGAAGAGGTCGGCAACAACGGGATCAATGCTCTGGGCAACTACCCACAAGCTTTTACACACATCGCACTTATCAATAGCGCCTACAATCTAAAGAAAGCTGAAATGAGGCAGGCAGAGTATCATACCGACCCCGTCATTGCCGCCATTCACTTACACAAATAAAACAAAAGTAACAATTCGGCAGGGATTTCAAAGGCCTGTAGGCCTTTGAAATCCCTGCCGAATTCATTAAACTAAGCTTGTGGAGGCAGAAAGAGCAAGATAATACTATATATCGAAACAGCTAACAACAAGAGACAAAAGCTACCAGCCAGAATACGCGAAATCCGAAAAGTCCCACCAGCATTTCTGGGACGAAAACTACGAAGAGACATTCTCAACCCAACCACAAAGATACCAACAAGCAGCAAAAAATCAAAAATCTTGACCTCCAACGAACCATTGAAAAGAGCAAAGGTTATCGCCAGGGGAACAAAAACCATAATTCCACCTGACACAACCGCAACTGCAAATCCCATAAACATCCACTCGTCATACCTGAATTTCCATAATCGCGGAGTCATTGTAATCACAAGCACTAAACCACAAACATAAGCAATAAGCCCAATTAGCGTCCATACGACAGGTTGCATTGTATATAACCCCATACAAAATCTTGGGTACCAGTAAGTATTTTACTGCATCCAAAACAACAACAGCACCTTCTTCTGCAAATTGAAGAGCCTAGCTACGGCTAGTGTACTCAATTGAGGCAAATGCGTCAATAACTACACCATAGTGAATACCTCTGGCAAACGTGTGCTATAGTGTGTCCAAAACAGAAAACAAACGAGGAACCACCATGGTTGAATTAGTTTGGAAAGGCAAGCAAACCTTAGAGCAAGCAACCTTCATCAACTCAAAAATTCCCACACAACATCTTTACACCTTCGAAAGCTACCCAGGGCAATCAACCGAAAAGCTCACCAATCCCCCTCTAGACCCTATCCCAACGTGGCACAACCGCTTAATCCTGGGAGACAAACGCTCTATTCTCCCCGCGCTCCTTCTCGAATTTTCAGGGCAAATCAATCTGATATATATTGATCCCCCTTTTATGACAGGGCGCGATTTTAAAAACGGCGAACAACTGGCCTACAGCGATAAATGGGACAAGAATCTCGATACATATCTCCAATGGCTATATGAAACATTCATTTCGCTCAAGCTACTCCTTTCATCCAATGGATGTCTGTATGTACATCTGGACTGGCGTGTTATTCATTATGCCAAAGTTATATTGGACGAAGTTTTTGGTTCGAATTCCCGTGCAAACGGTTCTGGCTTCAAAAATGAGATTATCTGGCATTATCAATCAGGAGGACGCTCACAAAAACGCTATGCACGCAAACACGATACAATTCTCTTCTACAGTAACTCAGCGCACTATTGCTTTCATGGGGAAAGGGTCGGAGAGCGACGCGGCACAAAAAAACGCAATCATATGAAAAAATGGGTCGATACTGATGGAAGTACTCATTGGACAATACATTCAGCCGGGCGACTTTATACCTATGGTGAAGATTCGCATCTGACCCCTACCGACGTCTGGAGCGATATCAGTCATTTACATCAGACAGACCCCGAACGCAATGGATATGCAACGCAGAAACCCGCAGCATTGCTCGAACGTATTATCCTTGCATCATCTGAAGAGAACGACCTGGTACTTGATTGTTTTTGTGGCAGTGGTGTGACCCCTGCTGTAGCAGAACGACTTGACCGGCGCTGGATTGCATGTGACCAGAGCGAACTCGCTCTAAAGCTGACCCGTGAACGAATGTTAACGTTTGACCGGGTACGCCCATTTGTAATGCAGCGACTCGAAAATGATGCTACATCATACTCGCTGTACTAAAGAACTACACACCGAGCTACTAACGCGGATTAAAACCTGGCTCTAGTTGCTTTTATGAACCAGCTCACAGCATATTTTGGCACCATATGGTATCATTTGATATATAAAAGTATCTATTCAGCAGAGATCCCAAGGAGCCAGTAAGGCTTCTTGGAGGGGTGCAGGGGACGAAGTTCCTTGCCGGGGCGCGGGGTGTCCCCGCCCACCTTCCCCACGCCGCCGCAGGCGGCAAGAGAAAAAGACCTGAATTGTTACAATCTAAATATCAATCACTAAAAAATGATCTAAAAGGACTTCTCTATGCA
>WNGI01004935.1_pt1 | contig 11955 bp, 7 predicted proteins | sample 5400621 | NCBI WGS metagenome assembly WNGI01 (sample SAMN13153374, study PRJNA577476) | soil metagenome | isolation source: 20 cm soil or saprolite under Garry oak tree replicate 1 | place: USA:California | collected 2016-06-15
AGCTCCGGGCAGGTCATCCGTGACCAGCCGGGCGTCAAGGAGCAGGTGGGCGTCTACCTCGATGAGTCACCGATTTCGGTGGCCCTCTTCACGCCCGATCTCGAGCTGTTCGACCTCGAGCGCTTCGAAGTGCTGCGTGGGCCCCAGGGGACGCTCTTCGGCGCCGGATCCGAGGCGGGCACCGTGCGCTACATCACCCGCCAGCCACAGCTCGGCAAAACAGAAGCGATGACCGACGCCTCGCTCGAAGCGCCCACGCATGGTGATCCGGGTGGATACGCCCGCGGCGCACTCAATCTGCCGCTCGGGGAGGCGGCCGCGGCGCGCATCGTCGCCTACTGGCACCACCTGCCGGGATTCATCGATGCCGTTGAGCCGGGCGGCGTCCTTCACAAGGCCCAGAACGACGGCGATCGCACTGGCGCCCGCGTGTCACTGCTCGTGAAGCCGAATGATGCGCTGTCGATCACGCCGCGCGTCGTGTACCAGAACCTCACAACCAACGGCTACCCGCGGGTCGACCTCTACAACATGCTCGCCAATCCGTTCACGACGGTGGCTCCGGTAAGCCTCGGCGATCGCCAGCAGTACATCCAGCAGCGTGAGGGCTTGCTCGACCAGTTCCTGCTGAGCGACGTCAAGGTCGACTACGGCTTCGGACCCGCGACGCTCACGTCGGTGACGTCATTTACACACCGTGACGTGCGCGTGCTGCGCGATGCGACGCAGCTCACGGGCAGCGTGACTTATGATCCGATCGGCATTACCGATCAGGCGAGCGTGCGCATCAGCTCACCGCTCTATGACCGCACCAAACTCAACATTGCATCCGAGGAGCTGCGCCTCGCCTCAAGCGGGGACCAGCTCGTCGATTGGCTGGTGGGCGGCTTCTTTCAGCACGTCAACCGTCACTACGGGCAGGACCTGCCGACCCCGGGTTATGACGCGCTGATTGGCGCGCCAAGCTCTCTCTTCAATGCACCACCGGATACGCCGTTCTATTCGGATTTGAGCTACCGGCTGAAGCAGTACGCCGCCTTCGGTGAGGCGACCTGGCACATCACGCACCAGTGGGCGCTGACCGGTGGCCTGCGTTACTACAAGTTCAACGAGGACAAGAACCTCCTGTTTGGCGGTGCGTTTGCCGATGACACCTGTGTTCCAGGTACGGGGCCGGGGACGCCGAACCCCTGCGTTCTGGGAGTGGTACCAGCCTCCACGGACTCGAGCGGGACATCGCCGCGCGTGATCGTGAGTTACAAGCCTGTGGACAACATACAGCTCAGTGCCCAGGCGGCGCGCGGGTTCCGCCTGGGCGGCATCAACGATCCCATCAACGTACCGCTGTGCTCCGCCGCGGACCTCACGGTTTTCGGCAATCAGAAGACCTGGAAGGACGAGAAGACCTGGAACTATGAGCTGGGGTTGAAGAGCCAGTCCTCGGATCATCGTGTCACGTTCAACGTCTCGGCGTTCTATTCGGACATCAAGGACCTGCAGGCCACCACGACCGCGGGCACCTGCTCGTCCCGCATCGTGTTCAACGTCCCCACGTCGCGGAGCGAAGGCATCGAGGCGGAGCTGTTCGCGCGGCCTAACTCGACCTGGGACTTCGGCATTTCAGCTACCGTCCTCGACGCCAAGCTCACCTCGTCGGTGACTTCGACGCTACCGGGCCCGCCGCCCACGGTGGTGGTCGTCGGCGGCCTGGCGGACGGCAATCGTCTGCCGACAGCACCGAAGACGCAGGCAGCCGCGAGCGTCGGCTACACGCTGCCGGTGCAAGGAGGGAGGGATTTCTTCGCCAACTTTACCGTGCAGTACATCGGTTCCTCATTCTCGCAGTTCGAGAACCAGAAACCGGGTTTCGGCCAGATTTGTACCGCGATCGGTGAGCCCGCTGACGCCTCTACCTGCCCCGGCAACCCGAATGCCGGTGAGCTGTACCAGTTCGGCGGACCGCTTTCGGTATCGTCGTTCAGCTTCAACACCGAGTTGCCGAGTTACACGCTCGGCAACCTGCGCTTCGGATTGAAGACCGATCGCTGGCAGGCGGCGGCGTACATCAACAACATCTGGGATGAGACCGCGCGTCTGGCGCTCGACTACGAGCGTGGTCGCAACGCGCGCATCGGCTACCTCACCAACCAGCCGCGCACGATCGGAGTGTACGGCAGCTACGTCTTCTGAGGGCGACGCGAGCCAAGGTCAAACGGGCCGGCTTTCCGCACCGAAGCCGGCCTTTTTCATCCCGCAGTGCACCAGCGGCGCTGGATGTGCCCGCCGGCGCCGCGCAGCCGCTGGTCTCTCGAACGAGAGATGGCGCAGTCTGCGCAAGCGCGCGAAGAATTCCAGTTTCACCTTGCCGCCTCTCACACGGAGGTCGTTCACATGTCCATCAAACTGAACGTGAACGGTGACACCCGCGAGCTGGATATCGATGCGGACATGCCGCTCCTCTGGGCCCTCCGCGATCACCTGCAGCTCACCGGCACCAAGTTCGGCTGCGGCATGGCGCTGTGCGGCGCCTGTACCGTGCACATCGACGGCCAGGCGACGCGCTCGTGCGTGACGCCGGTCTCGGCGGCACAGGGCAGGAAGATCACGACCATCGAAGGGCTCGCGACGCCCGCCGGTCACGCGGTGCAGGAGGCGTGGATCGCGCTCAACGTCCCCCAGTGCGGCTATTGCCAGAGCGGGCAGATCATGTCGGCGGCGGCGCTGCTCGCCTCGAACCCGAGGCCTGCGGACACCGACATCGACGCCGCGATGACCGGCAACATCTGCCGCTGCGCCACGTACGTGCGCATCCGCGGCGCCATCCATCAGGCGGCCGAAACCCTGGCGGCCGGCGCCCGCACCACGGGTTAAGAGGAGTGCACCATGTACTTCCGCCACACTGAACACGCCGCAGCGTCCGCCACGGCTTGCGAACTGACCCGCCGTGACTTCCTGAAGCTCACTACACTCGCTGGCTCGGGGCTCACCCTCGGGCTCGTGCTGCCCGGCTGCGGCAAGGGCGCCGGGGGCGCTGCCGTCGGTCCGCTCGTCATGCCGTTCGTGCGCATCGCGCCCGACAACACGGTCACCGTGATCTCCAAGCACCTGGAAGCCGGCCAGGGGGTGTGGACCGGGCTGCCGGCGATCGTCGCCGAGGAGCTCGATGCCTCCTGGGAGCAGATGCGCGTCGAGAGCGCGCCGGCCCAGGTGCCCATGTACGGCAATCTCGCGATGGGGGGCAAGATCCAGCTCACCGGCGGCTCGACGGCTGTGGCCAACTCCTGGCAGCAGCTGCGGCAGGCGGGAGCGACCGCGCGCGCCATGCTCGTGGCGGCCGCCGCCAAGGCGTGGGCCGTGCCGGCGAGTGAGATCAAGGTGAGCCAGGGAGTGGTGTCGCACACCGGCACGGGACGCAAAGCGACTTTCGGCGAGCTCGCCGGCAGCGCCGCCAAGGAGCCCCTGCCGACGCAGGTCACCCTCAAGGATCCAGCCGCTTTCAGTATCGTCGGCAACGAGAAACTGACGCGGCTCGATGCCCGCGCCAAGTCGAGCGGCAAGCAACAGTTCGCCATCGACGTGATGCTGCCCGGCATGATGACCGCGCTCGTCATGCGCCCGCCTCGCTTCGGCGGCAAGGTGAGCTCGTTCGATGCCACCGGTGCCCGGGCGGTGCCGGGCGTCGTCGACGTGGTGCAGATTCCACGCGGCGTCGCGGTCGTCGCGAAGGACACGTGGGCGGCCCGCAAGGGCCGCGAAGCGCTGCGCGTGACCTGGGACGAGTCGGACGCCGAGAAGCGCGGCACCGCCGAGCTCATGAAGGAATACCGCGCCTTGGGCCGCGGCCGGGACGCGGTGCCGGTCGTGCAGCAGGGCGACGTCGAGGCGGCGTTCGCGCATGCGGTGAAACGCGTCGAGGGGAAGTTCGAGTTTCCCTTCCTGGCGCACGCGACGATGGAGCCTCTGACCGCGGTCTGTCAGCTCGGCCCCGACAAGTGCGAGATCTGGGCCGGCTGCCAGTTTCAGACCGTGGACCAGGCGAATGCCGCGGCGGCGGTCGGACTGAAGCCCGAGCAGGTGAGCATCAACACGCTCGCCGCCGGCGGCACTTTCGGACGGCGGGCGACCCCCGACTCGGACTACATTTCCGAAGTCGCCTCGATCGCCAGGGCGACGGGCGGAAAATACCCGGTGCGCCTCATCTGGACGCGCGAGGATGACATTACCGGCGGGCGCTACCGGCCGCTCAACTATCACCGCGTGACCGCAGCCATCGGCAAGGACGGCAAGGTCGCCTACCGCCAGCGCGTGGTCGGTCAGTCGATCGTCGCCGGCACGCCGTTCGCGTCCATGATGATCAAGAACGGCGTCGATCCGACGGCGGTCGGGGGCCACGCCGCCGAACAGTACGATCTTGCGGATGCGCACATCAGCTGGTCGCAGCCCAAGGTCGGCGTGCCGGTGCTGTGGTGGCGGTCCGTCGAGAACACGCACATGGCGTACTCCAAGGAGGTCATGATCGACGAGCTGGCGCAGGCTGCGGGACAGGACCCGATCGCTTTCCGCCTGGCGTTGCTCGGCAAACATCCGCGCCACGTCGGTGCGCTCAAGCTGGCGGCCGAGAAGGCCGGATGGGACTCGCCATTCTCCAAGGACAAGGGGCGCGGGCGCGGCGTCGCCGTGCACGAGTCCTTCGGCTCGGTGGTGGCGCAGGTGGCGGAAGTTACGGTGAGCGGCGACAAGATCACGGTCGATCGCGTGGTGTGCGCGGTCGACTGCGGCATCGCGGTGACGCCCGACGTCGTCAAGGCGCAGATGCAAAGCGGCATCGGCTACGGCCTGTCGGCGGCGCTGTACGGCAAGATCACGCTCACCGACGGACACGTCGATCAAACCAACTTCCACCAGTACCAGGTGCTGCGGATCAATGACATGCCACGCGCGATCGAGGTGTACATCGTGCCCTCGACGAATCCGCCTTCGGGTGTCGGAGAACCAGGGACGCCGCCGATCGCGCCTGCGGTCGCCAACGCGGTGCGCGCGGCGACGGGCGTGCGGCTGCACACGCTGCCGTTTGATCTGGCGGCGGCGCGTCGCGCCCGGGCCTAGCGGCTCGAGCGCTACACCGCGGCAAAGTCGCGGGCCTGCGCGGTCCAGGCGGGCGCGCTGGCGAGCGCACCCGGGACCTCCTCCGGTGAGGCCACGACCTGCCACATCATGAGATGCCGCGGGTCCATGAAGCGCTCCTCGACGGCGCGCGTGAGCACCTCAAGGAGCGGGGTAAAAAATCCGCGCGTGTTCACCAGCACGATGGGATTGAGATAAAGCCCGAGACGCTTGAGCGTGATGGCCTCGAGCAGTTCCTCGAGCGTGCCGGAGCCGCCCGGAAGCGCGATCGCCGCCTGGCTGAGGGTCAGCATCATGTGCTTGCGCGTGCGCAGGTCCTCGACCAGCTGCAGGTCCGTCAGTCCCTTGTGCCCCCACTCGAGCTCGGCCATGAAGCGCGGCAGGATGCCGGTCACGCGTCCGCCGTGGCTGAGCGCGCCGTCGGCGAGCGCGCCCATGGAGCCGACCGCGCCGCCCCCGTACACAATCCCAACTCCCTGTGCGGCGAGCACCTCACCGAGGCGCCGGGCTGCGGCCCGATAGTCAGGGTGGGCGAGGCGGCTGGAGGCGCAGTACACGCAGACGGCGCGCTCGATGGGACGCTCGGCCGGTGAGCTCATGAGAGGGAGTCCTTCCGTGCAATGCCCTCATTATAAAGGGCGCCCGCCGGCGCTCGGGGCGCCCGCGGGCCTCAAGCGGAGCGGCGACGCGCGTGCCCGGCTTGAGGATCAGTGCTCGGTGGGCCGGTGCGCCGCGCTCGGGGTTGCCGCCAGGTCATTCGCCTGGCTCACCCACGCATCGCGCTCGATGCGGCCCCGGTAGGCCGCGAGCTTGCGGTCGACGTACTTGACGTCCTCGTGGGACCATTCAGCGATCTGCCAGAAGTAGAACACGCCCACCCGATGGAGCTTGCGCTCCAGCACCTTGGGGACACCCTTGATCTGCGTCAGATCGTCCGGCTTGCCGTGCCCGGGGTGCGTCAGGAGATTGCGGCTGCCCTCGCGAACCGCAGCCTTCGGAGCCGGCGGATTCTCCAGACGCGATTGCAGCGTGCCGAGCCGCTCAAGCACGGGACTGAGGTCCACCGTCTGGGGCGGCGGCACCTGAAACGCGAGCACGGCGCTCTCGAGCTCATCCAGGCGGGTCTGCACGGGGAACAGCGCATGCTCGATCGCGGTCAGCCGCTGTTCCGTCGGCTTCAGATCCGCGGGCTCGGGCGGGCGGATGTCGCCGATGCGGCGCTCGATGTCATCGAGGCGCGAATGGAGTGAGGCCAGATCGACGCGCTCGGGTATGGGCACGTCGATGCTGCGCACCGCCTCCTCCACTGCCGCCAGCTGCTCGCGCAACGGCTGCAGATCGACATCCGGACGCGCCGCCAGGCGCGCTTCGAAGCCGCGGCGCCAGCTCGCCCATTCATCGCGCGAGCGCGCGTACTCGAGCGTCACGTCCTCGTAGTGACGGCGGAACCACCAGTAGGTGAACAAGGCACCGCAGGCGGCGGCCAGCACCAGCAGGAACAGGATTTTCGCCAACAGAAAGCCCATATTGCCCCTCCCCCGGGAAAGTCAGTTGGCAGAGACAGCGTGAAATTCAATGCGGCGGTTGCGCGCGCGACCGCTCTCGGTGGTGTTGTCGGCGATCGGCCGGCGCGCCGCAAATCCCCGCGCCTGCAGCCGCTCGGCCGGCACGCCGCGGGCGATGAGCGCATCACGCACGGCCGCGGCGCGGGCCTGACTCAGGCTGCGATTGAACGCCGACCGCCCGACCGGATCGGTATGGCCTTCGATGCGTAGCGTCCCCGGACAGCTGCGGGCTTCCTTCGCGAGTCGATCCAGAAGCGCACCGCTGCGTGCGTCGATCGCGGCACTGCCGCTGGCAAACTCGATCTGCTCGCCCGCCAGCACACCCGCGAGCGAGCGCTCGCAGGCCTGCGCAGCCGTCTGTGCCGGCGCCGCGGCGGCGCTGCCGGGAGGCGCGGGCGCCGTGAACCGGCCCGCGACGCTCACCGCGCAGCTGCGGCGCCCGATCCAGGTGGCACAGCGAGCCGTCTTCGCCAAGCCGATCGCGCGCTCGCCCGCGCCGGGGGCGGGCTCCTCGCCCGAGAGCGTGACGCTCTGCCCGGAGACCGAGAGACCCACCCAGCCGAAGCCCGCGGCATTGAGCTGATCGCGCGTCTCGCGCTGCACGGCGCCTTCGATCCAGTTGCGCGCCACCGGACCCAAGGCGAACGAGACCGCCAACGCCAGAGCGGCGAGTGGCAACAGGCCACGCCACACGAAGGGCCAGACGGGCGGGTCGCGCCAGATCAGCAGATGAGGGTGCAGGACAGCCGATTGCATCGCAACCTCCCCCGGTCCTGTGAGTGAGTCGCGTTATACACTGCGCCGCAATTCGGGCCAAGTGTGCCGCCGAGTCTCACGGTGCCGGTAAGATCCAGTTCGATGTCGTCAACGACTGCAACGACCGCGGCCTGCGCACTCGCGCTGCTGGCTGCCGCATACGCCGCGCGCGCGCAAGTGCCCGCACCGGTGCCGGCAACGGCGCCGCCCGCGCCCCCGCCTTCCGGCCTGGCGCGCTGGCTCAATCCCGCGACTGCGCCCTTCATCCCGATCCCGGCGATCGACACCGAGCCGCACAGCGGACTGACGCTGGGCGTGATTCCAACCTGGCTGCGCACCAACAGCCGCAATGAGATCGAGCGCATCACGGCTCCCGACATCATCCACAGCCAGTATTTCGGCTGGGGCGCCCACATGCGGGTGCTCTGCTACCCGTCCGCGGACACGCAGTGGTCGGTGGAGGGAGGACTCACGCAGCGCGTCGAGCGCGAGTTCGACGGCCGCTACCTCACGGGCCAGACGCGCACCGGCGCGGTTTCATGGTCGATCGAGGCGATCTACGACCGCAGCGGCACGCCGCGCTTCTTCGGTCTCGGCAACCAGTCGCTGCGAGCGGACGAGACCTCCTATGTCGACAATCAGGCGCTGGTGGCCGCATCGATCGGGCGCAACTTCACCCCGGCGCTGCAGCTCGCCTACCGTGTGCGCCCGCGCTATGTCGAGGTGTTGCCGGAGGAGCTGCGCGGCCTGCCCTCGATCGGGACGCTGTTCCCGGGACTCAAGGGCATTGGCAGTGAGCACGAGCTGCAGCACACCGCAATGCTCATCTACGACACCCGTGATTCGCTGATCATCCCGCACAGCGGGGCGCGCTACATCATTTACGACGGCTTCGTCAGCCGCGCCGCGGGCAGCTCGGTCTCCTACAGCTTCTTCGGCGCGGAAGCGCGCTACTACCGGGCGTTCGGCCCGGACGTCACGCTGGCCTGGCACGCGGCGGTGCGCTACATGCCGTCGGCGGGCAACGCGCCGTTCTGGGCACTCTCGAGCCTCGGCGGTGACCGCAGTGTGACCGCCGAGCGCGAGCCGCTGCGCGGCTACGGCTCCGATCGCTATGTCGACCGCAATATGTTCGCGAGCGGTGCGGAGCTGCGCACCCGCGTCGCGAGCTTTGACGCCTTCGGCACCCGCGTGAGCCTGGAGGTGGCCCCGTTCGTCGACGCCGGCAAGGTGTTTGCCGGTCTCGGCGCCAGCCCCTTCTCGAAATTGCACGCCACCCCGGGGCTGGGCGTACGCGGCGTGGCGAGTCCCTTCGTCGTCGGCTACGTGGATATCGGTTTCGGCCACGGCAAGGCCGCGGTGTTCAGCGGTATCGACTATCCGTTCTGAGGTAGAATCGGGCGCGGTTGCGGGTGTCGTACAATGGTAGTACTGCAGCTTCCCAAGCTGCTAACGTGGGTTCGATTCCCATCGCCCGCTCCAACTCCAGGCATACCCGGCTATCAGGGAAGGTGGCCGTGAGCGCATCGCGAGAGGGGCTGCGTATTCAAGTTGCTCTCGTCGCTCTACGGAAACTGGACGGGATAACTGTAAGCGAGACTCCAGTTCGCCCCGTCCGCCGAGCACCAGGTGTCGTTCTTACGCACGATACCCTCCTCGTTGCCGCCGACGATGCACAGCTGGTTGTTCAGCACGAACGCCTGATGCTGGGTACGCGGCGTGAACGGTGCGGAGCCGGTCGCCTGAACCCAGGACACTCCGTCGGCCGACGACCAGACGTCGTTGAAGATCTGAGTGGCGGCCGCGCCGCCGATGACCCACATGCGCCCGTTGAACGCGGCGGCGGCGTGGTCGAAGCGCCCCGGGAAAGCCGCCGCCCCGCTGACCTGAGTCCACGTTACGCCATCCGCTGACGACCAGACGTCGTTCCTGGCGCCGCTATTGTCCCCCCCGCCGATCACCCACATCAGATTGTTGAAAACGAGCGCCTGATGATTAGAGCGCGGGGTGAAGGCGGCAGAGCTCGTCGCTTGCGTCCACGTGATACCGTCCGTGGAGGACCACACATCGCTCAATAGACTTGAAGAGTCAGCGCCGGCAATTACCCACAGGCGGCCCGCGAAGGCGAGCGATTGATGCTGCGCACGCCCCGGGAAAGCCGCCGCTGCGGTGACCTGCGACCAGGTCTGCCCATTGCTAGAGGACCACACGTCATTCGGAAGGGTCAGCGCGCCGGTATTTCCGCCGATGATCCACAGCTGATTGCCAAAGCTCACCGCCTGCAGACCGTATCGCGCCTGAAACGCGGCACTGGCGGTCGCTTCCTGCCAGTCGAGACCATCGGCGGAAGACCAGACATCCGCGCGCCCCGAGCCATCGAAGCCCGCGATCACCCAGACCCGGCCGTTCACGACGGCTGTTGCGTGAGCGTAACGGCCCTCAAACGGGCCCAGGGGCGTCGCCTGCGTCCAGTGCTGACCGTCGGAGGACTGCCAGACATCGTTGTAGCGCGCAAAATTGAGCGGATCGTATCCGCCCGTCGTCCAGAGGGCACCGTTGAACACCGTGCCGGCCGACTGCACTCTCTGCGACCAATCGGCGGTCGCGGTCATCTGCTGCCAGTTGCTACCGTCACTCGAGCTCCAGACATCTCGGGGGTGGCCCGTGACGCCGTCAAAGCCGCCGAAGACGAACAACTCCGTGCCGGCCGCGAGCAACTGATGAGCGTAGCGCGGGGTGAACGCGGCCGCAGCGGCCACCTGCGTCCAGTTGATTGCATCAGTGGAGGACCACACATCGTTCGCGCCAACGGATCCCGTATAGCCGCCGGCCAGCCAGAGCTTGCCGTTGAGCGAGGTCACACCGAATTGACTGCGAGGGGAGAATGCGGCCGCTGCCGAGTCCTCGCGCCAGGTGAATCCATCGGCCGATGACCAGATGTCGCTGCGCAAGCCGCCGCCATCGGCGCCGCCGATCAACCAGAGTCGGTTCTGGAGCGCTATCAGGCCGTGACCCGACCGCGGGGAGAAATTCGGGCTCACGGTCACCTGTGTCCACGTCAACCCATCGCCGGTCGACCAGATCTCGTTGTTGAGACTCGTGCCGTCATAGCCTCCGATCAGCCAAAGCCGGCCCGCGAAAACGGCGAGCGCGAAGGCGTCCCGGGCACTGAACGGGGCGTTGGCGAGCACTTGCGTCCAGGTGCTGCCATCCGCCGACGACCACACATCGTTGCGCAGTTGGCCATCATAGCCACCGATCACCCACAGACGGCCATTGAAGGCGATCATCTGCGGTTGCGCGCGCGGGCTGAATTTTGTCGGGGTAATGAGCGCGGGATTGCTGATGTAGGGTCCGTGCTGCAGCCAGTAGTAAGCGGGCCGGGAGAGCGTTGCTGCAGTGTCCGCAATGGTCGAGCTACCAAACACGTTGAACTGCCCTTGCGGGCAGCTCGAGTACTGGCTCAGATCGCAGCTTGCGGAGGCCGATCGAAACAGGCCGACCGTGGGCACGGCCGGCACGGCGGACACGACGGTATCCGAGATGCCGATCCAGCCATGAAGTTGAATAGTCTTCGGGATGGCATCGACCGTGAAGGTTGCCTGTGCCGCCGCGTTGTAATTGGCATCGCCGGCCTTGTCGACCGTGATCTGAGCGCTCCCCGGCGCGACGGCGAGCACGACGCCGCTGCCGGGGTCGACCGTGATCACCGCGGGGTTGTTGCTCGAGTAGCTGAACGCTCCGGTTCCAGCGCCGCCGGTGACCGGCGAAGTCTGCGGCTGGCCGATGAAGACCGCGAGCGGCTTGGCATTGGAGACTGTGATCGACTGCGAGGCCTTCGTCACCGTGAGCGAATACGAAACCTGCTGCGAATTCGCGCTGCCGTCGGCGGCTTTCGTCGCCGTGATCGTTGCATTTCCCGCGCCGGTGATCGTCACCGTTCCGGTCGTGGCGCCGACTCGCCCCACCGAAGCATTGCTCGTGCTGTAGGTGATGGCGCCCGTGCCGGCTCCTCCCGTGGCGAGGTCGGTGAAGGGACTGTCGCCGTAGGTTTTCTGGAGGGGTCCCGGCAGTGCGAACGCCAGGGGCGGCGCCGCAGGAGGCGCGGCGCCCCCGCCACCGCCGCAGGAGGCGAGCATCAGCGCGTCCGCGCACGCGAACATCGCTAGAAGCGCTAGAGCGAATCCCCGATTTGAGCAGACCGAATCCATGGCATGGCGCCTGAGATGTTCAGGACTGCCGGTTTCCCTGTTGCAGAGCGTACGCCAGATCAGCACGGCTGCCCATATCCCAGCGAGGCGTGTCACGACCGTGTGACCTCAAGCGGGGGAGGGGAAACCCGCACCGCACCAAGCGGCCGCGCCGGTCGCACGTGCAGCGCGGTATGCTGCTCAGGCAAGACCAGTAGACGAGCTGTGCTCGGGTCGCCTCCGATTTGGACGCTTGAGTGCACGCTCGAGAAAGAACAGCCGATCGCAGGGAGAGCGCCATCGTGCGTACCGCCAAGGTA
>WNGI01030203.1_pt1 | contig 11955 bp, 15 predicted proteins | sample 5400621 | NCBI WGS metagenome assembly WNGI01 (sample SAMN13153374, study PRJNA577476) | soil metagenome | isolation source: 20 cm soil or saprolite under Garry oak tree replicate 1 | place: USA:California | collected 2016-06-15
CATTAATGACGCAGCCCGTTTTCATTTGCAACTACATTCTGAAAATCTCGAACGTCCTCTATTCAACCTGGTTAAGATGGAAATCTATAGTCTTGACCCTCTTACCTGGCGAAAGAGGGAACCAAATCTACTTATCGATGGGCAAGCTACGATCCGTTGCGACCAATCCGCCATCTTCACAGCTGTCATACGAAACAAGTCGAGTTACGACCTCTGGCCCTATCTCTTCTTCATGGACGCCAATTGTCACGGAATTACCGTATTATATCATCCTGATCCGACTCTTTCTACCGCTCCACTATCCAAGCACAGCACCCTACACGTCGGATCCAGTAAACCCGGATCCGAGACACTTTCGTTTGCCCTTGCAGACCGAAACCTGGAATCCGGTTACCTCAAGTTGTTTCTGACGTCTTCCCCTGTACCGATGAACATGATAGAACAGGGACCCTCTGACGAATGGGTTCATTCGCCCAAGTATCTTGAGGCGTTCTTTCGCTCGTCTTCTGGTGACAATGACATTTGGGATACTTCTCTCGCCTGTCTGTCATTCATGAAGGATGATGCATACTGAAAGCTGTTTGCACTAACCAGGCTGGGCTCGACGTGATATTTATACCCTTAGGTAAATTATTTCTACATTTTTATTAGTTGCCCACTGTTCGTGTAGAGCCTATGTACATATATATAGATTTTTGATACTCACGGCGCACGCGTCGCGCGTCACGGTACCACGTGGCGTGACACCCGCGTCGCCAAACGCATTCAATCGAGTCGTCTCGCAGTGGTAATGAAGAAAGAAGGGACAGAGCCAAAGCAGGCGTCCCAAGAAACCGAAAGTCTCGTCAAACGTCTTGCTGGTCCATCCACAGGGAAGGCAGGGTATGACTACTCAAAAAGTATCCAGATGCCATGAGGCATTTACCAATATACGTTCCTACAGACTGGCGAAAGACCAAACTGAAATCAACCGTATCATTGCCGATGCATCCAAGGGGTCGAAATTCTACGAGGTGGGGGATGCCCTAGAATGCATGGATACGGCTAACTGTCCTCTACGCTGCATGCAGAATGAGAAAAGGAAAGACAAGGAATTGACAGAGCATATACAGCGGATCCTAAAGCAACGGGACGAAGTCATGAAAGGCGCCGATATCAGTATGCAAGATGATGCTCACTTGTGGTGTTCCTAATTGTCTTATGCAGACAGAATTGAAGCATTAGTAGATCGCATGGTCAGTAAAGCACCGTCGCCTACGCTCTCGAACTCATTTACTTGCCAGCTTTCGGAAATAGCGGCACAACGGGATTTGTCTCAAATTATTGTTCATGTGGATATGGATGCGTTCTTCGCTGTAGCGTATCATCTCCTTATCTTGGTACTACGGTATCCCTAACTCGTCGCTCAGAATGTTGAATTGCTTTTCAACCCAGAATTGAAGGGCAAACCGTTTGGCGTGAGCGGCCTTTGGACTGTTTTAATCTAACAAATTGATTTCAATACAGGTAGGTCGCGGGGTGTTGTCAACAGCATCTTATGAAGCCAGAAAGTATGGTGTACGTTCAGGAATGCCATGTTTGTCCCATTTCTTGTGAAGCAGCTCAAGCTCTGAATCTTCCTCAGCTTTTATTGCAAAGAAACTGTGTCCGGATCTAATATCAATATCCCTCAACTTTTCGAGGTACACAGAAATGTCGGGGAACGTAATGGCGATCTTCAAAACATATGACCCCAACATGTCGATCGCAGGCTGCGATGAAGGCTATCTTAAGCAAGTAGTTCCATTCTGGCCCCTCTGGGTTTTAGCTTACGCCTGTCCTACTAGCGTTACTTCCTACTGCCAAGAACATGGTTTGACTGGTAATGAGTGTGTGGCAGAGATGCGGAGCAAAGTGTTTGAGGCAACCAAGCTTACAGCGAGCGCTGGGATAGCACCTAACAAGGTAAACACCAGAGCGACCGTAATCCTAGCACCTCTTTTAATCATCTGACACAGATGCTCGCGAAAGTGAGTCGTGCATTCGGATACGACTTCGAACTAAGCAGCTGTTAATGCTCGTTAGATATGCTCTGACAAGGTTTGTCTGGTGTCGCCGCGGGAATCCTTCTCATTTTCTACTAGAATAAGCCAAACGGGCAATTCCACCTGCCGTTTGACGCTAAATCCATAACTGAATTTATGCGGGACCTCCCTATTCGCAAAATTCCTGGTGTAGGAAGGGTAAACGAGCGCTTATTGGATTCCATCGGAATAAAAGTGAGTTGTACCATTGTCTATAGCAGCATTGACGCATATCACGCCATCAGACATGTGGAGACATTTTCACACACCGCGCTGTAGTATACCTCATGGATAAGCATTTTGGGCTTGCTTTTCTATTGAGAACATATCTTGGCATTGCTTCCAATGTAGTTCAAGCACATCAACGAGAAGAGAGGAAGAGCATTGGATCCGAGAGGTATGATTTATTGTCTATGCCTACATGCGATGTAAGAAGGTATATAGGACTTTCGCTCCACTCGCTGATAAGCAGAAAATTCTTGAAAAACTGGAGGAGATTGCCGAAGAGCTTGAAGAAGATATGGAATCGAACGGTTGGACAGGAAAGACAATCACGCTTAAATATAAACTTGACACCTATCAAGGTAATTAACTTCATTTACGGAGGTTATACCCCTTGACATACATATACAGTATTCACGAGAGCCAAATCAACGAACAAATGGATTAAGAAGAAGGATGAGTTGTTTGCGGTAAGTAGCTGATACAAGTCAGATCCGCATATTACGCCAATACCTCGCTCAGATAGGCAAGGAGTTGCTGATGCCTGAGTTCCCATTAAGGCTGCGGCTGATAGGTCTGAGGGTAACGAAATTGAGAGACCTCCGAACAGCAGACAATACTGGCATCAAACGGGTTCGTTCTTGTTTGAGTGTCGTTTGCACTTGCTAAAAGTTTTCCTGTCAAGTTCTTCGGGCCTGTCGACAACAATTCACCGCGCAAGCGACGCAAAATTGACGGACCCGAGGTTCATGAGCTGATAGACTTGGAGAGTCTAGACGAGGACCCAGAGGAATGCGTCGAATCGATGCCGGGTTTCCACGAGCACGACGAAAGAGATCTGGATCCGAGTCAGCATGACGAAGACGAGGATGAACCAACGAACCAGAGCTCTGCGGCATCAGGAAAAACACAAATAGACGTACCAAAATTGAAGCCTCGCCCGCCCGTGTCTGCGCCAGCCCGTTCGTTTCCAAGTGTCAGAGCTCCTCAAGACGGGCTGAGTACTAATTATGCTTCCCCAGCCGATCGTGAGACAAGAGCCAGCACGAAACCTGCGAGCACTATTGGCGCAGCATCTTCCAAGCGAAGCGAACCTCTCCAGTGCCCCGTATGCGATAAAACTATTTTAACTGATAATGATGGATTAAACGCGCACATTGATTTCTGCCTAAGTCGGAGCGCCATTCGCGAGGCACAGGCCGAGTCCATTGCTAGCTCCAGCACTAAACGTCTAAAGCCCTCGCAACGGTGACACATGGACTCGTGTATATTGCGTGTAAACCATCTGATATATATAATGTTTTCCTCCATGCATAAGACATCAACTTGTTTTCCTTTGGCAGCTAATTCTACCACGGAGTCTTCTAGAGTTTTGGGAACACATACGACGCCATCTTCATCGGCGATGATCCAATCTCCAGGCAGAACGTGCACGGCAGGTAAAACAAGCTCGTCACCGGGATCGCCGGTAATAACAAGTGGGACGTTTACAGCGCAAGGGCGTGTAAAGGAAGACTGGCCGAGAGTTGACTGAGATCGTGCAAAGACGGGAAAGTTGGCTGCGCGATGTTCTGCGATGTCCCTGCACCTACCGGAGATGACGACTCCGGAAGCGTTCCGCGCTTGTGCGCCTGCTGTCATTAGTCCTCCCCAGACTGCGTTTTTGGCTTCTGGTATGGTAGGAGTGAGGAGTAAGAGGAAGGGGTGCTACTACTCAACGGTGAGGAGCCTCGATGACGACGATCGAGTTGGGGGGTAGTATGGTATCGACAAAGTGGTCTTTTGGTGTGCTAGGGGCTAAAGTGTCGGATGTGAACACTATTTTGACGGTATATGCTGGCCCGCAGATGCGTATCGAGTCTGATGATGATGGTGCAGGAGAGATCATGCGAATATCGACGAGATGGCCCCCGTTGCTAACGCCTAGCTTGACGAGGGCGTCAGAGATCTCGCAGGTCGAGTAGTTGGATAAAAGAGACATTGTAGTTCAAAAATAGATTTCGTATAGCAACTGCTATTGCATCTGCTCTAGTAATTCCACCAGTCCACCCAGAAAGGCTGTTTCTAGTGCCTTGCTTTCTGGGATATGGAAAGGGTATCTGATACATTCCTTCCGCTCTTCGTCAAATAGGTTCCTTACTCCTTCCCCAGTCCCTTTGTATGATACGTTGGCTGGCGCGAGGGGAAAGCTGAGTGGTAAATATACTATGCCAAAATGCGGTAGAAGGTTGGGTAACAGATTGTCGTGCATGTACACTGCAATCCTTTGGAATCAGAATGAGACCAAGGTTCAGCAAACAGCGCACCTTGTGCATTGTAATACAAGGTCCAAGGGTCCACCGTTACGCTGCTATCATCAGGTAAAATCTGAGGTTCGATGGAAAACCCTTTTGGACTGTCATAGTTAGTACAGATTGGATTAAGGTACCATGTTCCATGCCAGACTATTATAGCATCATTCTTTTGGATTGCAGCCAGAGCATCCATGATCCCTGGAAGGAATATGGTCAAGGTCGCATGGAGTGCAGCATTGATGATCCGTATGGCTCTTTGATACCTATGGTAATACGTTCGCGAGAGGTCCAGTCGTTCGCCGTTCTTGTCTAAATCAAGGTATCTCGTGGATGCGTTGAAATACAAATCGTCGACAAATGACCAGTTGCCTGCCAAAGGATCGAGATCAAAAGAGTAGGTCCAAGCAGGAGCAGGGACAGGGCCTCGATTCAGAACTAGTATATCTGTTTTACGTGCTTGATTCATCCAAAAGCTGTTCTTGGTGCGCACGCCAGTTTGCGGGTCAATGATAGGTGTTGTATAGACGAGATCGCGCGGGTTGTTAGACGCATACAGAGTAGTGGAAAGTATAAAGCGAAGAATGGAGGATCCATAGGTTAGGAGCTCGCGTGAGCTCGGAAACTTTTTGACACGAGTAGTGGATAAGGAAGCCTCGAGGGCTCGATCGAGACAGACGTGATGGAACGTGCAGAACTCTGGTCCAAGGCATTTGCTGGATGTATTGAATAGTTGTGAAAGAGAATGTAGCCAGAGAGAATGCAAGTGGAAAGTGGACTCTGGGCCGACGAGAAGTATCTTTTTGGTACGCAGTTTGGAACACAAGGTTAACGCTGGGGTTGATGATTTACGAGGCGCAGGGGAGCAGAGGGACCCTAGTGAGAAAGACCGGGCAGACCAGAGGCCTTGATGTATGTAGCAAGCCAAGGACTGTTGAAGGTCGTTGATTGCGGGGACGGCGAGTGGATCTTTTGAGTGAAGAGGAAGGATTCTATCGTAAATAGCGGCATTGAGTACGGTGTCAACTTGGTCTCGGATGCGGTGAATGGGTGAGATTGCTGAGTTTGAGAAGATTGGAACGAGACACCAGATTGAGAAGGCAGCGAGGGTGAGGAAGACAAGTCTGAACGGAGGATGAACGAGAGTCATGTGCCGAGCTTCCTTCCATGGCTCGTCTTCCGTTCCTCGGTCGTTTGTTCCTCCGTGAATATCTCGCTCTCTTTCTCGGTTTTGCTGCTCTCGCAATCGAACGTCTCCTTCAGTTCGCCATCTTTTTCCTTCCAAAACCTGTCATCCAATGGTTTTACCTCCGCTCACGAGCTGTCTTCCGCTTCCTCTGCGGTGCTGAATGGGAGAGGCCTTCACATGAAAAGATTATCTCAGATCAGATTCTCAACGCAAGGGACTTTGGCGATCTCTGCTCCATCCATGGCTATGCCGTCGAGGAACATGTCGTCTTGACAAAAGACGGTTATCTCCTAGGCCTACACCGTCTTCCTGCCAGGAAAGGTCATCGCTCAACCAATCCCGGCACAAGCACCGGCAAACCCGTAGTCTACCTTCATCACGGCTTGCTCATGAACAGCGAAGTATGGGTTTGCCTCACCAATCCCGACCGCTGCTTGCCATTCCTCCTTGTTGAACAAGGATATGATGTTTGGCTCGGAAATAATAGGTAAAGTGTATTGTAAATCTACCGCATACATTCACTCATCATTCCAGAGGAAACAAATATTCGAGAAAGTCCCTTAACCATAGTCCTACAGAATCCAAGTTTTGGGATTTCAGGTCCGTCTCGCGATTCCTGTGCCGTTCTTATTCTGACTTGCTTTCAAGCATCGATAATTTTGCATGGCACGATATTCCTGATTCGATACAGTATATCCTCGACATTACTAAAGCTAAAACGTTAAGTTATATCGGCTTCAGTCAAGGTTCCGCGCAAGCCTTTGCAGCACTTAGCATACATCCACAATTAAATGACAAAGTTAATGTCTTTATTGCCTTGGCTCCTGCTATTAGTCCAAGAGGTTTGGCTGCTCCCTTTGTAGATGGACTCGTCAAATCATCGTGAGTGTGAATCATCCCCCGGCAAGACCTAGCCTTGACTTTCTTACCCCAGTCCGGGCCTCATGTTCCTTTTCTTCGGTCGCAAGTCAATCTTGTCATCTGCCACAATGTGGCAGTCTATTTTATACCCGCCTATCTTTGCAAAGGCGATTGACAGCTCCCTTCGCTGGTTATTTGATTGGCGTAGCGAGAATATCTCCACCGACCAGAAAATCGCTGCATACGCGCATCTATATTCATTCGCGTCGGTTAAGTCTGTTGTGCATTGGTTCCAGATCATGCGCAATGCCGCCTTTCACATGTATGACGACGACGTTATTTCGCCCATAGGCCGGTCCACAGTTGGTTCCTATTATCCAGTTCGTTTCCCAACAAAGAATATCGTGACTCCCATTGTATTACTCTACGGCGACTCGGACAGTCTGGTGGACATAGACGTCATGCTCACGCAGCTGCCCGGACATACTATAGTAAGGAGGTTGCGGGGATACGAGCACTTGGATATATTGTGGGGGAGGAAAGTGCACGAAGACGTGCTACCTCTTGTCCTTGATGCTTTGCAGTTGCATTGCGGCTCAGGGGCGCGCCCTAATGGAATATTGAAGGCGTATTGATACACAGGTCTGTACTACCTAGAGGCTACTTTACATTACAAATAATATATAATCTCCAACGAACACAACACTAGCGCTACCCCGTAATAGACTCAGTAACTACGGTCCCCCGCAATTAAATGTAATCTGATCTTGACACAATGCAGTCCAATCATAGAAGGCCGCTAGGAATCTGCGTCCGCGCTTATAAGCAACGAACCTGGATATCGTCTCGCTTAACTTGCCCCATCTCCCACCGTTGTTGACAAGGTTTATCCGTAAGTTTTACGGCCGCTATGGATTCAATATATATAACGTTGGGCTGACAGGTCAACTCCTCAACGATTTACCCCCGCCCGTCCCATGACTCCACTCACTATCCGTCATAATGGAAAGACCAGCACACGCTGATCAAAAGGTCAATCTGCTGTCATTGACTACGGAACTGATTCTTCTCGTACTTGACAAATGCCTCACCGTGGACCTCTATACCATCGCTCAAACGTCACGTCAGCTTCACTTCTTAGCCATACCCCTCTATCTCTCAAGATTCGGGATCCGAGGCGGCTTACAGGCAAAAGAAATTCACCTCGAGGGCCGGTACACGCTTGCATTGCTGGGTTTGCAATCCTCTCTAATAGTACCGCCTCTTGAACGTCTATCCATCAAATTCAACCACGCGACTCATTTTGCCACAGAACTCCGTCGACTCCTCACATTCATCTCGCATTCGGAGCGCATTCGCGAGGTGACGCTCCACTTTGGTAACATCGACTCCCGTTGGGTCAATGGACTTATAGCCGTCAGCTCTGTCAAATGGCGCACCGACTTGATAAAGCTCTTCGAGATACTCGTAGAGCGCAAGTGCGAGACGCTCAACGTACGGCTAGGTTATTTCTTGACGTACGAAACTCTTATCACTGCAGAGCAAGACGCGGAGGTGGTTCCCAAGCATCGTGCATTTATCGATCGTCAGATATCTGCCGTTTCAAGTCTGTTTGGCGTTCATTCTTTCTCTAATGCAGCAGTCATGAAAAAAATGACCGTTCGCAATCGCGGCAACTCCATGTCGGTGCAGTTGCAAGATCGGTCACTCCGAACGTTCAGACTTCACTCCAACCTTTTCTTCACCCATCCATTCTACTCTTGGATGATGGGCATGTTCAGAAAAACGCCAATCACATCATTGTCTTTGCAAGCCTCGGGCGTCATGGAAGAAGAATGGACTTCATTTCTTCAATCTTTAATTATTCCCACTCTGAGCCATGTCGCTTTTATATCGACGCATATCCCATTCCCGGACCTACTTGTATTCATATTTCGCCATCCTCATCTCACCAGCGTGGATCTACATCCCCACTATCAATGTTCGCTTGGCAAAAAACTTCCAAAGAAATCTCAGCCGCTCCCAACCCCTCCCAGCCCTCCGCCACTTTTCGCTCTCTCTCCCCGTCCACCAACGTCCCTTTGGACTCGGCGACTTTGAGATGATCAACAAAATGATCATGACGGCGATCAAGAACTACCAACCACGCACGCTGACGCTCGAATTCCTCGTTCCAGTTGTATGGGACGATTTACCAAACGACGTCAACAACAACGATTCCGTGCCAGCTTCGGCGGCAAAATCCACGCGAGCGAGTCTGTTCCCGACGGTGGAAACTATACGGTTCAGCACCGATGGGAGTTTTGCGTTTTCTAGATGGACTTTGCCTTTGCTTCCGCGTTGGTTGGCTACGTTTACGGCGCTCAGGCAAGTTTCGCTCGCGACGGATTGTCTTCCTCAGTGTCATGTGGATAGGCAGTGGACTGTGAGGGCGATAAAAGAAGCTTGCCCGAGGGTGAGCAATGTTTTGCTGGATGATGATAAGCACGTGCGTAAAGTTGCGTATTGGCTGTGAGGGGGGACTATCCCCCACACCCATATCCCATCCATCCATTTGCTGTGCTTAGTTGATACCATTTTCTTCATTCCCCATGTTGTTATCTTTCCTTATCTCTTTGGGTTTGGTTGGAATGTATTATTATCATGTATAGTTAGTATGCTCTTCGGCTATTCAACTCTGGTCTACTTCGGTGGTATGCGGCGTCCAGGGTTCAGAGTCTACTCCAGGGGTAAGTTAAAATTAGACCATCAAACCGTGTACGATAGTCCTAGTGCCACGACAGTTATGGAATTACTACCTCCGGACAAACGACCGGAGGTATTTTCGGGGAAGATTCTGCAAGCCATTGATGATAGATTTCCATAACTTTGCTTTTCACGTGTGATTTCGGTGCTCTCCTTCCAGTCCATATGCGCGTCTGCTCGTAAGCTTGTTCCAACAGAAGGTCGATACCTTCCACGCTCGTCCACCCATATCCTTCCGCTCTCCTCTTCTGCGCGAGTGTAAGTAGCCTTGTTGTCCGACTGTCGTACGCAAGTTCTAATGCGACACCTCCAGTGGGAGACAAATGATCCTCGTTCAGCCCGAGGTCAATCGGCTCGGGGTCTCCAGATGTCCTGTCCTTCGCTGGGGTCGAAGACACGACGATTGTCGGAGAGGGATAGTGCGCGTGCAGTGGCACACTCAACTTTTCTAGTACCACCATGCGCAATAACGAATCTAGCTTCCTAAATTCCTCGGCCATGGATTGGGCCTGCGTCTGCGAGCGATTATATATCAAGAAATTGATGACACCGACTTGATAAAGAGCGTAGATAGCTGCACGGGCACTGCCTCCCGCTCCGAGGATGAGTGCAGTTGTTGAGGACGTAACAGCATGGGCTGGTGTCAACGAACGTAAGAGACAGGTCTTGATTGCCCGCCAGTCGGTGTTGTCTCCTGCCAATCCTTCACCGGATATGGGTGTAATAGTGTTCACCGCACCTATAACGCGTGCGTTGTGCGAGAGGCGCTGAAGAAAGGGAATAATGTCGCGAGTATGTGGGATGGTAACGCTGGCACCCCCGAACGAAGGAGATGCCATGACTTCTTTCAAGTCATCTACCGATGGTGTTGCTCTAACTTCGTACGTGTAAGGGAGGCTGAGTAAGCTGAAAGCCGTATTATGGATCGTAGGGGACATGGTGTGTGCTATCGAGTTGCCGAATACATAGTACTTCCTTGGAGGGAGGAGGCCTAGGAGGTATAGTACTTTTTGACATTCATTGTAGGTTATTTGACTTGAAGTCGCTTGGTTTGGAAGTAGTGGATGTGATACTGGACTTAGAACGGTGTTGAGCGCTTGCGTTATTTTCCCCTACATTTCCTTTTAGCCATATAACCGGCAGCGAAGAGCTGGACCTACGTCAACTCCCAAATTTACTGCTACCAGGGGTATTGGACCTCGATCGACATTCGCCGCGAATTGACGCAAGCTCATATTGTCTTCGCATCCTCTGACAGTGTTTGTGATCTGGGCGATTCCAGCTCCCATCTTGACGATAGAGTCGTATATTTGCCACATTCGAGGCCCAGTCCACGGCACAGAACCCGTACAGTCATGATATGAACCTAATATCGTGGTGTTCCCGCATAGACGCGGTATAGTAACGTTGATTTGGGTCAGATAAGTCACTTCTAGATCCAGATACTCAACACCGAGTCGTAACCCGTGCTCGAGTAAAGCGCTGAGGCGTCTGACAGCGGTGTGGTCATCCTCTTCGGGAGAAGGATACTTGCCACCCTGGGAAGTAGTACGGACGGTGAATAAGATGGGTAATGACGAGTGTCTCCGGAGAGTAGCAACTTGGAAGGAAAGAAAGTCGAGATCCCACAACTTGAGAACACCGGTTTGAGAAAGCACCGTTGATCAACCTTCCCCGGAGACGGTGACAGTGGCACAGTGAGCGAGGTGAACTCGAAAGAGCAGCATTCCCGGAAGAGATCAAGCGACTTCTCCCAGGAGAACGCGTCCATCTCGCAATGATCCGATTTGCGCATATATTCAAAAATATCCTCTTTTTCCCTCAGAAGATGGATGACGAGACCATACTCTTTGAATTGACGGATGAGTTGTCGGTTCCGTTCCAACTCGATGACGCCGCCACCACAGGCAATGACCTTTTCGGTCGTATTTTTTGAGAGGACGTCTGCGAGGATTTCAGACTCGGCCTGCTGAAACGCGTCCCAGCCATTCTGTTTAATGAATGCTCCGATGGGTGTATGTCGTTGTTCAAATATTGCATCAGTGTCAAGCACCTCCCAATTCAATGCACGCGCTATGATGCTAGCCAAGGTCGATTTGCCGGCTTGAAATATAGTCTATATGAGAGAGACGCGACGGAGATGAAACCTGGGCTCGCACCTCCACGCAAGCCTATGAGCGCAATGCTGGCTTTTCTGAAATAGACACGGGTGTCTGGGGACAGAGCCCGGCCCGGGGAGACGCATCCTGCAGGCATTGCGATGACGAATCAATAATCAATAGGCTGAGAGTGGGAATGAACAAGAGCGCTGGTGCTGCGAAGAAGGGTCGAACTCACAAGGCAGGTTAGAGTCAAGGGAGAAGGTCATATAAGGGTAGGTGAATGATAGTGCTCTCGATGGGCTATGCTCTGACGTGGGGCCACCCTTACGCGGAGGAAACTTTCACCGCCAATCGAATATTATTACACTACAGAGTCAACACCACTTCTCGAACCAATCCCCCCTCTCGGCGCGTCAAATCCATCCTCGTCGATGTCGCTTTTACTGTTTATACGTGTCGAAGACGATGTCCTAGATAATAAC
>WNGI01017285.1_pt1 | contig 11954 bp, 11 predicted proteins | sample 5400621 | NCBI WGS metagenome assembly WNGI01 (sample SAMN13153374, study PRJNA577476) | soil metagenome | isolation source: 20 cm soil or saprolite under Garry oak tree replicate 1 | place: USA:California | collected 2016-06-15
CGTTCCCATGTCTCGCTGCGGGAATGCACAGTCGGGAGGACTGATCATGTCTTACAGCGGTTCGGGTGGTACCGGCGCCTGGCGCAACGATGGCGGAGTCCCGCCGCACGCCTTCGATCCCTGGACGCAGCCCGAATTGTTTCGCGGCGTGCTCATGCGGCGGGTGTTCGCATTCCTGATCGACCTCGTGGTGCTTTCGATTCCGGTGATCCTGGCATACGTGTTCATCGCCGTGTTCGGGCTAATCACGCTGGGATTGGGTTGGCTGCTGTTTTGGCTGGTGTGGCCGGCCGCGGTGATCTGGGCCATCATCTACTATGGTGCATCGCTGGGCGGGCCGCATTCGGCTACCTTAGGCATGCGCGCGATGGATCTGGAACTGCGCACCTGGTACGGGGCGCCGGGCTATTTCGTTCTCGGCGCCATGCATGCCGTGCTGTTCTGGATTTCGGTGTCGATGCTGACGCCGCTGGTTCTTTTGGTCGGCCTGTTCAACGGCCGCCGGCGGCTGCTGCACGATCTCATTTTGGGAACCGTGGTTGTCAATAGTTCGGTCCGTACTCAGGTAGCGCAACCGGCGCGAACCTATTGAAACCGGACAAAACCATTTGCCCTGATTTGGCAAACCGATTGACCGTCGGGCTCCGCGGCGCGATGCTGTTCACTTGTCGTTGCCTTGGAGCTTGACGCTATCCCGTGACCCAGCACTCGCGTGACACCCCTCAATTTTACCTGACGGCGCCCTCGCCCTGCCCCTATCTGCCGGGCCGGCATGAACGCAAGGTGTTCACGCATCTGGTCGGCGACAAGGCGGGCGATCTTAACGATTTGCTTACCCATGGCGGCTTCCGCCGCAGCCAGTCGATCGCCTACCGGCCGGCCTGCGACCAATGCCGTGCCTGCGTTTCGGTTCGGGTCATCGCCAACGAGTTCCGCCCGTCGCGCAATTTCAGGAAAATTCTCGCCCGCAACGCCGACATATCAGGCGAACAGCGTAGCGCGGTGCCGACCTCGGAGCAGTATTCGGTGTTCCGCGCCTATCTCGACGAGCGCCACCGCCATGGCGGCATGGCGGACATGACGGTGCTCGATTACGCGATGATGGTGGAGGATAGCCACGTCGAAACCCGCATCATCGAATATCGCCGTCGGGGGGGCGGCGATGCCGGCGCGACCGGACGTGACAACGCGCTGGTGGCGGTGGCGTTGACCGACGTGCTCAGCGACGGACTGTCGATGGTGTATTCGTTCTTCGAACCGTCGGAGGAAAATCGCTCGCTCGGCACCTTCATGATCCTCGACCACATCACGCGCGCCAGACGGCAGGGACTGCCTTACGTCTATCTCGGCTACTGGATCGAGGGCTCGAAGAAGATGGACTACAAAGGCCGCTTCCTGCCGCAGCAGCGCCTTGCCCCCTCAGGCTGGCTGCGCGTCGACGCCTCCGGCGACTTGCCGACCGAGCCGCAGGATTGAATCATAGGACCTCATCCGGAGGAGCCGCGCGCAGCGTGGCGTCTCGAAGGATGGGCGGCATCGGGGCCTCGTGGTTCGAGACGCGCGCGATGCGCGCTCCTCACCATGAGGATTGACCCTCATCCCGTCACGAAATCGAACACCAGTTTCGCATTCAGCGCGATGATGATGGCCGCGGTGAGCGCGGCGAAGATGGTGAGCCAGCGCGGCGCGACGAACGGGCCCATCTTGGGCCGGCTTGCCGTGAACATCACCAGCGGCACCACCGCGAACGGCAGCTGCAGGCTGAGCACCACCTGGCTGAAGATCAGCAACTGACCCGTCGCTTTCTCCCCGGCCCAGATTGTCACGACAACCGCCGGAACGATCGCGATCATCCGCGTCACCATGCGCCGCAGCCACGGCGCAATGCGCAGGTTGAGAAAGCCCTCCATCACGATCTGGCCAGAGAGCGTGGCGGTAATGGTCGAGTTGAGCCCGCAACACAGAAGCGCGATCGCAAACAACGTCGGCGCCAGGGTCGAGCCGAGCAATGGCGCCAGGAACGCGTGGGCCTGGTCGAGCTCGGCGACATCGGTCCTGCCGGCCCGGTGAAACGTCGCCGCCGCGAGGATCAGGATCGAGGCGTTGATGACAAGCGCCAGGCACAGCGCGATCGAGGAATCGATGGTCGCCAGCGTGATCGCCTCGCGCTTTTCGCCGATGCTGTCGCCATAGCCGCGCGTCTGTACCAATCCCGAATGCAAATAGAGATTATGCGGCATCACGGTGGCGCCCAAAATGCCGAGCGCCAGGTAGAGCATCTCGCGGTTGGCCAAAATGTTCGTGGTCGGCGCAAAGCCGCGAAGCACGGCGCCCCAGTCGGGATCGGCCATCGCGATCTGGATCGCAAAGCACGCCGCGATCACGCCCAGCATCGCGACGACAAAAGCTTCGATCCAGCGAAATCCGAACGCCTGCAGCGCCAGGATGAGAAACACATCGGCGGCGGTGATGATGACCCCGAGCTCGAGCGGAATGTGGAACAAGAGATTGAGGCCGATGGCGGTGCCGATCACTTCGGCGAGATCGGTCGCGGTGATGGCGATTTCGGCCGACAGCCAAAGCGGCCACGACACCCAGCGCGGAAAGGAATCGCGGCAGGCCTGCGCCAGGTCACGCCCGGCGCCGACGCCGAGCCGCGTGCACAAGGACTGCAGGATGATCGCCATCACGTTGGAGAGCAGCGCCACCGTCAATAGCGCGTAACCGAATTTGGAACCGCCGGCGAGCGAGGTCGCCCAGTTGCCGGGATCCATATAACCGACGGCTACCAGATAACCGGGGCCGAGGAACGCCACGAGCTTGCGCCAGAACGACCCCTGCTTGGCCGTCTGCACCGAGCCAAACATGCCAGCCAACGAAGGTTCGCCCCGCTCCCTGCGCCAGCCCGGGGCCGGTGCAGGGCTGGGGGCGGCCTCAGGCAGTGGGTCAGCTGGTATTCCGGGAGCACGTGCGTCCATCCCAGCAAGATAAGGGGATTCGCTTTTATTGCAACTCATTTGCAAGAGCATCTGGACTGCGTGTTCCAGGAACCATGTCGGGAAGCGGGTGGGTTTGACCGCACCCGAGCCGGACAATGACGGCAGACCGAAAGGAACAAGTCATGTCCGCAACCGACCACACGCCCCGCCTGCCGCCGACCTTCAACCGGCTGGCATGGTCCAATCTCGCCGCCCAATCGGCCGACCAGATCGCGCTCGCCGCAGCCCCGATCGTCGCGGTGCTACTGCTTGGCGTCGGCGAAGGCCAGACCGGGGCGCTGCAGACCGCGCTGACGCTGCCGTTTATCCTGTTCGCGATCCCCACTGGCCTGCTCGCGGACCGCATCTCGCGGCGCTGGCTGATGGCGGGTTCGGAAGCTCTGCGCGCCGCGGCACTCGCCGGAATCCTCGTGCTGATCTCGCTCGGCCTGTTGACGCTGCCCCTGCTCGCGCTGCTTGGTTTTGTCGCGGTCTGCGGAACGGTGGCCTACAGCGTCGCGGCGCCGGCACTGGTGCCGTCACTGGTATCGCCTGATGCACTGCCCACGGCAAATGCGCGGATCGAACTGGCGCGCACGGTCGCGTTCGCCAGCGGCCCGGCGCTCGGCGGCGTGCTGGTGGGATGGGTGGGCGCCGCGCCGGCTTTTGGATTTGCCGCGGCACTCTCCATCATGGCCGTGGTGCTGCTGTCCGGGATTTACGAGCCGGCGCGCGCCCCCGCGCCGCGACGCCATCCGCTGCAGGAGATCGGGGAAGGTGCTGTGTTCGTGTTGCATCATCCGCTGCTGCGGCCGGTGTTTGTCACGCAATTCATCTTCAACACCGCTTCCTTCCTGTTGCTCGCGGTGTTCGTGCCCTACGCGGTGCGTCATCTCGGATTGTCGGCGACCGGAGTCGGCGCGACGCTCGCGATGTACGGCGTCGGCATGGTGGTCGGCGCGCTGCTGGCGACGCGGGTGATGCAACGGCTCGCCTTCGGCACCGTGATCGGACTTGGGCCGGTGACCGGCTTTGTTGCCGCCGCCGTGATGGCCGTGACCACATGGATTCCGACGCCGTGGCTTGCCGCCGTGAGCTTTTTCCTGCTCGGCGCAGGTCCGATCCTGTGGGTGGTCAGCACCACGACGTTGCGGCAAGCGGTGACGCCGCCGCGGCTGTTGGGGCGGGTATCCGCCATCAACATCATGAGCTATGGCGCGCGCCCGCTCGGCTCCGCGCTCGGCGCCGTTGTCGGCGGTTTTTATGGCGCCGAACTATGCCTCTATCTCGCCGCCGCGATCTTCGGCGCCCAGGCGCTGGTGATCCTGATGTCGCCCGCGGTCGCCCTGGCGCAGCAGCCGGAGATGATCGGCGACGGGCCCGAGGCGCTGCGGGCTTGCTGAGGGGCGCAACACGAACGATCAACAACTCCCTTCGTCATGGCCGGGCCTGTCCCGGCCATCCACGTCTTGCTTGCTGTTTCAGGAAGTAAGACCTTTCCATTATCATGAAGTAAGACGTGGATGCCCGGCACAAGGCCGGGCATGACGGAGTAGAATATTCCAAACGTGCCCTTGGCCGTTTCCAGCCCCGTTTTATATGATACATATCATGTCATTAATTTACCCGGAGCTGCCATGACTGATCGGACCGTCGACACTGCCCCGCTCCCGGAAGTCTCTTCGACCTTCGCGCAGATTGCGGTGCTCGCGGCGCTTGCGGCGACCGGAACGCTTGCCACCAATATCCTGTTGCCGTCGCTGCCGCAGATGGCGGCGTCACTGAAAGTATCGACCGCGGCGGTCACTTCCGCCATCACGCTTTTCCTCGCCGTGTTCGCCCTTGGCCAGCTTGTGGTCGGACCGATCTCGGATCGCTATGGCCGGCGCTGGCCGGTGCTGACGGGCTTTGCAGTGTTTTGCCTCGGCAGCATCTGGTGCGGCCTCGCCACGGACCTGCCGGGCCTTCTGGCCGGGCGTGTCATTCAGGCCGCGGGCGCCTGCGCCACCTCGGTGCTGTCGCGCGCCATTGCCCGCGATCTCTTCACTGGCGCGGCGCTTGGACGCGCGATGGCGCTGATCATGGTGGCGATGGCGGCAGCGCCCGGCTTTTCGCCATTACTCGGCGGCGCGCTCGACCACGCTTTCGGCTGGCGCTCCGAATTCGTCTTTGTCGCAATCTTTGCGGCGATCGGCGCGATCGCCTATGGCGCGGTGCTCGGCGAAACCCATCATTCGACGCGGATCCCGCTCAATCCGCTCGCGATTGCAAAGAACTACATCAGCCTCATCGCCGACCGCCGCTTTCTCGTTCCGGCCGCGACCGTCAGCCTGATCATGGGCGGACTGTTCGCGATGTTTTCGGCAGCTCCCCGCGTTTTCATCGAGGGATTGCACTTCACCCCGATTCAGCTCGGCCTGTTCTTCGCGGGCACTGTCATGGTCGTGTTCGCCGCCGGCATGCTGGCAACCAAACTTGCGCCGCGCTTTGGGCTCGATCGCTCGATCAGGGGCGGCCTAGTGGCGGCGGCAACCGGCAGCATCGCGGTCCTGCTGGTATCGATCTTTCACCCGACCTTCCTGCCGTTCCTCGCGGCCATGTCGGTGTTCCTGCTCGGCATGGGCATCGTCAATCCGCTGGGTACCGCGCAGGCTCTCTCCCCGTTCGGCGAGAAAGCAGGCGCAGCTTCCGCGCTGCTCGGCTTCTGGCAGATGATGGGGGCGGCGATCGGGGTGTATCTCGCCGCGACGGTATCGCATGAAGCGATGCTCGCGCTCGGCATCGTCGTGACCGTCGCCTCGCTTGCGGCCGTGGCGCTCTATGCCATGCGGGCAAAATCATCGCCGTTATTCCCGCGCAAAGGCTTTGCCGTTGTAGCGCAAGGTGCGAGCGCAGCGCCGGAAGTACCGGCCTCATCCTGAGGAGCTTGCAAAACAAGCGTCTCGAAGGATGACGAAGGCCCTATAGCGGGAGGAGTTTAGGTTGAGGCGGCAGCGGCGATCGGTCACTTCTCCCTCTCCCCGCTCTTCGCGGGGTCGAGACGAGCGAAGCTCGCTCTTTAGAGGGTTGGGGTGAGGGGCTGTTTCCGCAAATTCCGAGCATAGGTGTGCGCGGTGAATCCCCCTCACCCGGATTGCTTCGCAATCCGACCTCTCCCCGCAAGCGGGGAGAGGTGAGTCGGACTCGTGCGCCGATTCAACTCAATGTCATCAGGCCCTAGCCCGCCAGATAACGCTCATAGCGCCCGGCGACGGCCTCATCCGAAGCGATGACGGGATCGAGGGTATAGAGGTCCTGCGCGCGGCCGATGCCGCGCAACGCAAACCGGCCGGTGGAGACCAGATAGCGGCGCCCGGCTGCGTCCAGGCCGGCGCAAAAATCCGCCGAGGCCAGGAGTTCGCGATCGACCGAACGGCACATTGATGCAATGCGGCTGACCTCGTTGACCGCCGGTCCCACGACGGTGAAATCGAGCCGGTCCTCGCTGCCGATGTTGCCATAAAACACCTCGCCGACATGCAGCCCGACATAGGCCGACGTGATCGGCCGGTCCTCGGCGGCGCGGCGGGCGTTGAGCGCAGCCATGTTGCGCCTGAAACGATGCTCGGCCCGCAGCCCGGCACGCTTGGCTGACGTCATGTCTCCCCTGGTGAACATCGCCAGCACGCCGTCGCCGATCAGCTTCAGCACGTCGCCGCCCTCATCGTGGATGGCGTTGATGGCGGCCTGGGCGTAGTCGTTGAGAAACGGAATGATCTCGTCGGGCGGATCTCCACTTGCGCAGCGGATTTGATCGCAAGCCCCAGCACCGGCACCAGGTCGCGCAGCGCCGACAGGCCCTGCTCGCTAAAACCATCCGCACGCCGGGTCAGCCAGTAGGAATAGACGCAGTCCATCTCGCCGATGGTTCCGGCTTCGCCGAACCGATGCACGAAGGCCACGAAATGGCGATGACCTTTTGCGGCAAGATCGTCGATCATCGAAAAATCGAGCGTGGCGCAATCAGCGAGATCGATCCGCAGTTCGTCATGTCCGTTTTCGAGCATGTGGTAGAAGGTGGAGCGCCGCCAGTTCTGCGCGGCGTCGCCCGTGCTGGTCGATCCGTATTCGAAGCTATCGGCCTCGTTGGTTTCCGTGTCGGTCCAGCGAAACCCGCGGCCCTCGAAGATCGGATGCAGCGTGTCGATGAAAACGAGGCCGCGCGACAGATCGAGACCGCCCGCCCGGCAGCGCTCGCAAAAGCCGCGAATCAGATCGTTCTCGGGCAGGCCGGTGAGGCCCTGGCTAACCAGCCAGTTGATCAGCTGCAGTCGCGGCGCCAGCTCCATAATCCATTATGCCGCGTAATCCTGTCTGACGAAAGAGTTGCAGAATAAGGCCGCGCGATCGATCGGGCAGTGTGATGGCCATGACCTCATCCTGAGAGCCCGACCGAAAATCCATCCGGCATCGGACATCGACCGACGGCGCAAAATCGACGCGGATGATCCAACTGCGACATCGGCGCCCAGCGGCAGTGCTCTTGATGCCGGTTTTATCCCTATCAACGTACCCGTTTGAACCGCTAGGATGCCATCTCCTGGGCCTGGGGGCTGATAATGAAGCGGCGCGAGTTCATCACACTGGTCGGCGGCGCGGCAGCGGCGTGGCCGCTGGCCGCGCGTGCGCAGCCGAAGGGAAAGCTCCCGCTTATCGGCGTATTAAATCCCGGCTCGACGGATACGCCCGGGGCCGTTGGATTTTACCAAGGGCTGCGGGAGCTTGGTTATGCTGAGGGTTCGAACCTGGCTATCGAGCGTCGCTTCGGGGAATGGAATACAGAGCGATTCCGGGAAGTCGCGGACGATCTGGTTCGGCTCAAGGTTGACGTCATTGTCGTGATGAGCACGACACCGGCCCGCGCAGCCAAGCAAGCAACAAACATAGTTCCTATCGTCGTGGCCGGCATGGCCGATCCGGTCGGCGATGAGTTGGTCGTCAGTCTCGCCCGACCAGGCGGAAATATTACCGGGACGACTTTTCGGTCCGGAATTGATTGCCAAACGCTTCGGACTGCTCAAGGACGCCATTTCCGGCCTCTCCCGCGTCGCTGCGCTTTGGCACCCTACCGCCTACGGCAAACGAACGGCGGAAGGCGTGTTGAGGGAGACCGAGACCGCGGCCCAGTCGCTGGGACTGCAGCTTCAATTAGTGCCGGCCCTTGTCCCGGGCGACCTCGATGGCGCTTTCGTCGCAATGACCCGAGAGCGCGCCGATGCCGTCATTCAGTTACCGAGCCCGATGCTGTATGGCGAGCACAAACGCATTGTGGAATTGGCCGCGAAGAGCCGGCTCCCGGCGATGTACGCTGCAAGGGAGTTTGTGGAAGATGGGGGCCTGATGTCCTACGGGGCAAGCTTGCCCGATCTGTTCCGACGCGCCGCCACCTATGTGGACAAAATCCTCAAGGGCGCCAACCCGGCCGACCTCCCGGTGGAGCAGCCGACAAAGCTGGAGCTCGTCTTCAATCTGAAAACGGCCAAAGAGCTGGGGCTCGCAATCCCTCGCGAACTCCTGCTGTTGGCCGACGAGGTAATCGAGTGAACCGCGCGTTCATGGCACCTTTGAGACATGCCGAGGGACGCTGAGAATGTCTGCCCATCGGAGCAGGCCGGAAGTGGCTGGCCGAAGAGAAAAATGACGGGATCGGCCCAACTCAGACATTAGACATAGCCTGACAGTAACCGCCATGCTTTGATGTGTCGAACAACCAGCCTGGCATAACCCAAGAAGAGGTCGACGATATTTCAAATTTTTGATTGAGGGGGGAATTACATGTATCCGCGAAGTCCCACAGATCTCACTGCTTCCAATCTGGGCCCCGCGCTTTCTCTTGATCCGTCAAGCATAGCCTCAGTCGAAACCGAGGTAATCGGCCAGGGCGTTGGATTTCTCTGTCAACTGGCGCGAGTGAAATTCTCTTACCGGGAAAACGCGCGAGGTCCAAAGTCGCTGGTCGCCAAATATCCTGCGGCCATTGAGCAAACCCGCGGCCTGGCACGGCAGTTCAAGTTCTACGAACGTGAAGTCAATTTCTACAATCTCCTTGCCAAAGATGTTTCCTTGCCAAGTCCGCGATGCCTGCATGCCTCTCACGACCTGTTAAGCGATGATTTCCTGCTGTTGCTGGAAGACCTGGGCGACCGTCGACTTGGCGATCAGCTGAAGGGCTGCTCGGCTGAGGACGCCTTCGCGGCGATCCGCCAGCTCGCGTCATTTCACGCCGAATGGTGGGACAGTCCGAAACTTGAGACAATCGATTGGGTGCCGCTGGGAGAAAGCGACCTGAACAAGGGCGGACTTGCCCTTTATTCCATCGCTTGGCCGCTGTATCTCCAACAGTTTGGCTCCGACCTTCCGGATGATATGCGGCGGATCGGAGAGCGGCTTTCCGACCAAATCGTCGGCATGCTCGATCGTGTCCAGGACCGGCCGCGCACCCTTTGCCACGGCGACTATCGACTCGACAATTTTTTCTTCGGGGAGCGAGCAGAACACGATGCCCTCACCGTCGTCGACTGGCAAATTGCAACCCGATCTACCGGCACCTACGACGTCGGTTACTTCGTAAGCCAGAGTGTGCCCCCGTCACTCAGGCGCGAGATCGAATTGGACCTTCTGCGCGCCTATCACGATCGGCTCATCGAACTTGGCGTCAAAAATTATTCTTTCGGCGACTGCATCGACGATTATCGTTGGACCCTGATGTTTTGTCTTTGCTACCCGGTGATTGGTGGCGGCCTTGGCGACCCTGCCAACGAGCGCGGCGTCGCACTGGCCAAGGCCATGACAGATCGCTGCGTCTCGGCCATCAGGGATTGGAAGGCGTTTGAAGTTTTGAAACCTTAGGTCCGCAGATCGCGCTTCAGCGCAAACACCAGGGTAACGGCCGGATTGAAATGCGCGCCCGATATCGGACCGGGGGTAGGCCGGAAGTGGCTGGCCGAAGGGCAAAACGACGAGATTGATCCAGAGCTGACATCTTTGATCAAGGCGAAGTTCTTTGTCGGCGCGACAGGCCGAGGCCTTGCCGATCCTCCTGGCGCGCCGTTTCCTGATCATCCGCACCGAGATCCGAGCGATCGACAGTCAAATCGAGTTGCTTGAGATATCGCTGCACCGCCCCGATCCGCGTATCGGCCGTCACCGATTCGGCCAACCCGACGAGCGCCGATCTCAGGCGGCGCATCACCTGCACCGAATGGCCGCCGTAGTGGCGAATCTCATCGAATGCCAACACCAGATAGTCCTCCCATGTAGGCATCGGAAAAATGAGACGCAAATCGCCATCCGCATCGCGGGCATAGCCGGCGTCCAAATCGTGCCCTCCCAGCCGACGCAACAGATCCTCGATCTGGTCGATAGCCTGGACTGCCGTCGTCGGATCGTTGATCGCCGGCGACAACGCCTTGATCGCGATGTCGACCAGCAGCCGAACGGGATATTTCGGATCCTGCTCCGACGTCCGTTCAAACCCGAAGTGGATGGCCCGCACGAGGTTGCTTTCGGGCAGCGCAGTTTTAGCTCCATGAACCTGCAGCAGCAGCGTATTTTCGACAAGAGTATCGCCGACCCCGCATGCCATCACGATGACGGCCCCTGCCTGTTGTGCCTGGCGAACCAGGTTGTCGATATCGAACTTGGCAATCGTGCGCGGCGCGGCGAAATACCTCAACGTTTGGACAACCGGACCCAATTCAGAAACATTGCGCGTCTCTTGTCCGCGTTTCGATTGATTTTTCGCCTTCTCATCGAGGCGCTGAAACGTCTCGCGTATGACTTCGCGGCCCTGGTCGCCGATGACGTGAAGCACGAACGTGATCTGGAGGTCTCTCAAGCCCTTCATCAGCGCGGCAAACAGCAGCATGCTGAGCAAAAGCAATCCAGCGACCGCGACCCCGGAAATCAGCGGCACGATCCCGGACCCATTGCGATCGACATAGAGCAGAACGGAAAGAGAATATGTGAACGTGGCGATGAACACGCCCAGCGAATGAAACAGCTTCGGGTCGCGAGCCAAAAGGAGAACGAGCCTCGGCGAGTATGCAATGGCACTGAACTGCACCATGACCAGGCTGACGGTAAACACGATGCCAGTGAGTGCGATCATGCCGGAAGCGACAGCCGTAAGGAATGCCTGAGCCGAGGCAACGGAAATGCCGGAGTCGTATGGAAAGTATGCCTGCTCAAGTCGCGGCAGCGTAATCCCCCCGAGGAAACTCGCAGCAGCGTATATCATCGGAATCAACCAGAGAGACATCCGACTGCCCCCTTCGGTTTGCCTGCGGCTGGACCGATTTCGTTCCGCAGCCCCGCGCAAGGATAACCCGGCATCGCGAACGTTTCGAGGCCACCGAACGTCTGCTGGTGGCACCGACGGAGCCCGGGAATGTTTGCTAGAGCGGAGCTCGAAGCTCGGGATTGGCTTGATCTAGGTCAAGGTCACGGCGGCCTTGTCAGTTAGGGCTCAGAACTCAACAGGAGGCTGTGATGACTGAAATGATCAAATCGGAAGTGATTTCGCGTCGAAGGGTTTTTTCCCTGCTCGGGCTCGCGATTGCGTCGGGCCTCGCAGTGCCGGCGACGCTGATGACCGCAACGGATGCCGAGGCCCGCGTTGGTCAGCCACTCTCCCCCGGGAGCGTTGCTGGCGTGGCTCGGCGTGCTGACCGGCGCAACAAGAAGAAAAAAATGAAAGCAGGACCGGAAAAAGCAGCAGAACCACAAAAGTAGCCGCAACTCTACGAAGATGTAGGCAGAGCGTTTAATGGGCCACCAAAGGGTGGCCCCTCGCGCATTGCGTGTCTTCGCGCGCTGCTGCTTATGGTACTTTTCGGGCCTGCCGGGCGCGGTCACCGCACGTCCCCTTTTGGGGGGTAGACCGGACGTAGCCAAAGCGAGGCGCCGCGGCAGGCTTTGACCCATCGTATTAGGGCG
>WNGI01007681.1_pt1 | contig 11952 bp, 7 predicted proteins | sample 5400621 | NCBI WGS metagenome assembly WNGI01 (sample SAMN13153374, study PRJNA577476) | soil metagenome | isolation source: 20 cm soil or saprolite under Garry oak tree replicate 1 | place: USA:California | collected 2016-06-15
TCGTGCCGTCGAGGTCGCTGAGGGGCGTGCCGTTGCAGTAGTTCTCTCCGATCAACGTCTCGACGTACCCCGTGAGGGCGAACATCCGTCCCACCAGCGACAGCGAGTCGGGAAGGTAGTGCCGCAGCGCCGTGATCGCCGCTTTTCCCTCGAGCCGCACGCGATTCAACCGGCGATACGGATCGGCGTTGAACGTGTTCGTGGGCTCCCAAATGCGCTGATCCTGGTTGTTGCGCTGGACGAACGTGTCACCGGAGCGCCATTCGTCCGTGACGAGCCCGGAGTACACGAAGAACGCATCCGGGCCTTGGACGCCGTTCAAGGCTTGGGCGAGCCGCAGCAGGACGCCGTTCTTGAGGGCGAGCGCCGCGGATGCCGAGTTTGCCTCGAGAATGATGTCCGGGTCCGTGGTACTCAGGATGTCGCTGCAACCCCCAAGGGGCGCACCGATCATCAGGACGAGGAACGCGAAGCTCTTGTATCGCATCATGGGTCGATCCCCTCAAAATCCAAGGTTGACGCGCAGCGTCCAGTAGGTAGGGGGTGGCTGCGTCTGGGAGTCGCTTTGAATACCGGTGGCTCCGGAGAAGTAATTGCTCTCTGGATCTACCCCCGAGTAATCGGTGCTCAGGAACAGGTTCCGGGCCGCCAGCGTGATGCTGGCGCGCGTCGCATGAGCGGAACGCGCCCATGCGTCCGGTAACTGGTAGGTGGCCGAGAACTCGCGGAACCGGATGTAGTCCGCCTTTTCGATGAAGCCGTACTGGGTACGCGCGGCAGTCTCGCGGAGAGCCACGGCCCGTGCCTGTTTCCAGAGTGGCGCGTTCGGATCGATTTCGCCGTCGCAGTTGAGACGCGACTCACAGCGAATTCGCTCGGTGCCGTTCAGCTGATAGCGGCCGCCCTTGTGGTCTAACGACGCGCTGATACGCAGCTTCCGCTTGAAGAGATCAAAGCCGTTCGTGAGCGTGATCTCCCTCGTCGGGTTGGCCGGGCCGATATACACGGCGCTGTCGGCCACCGTGATCTCATTGGCGGTGATGACGCCGTTGCCGTCCGCGTCGCGGTACGTGTAGGGCCGCTGGAACCAGGCGTCGATCGGGTACCCAACCTGTTCCCGGTTGGTGGAAGCGCTCACGATCGTCGGGACGCCGAGCGCCTCGATTCTGTTACGGTTGAACGAGGCATTCAGGGTCAGGTCCCAACCGAAGGCGGGACGAGTGATGACGGTCGCGAGGAGGAGCAGCTCCACGCCGCGGTTGCTCACCGACCCGAGATTCTCGAACCGTGTGGCCGTCGCGCCGACCGACGGGGGAACGGGAAGGGCGATCAGGGCATCCTTCGTGAGCTTGTTGTAATAGGTGAACTCGAGGTGCACGCGGGTCGTGAACAGCGACGACTCGAACCCGAGCTCGACCTCCCGCGCGCGCTCGGGTTTCAGCCTCTCGTTCCCGATGGCGCTGAAGACGAGCGAGCCCCGGTCGACGCCATCCACACTGGCCGTCGCCGGCGAGTAGAACGGAATGGCGTCCGTTGACCCCGGCTGCGTCCCCGAAGCCCCCAGTGCTCCGCGCACCCGCAGGTCCGACAGCCACCTCAGCGTCGGGAAGAATGGCTCTTCCGAAACCACCCACGACACCCCGAACTTCGGGTAGTAGACCGCGTGGAAGTTCTTGCCGAACGCGCTGTTGTCGTCCCCGCGCAGCGCGGCGGTCACGTACAGGCGCTCCCTGAGCGTGAACTCTTCCTCGATGAAGGCCCCGAGCGTCTTCGCAATGGTCGTGGCCTCGTCGGCCTGGAGGATCGAGCCCGCCGAAACCGTCGTCGCGCCGGGCGGCAGCTCGTAGCCACCGAACGCGCCATTGCGGGCGAACCGATTCTCGAAGAACTGCAAGCCGACGGTCGTCTGGGCACGGAGCGCCGGCGTCAGACCGTAACTCGCCGCCGCATTGGCCTCCAACGTGTAGCTGAAGAACCCCGTGCGATTGTCCTGCTTGTATCCGAGCGTTGAAGCCCCGAGACTGCCCGCGAACGTCGTGCACTGGTCTCGGCGGCAGAGGTCGGAATCCTCGCGACCGGTGTAGTCGACGCCTCCTGTCACTCGGCTGGAGAGCCATGAGCGAGGACGCCAGTTGGTCGTGATGCTACCGATAAAGCGGTTGATATCCTGCCGCACCGTCTCCGAGAAGAACTGATCGGGCGTGTACAACCGATACCCGAAGCGGCCGTTGTCTTTGTTGCCCGGACCGCCGAACGCATTGGACAGGAGTCCCGTCGTATTGTTGTCGGTTTGGGGCAAGCGCTGGGTGCTCGAGACGAAGCCGGTGCTGACGGCGACGTCCAGGTTCTGGTTCAGCGTCGCCTGGATGTTCGCTCGCACGCTCGCCCGCTGGAGTGCGTTGGGCCGGTACTGCTCGTAGGGCACCTCGCTGATCTGGCGGGAGGTCACTACCCGCTCGTACGCGAACGACGGCATCCGCAGCTCCCCCAGCTCCTTCTCGAACTCGCCCGAAATGAAGTAGCGCGCAACATCGGAGCCGCCCGAGACCTGGATCCCTGACTGGCCGCGCCAGCCGGTGCCGTTGGGACTCGCGTCCTTGTCCGCGAACAGGTTGAACTGCGTCACGCTGTCTTGGACGCAGCGGAGCGGATCGCCCGCCACCCGCACGCTATTCGTGAGAAAGCACTGCGTGCCGTTCGTCGGCAGCGAGCCGGTGGTCCAACCGCGGTAGGCGATCGGATATTGATTGTAGTCCCGAATGATGCCCAGCTCGTTGTACAGGCTCCAGATGGGCTTGCCGGCGCGACCGCGTTTGGTCGTGATCACGATCACGCCGTTGGCGGCGTCCGTACCGTAGAGCGTCGACGCCGATGGTCCCTTCACGACGTCGTATGACTCGATCTCGTCGGGATTGATGTCGTTCACGCGGCTCGGGTTGGTGCCGCCGATGCCGATGCTCGACGAGTTGACGCTCGACTCCATCCGGATACCATCGATGTAATAGATCGGCTCGTTGTTGAGCGACAGGCTGTTGGTACCACGGATCCGGACCCGCGCGCCGCCGCCGGTAATCGCGCTCGGCAGCACTTCGACGCCGGGCACGCGCGCGCCCAGCAGATCGTTCATGTTGGCGATCGGACCGGCCGGCACGACCGTCGCCGCATTTACGGTGCTGACGGCGTTGGCTACTTCGCGTTTCGCCTGCTCTCCGGTCGCGGTGACGACCATCTCGTCGAGCGAGTACGGTTGCAGTTTGAGACCGACGTTTTGTGTCGCGGTCTGGCCATCAGCGACCGCAACGCTGGGTGTGGCGGCCGCGTAGCCGATGGCACTCACGCGAAGCGTCACCGTCCCCGCGGGAATCTGGGCCAGCGTGTAGCGGCCCTCGGCGTTGGTCTGGGTGATGAACGTCGTGCCGACCACCCCCACCTTAGCCCCGGAAATGGGTTGGCCGGAGGTCTGGTCGGTCACCGTTCCGCTGATCGTGCCCTGCTGGGCGGACGCGATCGCCGGCAGCACCAATACGGCCGCGACGAGCATTGCCCAGCGGGAAAACTGGACGCATGGATCCTTCATGGGGTCACCTCTGTGTTGAGACGGACCAGTATGACATCGAACAATGCCGGCCCGTCGATCGACGGGCGGCAATGCATCTCGACAGCGCGCGTCGGTTCTACCGACTACATCGACCGGGGATGATGATGTTGCGCTGGAGGTAGAGAACGCAGCGCACGGAGATCGAATCCATACTGCCTCGGGGTGACGGTGCCTACGCGTATTTTCACCGCTGTGGCAGAACCTCGCAAGGGATTCCACAGGAGCTTGACAGTCGGAGGCGCGGGGGCGAGCCTCAACCCCATGAAGGTCGCCCTCTCCTCCGCCCTGCTGGGGCTCGTGCTCGCCACGGCCGGATGCTTCGAGAAATTGTCGGGGCCGGACTGCGTCCCGGCCACCTGGGATGTCGCGGGCACCAGCGGCGACACGATCACGACGACGCGCGGGCTGCGGTATATTGCCGGTGACTCAGGGATCGGAAATGGGGCGCCATGGTGCCGCTCGGTCGCCGTCAACTACACGGGCTACCTCCTCGACGGCACGAAATTCGACAGCTCGATCGACATTGGGCGCGCGCTGATATTCTCTCCGGGCGTCGGCTCCCTCGTCGACGGGTTCGAACAGGGTGTCATCGGCATGCGCAGCTGCGCCACTCGCCGGCTCATCATTCCCCCGGCCCTCGGGTTCGGGGCGAACCCCGTCCGGAACGACTCCGGTCAGGTCATCATCCCCGCCAACTCCACGGTGATTTTCGACATTCAGATGCTGGAGATCAGCAACGAGCCGGTCGTCGCCTGTGACAGTACGGGTCCGTAGCATACGCCGCTTCGTGTTCCTGGGCGCGTTGCTCCTCCCGGCCGCCCTCCCCGCTCAGGGAGGCACGCTCACGGGACAGGTGGTCGCTGAAGACGGTATTCCCATCGCACAGGCGCGCATTCGGATCGGCGATCGGACCCCACTCGTGCTGTCGGCAACCGACGGTCGGTTTACCGTCTCCACCGTTCGCGCGGGCGATCAGCTCCTCGAGGTGCAGCTCCTCGGATACGTCGCGTTCGTCCAACGGGTCAATGTCATCGCCGGGCAGACGCTCGACGTCCACATCACGCTGGTGGCGGCGCCCATTCCCCTGAAGGTCCTCGAAGTCAAAGGCCGACCACCGCTGCGGCCTGTACTCGAAGCGTTCGAACACCGCCGCGCGCGTGGGAACGGACACTTTTTCAACCAGGGGGAGATCGCGCGGATGCAGCCGCGCGTCTTTACTGATGTGCTGCGCCGCATCCCCGGGGTGATGCTGCAACCGGCGTCAGGCTCGTTTGGATCCAATGACATGGTCCGCATGAACCGCACCATTGGCGTGAACGGGTCGCGTAACTGCCCGGTGCTGTTCTATATCAACGGCATGCCGCTACAGGTCAGCGGAGACATGTCGATCGATCAGTATATTGCGCCGGAGGACGTGGTCGCGATCGAGGTGTACAGCGGCTCCGCGCAGATTCCGCCGGAGTTCCAGTCGGGCCTGCTGAATTCGCGTTGCGGCGTCATCCTGATCTGGACGAAGGTCGGTGAGGACAACGAAAGCCCGCCGCCGGCTCCTCCAGCGCCACCGCCGGCTCCCGCGCCCGACGTCTAGTTGGGGGGAGGCGGCGGTTTCTCGGTACCGTCGCCGCCGCCGATGACGCCGAGAAAGCGCGCCGCGAGAAACGCGGTCGAGGTCAGCAGGCCCGCCATGATCCAGCTGCGCTTGTTGCTGAAGCGGCGTTCGGTCGCCTGACTCAGCGCCGAGCGCGGGAAGCGCACCAGCTCACGATTCCACACCACCGATTGGCCGTTGCGGTAGTCCACGCGGATCATTCGCAGATCCCACGACGTCGCATCCGCCCCGGCCACAATCCCTTCCACTTCCGTCGCGCCGGACCCGATCGCGTTGCTCATGGCGAGCACGCCGGTATCCGTCATCTGCGCCACGATGCGTGTCTCGGGAACGGGGATTGCCGACGGCAACGGTGCCTGCGTGAAGCACGCGGCCAGAAGGCAGGCCGAGCTCACCAGGGACAGCTGCACGACGGTCATTCGCATGACTTGATTCTGCATGGAAGATGGTTCAGAGCACAAGGGACAACCGGCAACGTTCGCGCCGGTTGTCCCAAGTTGAGCTAGGCCCTCACGTAATTAGGGACAAGCGTTCGGGTCGTCCCAGTTACGAACGGCCGACGATCCCGTTGTTCCCGCCGGGTAATCCGACGGCAGCGGGATATTCGCGTTTGCATTACGCTCCGCTGAACCGTACGGCAACCGGCCCAGGACCTCGGGGGTGGTTCCGTTGGGAACGAGCGTCGGGATGCAGGTACGCTTGTAATCCGACCAGACTTCGATGTTCTGATACATGGCGATGTACTTCTCCGTCATGACGTCGACGAAGGTGGGCGCGGCCAGCGCCGGCAGGCCCACGGCCGTGCGCACGGCATTGACATTGACGGCGGCGCCAGCCGAGTCACCGGTTTTGAAACCCGCTTCCGCCAGAATGAGCTGATTCTCCGCCCACGTGATCATGGGCTGGCGGAACGTGAAGACCCGCCGCACGGTCGTGTTGATGACGGACGAGGGACACGAGGCCGGAGCAGGGGCACATCCGGCGGACCGGACGGTCACGTTGTTCTGATTGGCCCCGACAAACTTGTCGCCGGGCTGCGTGCCGGCCACATGCGCGACGCTATTGGTATCGAAATACTGCCGCATGCGAACGGTATCGTTGCGCGCCTTCATGATTTGAACCATCGTGTTGCCCGCCACGATGTCTTGGCGCGACAACAGGAACTCACCCCAGATGTTGGCGTCGAAATCCTGGATCGAGCCGTGGAAGAACCGGAAATCCCCGGGTCCCTGCCCGTGAATCGCGTTGGTGGCGCTGGTCGGTACTTCGTTGATCCCGAGCAGGGCCTCGGCCAACGCGGCGGTGTACTCCGACACGCCGTTCCGCTCCACCAGATGCAGGTGGAAGCGGGCCTTCAGCGTGTGTGCGGCCCGGATCCAGCGTGCGACCTGGGTCGCGCGCGAGACGGCCGTGGCGCAGTAAATCAAATCGCCTTCCAGCGTCGAGCAGTTGCCAGAGGCCGTGGCCGCGGCAGCCGTGAGCGCCGAAATGGCTTCGTCGAGGCGTGTCTGCACGGCGGCGTAAATGCTTTGCTGGCTGTCGAGGATCGGCGATTCAATCCCCGGGGTCACCGCTTCGCTGTACGGCAGGTCGCCCCACACCGAGGCGGCGGTGCCCATGTTGTACGCCTCCCAGACTTTGGCGATACCCATCATCAAGCTGTCGCCTGCTGCCGCCGCATACGCCTGGATCGAGCGCAGCCCGAGGAGGCCACCCCCGGTGTAGAAGCCGGCCATCGCGCCGGAAATGTCTCCCTCCTGGACGCCATAGCTCGTGCAATACTGCAATTGCTGGTTGTTACTCCCGATCAGCTGCTGCGTGAAAATGGAGGCGCAGCGCGCGACCTGGCCCTCGAAACGCGTGGCCGCACTAGACTGAATCGCGACCAGCAGTTGAATCGCCGTCGCCTGGGTCGGGTTGTTCGGATTCTCGGTCAACCCGGGCCCGCTCAGGAAATCGCCACATCCCCACCCGGCAAGCAGTGCCAGGACGAGGACCGCTCCAGCTTTTCTTGACGCTTTCATCGCAGTGCCTCGCGTGGTTAGTGGTAGAAGGTGAGCTGCATGACCCAGGAATGCGCGAGCGGCGCGTTGAACCAGTCGATGCCGCGGTTCGCGTTCTGCGCCCCACCCAGGTTGACTTCGGGGTCGTAGCCGGAGTAGTGACTCCACAGCTTCAGGTTACGCGCCGAGATCTTCGCGTCGACCTGCCGCAGCCCGCCGATCCGGTTCACCCAGCGACCGCGGAACGTGTAGCTCAGCGTGACCTCGCGCAGCCGGGTGAACGTTCCATCCTCGAGCCGCGTGGTGATCGGGCCGCCCGTCGCGCCCTGGCCGTTCCCATTCGGGAACGCCGAGTTGCTGAACCAGCCTTCACCCAGCGCGACCTTCGTACCCGCGCCCGGGCCCACGACTGGCCCGTTGAGCACGTCGCACGTCTGGTTGTAGCAGAGCATGTTCTGGCCGAAGATCACCGTGTCGCCACGCATTTCGGTGTCCTTATGCGTGCCGTACTGATCCATGGACGAGCGGGTCATGTTCAGCACGTCGCCGCCATGGCGGTGATCGAGGAACGCCGTCAGCTGGAAGCTTTTGTAGTTGACCGTCGCGGAGATCCCGGCGGTCCAGTCCGGCCACGGATTGCCGATCGCCCGGGCCGTGGGATCCGTGATCGGGAAGCCGTTTGGCGCGATGTACAGCGCACCAGCCGGTGCGCCCGCGCAGGCCGTGCCCACGTCATACACCGCTCCGCCGAACGTCACATTCGTCAAACCCCGGCCGCAGCGCGCGAAATCTGCCGAGCGCCACACGCCGAGCGGGTACCCGACCTGCGCGTTCGTGGTTTGCCCCGAGAACGACGACCCGAGACCCGTCACGCACCGCGTATACCTCGCTTCGGGACCGCAGTTCTCCGGAGTGGCCATCGGAACCTTGCCGTCCAACTGGTCCTGCGTGGCCCCCAGCGACGTCACCAGGTTTCGGTTCCGGGCCCAATTGCCGCTGATCTGGATGGAGAAGTCGGGGCGTTGCAGCACCTGTACGTCGCTCGTGATCTCCCAGCCCTTGTTCGTGAGCTCGCCGGCGTTGACGTTTTCTTGCGTGAACCCGGTCGAGGGCGCCAGCGGGACCGCGAAGATCACGCCGGTCGACTTCGAGTCGTAACGCGTCACGGACAGCGCGGCGTGGCTCTTCGCCACGGTCAGATCGACGCCCGTTTCCAGTTCGCGCACGCGCTCAGGCCGAATGTCGGGATTGCCAACCGTAGTCGACGCGTACAGACCACCGACGCCGTTGATGGTGGTGCCCTGAAGGGAGCCCGGATTGAAGTCGGCGAAAGAATTCGTCGTGAATACGTTTTGCGTGGCGTACAGCGGCGGCTGCTGGCCGCTCTCGCCATAGGCGAGGCGCAGCTTGCCGTAGGAGACGACATCCTCCGGCAGGTGCGCCACTTTCGTGAAGTTCCACGCCACGCTGCCGCCCGGATACCACGCATGCTGGTGGCCCACACCGAAGGCCGAGTTGGCGTCATTGCGAATGCGCGCCTGCAGGAACACCTGATCGTAGAGATCGGCATTCGCCTGCGCAAAGTACCCTGCGATCCGCCGCCGGTTCTCAGCGTCGTTCGGAAGCGTGCGCGAGGTCGTGTTCGAGAGCTTGTACGGCGTGGGTGCCAGCCACGTCTGGCCGAACACGTCGACTTGGCGGAAGTAGGTCTCGTCGAGGTTCTGACCGACAGTCAACGAGCCGTTGAACTTTGAGCTGAACTCGTGCGTCCCGGTCGCGGTCAGCGTGTGATCGAACACGCGATCGTAGAACTGCCAGCGTTCGATCGAGCCGCCGCTCTGACCCGAGCTCGCCTGCCCGTACGCGTAGGTCCGATCGTCGCCGTTGTAATCACCACCCAGCGTCCAGTTGACGGTGAGCCAGTCGAGCGCCTTCCAGTTCACATTGAGGTTGCCGAGATAGCGACCCGTCTGTCCTTGGAGCAGGTCGTTGTTGAGCGCATAGAACGGGTTGTCGAACCCGCGATTGTTCGTAAACGCCGTTAGCCCGGGGTTCGGGAAGCGCCAGGAGCGATGCAGGTCCGCCGGCCCACCCAGATATTGCTGCGCATTGAAGTCAGGCGGTTGACGCAGCGCGCTGATGCCGATGCCGTTAATCGAGTTGCCCCGATCCGTGCCGGTGTTCTTCGTCTGGACGACCTGCAGGCTCGCGTTCACCGTGAAGTTCTCGAACAGCGTGTGCGACCCGGCGAAGCGCGCCGTGTAGCGTTCGTAGCGATCCTGGTCGCCGACGATGAAGCCGTTCTGATTCAGCTCGCTCATCGACAGGTAGAACGTGGTCCGCTCGTTGCCGCCCGAGATCGACAGGGCGTTGTCGACCGTGTGGCCGGTCTCGAAGATCTCCGCGCCGTGATCGTAGGTCGGCACGGTATCGGGAATCAGCGGACCCCAGGAGAAGAAGTTCGCACCGATAAAACAGTTGACGGTCGTACACGCGCTCGTGACGCCATTGGAGCCCACACCATACCTGCGCTGCACGGGAATCGTGCGCACCGGATCGTCGGCCGTGAGCGTCGTGCGGAAGTTGTACGTGGTCGGACCGGCATGGCCGCGCTTCGAGCGAAGCTCGATCGCGCCCGCGGAGCCCGCGCTCGCGCCGTAAATCGAGGTCGAATCGCCTGCCCACGCGTCTGATTGCTGATCGGGACGCCGTCGAGAATGATCACCGGCTGGCTCGTGCCGAATGTCTTCGGCCCGCGGATCTGGATCGCCGTGGAGGCGCCCGCGTCACCGCTGCCCTGATTCGTGAGCACATTGGGCACCTTGCCCGCGAGTGCCTGAATCACGTTCGTCTCGTTGGAGCGCATCAGCGTCCCGCTGTCGACGGTCGCCGTCGCCGTCGCTAACCGCTCGCGGCGCTCCTCCGTTCCGGCGCCCGTCACCACCACCACGTCGAGGCGCAGTGGGTCGGCGGCGAGCTGGAAGTTCTGCTCGAGTGTCGCGCCCGGCGTCACGGTGATCGTCGCCGTGCCCGCGCGGAACCCGATGAGGCGCGCGGTCATCCGAACCTGCTGCCCCGTCGCGCGCCCTCCGGGGACCGTGAGGTGGTAGACACCGTCGGCGCCGGTCCAGCCACCGACGCCGAAATCGACGACGGTGACGTTGACGTCGCGCAGTGCCTCACCGGACTGACCGGTCACCTTGCCGCTGATCGTGACCGGCTCTTGTGCAGCCGCTCCCGCCGGCAGTATCGCCAGCAGCGCCGTTGCGAGAAACGCCCAACCCAGAGGTCGGGACACTGACTGATCACGTCTCATACACACTCCCCTTGCGTGATGTGAATCGCGAATGATCGTCTATCCGTGAGCGTGACTGTCCCCGCGGGTCAAACCGAATTCCGCAGGGTGAACGCGTTAGGTGGGTGGAGAATGGGTAGGCGGATGGGTGGACGACCACGGCAACGAGTACTGCAGTCGACAAAAAGTACACATGGGACAACCCTCCCCGGCATGTGGAAAACGGACGGCACCAGCCGCCCACACAGAAGTAGTTTTCTTATTTCGATCACCGCGCCTTGACGCCCAACGGCTTGGGCGAACGTCGGCATGGGATAATACCGAGGATTGCTTAATCAAATTGAGACCCGTCGGACGGGTCCGCAAGAGCGCTTTTGTTCGTATTTTGGTCCCCGTGAAGACCCTTCTACTCGGCGCCGTGCTGACAGCCGCCGGCCTGCAGGCGGGCGACCCCCTGGAGGCCCGGAGCAAGGGGCGACCCGACGCCCCCGTAACCGTCTACGAAATGGCGGACTTCCAGTGCCCCGCCTGCCGCCTGTTCGCGGTCACCGTGCTCCCGGCGCTGGACAGCGAGTATGTCAGAACCGGGAAGGTCCGGTGGGTGTTCATCAACCTCCCGCTGACCAGCATCCACCCCAACGCGGTGGCCGCCGCCGAGGTCGCCATGTGCGCCGCGCGGCAGGGGGGGGAGCGGTTCTGGCGGACGCACGATGCGCTGTACCAGCACCAGGACGATTGGGCCAAGCTCGCCCAGCCGCGCGACCAGCTGATCAAGCTGGCCCAGCGCGCCGGCGTGGACCGGGGGAAGCTGGTCGCCTGCCTGAATGGGGGCGAGGCACGCAAGGAGGTCGAGGTCGACGCGCAGCGCGCGACACGATCCGGCGCCCGCGCCACGCCTTCCTTCTATATAGAGGGCGGCCTCCTCGAAGGGGCACCATATACGCCGGACCCGATGCGGCACGTCTTGGACTCGATCTACGCAGTGCGCACTCGCACGACTCCTCACTCACCCCAGTGAGCAAGCCGTCGTTCCTGTACCGGCTGAGCGTGCACGTCGCGACGCGTGCGGCGCCGCTGGTCGCACGCTTCGACAAGAAAGTGGCGCGGGGACTCGATGGGCGGCGCGGATTGGCCGCCCGTCTTGCCGGATGGGCCGCCGCGCAGCGCGACACCAAGCGGCCGCTGATCTGGATGCACGCGCCGTCGGTCGGGGAAGGCCTGCAGGCGAAGCCGGTGCTCGAGACGTTGCGCGCCGAGCATCCCGATTGGCAGCTCGCGTTCACGTTCTTTTCGCCGTCGGCGGAACGACTTGCCAAGAACCTGCCGGTCGACGTCGCCGACTACCTGCCGCTCGATCGCGCGTCTGAAGTCACCGCGGTCCTCGACGCGCTCCAGCCGACGGCGCTCGTGTTCAGCAAGCTCGACGTCTGGCCCGAGCTGACGCTCG